>Ga0068860_100008157_pt1 | contig 10426 bp, 4 predicted proteins | sample KBSSwiS32_FD_66597 | JGI IMG/M metagenome (GOLD analysis project Ga0068860, IMG submission 66597) | Switchgrass rhizosphere microbial communities from Kellogg Biological Station, Michigan, USA - KBS Switchgrass S3-2 | ecosystem: Host-associated > Plants > Roots > Rhizosphere > Soil ...
GTCTTCATTTCGCAGCAACCAAAAATTTAATTTGAAAGCGAGCATCGAACGCGGAAAAGATGTTTATATGGCCAATTGCATGACTTGTCACCAGGAAAATGGAGCCGGTATTGAAAATGTTTATCCACCTCTGGCAGGGGCAGACTACCTGATGGCTGACAAAAAACGATCCATATTGCAAGTGCTTAAAGGTGCAACAGGTGAAATGACTGTGAACAAAAAAGTTTATAATACACCAATGAACGCTATTGACCTGACCGACGAACAAACCAGTGACGTTCTTAACTATGTCCGCAATTCCTGGAAGAATAAAGGAGCCGCAGTTACGCCGGCGGAAGTGAAAGCCGCGAGAAAGTGAATTGTTAGACCAGTTTGACAATTAGTGGGCGGACGAAATGAGAAATCCCGGGCTATTACTGGACAGGATTACAATGAATTTGCTCCTGAATTGTCTAGATTTTAGTCCCTCAAGATACAGTTAGATTTCTCACTACGTTGCTTCGCTGCGCTCAGCAACTTCGTTCGAAATGGCGCCATCCGAAATGAGGCCGCCTTATCATTTACAGTCTCCCACTGCCCACTAAAATAAGAAGGCAGCATCTCTGCTGCCTTCGATTGTGCCAAACCATTCACAAACCCGTTTAATAAAGGTAGTGTGATGGGATTCGCATTACAATACCACGAATAGGGGAATTTTGGTAGTTATTGTGCTGAGACATTGAACAAAATTTATATATCTCAAATGCCAACTGATTCATCTCAACCTTAACCTCAACCTCAACCTACTTCTCGCTTATCCCTTTCCCATTGCCGGATCACTAAATGATGGCTTGCCGGTTTCGATTCGTCCCGCATATCTTTTTTCATACACACTATTTCCGGCAACGCGGATTGTAAAATCATACCATCCGAAACTATTACTCAGATCCATCGCAACATTTGAGATAGAATTTGTACCAAGTGTTTTATGAATACTTTCTTTGTTATAAGAATTATCGATGATGTCAACCTGGTAACGGTTATGCGTATCCTGATTTGTAAGTCGAACTTCTAATTTGCTACTGGGTTTATTATTTTCAAGATGAACGGAACAGGAAACGATAATCATTGGATCTTTTGCGTCTCCCTTAAACTCTCGATAGAAACCGTTTGGCCCGTACACACGCAAATGATAATTTTGATTTTCAAAATGATCAAGTGGCCACGAATCCGTTAGTTCATTTCCAGCCGAAACCGCATAAGCCCAGGTGCGCACATTTTCAAATTCTGTTTTGGCGTCTTTGTCTTTATTTTCTGTCAGATATTTTCCGGGTGCATAAATATTAAACGGGGCTCCGACAGTATCTTTTCCAAAAATTTCATTTTTTGCCTGTAGTCTTATTGTAAACGATTTTTTGTCTTCGCTCAAAAGGCCATCGCCCTCGAGTTGATAAGGCAGTGCCGATGATATCCTCGTTCCTTTTTCTTGTACCGGCATCCAGTCAACAGACTTCGGATCACGGATCATTTGCTCGATATCAGAAGAAGAAAGGCGTTTATAGTTGCTCGGAACTTCTTTGAATTTTGCTTTGTGTACCGATTCGATAAAAAGATCTTTCGATAAAAATTCCGGGTAATTTATTTTTTCTCCATTGTATGGTCTGAATACAGAACTCAAATCGCCACAAACTGCGCGGCGCCAGGTACTGATTGTCGAGTGTTCAATTTTTTTTCCGACCTTATGACTCAATATTCTTTCAAGGAATTGTAAACATGATGTGTGATCAAAAACCTGCGAATTGACCCACCCGCCGCGGCTCCATGGCGAAGCAACGACCATGGGTACACGAAAACCCAAACCAATGGGACTTTCACGTGCGGCCGATGCAGGATATCCTTTCTTCATCATTTGTTGTTCGAAACTTACGAAGTCCGTGCTGCTATCAACACCCTTTGAAGTGGTACCTGTCGCGCGGCGCTTCGGATCAGGCGCGACAAACGGCGGTACGTGATCAAAGTAACCGTCGTTCTCATCATACGTCAAGATGAAAATTGTTTTCTTCCACACTTCCGGATTTTGAGTAAGGATGTCCAATGCTTCAGAAACATACCATGCGCCATACCAGGCGGAACTTGGATGATCTGAATAACGCTCAGGCGCCACGAGCCATGAAACAGTCGGAAGCGTTCCTGCTTTTACATCCTCCCTGAATTGATGAAAAATATCTCCCTTTGGTACGCTAACTTCTCTCTCAATATTTCCATCCATGTATTTAAGTGATGTCAACTCGTGATACGATGGATCTTTTTTATTCGTGGTAAAAGCTTTTTCGTGAAGATTTTTTTCCAGTTGCGACAGCTTTGCAAAATTTTCCGGCGTGAATTTTTTTAATTCTCCTTTTGCTGTTTCAAGCATTGCCATTTTTTCTCTCAACTTATTTCTGGCTTCAAGTGACTCTTTACTTGCCGAGGCCATCGCACGAAGTTCCTCTTCAAGTGCATTGATTTCATCGGGAAGTGAAACGGATATTTTTTTGAGATAAGAAATATATCCTGGCGTGAATTGAACATTGTACTGATTGAACCATTGCAACGGACTATCACCAAAATTTCCTAACCACGCATCTTCTTCGTCAGTCAAACCCAAAGGCATGCTCAGTTCGTTTTGATAAATCTTCCATGAAATATTATTATGTTCCAGTAGTTCCGGGAATGTGGGCCATTCTACTTCGGCACCATAATCGCAATTCTCATTCCATACATTGGCATAACTATTTTCGCTTTGTTTTTCCCTGATTGTCCCGGTCCAGAAATAAAGCCGGTTTGGAGTTGTGCCGGTGAGTGAAGAACAAAAATGCTGATCACAAACGGTGAATGCGTCGGCGAGCGAATAATAAAATGGGATGTCCTGCCTTGTATAGTATCCCATCGTCAGCGGCATTGCGGCGTATTCCTTATCACCCGATTGTTTTACATTAAGCCACTGATCATATCTGCCGTTATTTCTTGCATCTACCTGGTTTGTCCATGAGTGAGGCAAAGAATGCATCCATGTTGCTTTACTATTTTTGAAATCCATCCGAAAGGGAGGATATGTTTCACCGGCTGCGTTGCTTTGCAACCAGACCGGATTTTTATTTGGCAATTGAATAGCACGCGGATCATTGAATCCTCGAACACCTTGCAGTGTTCCGTACGTATGATCGAAAGAACGGTTCTCCTGCATCAACAAAACCACATGTTCGGCGTCGAGGAAGGTACTACCGGCGGCGGGATCAATGGCAAGCGCCTTTTGAATTGAAGCAGGTAGTGAATTGATAAATCCTGCACCGGCTGATAGCAGCGAGGCTTTCTTAAGAAATTCTCTTCTTGTATCCATGATTCGTAAATGAGCGTTAAATGTAAACGAAACTTACGATTTTTTTGGTGACAGCATTTAACTTTTGATGAAATTAGAATCTTATCGGATAGATTCTCCTAATAGTTGGGGATATTTTTGAATTGAGGTCAATCAATAAACTTTTGACTAATCCATGCAATCGACTTTTCAACGTGTCAACTAAAACCTCGGGCACTGCACCTGCCTGCTCCGATCTTCTTGTGACGGTTTCTTAATGTAGATTAAAGATATCTCAATACCACCTCTTCCTTGCGACGCAGTTTTAAATGCAGATACGTTGATATCATATGTCATTCCTAAATTAAAACTTCCATAATCAAGGCCAATGTATGGAATGATTGCATCATTCACATTACTGAATCGCGCCCAGCTTCCGATGTAAACATTCATCGGAGATTTTTCGTCATTGTTCGCATTTATCTGGAGAGCACCGCCGGCAACGAATTCCTTTGCTGTTGACTGGCTGCTAAAAAGTGCACTGACATAAACAGTCGTTCCATTGCCCGTGGGAAAATAGCCGCCACCATGAACAGTCAGCCGTGATGGCAAAATAATATTATCCGCCCCGAGAAATGATTCTTTAGGTTGATTGATGTGATATAATGATGCTCCGAAATAGATTGAATTATTTTCTCCCAGGGATCCATTGTACAACGCACCAATATTCATATCGAAGTATTGAATATTTAATTGACGTGCATTGACTGATTCAGTAGGAGAGGGCAGCCAGCTTCCGTCAATTTGCAATCCATCCTGGAAATGTAATCGCGGGCCATCAAGCATTTTGCTCGCATACGTTCCCTGGAAACCTACACCGAGTGTGTGGAGTCCTTCTTCATCAAGACTTTTATGATAGGCAGTCGAAAGCGAGATATAATTACTTGTGAGAATACCATTGGCGGTTTTATCACTCATCACCATCAGACCAACACCCCATGCATCATTTTGCGGAACTTTATCCGGTAAAATATTTGCATCTACAGAAACAGTGGATGTGATGTACGCGTTGTTCACAGCGGGCCACTGATTGCGATAATTACCTGCAACACGCAACACGCCATTAAATTTTCCGGTGAGCGCCGGATTTAACGTTAGCGGCGATGCAAAGAATTGTGAGAACGACGGATCTTGCGCGTTCGCTGCTGCGCTAAATGCAACAACAAGAATACAAGTTATAAATACGTTTTTCATAGATTTTGAATTGATAAGAACTATATGGTCATCATCTGCATTTTAAAATTTTTAAGATCATCTCAACAGCTCTACTGTTCCTTTCAACACAAAGTTTTCTCCAGTGAAACATTCAACACCGACCATGTACACATATGTACCAACTGGCTGAATGACTCCTCCAAACGTTCCGTCCCAACCCCATGACTGATCATTCGCGGGCATATCTTTTTTGCTGTATAACAATTGTCCCCATCTCGAGTACACCTGGAAATATCTTATGATTTTTACACCGCTGCCTACAGGGTAGAAGTAATCGTTGTTGCCATCATGGTTTGGACTAAATGCGTTCGGGATATGAACTGCTTTTTCTGAACATCCAAGCGCAATCGTTACATCAGCATTGGCCTGGCACCCGTGTGCCGTGGTTACAGTTACCGTGTACTTCATCGGTATGTTCGGAGTTGTGATTGGAGATTCACAATTTACGCAGCTGAGATAGGTTGGCGGTGACCAGCTCCATCCAACAACATCAGGGCTGACTTTTGTTTCCAATGTGGCGCTTGTGCCGGCCAGAATCGTTCCAACAGGAACAACACTTACTGTCGGTAACGGGTCAACGAGAACTTTAAAATTGACTGTATCGGCGAAACAATGGTATTTGTCATATCCGACAACATAATACGTTGTTGTATCTGAAGGCGTACCTATTGCAGTATTTCCTTTTATATCATGCAGACTGGTATTCGGCAACCATTGATAAGTGTCTGCGCCCTGCACTGTGAATGGAACGCTTTGTCCCACGCATATCGTCGTATCATTTGGAAATTGCATTGTGAAATGCGGAATCACGTGAATGGTATCGATGGCAAGTTCATAACAACCTGCGGGGGACCAGACTTCGAGCGTTGCGTAGTAGTCTCCCGGTCTTGTATAGACGAAACTTGTATCTCTTGAATTGGCAGTGTCTCTCGCATTACCTGTGCCGAAGTTCCAATGATATTTCAGTGGCTGACCGAGGCTGTCCAGTAACATGCTCGAAATTTTTGGCGAGAAGTAAGCTGTGCCTGTATCGCATAACACAATTGGTGGACCGAGATTCAATTTCAAATCATCAAGAATAAGTGGATGATCGTATTTAAATGTCACCTGGCATCCTGTTGAATCGGTGAGGATAAGTGCAGGCGTGAAGAGGCCGGCGATTGTATACGTGTGCACTGCAAAAGTGTCTTGCGTAACCATTACGGTTCCATCTCCAAAATCCCACGTATAATTATTTGCGTAATTCGCAGTTGCATGTAACGTGTCTACTGCAGGAATACACGCTTCTTCCAATGTTGAATACAATCTTGCGTATGGACCTTTCACTGTGAGTGAATCTTGTGTTACAATTGTAATTCCATTCGCACCGTATGCGGTGAGTGTGATTACATAGGTTCCCGGCAGGTTATAAGTATGACTTGGATTCGGATTGTTATCTGCCGTTGCACTGTCACCAAAATCCCAATGCAAACCAATTGTGTTATACGTGTTGCTTACGAAATAAGCAACCATCGGAGGACAATTCGCGTGGTCGATATATTGCGTGGTATAAGTAAACGAAGCCAAAACATTTTTGATGATCACGTATTGCGTCGAAGTATCCGCGCAGGTTCCTGCTGTTGTTGCTGATGCCATTAATTTTACTGTGTCTACACCAATGTTAGAGAAAACATGTACGACAGAATCTGGATTAGTGGACGTTGATCCATCGCTCGTAAAATACCATTGGAAAGTTGCTCCTGCCGCTGTGATCGAACTATTATAAAAAGTTACAGGACTTCCGGGTGTGATATCAACGGGGTTCCAATAGAAATCTGCCTTCGATCCGTAAATAAAAATTTGAGTTACTGGCAGATTTACTGAAGCAAAACATCCATTACTATCCGTAACTGTGAGCTGCGGAACATACGTTCCCGGGAACGCATATGCATGCATCACTGTGTCACCGGTAGTTCGTACCGCTGAATTACCATCACCAAAATCCCATTCCCATTTTACAATGGGCACTCCATTTGTTCCTTTTGAAGAATCGGTGAAAACAACTGGTAAAGAATAACAGATATGATCATGCGCACCAAATGATGCGATCGGACCTTGTATTGTAATTGGAATGTAGTTGCTCGTATCATAACAACCAAAAAATCTAGACTGGGTGATGACGCGTATGCTGTCTTCACCTGGTTTCAGATTTCCAATATTGCCATTGTATGTAGTGCGGAACCCGCTGTTCCCTTGTGGACCGAAACTGGTTCCATCTTTATATTCCCACTTGACGATATTGTAGTAAGTGTTTGATCCGTTTGCAATACTTCTGTAGTTGGTATCGAGTCCACTTATCGTGACGGGAAGCGTTCCGCTTGCGCAGACATTCGTCACGGCAGAACTAAGTACAGGGTGCTGCGGTATCAAGACGTACACCGGGACAGTTCCCACTTGCGTACATGCACCAAATGTTGCGGTGACCGACGCCGTATAAACACCACTCGCCGGATAATCATGAATTTTTTGCGGCACATAGACGTAGTCGGTATCATTTTTAGATCCATCTCCATACGACCAAATGTATTGAGATGCACCACCAGTAGAATCCGACAACGTTACTGTTCTTCGCGTGCTGTCGCATGTGTTCGCTGCCTGCAAATATGGAGCAGGTGTTGTGGTAATATAACGGTCAATCGAAAATGTATCACTTGTGCAACCTGGACTGGATGCTACCAGCGTCATGTGATAGGGGCCAGTTTGCCCATACGCATGTACGTGATAAATGTTGTTGTTTATATCCGAAGTGCCGTCGCCATAAAACCACCTGAACTGCGCAGCGCTGTCGTCCAGATTTGTAAATGTTTCCAATTGGTTGCTTGCGCAAGGCAACGAATCCACCGCCGTGAAGATAGCGTGCGGTTTCGGGTACACGATAACAGTATCCGGGGGGAAAGCAGTTCCGCTGCAACCATGATTCGTGACGAAGGAAAGGTTGATGATATATGTTCCCGGCACAGTATAAACATGTGTGGGATTTGGAGCGTTTGACGTGGTGCCGTCACCAAAATCCCAATTGTACGTTGCAAGCGTGTCACTTGATATCGCACGGAACGTTGCATGTACGTCTGCACAGTACAAGCTCGACTGAGTCAATGTCGTGTCTTTATGAATCGTTGCCGTAGGCTGCGAAGAATTTAACGTTGCCGAAACAGTTGTCGTACATCCACTGGCGTTAGTAACCGTTAACGTTGGTGTATACACGCCGTTTGTTGCGTATAAGAAACTTGGATTTTGTAGTGTTGATGTATCATTGGGATTTCCTGTGAAGTTCCATAACCATTTAACGGCGCCAGTGCTTGTGTCTGTGAAATTGACCAGCATCGGCGATTGGCAAAATGCGCCTTTATTGATGATAAATCCGCTGGTCGATGGTCCCGGCGAGACTGTGATCGTTCTCGGTTGTGTAATTACGCAACTACCAAAGGTCGCAACCATATTGACCGAATAGGTTCCAGGAGTAGCGTAAGTGTGGTTGACACTCGGGCCGATACTGCTGCCTCCATCTCCAAACGACCATAGTGTGTTTGCGCTTGGTGCAGGAGTGCTGATATCTGTAAACGTAATAGAACTTCCTGAGCAGAGTCCCGGGGTAATTGCAAAATCGGGATTGAAATTAGCTGCGTTGACATATGCGTTCTTAGTAATCTTTGCAGAACACCCTTGCGGATTACTAACGGTAAGGCTCACACTATATACGCCTTTGCTTGCATATTGATGCGATGGATTTTGCGTCGTGCTGTTTGCTCCATCACCGAAATTCCACAAATAACTTAATGGGCCCGTACCGGTTGATGTGTTGTTGAAATGAATGGGAGATGCCAGGCTGCAAAGTGTTGTGGAATCTGCCGTGAACGACGGCGTCAGCGCAGGCATCACCGTGATGATATTATTTTTTTTCAGGGTATTGCTGCAGCCGAGACTGTTGGTTACGGTCAGGCTTACCGAATAGGTTCCCGCGAAGAGATATGTGTTGGTTACTACAGGGGCCGTCGTTACTGTCGTGTTTCCGTCTCCAAAGTCCCAAAAATAATTTGTGATTGAGCCATTCCCGGGTGTTGAGCTGCTCACAAAACTTGCAACCATCGGCATGCAGCCAGTGGTATTGTTTGCCGTGAAATCAACGACCGGGCTCTTGTAAACTACGACCGTTGCAGTTTTTGTAGAAGTTTGTGCACCACTGTGCACTGTGAGAGTAACAGTATAAGTCTGCGGCGTAAAGTAAGTAGCCGAAACGGGAGTTACTCCATCAGTAGTAGTAACAGTATTTCCATTCCCGAAATTCCAGGTATAAGTGGCACCGACTGCTGCTCCGGTGGTCGAGTTGTTGAATGTAACGGCCAACGGCGAACACCCGCCCAATTTGTTCTGGGTAAAATTGGCCACCAACTGTGCATGTGCGGTGTTGAACGCTACCAAAAAGACAGCACACAGCCATACACTATTCAGTCTTCTTAACGGCAGGGTCAACGGCATGTTTAGGACCGGGTTTTTTAGATATTGGATGTTCTTAATTCCGTATCGAAACTGAAGCTGAAATTAAACGCAATAAGTTGGTTAATATTTCAGTAAAGAGGGACTTTTGGAGAGAGAAACAGGAAATAATAATATAGCTGTCATTGGTTGAGTCGAATAGTCGATAAGTTAATTGGTCGACCAGCGGAAACGGCCCACCAGTTTATCGAACTATCAACCTGTCTACGCACTCAATATTTCCAAGATTGCCTGGTTCAGGAGTTCATTCAATCGGCCCGGATTTTCGAGCATCGGATAGTGTGATGTGCCCTCCATGTGAAAGACTTTGTACCCATTGGCTGGATATCTTTTGAGCGGCTCCTCGAGCGTTGGAATGTAATCTACATTGATAAGGAACAGTTTAAAATTAAGTTTTGGCAACAACTCCTGTTCTTTTTTGTAAAAATCGAAGACTTCCAGAGTCGTTGGAATGCCCATCGGTTTGTAGGCATTGTGGTAATCTTTGACGACTCGATCAGAAACTTCCGGTGGCGTTTGCGGCGTCAACAGGGCCATCCGGGCGTATCGTTCATTCGTCTCCGCGAAGTTGGTTTGAAGATTCTGTTTGATTGTTTCGACCTGGTCCTGGTATTCTTTTGGCAAAGGGGTACCGGCCATTTTGAAATTGTCAACGCCGATAAAACCTATGACTGAGGAGGGCTCCTTTACTGCCGCAAACAGGATAACGCTTCCGCCGAGAGAATGCCCGATAAGGATCACGTTTTTCAACTTCAATTCACGAATGACGTTGACCACGTCGTCCCCAAAACCTTCAATCGACCATTGTTCGCGGTGCTTCCCGGAGGCCCCATGTCCAGGAAGATCAATGGTTATGACCCGATAGTTTGCTTTAAAGAAATCAACCTGTTTGTCCCAATACGTCTGATCAATATATGAACCATGAACAAAAAATAGGGTAGTATCACCCTTTCCAACGTCCCGGTAACTTATTTCAACTCTGTTGCTTTGAATAGTTTTCTTTTCCATAATTCAATTCTTACTGATAAAAAAATACTTTCCCGGATTTTTAAAAAATAAAAATTATGCCATTCGGGATAATTTGTTTTCATACAGGAAAAAATCCATTGAATAATCTTCAACTGATTTTAATTTCTTTTAACAGAATCGTCTCACGAAAAAACTAATACTACCGTTTTACACTCTCTGGCGACAGTTCCGAGACGCTGGCATGATTTTTATGAATTTATAATCGTGGTGCGAAGCCTCAAAAATTAAAATATGCAAAAGATTCATCCGGTTTTCCAGATTTTTATCTCTCTT
>Ga0068860_100008160_pt1 | contig 10425 bp, 7 predicted proteins | sample KBSSwiS32_FD_66597 | JGI IMG/M metagenome (GOLD analysis project Ga0068860, IMG submission 66597) | Switchgrass rhizosphere microbial communities from Kellogg Biological Station, Michigan, USA - KBS Switchgrass S3-2 | ecosystem: Host-associated > Plants > Roots > Rhizosphere > Soil ...
CTGAAGCACTTCCGCCGGGTTGCTACCCGCTACGACAAGTTGGCCGAGAACTTCCTGGCTATGGTTCAACTGGCTTCAATGCGCCTGTGGCTTCGCGTTTATGAGTCTACGGCCTAGTCCCGCTGATCGAGCGCGTTATAAAGGTTGATCTGCGTACGATCACCTTTGCGCTCGACACCCAAGAGACGGTGACTCGCGACGGCGTCGCCGTTCGCGTCAACGCCGTGCTGTGGTTTCGCGCGGTCGATCCAGTCAAGGTGATCACTTCGGTGGTGAACTGGCAAGGTGCCGTCGTGCAGGCGGCCGAGACCGGTCTGCGAGACGCAATCGGGCAAAGTGACCTCGATCAGATTCTCAAAGACCGAACAACGATCAACGCCCGGCTCCTGGAGTTGCTCGGCCAGACGTGCGAACAGTGGGGCGTTACTGTCGATGCGGTGGAGATCAAAGATCTCGACATCCCCGAACAGATGCAGCGGGCGATCGCGCGTGAGGCCGAAGCGATCCGCGAGAAGCGGGCGCGAATTATCAAGGCCGAAGGCGAAAAGGAAGCATCGCAGACGCTTGCCGACGCAGCAAAGATCATCGCAGAGATGCCCGGCGCGCTCGAATTGCGTCGGCTGCAAACATTGAGCGAAATCGGCGTTGAGCATAATTCCACCATCATCGCCATGTTCCCAACTGAGATACTCGAGGCTGCCCGGCGGGTCGGTACAACTGCATAATTCGCCGACGAGTCGGACGTTCGCGACGCCAGATCCGCTCCTTAAAAACCCGTCGTTCGTCCACAACGTGCCGCGAGGCATCCAACGACCGGAATCGACCCCGATTGATCAGCCGCGTAAACGGCACCTGTGTTGTGGAAAGCCGACTTTGCCGTGTTAGCATACTCCGATGAGCGACAGTCATAGCAGGATCATCGCTGCCGCAGCCAAGCCGGAGTTAGCTCCGTTAGGATTTCAGCAAAAGGGACGATCGCGTCTGTGGATTGCCGATCGTGGCCCATGGCTCAACATCGTCGAGTTCACACCAAGTAGGTGGTCTAAAAGCGTCTCGTTGATGAATGCAGCGCATTGGCTTTGGATCGGCGCAGGCTTCTTGAGCTATAACGAGAACATTGCTTCAAATTGCCATGCGGAGTTCGAGACCGAGGATCAGTTTCGCGAAGCCGCGATTGAGATTGCCAAGGTGGCGCACGCCAAAGCTTTGGAACTTGACCGAAAGTTTCCCTCGTTCGATGCGATTGCCGCTCACGTCGTTCAACGCGCTCGTAGCAGCCCCGACAGGATGGGGCCAAGCTGGTGGGGTTACGAAGCTGGGGTCGCGTCGGGGATTGCGGGCCGGCTCGGCGAGGCAGACGAGTTTCTGCGCGGCGTCACCGATGACAGGGTCACTGGCCGGGCCGCACCTTTTCTATCGCTCATTGCCGATCCCGATGCCTTTAGAGGCAAAGTGAATGACCTCGTGGCCGAAGATCGGGCAAGGTTGAAGCTGAAGCCGCTCGGCAGCCCGGCCTTTTGATTTCCGCTAGGTTGGCGGGTCCGAACAGGCGGCTTTTCGGTTAAAATGTTGAAATGCTACCCTTCCGCTGAACGCTCGACCACTCCTGGCGCCATGCCCTACCGGGATGGACGGCGGCAAAGTTGGGGAGAGAGGACGCGCTAGGTCGGGCTATATTGCCGCCGATCTGGGTGTCGCATAGGTTGCATAAATGGATAGCACTTCTCGCTTCGAGCCAGTTTCGATTGCACGCCACCGCACAGAACTAGCCAACGGCATAGAATGGACCGTGGTGCGCACACGTAAGAACTGGATCGCCCTACCGTTTCTATGTTTTTGGCTGACTGGTTGGACCTTGGGAGGCGGCGCTGCGCTTTACGCGCTCATTACCGGAGACGGGGGAGAACGGCTGTTTCTTGCTGTGTGGCTCGTCGGCTGGGCTTTAGGTTGGATCTTTGCGGCAGCTTCGATCCTTTGGCAGATTGGCGGCCGAACGATGGTAGCGATCACCGGAGGCGCATTGGTCCACGCTTGGAGCATGCCGTTCGTTACTCGCGAGAAGCGCTACGATGCAAAACAGATACGCTATCTTCGCTCGGGCGAAACGAGCAGCTTGTTAGGATGGGGGCGCTCATTGCGCGACGTTCCGCCGTTCATGCCGAGCATGGCGTCGGGGAGCGTCAAGTTCGACTACGGCGCTCGAACGATTCAGCTTTTTCCCGGTCTCGACGAATCGGAGGGCCGGATGATCGTTGACCAACTAGCAGCAAGACTGCCTAAATCGGCTGTGGTGATACGGTCGAGCCGTGATGGAAGTGGCTAACAACGTCACTGAATTGACGCCATTAGCCTGCTGAACGACTGCAATGTCGGCTCGTCTGGAACGGCGCCTTCCGAGCTAAAATTTTGCATTACTGCCGTTTGCCATGACCAAGAGCGCACCGGCGGCAGCCGCCAACGAAGCGGTCGTAGCCGAGCATCGAAGAGCTCCCTGAAAGCTGCCCTCCGTTCATCGAACTATTTCGAGGTTAGCGACCGACTGGCTTTGGAACGTTTCTGCCGTTCGCCAGCGATGTGTCGAGAGGCTGGTTTTGTCAGAAGCCGACATCCCTCACGTGCCAGAGATGCACAGCATAACGGCTGAAGCTGGGCGACAGCCGCCACTTCCGGCAAGCACGGACGCCGTGTCCACAGCCGCCTGAAGACCTGCCGTTCAGCTGTCCAAATCAGCTCTTCGAAACCGGTCGTCCGTTCATTTGCGCCGAGACGACGACGAACGGCCGGAATCAGGGTTGTAAATCGGTGCCCGAATGGCCCGGTTGGTCGGGGGGAGCGGACATTAGCAGCGACTATCCCGTCAGCCCCGTCAGACACCGCCGCATGGCTTATTGAGCTGAATTTTCACTTGGGGAGAAAGAACTCCTTCATCGAATTAAAGACGCTACGTTTTCTCGAAGGTAAGTGGTTGTTTTGGGTTTCGCCCGGGAATCTAAAGTCGGGGTTTCGCCAATATTTTGGAACGCTGGTCGCCGCGCGCTCAAATGCTTGAGCATCTGACGCTTCAGCGATGAGTCTATCTGCGAACGCTGCACCTCCGTGAGTTTCAGCTTGGTTTCGAAGCCATAACCGTTGCAAGCAAGGATCATTGCGGCCGCGAGATAAAGCCCGGCGCGAATCTGACCGGCGTCCGAGCGAAAGGTGAGAGTGAGGAAATAGTCTCCATTAGAAATTTTTAATTCAGAGGTCGAACATTCTGCAATGTAGCCAAAGAGCGAATCGGAATCATCCACATCAGTGGCCTGCTCGGTGGAAGCTTCTAGTATGACGGGCCGACCTTCAAACTGAACAGAGAGACCTGTTCGAAAATCGGTAACTTCAAATGGCGTTGGAGGGGCGCTTTCTAGCCGAAGTGGATATCCCAACGACTTCAAAGATTCTTGCAGATTTTCTGCGGTCGGCCAGTCCGCTTCATGGACTGCGACGAAATAGTCAAAACTCATTCTTGCGGCCCTCTGTAACGTCTCTTCTTGCCGCATGCCCGCAACGTCCGCAATGTTGGCGCATCCGGAACGGCAGTTCCCGGCTAAAATGTTGAAAGGCTGGCCGTTCGCTTGCGGCATGGATGGACCGGCAATATCCGCCGACATTTCTGCCGTTGGGCGCCTCAAGACAACTAACTGACAGCTGCCCTCCGTTCATCGAGCTATCGTGAGAAAGCTGCCGACGGGCTTTTGAAGAAAGCCGTAGTTCTTTGCTCTGCTCTTGAGTGGCAGGTCCCAGGCACGAGCCGACGACAGAAATGCGTACCGTGGCGGAGAGCAACGAGGCGTGTGCTACCAAGGGGCATCTTGCACAGCCAGCGATATCCAATTCACTTGTTCGGACAGGACAGAAGCAAAGCGTGGATCAAGCCGCGGCCCCCTCGTTACTTCAATCCGTAGCGTGCGTACTCCTGCACAAGGCCGGGCATCACTTTACGGAAGTAGGCAAGGTCGGCCTTGGCGTCGGATTTGCCCATGGCGTTCGCGATCCACGCCCGGACGTATTGCGTCGAGACCTGTCCCGGCGCGATCTTTAGCGCGGCCTCGGCATCGGCAAGCGCTGCGGCGAGGTTGCCGCTGGCGATCCCGGCCATCGCCCTGCTGTCGAGCACGGCGGGAGCATTGGACGCCCTTTCCACCGCCTGATTACAGATCTGCATCATGCCATCCGCGCCCACGCGGAAGCGCGCGCGATACCAGCAAGAGGCGTTGAGCAACGAAGTATCGCCCGGCTTTTCCTCGATCAGCGCGTCGATCTCTTTGACACCGTCGTCGCCCTTTCCGGCATAGGCCAGCACGTCCGTGCGGACCTGCACCACCGCGCTGTGCTCGTCTCCCATGTCGTCATATTCGGCGAGCAGCTTGAGCGCTTCCTCGCTCTTGCCAGCGTAGCCGAGCGTATCGGCAAGGGCCAGTGCGCTGTCGACCGATGGCGAGAGCTTCAACGCCTCGCGCAAGTCCACAATCGCGGCGTCCACCCGACCAAGCTGCCGCTTGAGGTAGCCGCGGCGACTATAGCTTTCCGCATCGGGTTGGATGGCGATGGCCTTGTCGTAATCGGCGATTGCACCTTCAAGATCATAGGTGCCGCCTCGAAGGCTCGCTCGCCCGACGAACCCGGCGCCCCGCTCCGCTACGGGAGCACGGGCGACAGCCTGAGCATAGGCCGCTTCGACCGGCGCCAATCGTGTCTTCAGCGCGGCGGACTGGTAGCGCCACGCGCGCGCGGCGGTCACCGGCGCGGTCAGGAACGGCGTGGTGTTCTTCAGCCGAAGCGCCTTGGCCTTCTCGACCGGGATGTCGGCCGAAGGCAACTCACCGCCAAGCGCCGCATGCTCCTCGGATACGATCAACCGCTGCCCTTCGAGCACCCCCTTTCGCGTCACGGTCGTACCCGCATACAGCACTTCGTAGTCGGGCTTGCCGCCTAGCTTGAAACCCGGCTCGTCCACCGGCAACAGCACTTCCACTTCCTCGCGCATCCGGAGCGCGGGGCCAAGGTCGACCGGAAGGGTCTTCCAGGTCGCGCGGCTGCGATCGAAGTCGAAGTTCTCGTTGGCGCTGGCAAGGGCCGAAAGGTCCATCCGCTTGGTGCCGCCGCGATCGCCGAACTGGGTGGACACGATGCCTTTGACGGTGATCGTGGCCATGCCGGTTTCCGGATCGAAGCTCATGTCGCCGTCGGCCACTAGTCCGCCGGTCTTTGACAAGGTACCAAATACCGAGCCAGCGAAGGAATCGATCAGTTGCTTCTTCTGCTCGACGCTCGCCTGCCCGAGCGCGGCGCCCATGTTGCTGCCAAGCATGCCCGAGAACGTAGTCGTCACCGTCACCAGCGCGGGGATGTCGACCCCGCCGCGTTGGTCGATCACCATCTTGATCGCAGCCATCGGCTGAGCCGGTACGCGCGGCGTGATCGCCGTCAGCGACGCGCCGTCGGCACGGATCGGCAGGGCGTTGCGGAAGGGCGGCACATCGGCCAGCGTGGCCAGGCGCGTTCCGGTGGCAGTGCCATCCAGCCAGTAGGTCTCGCCCGCGATCTGCGCCCGCACGATGACGTGATCGAAAGCCGCGGGCATCGGCAGCAGATCCGGCAAGGCATCCCCGGCCCGGCTGTTCACCGCGACGACTTCGGCCTCGATCCCCAGCGCTTCCAGCAGCGAGAGCAGCAGCAGCGACTTGGCCTTGCAATCCCCGTAGCGAGAAACCCACGTCTGCGCCGGAGCCTGCGGCACGTAGTTGCCACCGGACATGCCGTTCATCAGGTAGCTCACCTGATCCTGCACCAGACGAGTGGCGAGCGCGGCGCGGGTCAGCGGATCGGGGCTCTGGCCCGCGATCTTCGCCACTTCCTTGGCCAGCGGACTGCCGGGCGCAATCGCACCCTTGGTGGAATAGAGGGGCGCGAACACGCGCGACACCTCTTCCCAACTGGCGAAGGTCGTCACTTCGAGCGAAGGCGGGCGCGTGAAACGCGACGGCACGCCTTGTGGCATCTCCTCACGCTTGGGCAGCGGGAGCGGCACGGAGACGGTGTGCCAGCCATCCTTGACAGTCTCGCGCGGGCTGCCCGCAGCCGGTCCCGCCTGCCATTTCACGGCCATGCCCTCGGGCCACGAGACGGTGGTGCGCGCAAATCCGGCTTCGACCGGAAGGGTCAGCAACGTGCTGTCGAGAAGACTATAATATAGTCATACGCCATTTGTTTTAATATGTTTTTTCAGGATACCGCCTTTTTTGGTCCCCCGTTTGGTCCTCCGTCGAACGAGCCTTGCAGGCAGTCAGTATGCGATGTCGCTCACGGCGTCTCAGCTGGTCGCGAGCCTATCCCATACGGCACGCAAGTTCAGAATTGCGACGATCTGCTTAGTCGTCATCGGCACTTCTTTTCTCCGATTTCTGCACTGCGGACCCGGCTTCGCTCCGAGGTTCGGCTTGCTAAAATTGCCGGCCTAAAATCCGATCGGCTGAGGCGAGCCCGGCTTTGCGGCCAATTCGGCTTTCAACCGCGCAACGATCTCGTGCCCATCTCGGGCAGGGTCGTGGCGCAATTGCCGCGCGACGACGGCAAGATCGCCGGGTGTGATGCCGTGCAACGATGCCAGCGACGCTGGAGGCGCCGCTCCAAAGAAACGAACGAAAGCTTGTTCCACCTTTGGCCCCGAGAGTGCCCGCAGTTCCAGCTTGAAGACGAAGCGCCTTAGGGTCGCCGGGTCCAGCCGCTGGGCGTGATTGGTCGCGGCGACCACCGGCAGCGGGTGACGATCGAGCCAGGTCAACAATTCATTGACCTGGCTGACTTCCCAGTTGGTGCGGGCGGTACTGCGGTCGAACAGCAGCGAATCCACCTCGTCGAACAGGAGCACGCTCTCCTTGCGCCGCGCCTCGGCAAAGGCCTCGGCAATGCGCTCTTCGGTTTCTCCGACCCATTTGGAAAGAAGGTCCGAGGTCCGCCGAACCAGCAATGGGCGATCGAGGGTGTGAGCAAAGTGATGCGCCAGCGCGGTCTTGCCCGTGCCAGGGATGCCAGTCAGGAGCAGTGAGACATTCAAATGCCCGCTTGCACGCAGGCGTTCGAACAAGGCGCCAAGCGGCCTGTCGGTTTCGAAGAGATCGAGATCGACCGGCCCCGGACCGTCCAGCGGCAGATCGCTGCCGCCGCGCAGTGCCTTGGCCAGCGCGCGGGCGGGACGCAGCCCGCCATCGACTTCTCCCGCCAGCCGTGCACCGCGCGCGGAGACGCGCAGCACTGAAGCCACTTCCGGCGCGCTTGCCAACAACCCTGCCCATCCATCGCCGGCGGTCACGGCTTCCTCGCGCGCGACATGATCGAGCATGCGCAGGGCGGTGCCGCGCGAAGGCAGGTCCAGTTTCAGGACGTGGCTCATACGCCGCAGGATCGCTGGATCGACATTGCCGATGGCGTTGGTCGTCCAGATCACCGGAACCGGGTTGGTTTCGAGCAGGCGGTTAACGAAGACCTTGCTGCCCTGGCGCCCGCGCATCCAGTCGCCCTGGGCGGGCTGCGCATCACCGATCAGGTCTTCCATTTCATCGAAGAGGAGTGCTGCATCGCCCTTTCCGGCGAGCAGGCGCTGGCCCATCTGGAAGGCGGCGATGCGGTCGCGCCGGTCCGGCTCGTCGCCATCCTCGTCGGCCTCGCCGGCTCCGTGCAGGGAAAAGCCGGCCGCCGCTGCCAGACTGCGTGCGAACTCGGTCTTGCCGGTGCCCGGCGGACCATGAATCAGGATATTGATGCCGCGAGCGCGTTCGCGCCGCGTACCTTCGAAAAGGCGGCGGAGAAATTCCGTATCCTCGACATGCGTAAAGGCGGAAAGGGGCAGGCCTGCGACGTGACGCGGACCGACCATCAAGGCGATGATCTCCGCCTCGGTTTCCGGCAAGCGGTCGAGAAGGTTTTCGAGCGCCCAGCGAGTCTCAAGGCGCACCTGCCCGCGCCAGTCCGCGCGAAACGTCGCGAGGCCCATGCGGAAAAGCGGATTGAGCCGCACCCGCCGCTCAGCGTCCTGCGGCTCGGCGCCGGCCACTTCGCCGATCATCGCCGGCACGTCGCTCCCGGAGCGGGCAAGGATGTCGTCGAGTTCGCCCGGCAGGCACAGTCGATCGAGCGCGAACGTCACTTCGACGATCGCGCTGTCGATCACATCGAGCCGCAGCAAAACGGCCAGTTCGCGGGCAAGCCGGAGCACGCTATCGCCATCACTGGCACTGTCAGCAGCGCAAGGTCTATCCTGTGCAACGGCACGCTTATGCGCCGTCCAGGTAAGCTTCTTCGCCTCCGCGGCCTTGAGGCCGAAGAGTGCGGCGCCATGGGCGCGCCCGAATTCGAGCAGGGCCTTTGCCTGCTGGGACGCGGCCGGCAGGCCGCGCATGGCCCGACACAGCATGCGTCGGGTGATCTCAATCTGGTTCATAAGGTCTCGCTTCGCGAGCGGCCGCACAGACGCGCGGGATCGCTCTTTCAGTTTCCGGTTCTATCGGGAAACCGGACAGCGGCGCTCAGGCCCTGCCACGGCGAAGGAGACGCCTAGGCGAAGGGCTGGAACGCGGCGGGCACGGTGCCCGAATAGATGCGTAGGTCCAGCAATGGTCTTCTCCTGCGAACTGCGGAATTGCCGTTCGAGCGGCGCGGCCTTTACGCGAATCGGACAGTATTCACAACGATGAAATCAGTTGAGGCCGGCCCGGCGATAGATCGCCCAGCCTACACCTCACCCGAAGCTGACGAGATGACTTCCTCCGCTCTGCTGTTCGAGTCTGATGGCCTTGCCGGTAAACCGCCGGGCAATATCGATTGCCGTCAGCGTGTGCTGGCTGGGCTTCACGGTCGTGAAACCGCCGCCGCCTGCCAGCACGAAAGGCAGAATCAGCTGATCGGCGAGGTAAGGCCCGGCGAAGGCATCGCTTTCAACATAGCCTTTCATGCGCGCGGCCGATGTCTTGGCCAGCCGATCGGCAGGCACGCCAAGCTGGCCAAAGCCGCTGACGACCTCGGTGACATGGGCATAGCGCGCCTCCAGCATCAGAATTACGCCCGGCCCCTGATCTGCGGGCAGCTCACGCACCGCAAAGGCGTCGTCGGGCCAGTCGGCCAGGTCGCGCTTGGCGCGCATCAGCATGCGCTCCGCGATCTCGAATGGCAGACCGGTGAAAACTATCTGCGCGTTGACGCCCGCCGGCTCGCCTCGGTCGAGGCAGTCGATCGGCGAAAGGGGCGAAGGCGTGATATCAACCTCGATCCGCCCACCGCCGCGCGGGTAGAAACCGTGCCGGACGATACGCGCGGAAACGCTCGGCCCCATGCGATTGATCACGGGGAGGAAGGTGCGTTCGATGAAGTCGAACGGCGGCGCCAACATGTTGTGCGTGCCGCCTTCGAGGACGAGGCGCGATGGACCGTCAGCAAGGATGAGCGGCATCAGAACGGTCTGGAGTACGAGGCCAGTAGATCCTGCCGTACCAACAGCGAACAGATATTCGCCGGGGATCACGCGGCCGGGGCGAAATTCCAGCTTGGACCCGCCAACGGCAAGGCCAGTGCATTCCGAACCCGATATCACGCACGCGGCTTCAATCGCAGTCACATGCTGCCGCATAAGGCCGGGCTTCGAGCGCTTCGCGCGAATGTTGCTGATGCGGAACGGCTGGCCGGTCACGAGCGATAGTGCGCACGAATTGCGCACCATCTGCCCCCCGCCTTCGCCTTCCGATCCATCGATTGTGATCATTCTCTTACCAGGTCCAAAAAGATTTCGTTTGCTGCTTGCAGCGCTGATTCCGGCGGTCTTCGTTCCGGCAATTCGGCAGCGCGGCCGAGCTCATCCCGGATAAGCGTGTCGAGCTCGGGAAACCTTCTGGAATTACCGAGCTCTCGGGTTTGCCGCTTTGCCTCGACCAGTTCGTCAATCATGCCCACAATCGACGCCGGGATGACGCTTTCGGCCATGAGCGTCCGCACGTTCATCGCCGGCCGTCGGTCTGGGTTGCTGCGGAGAGCCCTGATCGCGAGGGCTGGTCGAAGGGCATAGAAGTATCGCTTGACCGGCACTGCACCATCGCCTTCCAGCCAACGCTCAGCTGCATTGCGGCCCAGATTTGCATAGTGATAGGCAACGCCGCGTGGATCGAAGATCTCGTCTGCCAGGGCCGCAATGCGGCCTGCAACAGGATCGTCGTCGCGGTAACGGATTGGCGAGGAAAGCCACTCGCTCACGACAGCGTTCGATTTCAACATCAGCCCAAGTGTCTTGCGGATGTCCCAACCGTTCAGGTCGATGTCGTCTTCGATCGGGGTCTCAATGACATCACGGCCGGGTTCGAGACGAAGGTACCAATCCCGAGGCCGCACATAGACAAACCGCAC
>Ga0068860_100008164_pt1 | contig 10424 bp, 9 predicted proteins | sample KBSSwiS32_FD_66597 | JGI IMG/M metagenome (GOLD analysis project Ga0068860, IMG submission 66597) | Switchgrass rhizosphere microbial communities from Kellogg Biological Station, Michigan, USA - KBS Switchgrass S3-2 | ecosystem: Host-associated > Plants > Roots > Rhizosphere > Soil ...
AAACCACTATTCACTAACGCAGGCACAAACGCAGTTGCTCCGGGCAAACACTCAACTTCCATTCCAACCTTTATACATTCACGTACTAGCAAAAAAGCAGGATCAGAAATGCCGGGCGTGCCTGCATCAGTCAACAATGCCATCGTTTTTCCCTGTAGCAGTTGATCCGTAAGATGATGCACAGCTTTGTGTTCATTGTGCTGATGATAAGGAGAAAGTGGTTTTAGTATCCCGTAATGATTTAGCAATTTTAAAGATGTTCGTGTGTCTTCAGCGAGAATCAGATCCACTTTCTTAAGCACCTCGAGTGCACGAAGTGTTATGTCTTGTAAATTACCAATAGGCGAAGGAATGATGTAAAGCATGAAAGGAAACTAGTGAATGGAAATATTCGAAATTTCGCGAAACTTGAAACGTCAAACGTGAAAGTAGAAATCTGAGTTATTATAGTTCACGTTTGACGTTTGATGTTTCATGAAATATATCGCATCGGGCAAATATTAATTAATCGATATCTCAAAATATTCCATCACCGGGTTAGCCAATAATTTCTTGCTGGCGTCTTCTGCAATTTGTTTTGCCTGTTCGGAAGAGTCGGCTTCGACCTGTAAGGAAATGTTCTTCCCTATTCTTACATCGCTGACTGATTGCAGTCCCAGGTTCAGCAGGCCTCCCATCACGGCTTTACCTTGCGGGTCCAACAATTCTTTAAGTGGCATTACTTTCACCTGGACAGAATAGATCATGATATCTTGTTTTTGAAGGCCAAAGATAATACAATGTAAAAGATGAACACGATGGGAACAGCTAACCAGTGGAAAAATATAGCGGAAACAATGGCAATGGCGACCAACAGAAATCTCGGTAAATTATTTGCGAGGGACAGGTCCTTAAATTTAAAAGCCATCAATGGAAGACGACTGATCATTAAGTAAGAAACAAAAATGATAATCAGGTACAATACCCATTTATTTAACAGGAGTGTGACAACGGTTTCATTGTTTGCCGTCCAGTAAATCAAAGGAAATGAAGCGATCAACAAACCAACTGCCGGAATGGGCACTCCTTTAAAACTATGAGTTTGTGTAGCGTCGATATTAAATCGTGCAAGCCTGAATGCTCCGGCACATGGAACCAACAATGCAGGCAACAATGAAACTAGCGAAACATCCACTCCATTTTCCTGTCGCATAAAACTCATTCGCAAAAACTGGTAAAGGATCATGCCGGGCGCTACTCCAAAACTTACCACATCAGCCAGTGAGTCGAGCTCCCTGCCCAGAGCAGAATCACTCTTAAATAACCGGGCTGCAAATCCATCTAAAAAATCTGCTGCAGCTGCAAGTCCAATGAATAATGATGCCATCCAGATTTTTTCAGGTATGTCTATTAACTGAGTTCCATCAGGACCAATCATTATTGTTATACCATTCTGTAAAATGAAAATAATTGCAAGACAGCCAAAAAAAAGATTCAATAGTGTAAGCAGGTTTGGAATTTGTTTCATCGATCTAAAATAAAACTAATGCTTGAATTACGAAATTGATTTATTAGTTCGGGATGTTTATTGGGAAAAATATTCAATAAATCAACAAGCGAAATCAAATCGAGCCAGGCTGAAATCCCGACTTAATTCGGACTTGAATATCGATCATATTTATTGGTCGTTGCCCAGCTGAACCAACACTTCATTTCATCAACGCTTCTATTTCTTCTGCTGTGATAGGAATTTTTTCCATCAGATCTTTATTGCCGTTCCGCGTAATCCATACATTGTTTTCTATGCGCACACCCAACTTTTCTTCTTCAATGTAAATTCCGGGTTCAACAGTCAGCACCATACCTTGTTTCAATGGTTCAGTCCGAGGACCCAGGTCGTGAACATCTATTCCAAGATGATGGGAAATTCCGTGGTATAAATATTTTGAGTATGCAGGTTGTTCTTGGGATTCATTCTTAATGTCCGTTTTTTTCAAGAGTCCAAGTTTTAAGAAAACTTGTGTGGCTTCATCGCCAACCTTCTTATGATAGTCGATGATGGTAATGCCGGGCTTCAGCAAACTTTTTGCATAGTTATGAAGATGCAGGCAGCCGTTGTAGACTTGTCTTTGCCGCCTGGTAAATTTGCCATTCACGGGAACTGTTCTTGTGAGATCCGCGCAGTACCCCCCATATTCCGCACCAAAATCCATCAACACCATTTCACCATCGAGGCATTGCTGATTGTTGGAAACATAATGAAGTGTTCTCGCCCTGTCGCCACTTGCGATAATACTCGAATAAGCAGGTCCGGTTGCCCGTTGCATCAAAAAAGAATGCAAAATATCTGCTTCAATTTCATACTCCATCACACCGGGTTTGATAAATTTCAACACCTTTTGAAAACTTTTATTCGTGATATCAATCGCCTGTTGCATCACTTCTACTTCAAAAGAAGTTTTCACCGCGCGTAATGCCTTCAGGATTTTCGCAGAGCGCTCGTATTGATGAAGTGGATATGCTTCTTTTATTTCACTGATAAACTTGTATTCCCTTGTTGGAAAATAACCTGCCTTTCTATCATTTTCGTTTGAGTCAAGGTAAATATTGTCCGCCAGGTGTATCCATGCCTGCAATAACGGCTTTATTGCATCGAGCCAAATGATCGTTTGTATTCCGGATATTTTTTTTGCTTCATCGGCACGCAACCTTTTTCCATCCCACTTTTCTTTTAGCTCGTTGGGGCGAACCAACACCAATACTTCCCTCAGTTTTGGATCGGGGTGATCTGGAAAAATAATCACCATCGAGTCTTCCTGTATAATTCCGCTTAACCAAAACAAATCACTGTTTTGTTTGAAGACATAGTGGGCATCTCCATTTGAACTTACTTCATCGTTGCTTACAAAAATGGCGATCGATGAAGGCTTTAATTCTTTTGAAAATCTCTCGCGGTTTTTAATAAAAATTTCGGGATTCAATGGAAGATACTTCATGAAGCTTTCTTAATTAAGAGTTGTAAATGTAGTTCTTTTGATAAAAGCGGCTGCGTGTGGTCGTTCAAATAACTTCTGAAAATACATGAGTGGAAAATAAGAAAGAAATGAAATCATTTTCCTGTATCACCCGCTAAGATGTGATGCATTTGGTAATTCGCTTGTTTTATTTGCATATTCATTCAGCACTATTTCCGGAATTAACCAATTGATCTCAACAATTGAATTTTTTTGGACAAGGGAGCCAGTTTAGAATCTCTTTCCTGGTTATATCAGCTTTGGAATTCTGCTTGGTGAGATAGCAAAGAAACCCTGATTACTGGCAACCACACCTCAGATTGAATCTGCTTCTCAGCAATTAAAAGTTAAACTTTCTCACCGGATTCTGCCCGAGTCCGTAAATTGGTGAAGGACAGTGTCGGGACCCGCATAAAATATCTGGAAATTCCCAGATATCATTGAGGCAACTATATCTCAGTTGGGACAAAGGTACAATTATGACAGGGCAGCATCAAAGTTTTCCCACTATGAACTACTAACAAGTTTTACATCAAAATTGGGATAAGAGAACCTATGAGCCTCGATCAGGAGGATGAAGCCCTTTGAAAAAATTATGATCAAACCAGTGACTGTAAATTAGGTAGGCCGCAATCAATATTAGTATTGCAACAACAAAGTAGGTTGACCGTCCTTTCATTTTTTCTTTGCGCTTTTTTTCTTCGGTTTTTGGTGCGGAATTCCCTTCAACGGAAAGTTTGACCACATCCAGAAAACTACCGTTGATCTTTAGTGCGTCCTCGTATAGGTCTGGACCTTCGTTTTCTTCGCTTTTGCCATATGTACAAAAATCGAAATAATCATCTTTGGGAATTAGTATTTTGTTTAGGCAACTAAATATCAGTTGAGACAAAGGTACATTACGGGTGGGAGAGCTTGCAAATTTTTACTAGTGGTAGTTACTAAAACAATTTACATCATTTCTTTCGTTTGGGCTTTTCCCGCAGCACTACATACCACATCACGAAAAATAAGATTGAAAAGAAAAAAAGCGAGCCAGCGGAAAGGGTAGAATGTTGCCATCTGTCGCCATACTTTGAGGTGTAGTCCCCCTGAGTAGTAATATCGGAAATTTTAAAGTAGATGCCAATGAGGAGAAATAAAATAGCTGAAGCCAAGACAACAAATTGAGCAGCTTTCATTATTTTTTCTTTACTGATTCTCTCTTCGGCTAGGGTGCGGGATTCCCTTCAACGGATGTTTCACTACATCCGGAAAACTACCGTTGATCTTTAGCTTGTTTTGGTACACGTCTGGGCGTTCTTTTCCTTAACCTTTGCCATATGTAAATATCAGAATAATAATCTTTGGGAATTAGTATTTTGTTTAATACTAACACTTGTTAGTTTTTGTTAAAAATCAACTTGACGGGCTCACGATCATTCATTGATTATTTCTAAGCGAACCGCAATTTCATTTCAAAATATCAAATTTATCGCCTTTATAGTCCTTTGTTTTAGAATAAATTAAATTCTAGCTTTGTCCCTTAAACTAATCGATTGCTATGTCTGCCCCTGTTATCTCCACCCCTTTAGATAGGTTGATCAAGATAGGTTTGCGCGTCACTGATTCCATCCGGTACCAATTGTCGCCGGAAGAATTGGTTAAAGATTGTCTTCGTAAAAAGCAGGGCACACTAAATGATACCGGTGCGCTTGTAATTCAAACCGGCCAATTTACCGGAAGAAGTCCAAAGGACCGTTATATCTTGAGAGACGATGCGTCCGGCAATACTGTTCATTGGAATGACTTCAACCAGCCCATCGATCAAAAATATTTTGATATCATTCTCCGCAAAATTACTGACTACTTTAATTCACTTCCCGAATTGTGGGTGAGAGATTGCTATGCTTGTGCTAATCCAAAATACCGGATGAGCATCAGAGTCATTAATGAAACACCAGCGATGAATTTGTTTGCATACAATATGTTTCTCCGCCCGACGGAAGATGAGCTTGAAACATTTCATGCAGACTGGAAAATTCTTGCAGCGCCCGGATTGAAATTAAATCCTGCTGAGTGCGGCACGCGCCAGGAAAACGCAGTGATCGTTTCTTTTGCAAGAAAAACAATTCTGCTCGCAGGTACAGGTTATACCGGTGAAATTAAAAAAGCCGTTTTTTCGGTTCTCAATTATATTTTGCCTGAACACCAAAACGTGTTGAGCATGCACTGCGCAGCCAACATGGGAGATGCTGGCGATACCGCATTATTTTTTGGATTAAGTGGTACGGGAAAAACGACCTTGAGTACGGACTGCAGCAGAAAATTAATTGGTGATGATGAACATGGTTGGAACGATCACAGCATTTTTAATTTCGAAGGTGGCTGTTATGCGAAGTGCATCTATTTATGTAACGACAACGAACCGGAAATATATAAGGCGATCAGGCCTGGTGCACTTGTTGAGAACGTGCAATACTTTCCAGGCACCAATAGAATTAATTTCGACGATTGCACAATTACAGAAAACACCCGGGTATCTTATCCAATCGAATATATTAACCACTCAGTAATTCCCTCGGTCGGAGATATTCCTTCAAATATTTTCTTCCTGACTTGTGATGCGTATGGGATTCTTCCCCCGGTTTCGAGATTAACTCCCGGGCAGGCGATGTATCAATTCATTTCGGGATACACGGCGAAGGTTGCCGGCACAGAAACTGGGATCACAGAGCCAAAGTCCACATTCAGTGCATGCTTTGGCGCGCCGTTTATGCCACTACATCCAGGAAAATATGCTTCGATGCTGGGGCAAAAAATAAAAGAACACGGTGTAAAAGTGTGGCTCATCAATACAGGTTGGAGCGGCGGACCATACGGCGTTGGCAGTCGCATTAAATTAAGTGTGACGCGAGCCATCGTGAATGCTGTCCTGGCGGGACATCTGGACGAAGTTGAGTATGAAAGACACCCAATTTTTGGAATTGCTGTTCCAAAAGCCTGTCCGAATGTTCCTTCCGAAATCCTTGATCCGCGCAACACATGGGAGAATAAAAATGAATATGACGAAAAGGCAAAGCTCCTGGCCCATCGATTCATAGAGAATTTCAAAAAGTATGAAGGTGAGGTCTCAAGAGAAATTTTGGCTTCCGCACCAAGAATTTAAAAAATTTCAAATAAAAATTTTATAATTAAAAATAATTTCCACAATTTGGCAGGCAAAATCAAAGGATTTTATCTGGTCTCTAACATTGTTTGCAATAAAGCTCCATCACTTTCCCGATGGAGTTTTTTATTTCGGCAGTTTTTTATCAAATCGTTTACACTTTTTGACGGCTTCTCCCGTTAGAATTTTTCAAAGAATTTAATGCCAACAACATCCGCGGCCTGTATGCTTTCATTTTTTTATTTTATCATTACTTGTTTGTCAGCGTTCACGCCGGAAAATACATTGATCGAGTGGACGCACAATAAGAAACTTACATGGAGTGATTTTAAAGCAGTTCCCGAAAAAAACAATGCTGCAGCTGCTCTGACGAGTACGAGTATTAAGATCGACTGTGGTTATTCAAACAGCACTGCTGAATATCATATCCGCTGCAGCTTTGATCCGTCTAAATCGTGGGGCCGAGTGAAGAATGATTATATCTTGTCGCATGAACAGGCACACTTCGATATCGCTGAAATATATGCGCGAAAACTGAACAAGGATTTGAAATCATACAAACCTGACGAAAATAATTTTAGCAAGGACGTCAATAAAATCTACGAAAAAGTCATGCGCGAATATTACGAGGAGCAGGAAAAATATGATCACGAAACAAATTTTTCTATCAATAGAGCCCGGCAGGAAGAGTGGCTAAAAAAAGTTAGTGAAGAATTGTCCGGGTTGAAAAAATTTTCAAGCTACAACTAAAAGAGACCATACAACTGTGCATCAATGCGATTGATGATCTCACCCAGGTGTTCGTCATTTTCCGGAAATTTATTTTTGTCGATATCTATAACCAGCAATGCACCTTCTTTATATCCTTCGATCCATTTGTTATATAAATCGTTCAACCTTTTTAGGTAGTCAAGTCGGATATTTTCTTCGTATTCGCGTCCGCGTTTTTGAATTTGTCCAACAAGAGTTGGAACTGATGCGTGAAGGTAAATGAGCAAATCGGGTGGTTGTACCAATCGCTTTAGTGTTTGAAAAAATTGGAAGTAATTATTGTAATCTCTTTTGCTCATCAAGCCCATTTCATGAAGGTTTGGTGCAAAGATGTGTGCATCTTCATAGATCGTTCTATCCTGGATAACAGTTTCTGTTCCGTTTGAAATTTCGAGTAGTTGGTTTAGCCGGCTGTTCAGAAAGAAAACCTGTAGATTAAAACTCCATCGCGGCATGTCTTCATAGAAATCGTTGAGGTAAGGATTATGATCTGCATCTTCAAACTGTGGTATCCAACGATAATGCTTGCTAAGCAATTCCGTCAGCGTAGTCTTTCCCGCGCCGATATTTCCGGCGACCGCGATATGTTTTGGTTTCTTACTTTTTGCCATTCCTGAATGTAAAATATAAAATATTAAAATAAATCAGCAACTTTCTGACTCAAAAACCAGATTAATAGTATTTCAGGCCCATGGCATCTTTCACCAGCTGCAACGTAGCTTTGGCGCTGGCTCTGGCTTTCGTTGCTCCTTCCTGCATGACGCTTTTCATGTATTTTTCGTCCTGCTGCAATTCTGATATTCTTTCCCGGATCGGCGCAATGAACTTGACCATATCCTCAGCCAGTTGTTTTTTCATATCACCATAGCGAATAGTACAGTTATTAAAATCGTTTTCGAATTTGTCAACTGTATCGGCCGCACTGACGATTTTCATCAATGTAAATAAACCACCAATATAAATGGGCTTTGGTGAATTTGGGGCTGTCGGTCCGCTATCTGTCTTTGCTTTCATGATTTTCTTCCGAATCATTTCATCATCATCAGCGAGATACAACGTGTTCATCTGGTTTTCACTCTTACTCATTTTTCCAGTTCCGTCCAGACTCATGATCTTCGTTACATCACCCCCGTAATTAAAAGAGTACGGCATGGGGAATACGTTTCCATATCGATAATTAAAGCGTTCAGCAAAATTTCTTGTCATCTCAATATGCTGTTCCTGGTCTTTCCCAACCGGTACTTTGACCGCACGATGAATTAAAATATCGGCTGCCTGCAACACCGGATAAGTAAGGAGACCTGCGTTGACGTTGTTTGGATTTTGCCTCACCTTGTCTTTAAATGTCGCCGTTTTTTCCAACTCGCCTGTATATGAAAGCATGTTTAAATAAAGATATAACTCAGCAATTTCCGGAACTTCGCTTTGATTGTACAATACACATTTTTTTGGGTCGAGGCCCGAACCAATTAGTTCCGCCGTCAATCTAAACACGGATTGTTTTAACTCCTTGGTATCGGGATGGGTTGTTAAACTATGCCAGTCAACTACACAGTAGTAACAATCGTATTCATCCTGCATACGCACCCAATTTCGAATGGCTCCAAAATAGTTTCCAAGATGTGCAAATCCAGTGGGTCGGATTCCACTCAATACAATGTCCTTCTTTTTATCCATAAAGACGGCGAAGATAAGAAAAGTTGAGGGAGCGGGAATGTTGAATGCCTCGTCGTCCAGGTGGCTATCTGGCAATTTTTTTTCGTCACATACACACATAGGAATATATGCGAAAGATAGCACCACTCCTATGACGCTTAGCCAATCAAATTCGGCCATCATTTTTTAACTAAAAAGTATGCCCGAAACCGTTATTTTTGTCAATATTCATTTTTCATGGAAGTAAATGATGCGTTGATAGATAATCTCTCCAATCTTGCCTGTCTTGAATTCAATGCGGTAGAAAAAGAAGAAATCAAAAAAGACCTGCAGAGAATGGTAAGTTTCGTTGAAAAATTGAGCGAGCTGAATATTGAAGGAACTGAACCGTTACTTCAAATGAGCAATGAAGTGAATGTGTTTAGAGATGATATTGTCGAATCTTCTGTGTCTCGGCAGGAGGCATTTAGAGATGCTCCGCTGGCAGATGAATTATATTTTAAAGTTCCCAAAGTAATTAAAAACCCAACAGCGTAATCGTTCGAAACTAATACTCCGACCTGTCAAAAAAATCAATATGAATTCAAAAGTTATCCATCTTGAAGATATTCATAAAAGTTATTTCATGGGAAAGCAGGCGATACCTGTACTCAAAGGTATTTCCCTTGATATTTTCAAGAATGAATACGTAGCATTGATGGGTCCTTCTGGTTCGGGTAAGAGTACGCTGATGAACATACTGGGATGCCTGGATTCACCAACAGCTGGCACATACGTCTTAAATGGACAAGATGTTAGTAAGATGCCTGATGATGCGCTCGCGGAAGTTAGAAATAAAGAAATCGGATTTGTATTTCAGCAATTCAACTTGCTGCCCAGGCTAACAGCTGCAGAAAATGTTGCATTACCCCTCGTATATGCCGGAGTGACAAAAAAAAGACGCACGGAAGTGGCTATGGAAGTTTTGGAGAAAGTGAGTTTGACTGACAGAAGTCATCATAAGCCAAATGAACTGTCGGGCGGACAATGTCAACGTGTAGCGATTGCAAGGGCGCTTGTCAACAATCCATCTATTATTCTGGCTGATGAACCAACAGGTAATCTCGATACGAAAACTTCTATTGAGATCATGGAGATCTTCAACGCTATTCAGGCTGCAGGCAATACAGTGATACTTGTCACGCATGAAGAAGATATTGCCAACTATGCACGTCGCGTCGTCAGACTTCGTGACGGTCTTATTGAAAGCGACAAAACAAAAGCAGGAGCACTCCTACACGCATAATTATATAACAGTTTGCAGTGGGCAGTTGAAAGTCTCAAGTGCAAACCTCGTTGTGAGTTTTTAAACTGCGCACTGTCAACTAAGGCCACTCAAAAATTAAACTTCTACCAATGGCTTTTAGAATATATACCAAAACCGGCGACCAGGGCACTACGGGATTGATTGGCGGTACAAGGGTTCCAAAAAATCACTTGCGGATTGAATCTTACGGAACGGTTGATGAATTGAATTCGTTCATTGGAATGCTTGCCGATCGATTGGAAGATGCGCATAGTATAAAAATTCTAAGAGAAATACAGGACCGCCTGTTCACTATTGGTTCGTCACTTGCCAGCGACCCAAATAAACATCTCAAGATGAAGATCCCTGCGTTGCATGAAGAGGATATTCTACTATTGGAGAATGAAATTGATTCCATGGAAGAAAAGTTGGAACCGATGAAGTCGTTTATTTTACCGGGGGGACATATAACTGTGTCGTCAGCCCATATCGCGCGATGTGTTTGCAGGCGCGCCGAAAGATGCTGTGTTGCCTTGCAAGAAAATGAACTAATCGATCCATTGGTATTAAA
>Ga0068860_100008165_pt1 | contig 10423 bp, 11 predicted proteins | sample KBSSwiS32_FD_66597 | JGI IMG/M metagenome (GOLD analysis project Ga0068860, IMG submission 66597) | Switchgrass rhizosphere microbial communities from Kellogg Biological Station, Michigan, USA - KBS Switchgrass S3-2 | ecosystem: Host-associated > Plants > Roots > Rhizosphere > Soil ...
AAAACTCGCTGGCATTTCGTTGTATCAATGCGAGGTGAATCCGGAGTGTGATGATCGGGAACTCGCAGCCGGTAGCATTCTTGATGTTGCGTTCTCAACAGACGAAGGTCCATGTTTGAGGCGAGCGCACAACTTTAGTAAGTCGAACTCGATGATCTTATCGCTTCTGGACCAGGCGGGTTTTGAGTTATTGATTAGTCAGGTACAGATGATGAAACGAGTTTCTTAGAATGCTCCTTGGAGTGCGGTAACCTGTTACGCTTTGTTAAAGGTCGCTCTTACCAACAAGAAAGTCTCCAGAACGTTTTGACGAGTTCGCGTGTAACAAAGCGGTAACAGGTTACCGCACTCCAAAGTTACCGCACTCCAAAGTTACCGCCCTCCAAGGGTAAGTTTGTAAGCCCTCGTCGCATACTGTAGTATCTCTGACCAGGAAGAGGGGAGTAGGTTGCCCACACCGATGTGGGTCTGGTGGTAACGTCAACACGTTGTCGTTTTAATTAGACAACCGGGCCACTGGCAAGAGCATTTAGCTACGCTCAAAAACCAAGACCTTTTGCGGCGATTTATTGTGCCCGCAAAAGGTTTTTTCTTTTGTGGGGTTTCCGGACTCGTGTGGAGAGTCCACAAAGGAACTGAACATGGCTGAACTTTTTCCGATCTCGGAATACTGGTGGTTCTATCTCTCGTTTGTTGCGTTCGTGCTCCTTCTCCTGAGTCTGGACCTCGGCGTCTTTCACCGTCACGCACACGCAGTCTCATTCCGTGAATCAGCAATCTGGAGTGCGGTCTGGATCGCACTTGCGCTCCTTTTCAACTTCGCTCTCTACCAGTATGCGTTGTGGAAGTTCCCACTCGATCCTCGACTCATGTCTATGCCGGGCTTTGATCCAAATGCCGCGGCATGGCGCACCGCACTCGAATTCTTGACGGGCTACGTTGTTGAGAAATCTCTGTCAGTCGACAACATCTTCGTTTTCGTGATGGTGTTTAGTTACTTCAGTGTGCCGGCAAAGTATCAGCATCGTGTTTTGTTCTACGGGATACTTGGCGCCCTGGTGTTTCGCGGAATATTTGTAACTCTTGGTGCGGCGTTGATGCGTTATCACTGGGTTGTGCTGATCTTCGGAGTGTTTCTAATCATCACGGGATTCAAGATCTTCATCGCAAAGGAGAAGCCCGTCGATCCCGAAAAGAATTTACTCATTCGTTTGTTACGCAAGCTGATGCCGGTTACTCATGATTGGGAGGAGGGAAAATTCTTCTTACGAAAGCAAGGCGCGTTAGTCGCCACACCACTACTGGTCTGTCTGGTCTTCCTCGAAGCGACTGACATTGTGTTTGCGGTTGATTCAGTTCCGGCCATCTTTGCGCTGACTAACGAACCGCTGATCGTCTTCACCTCAAACATCTTCGCCATACTTGGACTTCGATCGCTCTACTTCATGTTGGCAGGCGCGGTAGACAAGTTTCATATGCTTAAGTATGGACTCGGAGTTGTGTTGGTATTTGTCGGCTTAAAGATGGTCTGGCTTGACGGACTCTTTAAGGGAAAATTTCCGATTGGAATTTCGCTGGGGATCATCGGGCTGGTGATCGCAGTGTCGATCGTGTTGTCGCTTTTGTTTCCCAAAGTTGCAGGGGAGAAACCGAAAGAGATTGTTGCGGGTACGAAAGAACGTAAGCTGCGAAAGAATCTATTTAGATCGTTGGGTGTGTACGTGTTGTTGATTGGGCTCGCGTTGATTGCGGCAATTGTTGTCGCATGTTAATTGGTGATTAGATCTTCGAAAGATTAAGACTGGGTAAAGCAACCGTAGTCCTCGGTGGGCTGGACTGCCACTTGGAACTTGGACAGACTGTTCGACCTGAGTGGCACTTTGGGTTAAATAGCAAACTCACTATCATTGCTGTAACAATCTCCTGTTACACCTCGTTACATCATCTCGTATCGACAATTATTGATTTTCAAGCGGTCATGTAACACCTCATCGTTACACGTCATCATTACGCTCCATTCTCTACACTCTATTTCCTAAGTTTTCGCTTCATGCTCTCTGTGGCCCTTGACGTGCAAAAGGAATGCACAACTCGATTCCTCTCTAGCGAAGGAGATTTTGCGATGGGCGATCCGCAGCAACAGAAGCCGTGTAAAGATTCCGATACCCCCAAAGATGATCCCAGCCAGAAGCCGCCAGAGACCGGAGGCAATGACAAGCAAGAGCCGCCCAAGGACGATGGATGCGGTGAGCCCAAACCTCCGCGAGAGTGTGGCGAACCTGAACCGCCCGAGAATCCTTGTGGTGATCCCTGCGCGGATCCGGTGCCACCACCGCCTCCTGATAACTGCTCAAAGCGTCCGTTCGACAAAGAAATCCAGGCACTCGAAGATCAATCAAACCAGGAAGAACGCGACTCCAAGAAATCGTTGCTCGCCGCTTACAAAAAACTGAGCGACGACGTCGCCAAGGCAGAAAAGGATTACGCTAAAGACTACGACAGTCTCGCGCGACAGGAAGAAGCTTCGGAGACGTTTACTGACAATCTGAAAACGCTCCTCGATGGAAAACTCACACCAGCCGAAAAGAAACGCATTGCTGAAATCGTCTACTGCGAGCCGAAGGTTGAGGAGTTGAAGCAGGCGTGGTTAACCGCACGAGATGAACTGCCCGGACTCCAAAAGACATTGAGTGAAAAACAGAACGCACAAGCCGACCAGGAAGCGGAATTCAAAGAGGCTCTCACCAAATACCAAACCGCTCAGAAAGCTCTCGACGAGATCCAGACGCAAAGCAGCAAGGCAGTTGATGCGAAAACTTATCGTGTCGCCTGGTTCCTGAACCAGTTTGAAGAATGCCCGGGACTAAAGCCTCCACCAATCCCGTGCAAGTTCAATGATTGGCTCGAGGGGATCGCACAAACTTACGTCGAAGCCAGCGATGCGGCGCGCCAGGCAAAAGTAGCGGTCGACCAAAAGACTGCTGACGCTCAGAAGAAGAAGAAGGAATACGAAGATGAGAAGGCGAAGCGCCGAGACAATATCTTGAAAACCATAGCCGCGGATCCATTTGCCGCTTCTCCAGCGAAGGACAAGACTTCAGAAGAGTCTAGTTCGGAATCCAACGCCGCTTGACTGAGCAATAGGCCGGAACAAGAAGTCGGGAGCATGGACCACGAAGATATCGATCGTTCGAATCTCGGCAAGGGTGAATATGCCAACTACTTTGAAGTCGGGCATGACTTTGTTGCCTTCTACCTCGATTGCGGACAAGTTGGCGCCGCTGATGAAAGGACCAAAGTCTATAACCGCATTATCACGTCGCCAATCGGCGCACGGCGTTTGGTGAGGGTCCTGTGGAAAGCCCTCAACGAATACTCGCGTCGTTTTGGTGACATTCGCGACGAAGAAGGAGAAGTCCTCCGAGACGATGAGTTCAAGCACGGTAATAAGTGACGTTAGCAAACTATTGCGAACGCTTCTGCAGCAGGGACTCGGCGTCAATGACATCGTTCTTGTTAATCCCGGCGACCAGGGATCACAGACGACGCTTTCGCTATGGCTTTATCAGGTAACACCCAACGAGCACCTGCGCAATGTGCCCAATGTGCGAATTCAAAACCAGGAGTTCGATCGGCTGACGCCGCTGCCGTTGGATCTGTGTTACCTGCTGACGCCTTTGAAACAGAACGAGGAAGACAACCAGATCACGCTGGGTCGTTCCCTACAGGTGCTCTACGACAACAGCATCATCACGCTCAACGCGGGTAACAACGTTGAGGAGTTGCACATCAGCATCTGTCAACGCTCGATCGAGGAACTGGCAAAAGTTTGGGAAGCACTACAAAAGCCGTATCGTCTTTCGATCTGTTTTGAAGTGCGAGTAGTGCGCATCGATTCCGAGAGAGCTCTCAGCGTCGGAAGGATTGAAGGACGCGACACTAAGTTTGAGGAGTTACCTGAGGAGGCCACGGTTTAGCCAATGGCTGTAGTGAGAACATACGAGCAATTTACTCACACGCCGTCTTTTGCGATGGGTGGAATCGACAGCTTTGCCTTATTGCGCAACACCAAGGGCCAGGTTCCCAGAGTGCTCGGTGAGGTAAGATTTTTCGTTACTCGCAGAGTGTCGGCACCAGCGCAGGTTTACGATCCACCACTCGAGTTGATTAGTTGGGCCAACCGCTCCGGATTCTTTCTATTCACGGGCGCTACGAGATCGCCCGAGCTCAGTGGGTCGCGAACACTAGCGCCGGGGAACTATGTTTGTCGGGTTGAGAGTGACTATTACCAAACACTCGATCCCGTGGCTGTTACCTGGCCGCCGGCGCAAGTCTACGATCCCGCTAGAGACTTAATCTTCGTGCCTGGGCCGAATTACCCGTTTCCTGATTTCAGTGTGTTGATTGATAAGAATGGACGCCGCATTCAGCGCAAACTAGGTGCGACGATTCTGCGAGGCAGTCTCTTCACCGCTGGTGGTAAACCTGAACAAAACGTTCCTATCACTTTTGTTCCCCCGGCGAACGCGGCCTTTGCCAATCGTTTTCAGGTGTTTCCCACCTGCATCACTGACGCTCAGGGCAACTGGGTAACGTCGCTAATCGACAAGCAGCCTAATCCTGTTCCAATTCCTGATCCCTTCGATCAATTCAACGCAACAGTTAATGTCAATCTGCCAGGGAATCCGTACAACGTCGCGAATGTCGCGATGACTCTAGGTGCAGAAAATAGTCTGCGCCAAACAGGACTGCGCGGAAGTGTTGTGCACGCGAATGGACGTCCTTTTCCCGGTGTGGGGATTACTACCTCCGTTAGACCGGGTGAATCGATAACCCGAGCGGATGGTCAATGGTTTTTCTACTTTAATTTAGGACAGGCCAATGGCCCGGTGACTGTTACTGCAACAGCTCCGGATGGGCAGAGCAGTAATGCGCTTTCACAAATTGTGCGGAACGGCATAACCGTCGTTCCGACTTTCGCTCTGTAAGAGAGCAGGGAGAACAACATGCCTGAGTATCTTGCACCCGGAGTTTATGTTGAAGAGATTCAAACTGGTCCTCGACCAATAGAGGGCGTAAGCACGAGCACCGCCGGTTTCGTGGGTCAAACAGAGCGTGGTCCATTGCATCCGACGTTGGTTACGAGTTGGCAGAGTTATTACCGCTGGTATGGCGGTTACATCGATCGTCCACCTAACGCCGCCACGAACGTGTTTCTGCCATACGCCGTTCGTGGATTTTTCGATAACGGTGGACAGCGATTGTTTGTTGCTCGGGTTGTTGGCCCAAATGCTGTGTCAGCCAGCGCAGACCTCGGAAATTGCGTGGTCGAAGCGATTGGTCCAGGCACATGGGGCAACAATTGTATCGTTGCTGTAAAGCCGGCGAGCGTGGCGGTTGCGAACTCGCCGACTGCTGATTGGTTTCGTATTCAGATCGCTTACTACCGTGATGGTATTCCCGCTACATTTGTCGATCCCACCGACTTGGCCCAACTAGGTAATCCTGCTCGTGTAGAGCCCGACGTTTTTGAGGATTACAACAACCTGTCGGCAGTTTCGACTGATCCGAACTACGCGATGTCGGTGATCAATGCTGGCTCAAACTTGATAAAGGTCAACTCGTGTACAGCGAAGCCAAATGAGGTGCCATTCCCTGGCGTGCAGTTGCAGAACGGCGCTGCCGTCGCTGCAACACTAACCGAGTACCTCGATGCCAATACGATTAATCCCGAAGATAAGAAAGGTCTCGCTGGGTTACTCGCGATTCGTGACATTTCGCTTGTCGCCGCTCCTGACGAAGTTGTTATTGGAGGTTTGCGCGAAGAAGTTATTCAAGCTTGCGAGGCGAATAAAGATCGTTTTGCCATAGTCAGTTCCGATGGAAATCTTTCGAACTTCACCAATCTCCGTCCACCGCGTGATACGACTTACGCCGCCTTCTATTACCCCTGGATCCGCGTACTTGCGCCACATACGCCGGAGGGCCATCTGCTAATACCGGCAAGTGGTCACGTCACCGGAATCTACGCGCGCGTTGATATTGAACGCGGTGTTCATAAGGCACCTGCAAATGAAGTGATCCGTGGAATCGTCGCACGCGATCTCACCGGTAACAAGAAGCCTCTGGAATTCACCCTCGGCAAACGCGAACAGGACATCCTCAACCCGAAAGGGGTGAACGTCACGCGCGACTTCAGAACGGACGGTCGCGACATCCGTGTCTATGGCGCCCGCACGATGTCGTCAGATTCGATGTGGAAGTACATCAATGTACGCCGTCTCTTCATCTTCATCGAGCAATCAATCGATCGTGGAACACAGTGGGCGGTGTTTGAGCCGAACTATGAAGTTACATGGACCGCCATTCGTACGTCGATCACGGCGTTTCTACGTACCGTTTGGCTCAACGGCGCCTTGATGGGGACGACTCAGGACGAAGCTTTCTTCGTGAAGTGTGATCGCACCACGATGACGCAGGACGACATCGACAACGGTCGTCTCATCTGTCTAATCGGTATCGCACCGGTGAAACCCGCTGAATTCGTGATCTTCCGCATCTCGCAGAAGACCATGGAGGCTGAACAATCCTAAGGAGAAGAATGTCATGCCAGGAACTTCAAGCAGAAACGATCCCTTCACTAATTTCAACTTCATCGTCGACATTCAGGGGATGCGTGCAGGTTTTTCCGAAGTGAGTGGACTCTCTGGTGAGAATGCGATCGTTGAATACCGCGAGGGTAACCAACACACGACGATGTCAAAACAGCCTGGTCTCACTAAGTATAACCAAATCGTTTTGAAGCGCGGCTTCACGACCAGCAAAGAATTGTGGGCCTGGCGCAAAAAGGTTATCGACGGAAAGACTCAGCGCCTACCCGGCACGATCACACTTCTCGACGAAGCGCGAAATCCCGCCCTGGTTTGGAAGTTCTATGAAGCGTGGCCATCAAAATGGGCTGGTCCAACTTTCAATGCCAAGAACAACGAGATTGCCATTGAAGAAATGGAACTGGCCATCGAAGGCCTGGAGCTGGAGAGCTAGTTTTGACCGTTTACCACACACCAGGGGTTTACTTTGAGCGACGTGATATCAGTCCGCTCACAATCGGACTTCCTCGCAGTGACATTGCGGGATTCGCCGGCATTGCCATGCGTGGTCCACTCTTCGAACCGGTTCGGATCGAAAGTTGGATTCAATTTGTGTCGACGTTTGGCGACTACATTCCGCAGGCGTATCTCGCTTATTCCGTCTATGGCTTTTTTGCAAACGGGGGGCGCACGTGTTGGGTTTCACGCGTCGCTGATAAGACGATGGCCCACACGGCTTCGCGAGACTTTGGCGGAATTACAGTTGCCGCGGGAAGTCCGGGCACCTGGGGCAATGGCATCTTCGTCAGGCCATTCTTAAGCAGCAACACAGTTACCGCTTTGTTGGTTCGCTTTCCCGATGGACAGGAACAGTTCTTCCGCGCACCGTTTATGCAATCGCCGGCGCCGCGTGACAACTTGCTGCAAATCTCGCAAGAAGAGATCGATAACAAGCTTGCTTTTCCGTTGTTGCGAATCTCGGAAGAGCAGATGGCAATCAATCTTCCCGAGGATGCCTCTCTCGAGGGTGGTAGCGACGGACTGAGTTTTCTACAGCCGACTGACTTTGAAGCAGCGTTCGAAAAACTTGGGGACATTCCGGAGATCGGGGTTATTGCTGCTCCCGACTTGATGCCCAAACTGCAAATCTCGCCAAAGTTCAAACCACCAGTGACGAACTGTTGTTGCGTTGAGGGTGTGAAGCCAATTCCCAATGCACCGATTCTCGACTCCTCGGAATTCCCACCACCATTCAGTGATGATCAGATTCAGGATCTGCAAATTGCTCTGACCGCAAATGCCCAGGAGCATCGTTATCGTTTCGCCGTTCTCGACGCGGCCGGTGAGCGTGCAGTTCCACCTCAGGCTATTCGCTGGCGGAATGGTTTTCCGGAGTCAAGTTTTGCAGCGCTCTATTACCCGTGGATTCTCGTTGAAGATCCTTTGCGTTTGACTGGACTCGTTCGCGCAATCCCACCGAGTGGACACGTTGCTGGCATTTACGCGCGGAGCGATCAACGTAAGGGGGTGCATAAACCACCGATGAATGAGGTGTTGGAAGCGGTAAGCGATGTGCGCTTTCGCGTAGACGACACCGATGCCGGTGAACTGAACGACACAAACGTAAATGCGATTCGCGTGATGCCCGGGCGCGGTGTACGCGTGATGGGCGCGCGCACTCTTTGGCGCGATCTGTTGTTTCGTTACATCAATGTCAGGCGCCTGTTATCGACGATTGAAAAAGCACTGGACCAACAGCTCCAGTGGACCGTGTTTGAACCGAACAATCCACTCCTCTGGCGTGAAATCGATCGTGTGGTGCGATCGTTCCTCGAAGATCTGTTTCGCAAAGGGATGTTAGACGGAGCGACTTCGGAAGAGGCGTACACGGTCAGCTGTGATGAAGCCACGAATCCTCCGAGTGAAACAGATCTCGGTCGCATGACTTGCGAGATCGGGATCAAGCCACCATACCCGGCGGAATTTGTGGTCGTGATCCTGGGTATCACAAAAGACGGCATTCAAATTCGGGAAGCGAGGGAACAGCATGCCTAATAGTGGTGCACGCAACGATCCATTCCCCTCGTTTCGGTTCACGATCAGTTTTGATGATCTCCCGCCGGGAGGTTTTAGCGATTGTTCAGGACTACAGATGGAAACGGAAGTACAGGATTACCCGGAGGGTGGACTCAATACGCACACATGGAAATTCGCGTCGCGGACAAAACAGAGCGCACTGGTTTTGAAGCGAGGCATCGTCAACAAGGTGCTTTGGGATTGGTACCACGACATCACGATCGGAAAGATGAAGCTTCGCAACGCGACGATCATCGTTTTCGATCACGACGGTACTAAACAAGTGATGGAGTACCAGGTGCTGCAAGCGTTTCCGACGAAGTGGGTCGGATCAGAACTTAGTGCCTCGCAAAGCAATCTCGCTGTTGAAACGGTGGAATTCGCGCATCAGGGATTAGAGCGGAGAAAGTGATGCCTCTACATATCGAAGAGTTGTTCAGTGAAGTAACGGTAATCGATGCCGACTCGTTTCTGACGGAAGCACAAAAGGAGATGTTGGTGCAAATCGTGCTGAAACGACTTGGCGAAAAAGCGCGTGATGCGACGCGTAAGGGGAAAGCGACCGAATTGAAACGTCAGGCGGCACCACCGTTTGAAGTTGGCAGAACCTGATTGAACAGTCATGGCTTTAGCAAAAGCACTCATCGCTATCGATCCACTCGACCGGGGACCTGATCTGCCTCCAGTGATTCCCGTTCAATTCAATCCAACGGAGTACTCGATAACGAAGGGTGCCCAGATTGCAGAGATAGCAATACCTGGAATCGACTCGCCTATCTTGCAATTCGTTCGTGGCCAAACACAGACACTGTCGATGGAACTCTTTTTCGATACGACCCAATTCGGAATGGGTGAGGCTGCGTTAGACGTCCGCGTGCTTACTGAACCAATGTTTCAACTGGTAAAGATCCAGTCAAACACGCACGCGCCGCCGCGGATTCGTTTCATTTGGGGGGCCGGTCTTAACTTTCGCGCGATCGTGGAAAACATCGCGCAGAAGTTCACGCTGTTTAATCCACTCGGCATGCCACTTCGCGCCACGCTCACTGTCGGTTTCAAGGAGTATCAAACACTTGAAGATCAGTTGACGCGGCTAAACTTGAAGTCTGCTGATCACTCAAAGCTGCGGATGGTCAAGCGCGGAGAGACGCTGGCGTTGATTGCTTATCGTGAATATGGCGATGCCACTCAATGGCGACGCATTTATGAAGATCGCAACAACGCGGAACGAATCAGCAATCCTCGCCGGCTGACCCCGGGACGCGAGATCTCGATTCCACCGATTGAAGTCTTTCAAAGAACTGGAGGTGGACGTTAATGGCCATCTCGCAGGCAATGCCCATCTACAAAGACCAGGACTTCTACGTCCCGTACTTCGAAGTGAAGATCGAAGGTCAACCACAAGGTCAGGACGTAATTAAAGACATTCTTTCAGTCTCCTATACCGACAACATCACCGAGTTCGACAGTTTCGACATCACGATAAATAACTGGGACGCCGGAAAACGCGGTTTCAAGTACAGCGATTCAAAGTTGTTCGATCCCGGCAAACGGATCGAGCTTTGGATGGGTTATTACGGCAAGAGCAAGTTGCGAATGATGTTGAAGGGCGAGATAACTTCTTTGCGTCCGGCCTTTCCTTCCGGCGCTCCCTCAACACTCGTAATCAGCGGGCTCAATACACTCTATAAACTAAAAACCAAGCAAGAGACGCAAACCTATCTGGGCGATACCGATAGTCAAGTTGCCAAGAAGAT
>Ga0068860_100008167_pt1 | contig 10421 bp, 8 predicted proteins | sample KBSSwiS32_FD_66597 | JGI IMG/M metagenome (GOLD analysis project Ga0068860, IMG submission 66597) | Switchgrass rhizosphere microbial communities from Kellogg Biological Station, Michigan, USA - KBS Switchgrass S3-2 | ecosystem: Host-associated > Plants > Roots > Rhizosphere > Soil ...
GCGAACCTGATCTTTGCCGAACGCTTCCGCGACAGCGAGGATTCGACCCGCGATTTCGGCGCCAACCTGCTCGGCGCGATGGTCGGCGGCACGCTCGAATATCTCTCCCTGGTGACCGGCTATCGCGCGTTGCTCGGCCTGGTCGCCCTCCTCTACCTACTCGCCTGGATTTTCTCCAAGAGCGGCGGGCGCCTGCGCGGAACCGCCTTCCAGGCGTAGCGCCTGCCCGGCCGGCAGCTCGATCTCGACCCGGAACCGCCCCGGCTGCGCGAGGATCCGCAAGGACGCCGCCTCGCCGTAGCGGCCGGCGAGACGGGCTCGGACGTTGCCGAGCCCCACGCCCTGGCCGGTCGAAGCGGCACGGTCGGGATCGCACGGATTTTCGACCGCGAGGTGAAGCCGTCCGCCGCCGCTACCCTCGTCAAGACGGTCGATCCTTGCCTCGATGCGGATCGCGCCGCCGTCGAGCAGTTGGGCGATGCCGTGACGGACGGAGTTCTCGATCAGCGGCTGAAGCAGGAGCGGCGGCACCTTTTGGTTTAGCGCCGCCGGTTCGAGCGCCTCGATCACCTCCAGCCGCTCGCCGAAACGGGCGCGCTCCACCGCGAGATAGGACGAGGCGAGCGCCGCCTCCTCGGCGAGCGGGATCTCCTCGTTCGATCCGACCTGCAGGCTGCGCCGGAGGAACTCCGCGAGCAGGATCGCCATCCGGCGGGTGCCCGCCGGATCGGTTGTGCTAAGCGCCGCGATCGTGTTCAGGCCGTTGAACAGGAAGTGGGGGTCGAGCTGCGCGCGCAACGCCTTCCATTCCGCCTCGCGGGCGAGGAGGCGTTGGGTGAGGGCGCGGCGTTCTGCCGCGCTGCCTTCGCTGAGCGCGTGCAGCAGATAGTGGAACGCGACCGCCAGGAGGAAGAGCGGCACGCCGAGCGCGAAGAGCATCGGCGCCACCGCCGGAAAGCGCTGGTCGAGTCGGTCGAGCCCGGCGATCGAGGAGAGCAGGAGCAACCAGCCGCGCCCGGCAAGCGCCAATAGAGCCCCCGAGGCGAGCGCCGCGATCAGGTGGCCGCCGAGCACCTCCAGCGCGCGGGCGCCGCCTTTGCCCGGCTGGAGCGGCAGCGCCCGGCACAGGTACCAGGCGGAAAGGCTAAGGTAGGCGAAGAAATAGGCGAGCGGCAGGCCGACCAGCGCGGCCTCGCCCCAGGCAAGCTCGCCGCGCCAGACCAGGAGGACGACGATCAGCGCGGCGAGCGGGCTCCACCCCAGAAGGTAGAGCCCGAGCCGTCCGCGACCGGCGAAGATCGGATGCACGTCTTAGATTCCGAGTCTAAAAATCGCGCTTCCGCTGGTTTTTGATCTCGACCCCGCCCATCAGCGCGAACCCCTTGACCACCAGGCGTCCTGTGGGCGCCGCCGGGGGCTGCCTCTGGTCATCGAACGAGGCGAGGATCGGCGTTCCCGCGACCACCACCGTCCAGCTCTCGGGCACCAGGATGTCGATCCCGCCCCACATCGCGAAGACATCGAGCACGGCTTCGCTTCCCTGGGGCATCGAGGCGCTCCGGAGGTCGATCTCGCAGGCGCCGAGCACCGCCGAGACCTGGCCGCCGTGAAACGAGGTCGAGGTGTTGGTGACCCGCGACGAGCCGAGCATGGCGAAGGTGTTGATCTCGTCGCCCGAGCTCGACGTCGTTCCGAATCCCCGCGCATACCGGTCGCGCCTCCGCCAAGCGCGCCGCGGGGTGGTCATCAAGCGGATGCCGATCAGCAACAGCACCCCGGGCAGGATGAGGCGGCCGTCGAGTCGATAGTCGATCCAGCCCATGTTGCGCAGCAGGATCGCGCCGAAGATGAAAATCAGCAGCGCGCCGACGAACCGGTCGCCTTCGCGACGCGGCTGCACGATCTTGGTGACGCCGATCGCAATCGGGAACAGCGCCCACAGATAGAACCAGCGGTCGGCGTCGATCCAGCCGAAACGGTCGAGCAGCAGCAGGCCGCCGAACAGGAACAGGACCAGGCCGAAGACGACGCGGCCGCCGAACCAGGTGCCGGAGCAACGGTCCGCGGCGCGGTCCGCGGCGGGAGGAGGTGAAGAAGGGGTGAGGGGTTCCATCGTCGAGTCTCCTTGGCGAGAAGGGGGCTAGGCGCCCACTTTCGACTACAAGCTACGCGGCCGCTCCGAAGAAGTCTCGGGCCGGTCGGCGAACGGCGGTCGGCGACCGGTCAATGGCGACTGGACTATTCGGTGGCCAGAATGCGGCGCAGCAGAAGAAGAAGTCCGATCCCCGCAAGTCCGAGCACTACGGGCAGCAGGAAGCGCAGGCCGCGCGGCTCGTCGTGGACGACGGGGGCGAGCTCGCCCGCCTGCCAGGGGCGCCCGAGCAGCTCGCCCGACAGGGCGGTCAAATCGTAGTCGGGCGCGGCGATCGTTTCCGCCCCGGCGAGCAGGCGGACCTTGGCGGAATTGCCGGGCCAGACGAAGACCAGCGCGTCGCGCCGGCGCCAGACGGCGAGCTCGACCTCGCCGAGCGGCGCGTTGTCCCCGTCGTCGAAGCGAACCGCGATCCGCGACGCGCCGGGACCCTCGATCGGCAGCAGCGTTCGGCAGGGCAGAGGCGGGGTCGGATTGCACTCCCAGAGCGTCGCCGCGATCGTCGTTTCGCGGCCGGAAGGCTCCGGATTGCGCGGCCGGACCGCGAGCACCTCCAAGCGGCGGCGGAGCGGCCCGCCGGGCGTCGCGATCGAAACTTGAGTCCAGGGGGCGCGCGCGGCGGGCAGGTCGAGCTCGACGCGGCTCCAGCCGCGACGACGCTCCGGCTCGGCGCGCATGCCCCAGGCGACCGCCGCGCGCACCGGCTCGGGCGAGGACCAGCGGACGTACGGAATCTGCCGCGTCCCGGTCGCGAGGCGAAGGTCTCCCAGATCGGCGTGCGCCGCGGCATACACGCCGTCGGGAATCTCCAGGCGCACCACGTCTCCCGCCGAGGCGCCGGGGGCGGCGACCACCCACGACGAGGGGAAGGCTTCCGGGTTCAGCGGCGCGCCCGGATCGGCCGCGGCGGGAAGCGGCGGCGCGGGGCGCGCCCGTTCGGGACCGGCGGCGCTCTCCGCGGGATTTTCCTCGGCCGCGGTCTCCAGCTGCGGCGGAGCGCCCGCGCCCGCGCCGTAAACCAGCGTGTAGCGGCCGGGGCTTTCGGCACGGAACGCGACTTCGCGCGGCGCGATCTCCAGCCGCACGCCGGAGAGGTCCGGCGGCGTTCCCGCGGCGTAGAGCGCGAGGCGCAGGAAGTCGCCCGAGGTAATCCCGGTATCCAAATTCAGGAGATGCCGGGTCTCGAGAAGCCCCTCGGCGTTCGGCCGCTGCCAGACGCCTTCGGCGATCACGCTCCAGCGCCCGCCGTCCGGCGCTTCGAGCAGATAGCCGACCGGCCCGGCGCCCGAGAGACCAAGCTCGATCCGGCGCACCGCCGTTCCCGGGGCAGGCAGGTCCACCCGGCAGGACACGGCGCCGTTGCCGCCGCGCTCGCAGGTCGAATCGCCGGTCGCGAGAGCGATCGACGGCCCGGCCGAAAGCTCCAGCTCGACGGCGCGCAGCTCCGGAAAACCGGCCGCCTTCGGCCAGGCGAGACGCAGGTAGCGGACGGAGGTCGGCGGATAGGAGAGCGCCGTTCGTTCGAGCCCGCCGTCCCCTTCGCCGAGCCGGAACAGATCGCCTTCGGCGAGCGGCTGCCAGGTCCGGCGATCCGTGCTCCCCTCCAATTTGACCGCGGTCGCCGCGGTCCGTCGATCGAGGTCGAAGATCAACTGCTCGTGCGCCGGAACCCCCTCTCCGGCGTCGAGCGTCAAGCGCCAGCCGCCCTCCGCGCCGGCCTCGGGCTTGACGTCGATCACCTGCGCCGGGCGTCGCCCCGGACGGGCCGGCGGGCTCGCGAGAAGGCGCGGCACCTCGGCGCCGTCCGGTCCGATCACTCGCAGATCCCCGCCGTCCGGCGTGCTGTGGCGCAACGCCGTGAGGTCGAGCGGCACGCGGACCCAACCGGCCGCGGCCACGTCGAGATCCCGCTCGTAGATGCGGGCCGGTTCGAGCGCCGAAAGAGGACCGCCAAGCCCGAACAGGCAGGCGGCAAGCGAGACGATCAAGCGGTTGGGCCTCATTCGGTGTTTCCTGCGCGCACTTCTTCGGCGCGGCCAAAGACGAACTTCTGATAGACGAACGCGAGCCCGAGCAGCGAAGCGCCGAGCCCGAGGAACGAGACGACCCGGTAGAGCCCGGTCAAATTCGAGGCGTCGTAGAGGAAGACCTTCGCCACCGCGATCAGGGTCACGGCGAGCGAAGCCCAGCGCAACGCGGTGCTCTTCCGCCGGATGCCGAGCGCGAGCAGGATCAAGCCGAAGACCAGCCAGGCGACCGAGTAGGCATAGCGCTCGGCGATGGTCGTGGCACCCTGCGACAAGAGGCCGCCGTGGAACGCCTGGCGGACCTCGAGCGTGATCAGCAGGAACGCGAAGACCAGAGACGAGGCGCCGAACAGCTTCGCCAGTTTGTCCCATCCGCGCCGGTAGAGCTCGCGGGAGCCGATCAGGAACAGGACGATCGGCGCTCCGAACCCGAACAAGAGAAGGTTGAACACGGGCAGATCGCCCACGTCGGAGCCGTCCCACAGCGGATTGAGCAGGAACGGCGGACCGAGGAGGGTCGCGACGAAGCCCAGCCCCAAGATCGCCGCGCCCCCCCAGAGCAGCGATTTCCGCTGCCACCTTCGTTCGGCCCAGAGCAGGCCGAGTCCGAGCAGCAGCCACGCCGCGTCGTAGCTGCTCCATTCGCTGAACGTCGGGCCGCCGCCGTTCAATTTGCCGGGATGGAACAGCTGGCGAATTTCGAGCGTGAGCAGCGCGAAGGCGAAGGCGGTCGCTCCAAATTCGAGCTCCAGCGCCAGCCGCGCCGAAGGGTGTGGCCCGGCACCTGCCGGTCGATCGACCGCGCCGGTCTCGGCTTGAGATCGGGCGAGCTTGGCGGCAAAGGCGAACGCCAGCAGCGGGACGCCGTAGCCGTAGAGCAGCCAGTTCCAAATGGGCTGGATGCCGATCGGGTAGTCGAGCACCAGCGGATTGAACAGCAGCCGGGCCGCGACGAGAGCGGCCATCGCCCGCGCCAGAATGCGCAGGGCCGGCAGCTCGAACTTACCCGCGAGCCAGACCAGGGCGGCCACTTCGAGCGCCCAGGCGACCGCGATCCAAGGCTTTTCCAGCTCCAGCGGCGCGGCGAGGCTGACGAAAGTGGTGATCGCGACCGCGAGGGCGGCGAGCGCGGGGACCAGCTCGGGTCGCGCGCTCCGGCGTTGCGCGAGCGGCAGCGCACCGAGCAGTCCGAGCCCGGCGAGACCGAGCGACCAGGCGCCGAAATGGACCAGGGGGAAGCGTTGGTTGGTGGACCCCCAGACGATCAGGAAGAAGACGAGCGCCGCGGCCGCGGACAAGCTTCCCCACCGCCCCGGACGGCGCGCCCGCCAGAGCCCGACATAGCCGCCGAGGGCGTAGAGCGCGCCGAGCGCCGAGGCGCCGTAGAGGAAGCGCGCGAGGTCGCCGGGTGACGTTTCGGCATGGAGCGAACCGCCCCAGGCGAGGGTGAGCGCGGCGGTCATGACCGCCGCGACCCAGGCGAGCGGTTCGAGGTCCGCCCGCCGGTGGGCGAGCACGAGCGTTCCGGCGCCGAGCAGGCCGAACATGGCGATTTCGGTCGGGGCGAAATCGCCGCGACCGGCGACCAGGGCAAGCACGCCGAGCGAAGCCGCGACCGCGAGGCCGCCGAGCGCGATCGGCCCGCGCGGCGCCGCGCCGAGAGCGTCTCCCTCTTTCTTCGGGATGCCCAACACCGCGTACACCGCGGACGCCGCGGAGATCAGCAGGAACAGGCCGAGCCAGAGCCCGTCCCCCGCCTTGTACGGCTCGGCGAGCCAGACCGCCACCCAGAGCAGCCCGGCGGCGAGAGACGCCCCGGCGATCGGCCACCAAGCGCGTTTCTTGGAGACCGCGAGCAGGCCGATCTGGAGCACCAGCAGATAGGCGAACAGCTTGCTCGCCTCGCCCGAGCCGGTGCGCACGAGAAGCGGCGTGAGGTAGCCGCCGATCAAACCGACGATCGCCACGATCGGCCCTTGGCGCAGCGACAGGCCGACCGCGACCGCCGTGGTCAACACCATCAGGCCGAAGCCGACGCCCGGCGAGATCAGATGGTAGAGGTGGATGCCGGCGAGAAAACAGGCGAACAGATCGGCGATTCCGGCGGCCGAAAGCGCCTCGCCGATCCGCGCGTTCTTCTGGCGCAGGAATTCGCCCCCGCCGAGCATCCCGAGGCCGAACAGAATGCCGAGCGCGACCCGGATCGCCGGCGAAATCCAACCCTGCTCGAACGAGTACTTGACCAGAAAGACCCCGGCCAGGGCGAGCGCGATCGCCCCGAGCCAGATCGGCGCCCGGGTCGCGAGGTTTTTTTCCCAACCCTCGAACGGCCGCCGCGCCGGAGGCACCGGAGGCGCGGGAACCACGGGGACCGCGATCGGCGCAGGGCTCGGCGGCGAAACCGAAGCGACCGGTTCTGCGGCAGGCGGACCGACGGGCGCGGCGACCGGTGATCCTGTTGCCTCGGCGACCGGAGCCACCGGAGCCCGCAAAGGCGCCGCCGGAGCGGCGACCTCTATCTCCTTTTCGTCCTTGACGTCCTTGCCGTCCTCTAGGTCCTTTTCTCCTGCCGCCTCCCCAAGCCCCTGCCGCTCCAACCGGGCCAACCGCTGCTCCAACTGCACGAGCTGCCGCGTCAGCCCTTCCAGGCGCGGATCGGCCGCGGCCGGCTTACGCGACAGTCGCAGCACCCAGGCAAAGAGTCCAATGACGACAAGGGTAAGGACCGCGCCGAAGCACTCCATGATCCAGAGGACACCTTTCTGCAAGAATCCGAGGAGGAGACTATCACCGGGCTTTTCCGCTACCCCGCGCCTGCCATGACCGAACCCGCACCCGCTCCCCGCCGCCGCAACCGTCGCTGGTTGATCCGTTTGATGAACTTCTTCCCGCCGTATCTCGGCGCCGGAATCCGCGTGCGGTCGAACGCCGAGTTGAGCGCGTTCGACGTCCGCATGAAGCTTCGATGGTGGAATCGGAACTACGTCGGCACCCATTTCGGCGGCTCGCTCTACGCGCTGTGCGATCCGTTCTTCATGCTGATCCTGTTCGAGGCGCTCGGTCCCGGCTACGTCGTCTGGGACAAGGCGGCGACGATCCGGTTCCGGCGCCCGGGGCGGGGAACGGTCCACGCCCGATTCGAAATCGGTCCGGAGCGGGTGGCCGAGATCCGCGCGGCGGCCGATCGCGACGGCAAGGTCGAGCCGACGTTCGTCGCCGAGGTGCGCGACGACGAGGGTCAGGTGATCGCCGAGGTGGAAAAGCTACTCTACGTCCGGAGGAAGACGCCCTAATCCCCTTGGCTCTCCGCGCCGCCAAGCCTCGCGCGGCAGCTCGAACTGGGCGAAGCGGGTTTCAGGCGACCATTTGGGATGGGGGTTCAAGCCGAGACCGGTGAATCTGAACCCGATCTTTTCGAGGATGCGCCGGGAGGCGTCGTTGGTTTCCAGGCACATGGCGATCAGGCGCTCGGTGCCAAGGTCGCGAAAGGCGAGGTCGGTCGCGAGCCGCGCCGCGGCCGTCGCGTAGCCTTGCCCCCAGTACGGACGGCCGATCCAGTAGCCCAGCTCGGCTTGCGCGCTCCGGCCCGGCTCTTCCGCCCCGCTCTTGATTCCCAGCAGGCCGCAAACCCCGACCAACTTCGATCCATCGGTTCCGGAGGCGTCGGCGATCACCGCGAACAGGCGCTCCTCGCCGGAGATCCGCTTCTCGATCGCGGCTCGGACGAACTGCTCCGCCCCGTCCGGCGGATAGGGCACCGGCAGGTTGGTCGTCGCGCCGATCGCCGGATCTTCCGCGAGCGCCTGGATGTCGCGCACATGGTGCCAGCCGACCGGCTCCAGGGTGACCGCCGCCATTCGTTCACCTCACAAGTAAGGACCAAAGGATGGAACTAGAGTAGCGCAAGTCGAGTCTCGGCGCGAAAGCTGCTTTGTCGGCCGCCCTTCAAGTTTCCTGCGGACCGCCCTTGTCCCGCTACCCCCCCTGGTGCGCACCTCGATTTTCGAGGGAGCGAAGCGTTTTCGCGCGCTCTGCTCCGCGCGCGAGGGACCGACATGGAATCGACGACGATCCGCCGCGGCGGCCCCGGACCCGAGATCGGCGAGGCGAGAGACGGCCGGGAGACCTGGCGCGCGGCGGCACCGGGATCGGTTCGGCTGGGGCGCCTGGTCGCGGTTTCGCAGCCGATGCGCCAGGTGCTGTCCCAAATGGCCGCCCTGGCGGGATCGGACCTGCCGATCCTGATCGAGGGAGGCCCGGGGACGGGCAAGACCCTGGCCGCCCTCACGCTCTGCGAGCTGGGACTCTGGGCGCGTTTTCCGCGCCTGGAAATCGACCTCGCCGGGCCCGGTTCGCCGTTCGACGAAGGGATTCACGAGATTCGCTCGTTCGCCCGGCGCAGCCGCGGAACCCTGGTGATCGAATCGGTCGAGATGCTCAGTTCGGATCGGCAACGGACCCTCGTCCACCTGCTGGACGAGATCGCGCCGGTTGAGCATGGAACCCGCCTGCGGTTGATCTCGACCAGCCGGCGCGAGCTGCACGCCGAGGTGGCGCGCGGACGTTTTCGCGCGGACCTCTACTATCGGCTGCGCGGCGCGTTGCTGCGCATCCCGAGCTTTGCCGAGCGGCCGGAGGATCTGCCGCTTCAATTCGCGCAGCTCACCGAGGAGACCGGTCGCGACGGCTTCGCCCGGTACGAGCCGAGCCCCGCGGCATCTCCGGACGCCCCCGGCGATCTGCGCGAGTACCGTCGACGCCAGGAGCGCGCGCTGGTGCTCGAAGCGCTCGAAGGTGTGCGCTGGAACGTCTCGGCCGCCGCCCGCGGGTTGGGCCTCAGCCGGGTCGGCCTGAGCAAGAAGATGAAGGTGCTCGGCTTGACCCGGCCCGCCGTCTGAAGTTGACCGGCAGAGACGACGCTCGGACGTCGCCTCCACCCCCTGCGAAATCTGCAACCTCAGTGCGACTCATCGACCGGGGGAGTTCCGGTCCCGTTCGGCGCCCCGCTGGGGGTCCCATCCGGATCCAGGATGCTGCCCACGTTCGCGACCACCGAAGAAGCTTGGTCGCGCTCGGGGGCACCGACGCCCAGGGCCCGAAGCGCTCCGACGAACATCTCCCTCGCCTCGACCCAGAGTCCGCCATCGGATCCCGGGGAACGGAAGGAGGAGATCGCTGCCGCGGGCTGCGCGGCGGCAAGAAGGAAGACAACGATCGACAAGACCAAGACCTGCGGCAGTTTGCGACGGATCATCGTGCGGCTCCTTTTGCGAGAGAGCGGCTCATAACCGGCCGCCATTGGCCGGTGCACCCTGTCTCGTAACAGACAACGTGGTTCCCTTTTGGCGGGACTCGCGGGCCAAATGTATTCGAAACAGGTAACCTTGTGGGCACGGAAGCTCCTGTCGACATCTTTTCCGAGATCAGATGGTCGGCTGTTTTCGTTCGCGGGAAAGGTGGCTTGAGAGGTGGCGAGCCAGGCCGAGCGTCAGGCGCTCTTCCTCACAGGCCTTTTGGAACAGCAGCAAGGAAGCGATCGCCTCGCGCTGGATTGCGCGATCCTCAAGAATCGGCAGGATCTCCACGGCAAGTCGCTTCAAGTCGGCGAATCGAGAGGTCTGGGCGTAGAGGATGGCCAGATCCAGACAGACCATCGCCGCGTCATACCCCATACGGCGAGACAGGAACGCCGCTTGGGCCTCGCGGAGCATCGCTTCGGCGAGGTCGGAATGGCCCTGACGAAGGCGCAGTCTTGCTTCGTGCCAGGAGAGGCGGACGAGGTCGAGGTCGCCGCCCAGCCGTTTCGCGAGCGAATGTACGGCCGGCAGCAAAGCCTCCGCCTCGGCGAGCAGATCGCTTTGCACCAGGGTTTCGAGCAGGTTGTTATGCAAGACCAGATCGAGGCGTGGCTCGCGCTCCGGCGTGATCATCGCCGCCGCGCGACGCAGGTGTGGAATCGCCTGATTGGGTTTGTCCATTTCGAGCAGCGTGTGCGCCTTGTTCAAATGGGCTCGCCCGGCGAGGTGGTTGTCGCGCGCCAAAGGATCTTCGCGATAGATCGTGATCGAGCGGTCGATCAGTCCGAGGGCCTCGCCGAATCGGCGCTGGTCTCGCCGGAGAGCCGCTTTCAAGCCCAGCAGCTCGGCTTCAATACGCAGGTTGCCGGTGCCGCTTGCGGCCCGATGACTCTCGGCCAGGCGGAACGCGTCTTCGGCGCTTCGGAGCTCGCCCAATACGCGACG
>Ga0068860_100008170_pt1 | contig 10419 bp, 7 predicted proteins | sample KBSSwiS32_FD_66597 | JGI IMG/M metagenome (GOLD analysis project Ga0068860, IMG submission 66597) | Switchgrass rhizosphere microbial communities from Kellogg Biological Station, Michigan, USA - KBS Switchgrass S3-2 | ecosystem: Host-associated > Plants > Roots > Rhizosphere > Soil ...
TTCATGCTGTTTCCGGCGCTGGTGTTCGCCGGAATCGATCCCGTCATGGCGAATGCCACGTCGTCGATGATCACCGTGCCCGGCGGGATTGCATCTGCGATGGTGTACCGCCGTGGGATGACCGTGAACCGCAAATTGTTCTGGACTCTGATCGCGATTGCTGTCGCCGGAGGCGTGATTGGCAGCCAACTCCTGCTGCACACGCCCAGCGAACGATTCGCCAGACTTGTGCCCTACCTGATGATAGGCGCCGCTCTGGTGTTCACATTCTCCGATCGGCTGAGGCGATTCGCCAGTACGCATACCTCCGGCCACAAGCAAAACGTACCGCTTCTCTACACTGGAACGCTGGCAATCTCCATCTACGGAGGTTATTTCGGTGCAGGGATGGGCGTGCTGATGATTGTCCTGTTCCTGATCGCCGCGCACATCGGCGTGCAGGAATCAGCAGGCCTGCGGATGTGGTGCGCCACCGGAATCAACACGCTCGCCGTTGCGGCCTTCATCGCCAAAGGCATCATCGTGTGGCGCGTGGCGATTCCCATGCTGGTTTGTACGCTTATTGGGGGTTACTGGGGAGCGCATGCGGTGCAGAAGCTGACGGCGGAAACCGCCCGGCGCACAGTACTCGTATTCGCCTGGACCTTGAGCGCATGGCTGCTCGTCCGCTCCTGGCGTTAAGAACAAAAATCGCGGAGACATCCTCCGATGGGCGCCTCCGCGTACGCAAGGGAAGGTAACTCGATCTACTTGGTCACGATGTCTGCCTTCATCGGACCCAGAGCCCCCAGAAGCTCGCCCCTCTCCTTCTCGCCGACTTTGAATTTGTCCAGCGCCGCCACCAAATCCTGAACCAACGCATCGAAATCGCTGCTGGTGATGCCCATACCGGCGTGCGCCGTCTTCATGTCCTTGCCCATGTATTTGCAGGGACCGCCGGACGCCTGGCAAATCTGGTCCACTAGATTCATTTTGAACGCCGCCAGCCGCTTACTATCGCCGGCCGCCGCCGCGAAGTAACGATTGATCCGCGTGTCGGCGGCGACGCGGCCGACGAATTCATCAACCACAGCCGTTATCGCCTTCTTGCCGCCCAGCCGGTCATACAGCGTTTTATCCTTGGCCAGCACCGGTAGAGATAACGTCAGGACCGAGGCTAGCGCCAGGCCGAGTATTTTGTTCGAGAGTGTCCGCATGGTGAATTATTTGTTCCTTTCACCGGTGTATACGGACTCGAGGGCGCGTGCGGATTTAGCTCACTCGACAATTCGCGAATCGGCCTGAAACTTCTTGTAATCGCGATAGGTGATGTCCAGCTCTTCGCGTAACTTGCGCAGGTAGGCGACCCGGGCGTCGGCCCGAATACCGATATGTGCCGGCAGCCAGACTTCTTCGTTCACGCGCACCTGTTCGAAATTGAGGATTGCCCCCGGAGCGAGCTTGATGAGCCCCAGGCCGAACGAAATCGGGTTGATCACCTCAACTTCGGCCTTCACCCATTGATAGTCCGTCTGGTCCACCCAAATCTTGCCTCGCAGCTTGGTCAGCAGTTCGGCGCGCTTCAGTTTGGGCTTGTAGCCGGATTTGGGTTGCGCTCCAATAACCCACACGGGCCGCCCGCCGATCTGCTCGGTGCCCTGGACGGTCAAATGGAAGGCTTCCGGAATCTCGCGCAGATAAGCGCGTTGCTCGGCGCGATCTTTATCCTCTTTGGCCTTATCGGCGGCCGATTCGCGCTGCCGCTTGGCTTGCTCTTTGTCTAGCTTTTCCTGTTCCTTGCGGGATTCCTTATCCGAAAGAGGTTTGTCGTCGCGCTGTACCAGGCGCCCATAGGGACGATCTCCCAGCACCATAAACTCGTAGGTTTCGATGTCCTTGGAAGATAAACCGCCGTTGCGGCCGTAGCGCCGTTCCTCGGTGCGCTCCAGAAACGTATAGTTCTTGAACCGTTCGAAGTTGTAAGCGTCGCGATCGATCGAGTGGTGGATGATTTCAGCAGCATCGGGCGCTTTGGCAGTCTGCGCGCACAGCATACATGCGGCATGCACTGCCAGCAACAGCCACTTCGTCACACTTCAATTATGACGCGCGCGCGGGGATCGCCCGGGACGGGAAAGGCAGCGTGATGATAAATTCCGCGCCGCGACCATCAACTCGATTGGCAGCACGCACGCAGCCGCCTTCCTGCTTAACGATGGTTTCGACGATGTGCAATCCCAGGCCGCTCGATCTGGTGGAGACGTGCGGCAGAAACAAGTCATGCAGAACCACTGACGCAATCCCGAGGCCCTCGTCGCGAACGATGATCTCGATTTCCTTGATGGCGTTTCGCGCAAGCACCTGAATAGTGCCGCCTTCGGGCATTGCATCCATCGAATTCCGGAAGAGATTGATGAGCACGCGTTCCCAGGCCCAGTGGCCGCCCAGTTGGATGCCGGGCTCGACATCGCACGCGAATGAAATGTTCGGCCCCCGGCCGGCTGCCACGGAATCTTCTACGAAGGCGATCGAGTTGGCTAGGATCTGCTCGAAGGGCGTGCCCTTCCCAGTACCGGACTGGATGCTGCTGGCGATGTTCTTGCCGCGCTCTACGCTGCGCAATATCGCCAGGGAGAGCTTGACATACTTCGGATCGCCGGAAAGAAGATCGGCTGCGTCCAGTAGCGTCTGAAACACGTTGTTTAAGTCGTGCACCAGGCCGGACAGCGTCAGGTCTTCGCGGGTTTTCATTGCTGGGCGATTTGTTGCAGTGTAGCGAAAAACTCGGGAAAAGACACTCCCGCCGATTCGGAGCCCTGGATGGTGCAAGGCCCGTCCGCTGCCAGAGCCGCTACCGCGAACGCCATGGCGATACGATGATCGCCCGCGGAATCAACCTCCGCCGCATGAAATTTCTGCCGGCCGGGCACGTGGAAGCCTTCCGGATTGGTCTCAATCGCCACCCCCATCTGCTTGAAACCTGCTTCGATTGTGGCAATGCGATCGGTTTCCTTGACGCGCAGCTCGCCTGCATCGCGCACCGTGAGACCATTCTGGCTGGCAGCTCCCAACACCGCTAGGGCCGGAATCTCATCGATCAGCGCCGCGGTCAGGGCGCCCTCGACCACTCCACCGGTCACCGCTGAAGTCTCGACGCGAAGATCGCCGATCAACTCTCCGCCAACTTGATGGACTTCGAGCACCTTAATCTTCGCGCCCATGGTCGCAAGAAAATCGAGCAGGCCGGAGCGCGTTGGATTGAGACCCACGCCGTGAATCACCAGATTCGCTTCCTTGACCAGCAGCGCCGCGACCAGGAAGAAGCACGCCGACGACAAGTCACCGGGAACCACCAGCTCGCGTCCAGCGAGGCGCGCTCCCGCATGAAGGTGAATGACCCGCTTCATCGTTTCGATGTCCGCGCCGAACTCCTTGAGTGCGATCTCAGTGTGATCGCGCGTTCGCACCGGCTCGCGTACGATAGTGTCACCTTGGGCAAACAAACCGGCCAGCAGAACACAGCTCTTCACTTGAGCGCTGGCCATGGGAAGCGAATAGTCGATGCCGTGCAGCGGGCGCCCGTGAATCGTGAGAGGCGGAAACTTGCTGTTCTGCGCTTCGATGAATCCGCCCATCTCGGTGAGCGGCGCGATGATCCTGGCCATCGGCCGGCGGGATAGCGATTCGTCGCCTCCAATGCGCGAGGTGAAGGCCTGCGCTGCAAGAATCCCTGAGAGCATGCGGATCGTGGAGCCGGAGTTCCCGGCGTCCAGTTGCTCCGCGGGCTCCCGCAGAGCCCCGCCTTCGATAGCGAGCGTCCCGTTATGCCGCTCTATCTTCGCCCCCAACGCCGCCATGCAGGCCAGCGTGGATTGGCAGTCGGCTCCGGTGGAGTAGTTGGTCAGCGTGCTGCGCCCCTCAGCGATGGACGCCAACATGCCGTAACGGTGAGAAATGGACTTATCGCCCGGAATCGTAACGATTCCGTGGATGGCTCGCGCCGGGGAGACGATTTCAAGCATGAACTACCAGTGTAGATGAGGCGGGCCTTAGTACTGACCCCGGCTTTTTAACCTAAACGTCTGACCGGATCCGGCCGATGGATTCCTTAGGTAAAGGACCGCTGTGTCCGCGCAAATAAATCTTGAAGTAAGCGCCGCCCTGCCACTGCGGCCAGAGCTGCGGCTTCCGCAGTTCGAAGGCGCGCCCTCCGACCCGGCCTATGTCCCCACTATCCTGATTGTCGATGACATCGATCTGAATCGGCGTCTGCTGCGTGGCATTTTGAAAGTCATGCCCTACCGGATTCTGGAAGCCAAGCGCCCGTCGGTGGCGTTCTCTGTGTTGGACATGGAGAAGGTGGACTTGATCGTCGTAGACATGGTGTTGCCGGAAATGAGCGGGATGGAGTTTTGCCATCTGGTCAAATCCGACCGCCGCACCCAATTGATTCCCATCTTGATGCTGACCAGCATCCAGGGCATCGAGAACGAGGTCGCTGGCCTGGAGTCGGGCGCGGACGATTTTCTGCTTAAGCCGCTGCGGCCGGCCTTGGTTCGGACGCGGCTCAGCACCATGCTTCGCCATAAGGCCCTGGTGGATTCGCTGGAGGAAGCCGAGACCATTCTGTTCGCGCTGGCGCAATCGGTGGAGCACCGCGATCGCTATACAGGAATGCATTGCGAGCGCCTGGCAACTTACAGCATCTGCCTGGCCCAAGCACTGGGCCTGCCTAAGCACGAGCAGCTCGCTCTATTCCGAGGCGGCTATTTGCACGACATCGGCAAGATCAGCATTCCGGATTCGATTCTGTTCAAACGCGGGTTGCTCACCGAAGAAGAATGGGAAATTATGCGCCAGCATACGACTCGCGGCGAAGACATTTGCCGTCCGATGAAGACACTGGCTCCGGTGCTGCCGATTATACGAAGCCATCATGAACGCTGGGACGGCACAGGTTATCCCGATGGACTGGCTGGCGAAGATATTCCTCTGCTCGCTCGGGTGATGCAGGTTGCCGATATTTACGACGCCCTCACGACTGCGCGGCCCTACAAACCCGCTTTCTCGCACGATCGGGCAGTTGCCATCATGCTGGAAGAATCGCGTCGCGGCTGGCGTGATCCCGAACTCGTCCCGCTGTTTGCCGAAGTGGTCGCCCGGCAGCACGAAGCCCAAGCAGAGGAAGGCATTCTGCAGCAGTCGCTCGAGGCCATGCGCCGCGAGCTGGCACAGTAAGTCACAGCTTTCTTTTAAGTTCCATCATCACGCTGGACACCAGCTCTTTTGCGTCCGTGATGGACTTGTCGATCAACTGGATGTCCATGGCAGGCTTGCCGGGTTGCCGCGCGCTCTGGCAATAGACGCCGTGCTGGCCGACCAACACCAGCGCATCGGTGAGCAAATCCAGCGTCACCGCCAGCCGGCCGCGCTCCAGGCCCATGCGAAATTCGTGCTCCTCAAGAGCATCTTTGCGGTCGGCGAAGACGGACATGGCTCCATGTTACTAGGGGACGTTACTAGGGGACCGTCCACGTCCCGCGGGCGACCCACCCAGTGGACGTATTCGGCTCCAAAGCCTGAAGGTAAATCGTTTTCGCTCCCTGGAACGCCGGCGATTTAAAGACCAGGTTTATCGTGAAGGAGACCGAGTTGCCGGAACTAGTCATAGTGGTAAAACCGACGGCACACTGGCTGTTTTGGAGAGTAGATGCGGATCCGATGCCTTTGGTGTTTAACGTGACACCATCGTTGGCGTAAAGACCTATTGTGGACGCACTGCGGTTGTACCAGAGATAACAAGCATTGGCCAAATTGGCCGGCGACCCCGCAGTGACTAGGATATTCATGCCGATGATATTCAGGTCAGTGGCAGAATCGGATACGGTGAACGTGAAGTTGGGCGATAAACCCGAACCCGATGCCGGATTAACGGAATCAGACGTAGGAGATCCGCCTGTGACGGTCCAGGTTCCGACGGTCACCCATCCGGAGTTGGAAAATGTTTCTGCCGCATAGAGATACGTATTCTTGGCGCCGAAGAAAGCTGCGTTGAACGCAATGTCGACCGTAACCACCAGTTGCGTAGTGCCGGCGATCACCGTCGAATTGGCTCCGCGTACGGAGCATTGATGGTTGGAAATGATAGCGGACGTCCCTGGAACCAGGGTCGCGGCGCCATTGGCGGGATTGTCGAAAGCCAGCGAGATGGTGTTCCGCGTCCGGTCATAAACCATGCTGCATGCGTTGTTGGTGTCGAATGTCGCCGCGAATAGCATCGCCACCGCGACAATGTATCCGGAGCCGCCCGCATCCGAGACTGTGAAGCTGAAACGTTGCGTAGGCCCGGCCCCTCCCAAAGGCACAACCGAGTCGGCCGTGGGAATTCCGCCCGCGCCCACCAGATACGTGCCGCGCTGTATCCAGCCTGTGTTCAGTGTTCCTTCTGACGCGTACATGTAGATGTTCTTGAGGCCGTTGAACGCGGCTTTGAAGGTGATCGAGACGGTGAAGACCTGCGACAGTCCGGCGATGCTGGATGAAGTTGCTCCCACCTGACACTGGCTGTTTTGGAGCACCGCGGAAGAGAGCACGGACTTGGAGCCTGATCCCAAAGCGTCATCCGTAACCAAGGCCACGGTTCCGCCCAGCGGATCATATACCACGTAGCAGGCATTCGTGAAGGCCACCGAGGTATTGAACAGGAAGGCAACCGCGGAAAGATTTGTCGCGCTCTGGGTATCGGAATACACGAACGTGAACACCTGAGTGGAGCCGGTGCTGGAATTAGGAGATACCGAGTCGGCCGATGGAGCTGGTGCGGCAACGGTCACCGTCCAGGCGCCCTTGGCCAAGAAACCGGTGTTGTTGCTGGCATCGGCAGCGTAGAGATATGTCGTCTTAGTGCCCGCAAAACTAGGCTGGAACGAAAGCGAAACCGTTAGCGTGAGATTAATCCCCGATAAGGTGGCCGAGCTTCCAGACCCGTTGAGCGCGCACTGGCTGTTCTGCCGGCTGCCGCCACCCGGAGGCACGGAAGCACCGCCCGTAGAAGTATCGTCGTTGGCGAGCGTGAACAGATTCGTGGCCGGGCTGTACGAAACGTAACAGGCGAAATTAGTCGAAGCCGTGGTATTCAGCAACAGGGCCCCCGTCACCAGGCTGGCCGCGCCGGCCGGATGCGAGTATTGAGCCGTAAATGTGACGGTGTTGCCGCTTCCGGAGGACGGGGCAACGGAGTTTGCAGAAGGAGGCTGCGGCGTCGCCCCTGGGACCCCGAACTTCGCAATCCATCCGGTGCTGCCCCCTACGTTGGACGACTGGATGGCGCCTTGCAATGTCAGATTCAACGAGCTGGTTTGACCGCCGACGAACATGTTCCCGGAGGTATCGAGCGCGATTGCGTTTGCCTGATCGGCGCCCGTGCCGCCATAAAACGTGGAGAATTTAAGGCCGTTTCCCACGGGATTGAGCTCAGAAACGAAGGCGTCGTAAAAACCGTTGAAGGCGGGCTGCACACCACCCACGGCTGGAAATCCCGCGGAGGACGTATAACCAGCCACGTAGGCGTTCCCGGATGTATCAACAGCGATTCCACTGGCCCAGTCGAAGCTGGGGCCTCCCAAGTAGGTGCTGTAAGCCAAGGTTCCCGTGGGACTGATCTTCGTGGCGAAGGCATCCTGTACGCCCACGAAAGACGTCTGGAACGCTCCGCTGGTCACGGGAAAATTCGTCGAGCTGGTGACGCCGGTGACGTAAGCTGCACCCGTCGCATCGACCGCAATAGCGTTGGCTTGCTCGGGTGCGCCCGCCTGGCCTCCATTGCCTCCCAGGTAGCTGCTGTAGAGGATCTGTGGACTGGTGGAGAGTTTTGTGACGAAGGCGTCCTGACTGCCGCCATTCGTTGCTTGAAAAGGGGAGGCGACCGGGAAGTTCCCCGAGGACGTGCCGCCGGCCACGTAAATATTATTGGAAGGATCGAGCGCAATTCCTCCGGCATGCTCGTCATTAGAGCCGCCCAGAAACGTGCTGAACAAGATCGCTCCGGCAGGCGTCAGCTTGCTGATGAAGACATCAGTTTTTCCACCCAGGACCGATTGAACCGGGCCGGACATCGGAAAATCAGCAGACTGAGTGTCGCCCGCGACGTAAGCGTTGCCGCCGGCGTCCAAGGCGAGCGCGGTGGCCGCATCATAGGCGTTTCCGCCTAGATAGGTGCTGTACACTAGCAGATTCCCGATCGCATTCAGCTTCAACACGAAGGCGTCCCGTGTTCCGCCCACGGCAGGGCGCAGAGACGCCACTAGAGGAAAATCACTGGATGCGGTAGAGCCTGCCAGAAAGACCTGCCCACCGGAATCTACCGCGATGGCAGCGGCGCGATCATCATTTCGTCCGCCGATGTACGTGGCATAGAGTAGCGCGTTACCCGCGGGATTGAGCTTGAACATGAAAGCATCCACTCCTCCGCGGTTGACGGCTTGGATTCCGTTCGACACCGGGAAATCGACGGCTTCGGTCCACCCCGTGGCGTACAAGTTGCCTGACGCATCCACCTTCAGCGCCGTGATGGCGCTCTGGGCGGTGCCTCCCATATAAGTCGCGTATGAGATTACGGGATCGATCACCAGCGGCAATGCGGCATCGTACCTTTCCAAGTCGAAGGCGACGGTATGGCCGTCGGCCAGAATTTTGTAATGTACCGCCACGGAACGACGCACGCCTTCGATCGATTCCTGATACGCGACGGGAGCATGGTCGCGCAGTTCCAGGGCTCCAGCGCTCACGACCAGGTCGCCATTCGCATCAATCCGCGCGCTATCCGTATTCGCGTATTCCAAACGAACCTTATCCGGATCAGCACCGGGCGCGATGTGGAATTCGGATTTGAAATGGCGGTTTTTTTCGCCATACGTCATATCGATGCCGGGGTAGAGATTCCGGTGCGCAATTCCCTGATAGGTTGTGATCCCCCTATGCCAAGCGCCCGGATCGTTGCCGATTAAAAAATTCACGCGCGCGGCCAGCGGATCGGTACCTTCGACTCGGACGCTGGAACTCGCCCCCGCGAAACGCATGCGTATCTTCGCCCCGTGACTTTGGAAGATCACGAAATCCCCGCCGAATCCGGCGCGCAAGTCGTCTATCTGCGCCGTATACCGTAGCAGTGGATCGGTCTGGCCGGCGTTCCGGGTAAAGAATATGGGAAGCGAAAGTTCCGGGTTGGCTGCGAGAACTCTAAAATGTGGCGCGACGGCCAGAAGCAAGAGAGGAATAATTTGCCGCATGTTTGCTAAGGAGCATTCGGCGAAACATCGCCGCCCGAATATAGACTGCGATTTTGAGGAGAGATACTTCTGCCAAAAAAGGCCGATGAACCGGAATACTTACATTCCCACGTAACGAGCGTAAAGACTGCGGGCGACCGCAGGGTCGGTTGTGCCCTTGATAATTGCACGGCCGTCCGGGAAAACGGTGAGTTCGTAGGAATCGATGCTGGCGCGCACGGCGAAATCATTGGCACGCACGTCGGCCAAGGGCGCCAGGCGGCGAGCCAGATCGGCCAGATCGACGGGCCGGAAGCGTTCATGAATCTGGACGGCGTTGCGGCCGCACAAACTAATGGGAGCGCGGCGCTGGCCATCCAGGTGAACGAAATCATGCTTCGCGCAGCAGGCGCAATCGGGATCGCGCGCGGGGGGTGCCGTTTGGCGAATCTCTCCTGACCACGTGTCGACGGTGGTGAGACGGGCCGTTACGGAGTTCGCACCCAGGCCCAGGATCTTCAGTGCATCGCCAGCGGCGAGAGAAGCGATGGCCACGGTGACGGGAGCCAGCACGCCATCCGTTTCGCAAGTGGGCTGGATGCCTTGAGAGGGAGGCTCGGGGTAGACACATCGCAAACACGCCGTTCTGCCAGGCACAATCGCGAGCTTCAAGCCGTAGCTACCCACGGCGGCGGCGTAGATCCAGGGGATGCCGGCGCGGACGGCATAGTCGTTGATGAGGAAACGAACTTCGAAATTATCCGATCCATCCAGAATGAGGCCGACTCCTTCGAGCAGGTCGTCGATATTGGCGGGCGTAAGGTCGGCGACTAATGGCTCGATCGTCACCTGGGAGTTCACCCGCGCCAGCCGGCGGGCGGCTGCGACAGCCTTGGGCAGGGCTTCGGATGCGTCGGATTCCTCGAACAGAAACTGGCGTTGCAGGTTGCTCCACTCGACGAAATCGCGATCGATGATACGGACTCGGCCGGCGCCGGCCCGCACCAGGATCTCGGCTTCGACAGTGCCCAGGGCGCCACAGCCCACCACGGCTACCGACGCTGCGCCGATCCGCGCCTGGCCTTCTTCACCCAACGGGGCAAAACGGCTCTGCCGGGAGTAACGGGACTCCGGGGGATGCGTCATAGAGAGGGGGCTGCCTGAGTTGTCTTCC
>Ga0068860_100008187_pt1 | contig 10408 bp, 6 predicted proteins | sample KBSSwiS32_FD_66597 | JGI IMG/M metagenome (GOLD analysis project Ga0068860, IMG submission 66597) | Switchgrass rhizosphere microbial communities from Kellogg Biological Station, Michigan, USA - KBS Switchgrass S3-2 | ecosystem: Host-associated > Plants > Roots > Rhizosphere > Soil ...
AGGGTGGTCAGCGCCTGATCGTGCTTCCGGCGTATGACCTGGTGGCCGTGCGCATGGCGGACGTGGACGGCCGCGTCGCAGAGGAAACCATGGAGTTCCCCGCCTTCAGCCGGCGCGTGATCGAGCTGGTTCGCCCTGCTCTGGCGTCAACCGCTCCCTGAGTCCCGGCGCTTGACGTGGGTCGGCCCTCCAGCGGATCCGCATTCTGGTTGTCCTCTTCACCGGGGCGGCAGATCCAGCGTGACGCGCTCGTGGTGCTCCGGGGGCTCGGCCGCCTTCGGGGGCGCGCTCGCCGGAGGCACTGCCGCGGGGGTCTCGGCGCTGGGCATTTGAAGGAGGCCCTCGAGAGCGAGGACCAGCGCGGAGGCGCTCGCCGGCCGCTGCGCCGGGTCCTTGGCCAGGAGCGACATGATCAGCTCGTCGAGCGCCGGCGGGATCTCCGGCCGCAGATCGCGGGGCCGCGGAGGGACCTGGCCCAGCACCGCCGAGAGCACGGCGCGCGGATCGCCGGCGGGGATGGGGTGGCGGCGGCAGATCGCCTCGTAGAGCACGCACCCCAGCGAGTAGAGATCGCTCCGGCCGTCCTCCGGCCTGCCGGCGGCACGCTCGGGAGAGAGATACGCCAGCGTGCCCACCATGGTCCCGGGCTGTGTGAGGGTGGCGCTGCTGGACATGGCGGCGATCCCGAAGTCCGCCAGCTTCACCACCCCCGCGCGAGAGAGGAGGATGTTGTCCGGCTTCACGTCCCGGTGGAGCACGCCCAGCGCGTGCGCGGCCGCCAGCGCCGCGGCCGCGTCCCGGACGATCTCCACGGCCCTCGGGATGGACAGCGTCTCTCCCTCCCGTAGCAGCGCCGCCAGCGACGCGCCCTCCACCAACTCCATGGCCAGGTAGGCGGTCTTTCGCCAGACGCGCCCTTCCAGCACGCGGCACTCGCCGCTCGCGAGCACCGACACGATGCCGGGATGGCTGAGCCGCGCGCCGACCTCCGCCTCGCGGACGAAGCGTCCCAGGCTGGCGGGCGTGCCGACGTGCTGGGAGTGGAGAACCTTGAGCGCCACCGGCGCGCGCGACGGAGCGGTGGTGTCCCGCGCGCGGTAGACCGTCCCCATCCCGCCCTGCCCGAGCGCGCCCTGCAGCTCGTAGGGCCCTACGAAGCGCGCCTCGGCCCGCAGCGTGAGGGCGCGGTCCACCCAGAGCAGCGCCGCGCATGCCGCCAGCGCGGCGGTGAGCGGACCCGCGGCGGCGATCCGGGAGACCGGCGCGAGGCGCGCCGCCGGGAGCTCGAGCCCCAGGTACAGCAGCAGGAGGAGGGGAAGGGTGGGCGCGCGCCGGACCATCCGCCGGGCGTTCAGCGGCGCCGCCAGCCTGCGCATCAGCACCAGCGCCAGCACCGCCACCGAGAGTTGGAGGAGTTCCCGCGGCAGGTTTGCCCAAGCCATCCAGTGCCGGGCGTCGAAGGCGATCGTCCAGGCCGCCCGCTCGGGCCAGTGGCCCTCCGCCACCGCCAGCGCCTGGCCGGCCCTCACTCCGTCCACCCGCGCGGTCGCGCCGGCGGGGAAGCGCACCTCGACGTAGGCGGTGGTCGCCTCGCCCAGGCCGAAGTGGGCCACCGGGTGACGCCACGAGGTCTCGCGGACGCCGAGGAGCCGGCCGTCGGGCGCGAAGACCGAGATGCGCGCCCCGATCGCGGCGCGGTTCGGCGGCCGGCCCTCGGGGCGCACCTCCAGCCAGCCGCGGGCCTCCGAGTCGTTGGCGAACAGCCGGTTCGAGTCGCCGTCTCGCACCAGGTAGATGTCCAGGTCTCCATCCCCGTCGAAGTCCTCCACGACGAGGTCCGTGGCGGCCAGCCCCAGCTCGGTGGCGTCGGTGATGTCGGTGAAGTGCCCGCGGCCGTCGTTGAGGAACACGCGCGTCCTGGGCCGGTCGCGCGCGGTCGCGCCCAGCGGGAGCCCGCTGCAGACGACCAGGTCCAGGTCCCCGTCATTGTCCAGGTCCGCCAGCTCCGCCCGCGCATCGTCGCTGGCGACGTAGAGCTCCAGGCCCGCCTCCGAGGTGACGTCCCGGAAGTGCCCGCGCCCGTCGTTGTGGAACAGGCGCGAGGGGCCGTACGCGGGCAGCGCGAGGACCAGCACGTCGAGCGCGCCGTCGCCGTCCACGTCGCCCGCCACCACGCCGGTCGCGTCCTGGACCGCGCCCGCCAGGCGCGAGCCCCGGGTCGCGTCCTCGAACCGGCCGCTCCCCGTCTGCCGGAAGAACGCGTTCCCGTCGGCCCAGGCGTTGACGCTCAGGATGTCGGTGCGCCCGTCGCCGTCGAGATCGGCCAGCAGCGCCGCGCGCGACCACCCGAGGGAACCGCCGCCGTCGTGGTGGGCCAGCGGCACCGGCGACAGCCGCCCCAGGCCGTCATTGATCCAGAGGACGTTGGGGACCTGGAGGCCGATGGGCTCCTGGATGAAGCGCGTCTCGTAGACGTCGAGGTCCCCGTCGCCGTCCAGGTCGGCCAGCTCGAGCGTTCCAATCTGGGAGGCGTCCGCGCCGGGAAGGGCTTCGAGCGGCTGGTCCGACTCGCGGAACCGCCACCCGCCCAGGTTCCGCAGGAGGCGCCACGGCCTGGCGCCGGCCCGGCCCGGGGGCCGCACCAGGAGGTCGGTCGAGCCGTCCCCGTCGAGGTCCGCGGCCGCCAGCGCGCCTTCGAGGCGGAGATCGGCGGCCTGGGCGCGAAACGTCCCGGGTCCGGTCGCGCCCAGGACGGCGTGCGGTCCCGAGGGGCCGTAGAGGAGGAGATCCGGCCATCCGCTTCCCCCGAGGTCGGCGATCGCCACCCGCGGGCTGGGCGCCAGGATTCCCACTCCGGCCTCGAAGGTGCGATCGACGAACGACGGCAGGCGCTCGGGCCGGGTCCTCAGGATGACGCCGCGGCCGCCGACCGCCCAGGCCGCCTCCTTCGACGCCGCGACGTGCGACAGGTCGCGGCCTCGCGGGACCGGACGCGCGCCCTCGGCGCCCAGCTCCACCAGCGCGCTCTCCGGCGTCACACCCCACAGCGACCCGCCGTGGCCGGCGATGGAGCGCATCGCCGGCGTGGAGCGCGCCTCCCACCGCTCGCCGCGGCGGACCAGCATCGGGGTGCCCAGGAGCGCGACGGTGCCGTCGAGCCGTGCGATCCCCTTGCTGCCGGCGGCGGGGGCGCTCGCGGTGGTGGAGCGGGTCCACGTCCGACCATCGAAGTGGAGGACGAAGCCGCTCTGGCCGGCGATCCAGACATCATCCGCCGCCAGGACGACCACGCCCATCAGGTGGCTCTCCCGGTCGTGGGTGATGGCGGGTGCCTCGACCCTGGACCAGCGAGCTCCATCGTACCGGTAGACGATCCCGAACAGCCCTACCGCGTAGCCCAGCGTGGGGCTCGCGAAGTCCAGGCCAGCCACTTCCGCCCCCGGGTCGAGGGGCACCGAAGTCCAGTGGCCATGCAGAAAGTGGAACAGCTCGCTCGAAGGGCCGGACACCCAGACATCCCCCCGGCCGGCGACGCCCAGGTGGACGAGGGTCTCGTCCTCGCCCGGCCCTGGCACCAGCCCCCAGCTCGCGCCGTCGTACCGCAGCACGGTGCTCCGCGCTCCGACGATCCACCCTTCGCCGTCGTCGCTGAAGCCGATGTCGTACAGGTACGCGTCGGTGGGGCTGCCGGAGGCGTACCAGCGCTCGCCGGTCTCTGCGCGAGCGCTCCCGGCGGCCAGCAGCGCGATCAGCGGCAGGGCAGCGCGGGCCTTCACCGGGACGCCCCACTCAGCGGGAACTGCACCAGGCTCGCGCCGTCCGCCACCCAGAGGGAGCCGCCGGCGAACGCGACGTCGCCGGCGTACCCGGAGGTGTCGGCCTGGCGCAGCAACCGGAGCGCCGCCCGCCCATCCCATTCCCAGAGCGAGACGCCGCCCTCACCCTGCGCGACCGCGACCAGCCGCGCGCCGGAGTCGCCGGCCGCGGGCGCAACCGCCACCGCTTCCGGCCCCGGCTCCAGCGGTTGCCAGGCCAGCTCCTTCAGCCGCTCCGGGTCGGACAGATCCACCAGCTGGAGCCCGGCGCTGGGCTCGGCGACGAGGGCCACGCCATGGCTGAGCGCCACGCCGGCGGGCCTGGCCTGGAGCAGGAAGGTTCCCCGAGCGCGCGGCGCGGTGGTCAGGTCGAGGAGGCGCAGCATGCCGGTGACGCCGTCGATGACCGCGCCGCGACCGCGCTCGACCGCCAGCCTCGAGGTCGACTGGCGCGCCACCGTCCGCGGTCGAACGAGGCCGGCGGTGTGGCCCAGCCCGCGCATGGCGTGGGCTTCGAGGTCTCCGGGTTCGCTGGCCAGCCACACCGTCCCGGTCTCGGCGTCCGGCGCGAGCATGCTCGCGTTCCCTCCGGCGGGCACGCAGCTCGAGGGCGGATCGAGGGGCGACGCGAGCTCGCACAGGCGGTGGGCTGCGTCGAGCGCGCACCACCGCTCGCCGCACAGCGCCATGTCGCTCCACCGGCGCGAGGGCACGCCCAGCGGTCGCGCGGTCCCGTCCCCACCGATGCGCCAGGCCCGTACCCCGTCCCCGAGGCCGACGATCGTGGCTCCATCCGTCGCCAGCCGGGCGAGCTGGGCGCCTGGGAGCGAGGCGATCGGTTGGGACGGGTGATCCACGTCGATCAGCTCCAGCGCGGGCGAGGCGTCCGCCACCAACGCCAGCCGATCCCCGGCGGTGGCCGCGGAGAGGGTATGGAAGGGCACCCGCGCCGCCAGGCGTGGGACAGGTCCGGGCGAGAGCTCGAGCAGGAGCGCGCCTGGCGGCGTCCCCGGCTCGTTCAAGGTCGAGACCAACATGCGGTCTTCACCCAGCACGTCGAGCCTGACCGGCCGCGTCTCGGTGGCCGTCTCGCCGAGGAACGCGGGCGGCTGGCGCGAGACGTCGAGCACGGAGATCCGCTTCTCGATCGACCCCACGAAGAGCCGCGTCCCCAGCGCGGCCAGCGAGAGGCTCCAGCGCCGGGACCGGTCCCTCCAGCCGATCCGGGCGCCGTCGCGCTCGAGGTCGATCCGGAGCAGGCCGTCGCCGGTGTCCGCGACGTACAGGTGCTCTCCCACCCAGGCCAGGTCGCGTGGATCTCCGGGGAGCTGGAGGGTGGAGATCCGGTGATCGGGTTGCTCGATGGTGAGCGCGCCGTCCTCGCCGATCACCGCCAGGCCACGCGCGCTGCCACGGATGCGGCGGGCACCGGATGGGAGCGGGTGTTGCTCGGCCAGGCGGGGATGATCCGGATGGGCCACGTCGAGGAACGCGAGCCCGGCGCGGCCATCCGCCACGCACAGCCGGCCGGTCCAGTCCCAGGCGAGGTCGCGCGCGCCGCCCGGCGTGGGGACGTGCGCCAGGGGCCGGAGCGCGCGGCCGTCCGCCACCTCGTAGACCGACACGCCGTCGACGTCCGCCACGTAGGCGCGCGACCCCAGGACGGCGACCGCCCGGGGTTGCCCGTCCAGGAAGTAGGTCCTCGGAGGCCCGAGGTCCGGGAGGGGCGCCGCGAGCGCCACCAGCCAGACCACGCTCGCCCACGCGGAGGCCATTCCCGGGAATGCTGGCACATCCGGGGAAGCGCCGCGTTTCCAGGGTCGTATGCTGTCCTGGATGAGCGCCGGCAAGAGCCCGCCCACCCTGGTGCTGGTCCGCGAAGGAGGGGAGGAGAGCGTCGAGTTACCCTCGGCTCGGGTCCACCTCACGCGTCCGGGACAGGCGGACCTGCACGCGGCGCTCGGGCTGGAGCCGGTCGTCATTGGCTCCAGCCCGGAGTGCGAGCTGGTGGTGGACGATCCGTACGTCTCCCGCCGGCACTGCCAGCTCTCGCTCACCGAGCGGGGCGTGAGGGTCCGCGACCTGGGGAGCCGGAACGGGACCTTCGTCCAGCAGGTCCGCCTGGGTGAGGCGTATCTGCCGCCGGGGGCGTCCATCTCGCTCGGCCAGATGTCGGTCACCGTGGAGGCGGGGGAGGCCTGCACCCGGGTGCCGCTGTCGGCGGCGCAGCAGTTCGGCGAGGCGGTGGGCCGGAGCGTCGCCATGCGCGCGCTCTTCTCCCGGCTCCAGCGCGCCGCCGCGACGGAGGAGCCCATCCTGCTCCTGGGCGAGTCGGGCACCGGCAAGGAGCTGCTGGCGCGCGGCATCCACGAGGCCAGCTCGCGGGCCGGCGGCCCGTTCGTGGTCTTCGACTGCGGCGCGGTGGCGGCCTCGCTGATCGAGTCGGAGCTCTTCGGCCACGAGAAGGGGGCGTTCAGCGGCGCGCACGCGTCCCGGGAGGGCCTGCTGGCGAGCGCGAGCGGCGGGACGCTGTTCCTGGACGAGATCGGCGAGCTGCCGCTGGAGCTGCAGCCCAAGCTGCTGCGGGCGCTGGAGAGCCGGCAGGTGCGGCCGGTGGGCGGGAACCAGTGGCGGCCCGTGGACGCCCGCGTCGTCACCGCCACCCACCGCGACCTCCACGCGCGCATGGCGGCGGGCGAATTCCGGGAGGACCTCTACTACCGGCTGGCGGTGGTGGAGGCGCGCGTCCCGCCGCTGCGCGACCGGGTGGAGGACATCCCGCTCCTCGCCGAGCGCATCCTGTCCCGGCGCCAGCCGCCGGCCACGCTCTCCGATCTGCCCGCGGGCGCGCTGGAGATGCTGGCGGCGCACGCCTGGCCGGGGAACGTGCGCGAGCTGCGGAACACGCTGGCGCGGCTGGTGTTGTTCCCCGGCGCCATGGACCAGGCGATCACCGCTCCGAGCGGCGGCGCCGGTCCCGCCGTCTCGCTCCGGCTTCCGTTCCACGAGGCGCGCGAGACCGTCGTCGCCGAGTTCGAGCGGCGCTACGTCACCGAGCAGCTCCGCGCCCACGGCGGCAACGTCTCCGCGGCGGCGAAGGCGATGGGCGTGTCCCGCCAGTTCCTGCACCGGCTGATCACCGAGCACCGCATCCGCGAGGACTGAGGCGGGTCGTTGGTGCGGACCGGCGACACCTGTCGCCGGCCGGTGTCAGGTGCGGCCGCCAAAGCCCTGGTGCCGCTGGGAGCGCGGCGCGGCGCCGGCCTTGCAGAGCCTCCGCGGCGCAACACCAACAGGGGGTTCACACATGAAGCGCTTCGCGGTGGTGATGGTGCTGGGTTCCGTGATGGGTCTTTCGGCCTGCGGCGAGGGGGCGGATGAGGTTCCGGCCGGCGCTCAGCCGTTCTCGCTTCCCGCGCCCGGCGGCGAGAGCGTGGCCAGCAGCACCCAGGCGGCGACCGGCTACGGCGGCTGTGTCTACGAGGGCAACATCCACGGAGACACGATGAACCAGGCCTGCAACAACTCGTGGAACGAGGGGGCAGCCTGGTGCGCCCAGCAGGGGCTCCGCGTCATCTCCGAGACCACGTGCAGCGGCTACTGCTGGATCAACGGCTGCTGGGCGACCACCACCACCTGCTGCTGAGGAGACCTCACCATGAGCATCTTCGAGGGGAGAGGCGCACGCGCCGTGGCGGTGCACGCCCTGGCGCTGGCGCTGGGGGCCGGCTGCTCCGCCGGGCCGTCGGGTGAGGAGCTGGTGCGGCAGGAGCGGGCGGGCCTGATCTGCTCGATGGGGACCACCGCCACGCGGACCGCGACCGGCCAGTACATCTGCGCGCCTTCGGGGTACACGGCCGGGTTCGGCCTGCAGCTCAACGAAACCGAATTCTCCGTGAACACCAGCCAGATCCAGGCGCGAGTGGCCGGCGCGTGCCCCGTGGGCCAGGCCATTCGCTCCATCGCCGAGGACGGAAGCGCGGTCTGTGGATCGCCGTTCACGCGCACGGTGGTGGTGAGCCCGGTGGGGACGCCACAGGAGAACGGGGTCGCGCTGCTCGCCGCGCTGGGCGGCATCACCGGCGCCTCCGCCACCAACCCCTATCTGCTCAAGTTGGAACCCGGCGTTTACGACCTGGGGGCGCAGGGGCTGGATCTCCGGCCTGATGTCTCGGTCGAGGGATCGGGCGAGGCGTCGACGATCGTGCAGGGCACGCGGCAGGACTACCAGCGAGGCCAGATCTCGGCGATCAACCTGGGGGCCGATCCGGTCGAGCTTCGAGCGCTCACCGTGCGTTGCAGTGGGGTGACCAACACCATCGCAGGAGTCTTCGTGTCCGGCAGCTCCGTGCGCATGAGTCGGCTCGCCATCGCCCTCACGGTCGATCCGGCCGGCAATGGGAGCGCGGTGGGCGTGTCGGTCTCGGATACCTCCAACGCGGAGCTCGACCGGGTACAGGTCCAGGTGAACGGTGGCGCGGGCACGGGATCGGCGATTGGCCTGTCGGTGTTCGGCACGTCCACGACCAGGCTCTTCGATGTGCGGGCCAGCGTGGCCAAGTCCGCAGGACAGGGGTACTCGGTCGGCATGTACGTCAGCAGCTCGGCGACGGCATCCCTCGATCAGGCGGCCATCTCGGCCGCTGGAGGTCTGTACACGTACGGTCTGAATGGGCAGGGAGGCTCGGCCGCGATCCGCGGCTCTACCTTTACGGCCAACGGCGGCAACGTCGTCGCCGGCATCGTCAACTTCGCCGTCGCCATGGCGCTGGAGAACGCGACCGCGTCCGCCGGCGGACCAGGCGCGATGGGATTGGCCAGCTACTCGTCCGCCGGGACGGTCGTCCACGGGAGTCGCCTCTCGGGCACCGCCTACGGCGTGTTCAACGGAGGCGGGACCGCCCGGTTCGCCACCAGCCAACTGTCGGGTGGCACATCGGCCACCGGAACCCTCGCTGGTGGTGGAGGCGTCGTCTCCTGCTTCGGGTCGTACGGCGCCAACTGGACAGCCCTGAGCGCCGCCTGCAACTGACAGGTACCCTGGCGGGCGCGCTACCTCGGCGCCGCGCCCGCCAGCGCCTGCTTGAGCGCCAGCGCCCGCAGCACCGCGCCCACGTGGTGCGCCAGCGGGTGGAGGTCCGCCGGGGCCTTGAGCGCGAACATCAGCTCGGAGAGGAACGCCTTCGCCTTGGCGGAGGCGCGGCACGCGTCCTGCGCCTCCCGGATGGCGTCGTCCCACGACGCGCCCGGGCCCGGCGGCGGCGCGCGCAGGGCCTGGGCCGCCACGTCCGCCACCTGCTCGAAGTCCTCGGCGGTGACGCCGCGGGAGCGCAGCTGCTCCGCCGCGGCCAGCGCCCACAGCCCGGTCAGCTCCGCGCGCTCCTCGCCGCGCTCGTCGCGGAAGCCGCCCGCCAGGTAGCGCCCCGGCGTCAGCGCCAGCAGTTGCTCCACGGTGGCCGCGGCGCCGATCTTCAAGGTCTGCTCGATGGGCTCGGTGGCGGGGGCCACCTAGCGCGCCTCGGCGAGCGCCACGCCCGACAGCCCGTACTTGAAGCCGCCCCACTCGGGGAACGCGTTCGCCCCCCAGACCAGGTCCTTGCGCGACAGCCAGGCCGTGTCGCCGCTGGCGGGATCGTGCACCAGGAAGCGCTGCTGGGCCCCCGTTCCCTCCACGGCGATGGCGAGCGCCTCGTGCGCGCGCTGGTTGTCCGGCGTCCGGACCTGGAACGGCGTCGCGATGCCTTGCTGGAGCTGGGCCCCCAGCTGGTCCAGCAGCGCCATCTGGCCGTCCGAGGCATGGAGGGCGTCGCTCCGCGGCAGCTCGGCCTGGCGGTAGGTCACGCCGGTGTACCGGGAGACGCTGTTGAGGACGTCGTCCACCTTGTTCGGCTGGGTGGGCTGGCCGCCGGGCGCGTTGCCCTTCGCGTCGAACGGGACCGCCTTGCCGCCCCCCGTCCCCTCCAGGAGCTGCTTCTCCGCCCCCCGGAGCGGAGCGTTCTTCACGTCCGGGGCGTTGAGGTTCACGTCCTCGTTCTGGGTGCGGACGCTCTTGGCGTAGATCGGATCCGCGTCGCCCCGGAGCGTCTCGGCCACCGAGGGGACACACGAGGTCGAGAACTGCTGCCCGAGCCCCGGGGCGTCCTTGTTCGCCAGCGGCCCGGACAGCGTGTAGTCCTTCAAGAGCTGCTGGTCCGCGAGCCCGTGGATCTGCCCCGCGAAGTCCACCACCTCGTTCACCGGGTGGCCGGCCGCCAGCGCCTTGTAGATGAACGCCTTCTGGGTGTCGGACCCGGCGCCGTCCACCGCCGCCTGGAACCTGGCGCGATCGCCGTCCGGGAGGGCCGCGGCCACGCGCGCGGCGCGGATGGCCTGCGGCTCGGAGATGACGCCCGGCCGGGCAGCCTGGTCCGCCAGCATCTTCGCGTCCGTCTCCGCCATCTGCCCGGCAGAGACCGAGGGTGAGAGGCGCCGGAAGGTGTCCCCGGCGATGCCCGCCGGGGCCGCCGGTGGGGTGCTCGTCGCGGGCGGCGTGGTGGTGGCGGTGGCCGGAGCCGCGGGGGTGGCGGCGGTGCTCGGATTGGTAGGCACGCGCG
>Ga0068860_100008189_pt1 | contig 10405 bp, 7 predicted proteins | sample KBSSwiS32_FD_66597 | JGI IMG/M metagenome (GOLD analysis project Ga0068860, IMG submission 66597) | Switchgrass rhizosphere microbial communities from Kellogg Biological Station, Michigan, USA - KBS Switchgrass S3-2 | ecosystem: Host-associated > Plants > Roots > Rhizosphere > Soil ...
GGCACGCAGCGTGGCCTCCGAGAACTGGATGGCGGAGACGAGCACCAGCACGGCCACGAATGGGGCCAGGACGGCGCGCGGCCAGTCCCCGAAGGCGGTCGCGGACGGCGCGTCCGCGGCCGGGCGCCAACGCGGTGGCAACAATCCCGAGTCGGCGAGGAACACGCAGAGGGCGACGGTGAGGAGGTTGAAGAACGCGTAGTTGCCGGTGAGGGCGATCAGGATCTGGAACCCCACGAAGCCCGCGAGGGGCACCCGCCGCCAGCGTCCGGGGAGGAAGATGAGCCACGGCAGCACGAGCTCTATGACGAACATCGCGGCCACCGCGAACATGTGCGCGCTCGCGGGCAGGTGATGCGCGTAGAAGCCCACCCAGGTCGGCAGGGGCTGCGTTTCGTAGTGATATTCGAGGGCGGTGAGGCCGCGCCAGGTGGGATCCCCGCTCGTCAGCTTCACGAGGCCCGATCCGAACATCAAGCGGAACAGCAGCCAGCGGTACATCCAGACGATCAGGAGGGGTGGGAGGCCGGGGCGCCGGCGGAGCACTCCGCGCGGAGCCAGGAAGACGGCCAGCAGTCCCGCCTCGAGGAGCAGCACGTCCCACTGGAACGAAAGGAAGTCCTGGCCGGCGACGGTCAGCGAGAGGTAGAGGCCCCACAGAGCCAGCATCACGAGGGGACGGGCGCGGCCCAGCGCGGCGAGGAGGGCGAACGCGGTGCCGGCGGCGCAGACGACGTGCAGCGCGGCGTCGCCGTCCCCCAGCCAGAAGACGGTCGGGAAAACCCAGTAGCGGGACGGGCCGAGCCGCTCTCGCGCGAGCGCGAGGAGATCCTGGATGGGCAGGATTCCGTGGACGCCGACGAGGCCTTCGGCCTGCACCCAGAACGAGATGAAGGCGATCAGGTACACCGCCGCCAGGAGCCGGAGGAACACCTCCCGCACCCACTCGGAGGGCTCGGGCCGGGGAGAGCTCGCCTCGCCCATGGGCCGATGATCCCACGCGCTCCGCGCCCGTGGCGGAGTTATGCTGTTCGCCTGGGGCGACCTGGAGGGAGGGCCATGGCGGAGGACGCGAGGGTGGCGCGAGGACCCCACGACAAACACGCCGTGCACGCGCGCATCGTCGTGCGGCTGCAGGGCAACGCGGAGGACGTGACGCGGATGGTCGCGGGGCTCTCGGAGTCGGAACTGGCGCGCCGCACGGTCGCGGACAAGTGGTCGGTCAAGGAGCTGGTCTGCCATCTGGACCGCATCCACGAGGTGTTCGACGACCGCGTGACCGCGATGCTGGATCAGGACAACCCGAAGCTTCCTCCGTACGAGCCCGACGGCGACGCCGGCTTCGACGAGCGGGTCAAGCGCTCGACGGCGGACACCCTGGTCTCGTTCCATTTCCGGCGCGAGCGCCTCATCGCGCGCCTCGAGGAGCTGCGCCCGGCGGACTGGCACCGGCCCGGCCAGCACCCCGAGTACGCGAACTACGACGTGCACTTCTGCGTCGAGTACCTCGGGCACCACGAGGCCCACCACCTCTATCAAATGTTCCAGCGGCGGGCCCCGCTCGGAGCGATCCCGCACTAGCGGCGCTTCCAGATCAAGCACATACGGCGGCCACCGGTCCTGGCCCGCGCCTTGCAATATTCCGCGCGGCACAGGGGGTAAACACCCCTCGGGAGGGCCGATGCCAACCGAAGTCTGGCGAGCCGGAGACTATCGAACCTGTCCGTCGTGCGGGACGCGCCACAAGGTCCAGGACCTGCGCTGCTCGCGCTGCCACACCGTCCTCGCCGGCGCGCCCGTCAGACATTCGCAGCCGGCGCGTGTCGTTCCCATCGCCGCTCCCAGCCGGGGAATGCGTGCCCTCGTGGTGGCGGGCGTCGTCGTCGCCCTGGCCTCGGGCCTCTGGGTTCGCAGCCTGTTCCGCGGCGCCGCGCTCAACGACTCCGTCGAGGCTTCGACGGTGGCCGTTCCCGAGGCGCCGGCGCCCCAGCCGACCTGGACACCGCCCGCGCTGAGCTATCCGCCGATCGTGGGCTACAACCAGGGCGTTCCGCCGAGCATGGCCGCGCTCGCCATCCAGGGAAGCCCGCTCCCGACGAGCGCCCCCGTCGCCACGTCGGCCGAACCTGCGGGCATGACGTCCACGACATCCATGACGTCCATCGCGCCTCCGAGCGAGCCCACGCGGAAGACCGCCTTCACGAACGACGACCTCGTCCGGATGCGCGGCGGCCAGGGCGCGCCCGCCGTGGCCATGCCCGCCGCGGCCACGGCGGCTCCATCGATGCCTCCGGCCAATGCCGCCTTCGTGCCCGTCGCGTCGAACGAAGCCGGCCAGGACAAGCTACGCGAATGGACGAAGCGCGTACGGGACGCCGAAGACGACGTCCAGGAAGCGCAGGCGAAGGTCCGCCGCGCCCAGACCGAGGTCGACGCTCGCCGCGCTCATGCCCTGGCCGTGGCCAGCGACGCCGATGCGCACGACAAGGCCCAGCGCGACGTGACGGACAGCCTGGAGGACCTGGAGAAGGCCGAGCGCAAGCTGTCCGAGAAGCAGCGGGACCTGGACGAGACGCGCGCACAGGCGCGGGCGGCGGGGATTAGGTTCGAATAACGGACAACAACGACGAACGACAACGTCAAACGGAGATCGATCGGCCTGATTAGCAGATAGAGGTTGGGGTCAGGTCGGCAAGCCAGCTACGAACAATCATCTGTTCCTCCGGGCCGTGGCGCGGCGAGCTCTCTCTCGAAATACGCCGCCGCGATCCCGAACGAACCCAAGCGCCGCCAGGATGGGTTCCACTTCTTCCACGGCGCAGCCCGCCACGCTCGCGAGCTGCGGCAACGCCAACGGCCTTCCCTCGCGGTTTCCGCGTCTTGCTTCCGCCGCGAATCTCTCTGCGCGATCCGCCCTTATCGCGCGCGGCCCCGCGGGCAGGTAGCCGCAGGCGACGTAGAACGCCGCGGGAACGCGAGGATCGCTGCGCACGGAGGGCGCCCCCGCCAGCAGCGGAACCGATCCCGCTGCGCGATGCACGGACCACAGCAAGGCGCGCAGCCGCACGGCTTCCGGGCGCAACAGCGCCGGGGCGAAGATCGCGAGCCGGCCCAGGCTGATCCCGCGGCGCGACAGCTCGCGGCGGTCCGCGGGCGTGAGGGCGGCGAGCTGGGAGGAGACCTCGCGGCGGACGACGGTGCCCAGTCCCGCGCGCCACGCGAACAGGAGCCCGCGCGCGGGCGGGGAGAGCTCGGACGCGGCGTCCTCGGGGGCCAGCGCGGGCAGGCGCGCGCGCAGCTCGCCCTCCACCCACGCGGCGAGTCGGCGGCGGACGCGCTCGCGCAGGGCGGGATCGAGCAGGTCCGACGGCAGGGGGTCGAAGCGCGGCGTGAGCGGGCCCTCTCCGGCCAGCAGCCGCCCGACGGGCGCGCCGCGCCACAGGATCTGTCCCTCCGCGCCCAGGACGAACATCCCGTCCGCTTCCTCGGCCAGCGTCCGCACGCGCTCGCCCATGTGGGCACGGAGCGCGCGGTTCGCGATGGCGCGCAGCCCGCGCGATTCGCCCAGGCCGGGATCCGGCTCGAAGCGCAACCCGAGGAGACGGCCCACGGCGAGCCCCTGCACGCGCACCTCGCCGTCCTCCGCGACCTCCACCACCGCGCCCTCGGGCGAGAGGCGCGACACGACGGCGGCGCCGCGCTCCACGAACTGCTCGGTGAGCCGCTCGTGCAACGTGTCGGAGAGGCGGTCCTCGACCGCGCGCGTGCGCTGCTGCCAGTGCGCGGGATCGGCCAGCCATCCGTTGCGATGCGAGACGTAGGTCCAGGTCCGGATGTGCGCGATGCGCCCGAGCAGCGTCTCCACGTCCCCTTCCGTGCGGTCGAGGGCGGCCACCTGTGCCGCCACCCAGTCCTCGGGCAGGCGGCCCGCGGGCGAGCGCAGGTGCTGGAAGACCTGGGCCAGGAGCCGCGTGTGGGCCTCCGTCATCACGTTGCGGAAGTCCGGCACCTGGGCCACATCCCAGAGCAGCCGCACCGTCTCCGGCGTGTCCGCGAGGCGCCGCACCTCGGGGTCCGCGCCGAGGGCGGCCAGCGCGCGATGGTCGTCCGCCTCGCGCATGCGCACGAGCACGGGCGCGGGAGGCCGCCGCTCCAGGCTCGCCAGCAGGGCGGCGGACGAGGTGAAGGCGAGGTCGGGGTTGCGCCAGAAGATGCGGTCGAGCGCCTCGAAGTGGTGTCCCTCCACCGCCGCCACCAGCCGGTCGTCGAAGGGTCCGAGGTCGAGGGTCGGTCCGAACGTCCCGTCGCGCGTGTGGCGCCCGGCGCGGCCGGCGATCTGCGCGACCTCGGCCGGGCGCAGCGGCCGCGGGCCGCGGCCGTCGAACTTGCCGAGAGCGGTGAAGGCCACGTGGTCGATGTCGAGGTTGAGGCCCATGCCGATGGCATCGGTCGCGACGAGGTAGTCCACCTCGCCCGCCTGGTACAGCGCTACCTGCTCGTTACGCGTGCGCGGTGAGAGGGCGCCGAAGACCACGGCCGCCCCGCCCGCTTCGTGCCGCACGCGCTCCGCGACTTCGTAGAGGTCGGCCAGGGAAAAGACGACGATGGCGCTCCGCCGCGGCAAACGGTCCAGCTTCTTGTGCCCGGCGTAGGTCAAGGTGGAGAGCCGCTCGCGCGTGATGAACGCCGCTTCCGGCACGAGCTGGCGCAGCAGCGGCTGGATCGTCTCCGCGCCCAGGAACATCGTCTCCTCGAAGCCCCGCGCTCGCAGCAGGCGGTCGGTGAAGACGTGGCCGCGCTCGCGGTCGGCGGCGAGCTGGATCTCGTCCACGGCCAGGAACTCGACCCGCCGGTCGAGCGGCATCGCCTCCACTGTGCACACGAAGTAACGGGCGGCGGCGGGAACGATCCGCTCCTCCCCCGTGACGAGGGCAACCGCTTCCGCGCCCTGGAGCTGCACGAGACGGTCGTAGTTCTCACGCGCGAGGAGCCGCAGGGGAAAGCCGATCATGCCCGTGCGGTGCGCGCGCAGCCGTTCGACGGCGTGGTAGGTCTTGCCGGTGTTCGTGGGCCCCAGCAGCGCGATCACGGCCGGCATGTCCCATTATGCGTAGAATCGCCCCCTCGATCGGAGGTTCCATGGCCGCCCTTCCCGCCGTGCTGTGCCGCCGGACCGCCGCGTCCGTGCTGGCGGCTGCGCTCGCCGCCCTCACCACGCCCGCCATCGCCGCGGGCCGGCCCATCACCGAGACCGACATGTTCCGGTTCACGTGGGTGGCCGACCCGCAGATCTCGCCGGACGGCCGGCGCATCGCGTTCGTGCGCGTCACCGTGAACGAGAAGAAGGACGGGTACGACACGGCGATCTGGGCGGTGGACGCGGAGGGCGGACGCGGGCCACGGCCCCTGACCTCCGGCCCCCAGGACCTCTCGCCGCGCTGGTCGCCCGATGGCCGGCGCCTCGCGTTCACGCGCGCGGTGGAGAAGGCGGGCAAGCTCCAGCCGCCCCAGCTCTACGTGATGACGATGGACGGGGGCGAAGCGCGCGCCCTGAGCGAAGTCCCCAAGGGCGCGTCGTCTCCCACGTGGTCTCCGGACGGCCGGGTGCTGGCCTTCACCAGCACCGCGAACCCGAAAGACGTCGAGCGCGCCGGAAAGAAGGGCGGCGAGGCCGACGAGCGCGAGAGCGACGTGCGGGTCGTCACCCGCGCCGTCTATCGCAACAACGGCCGCGGCTTCCTGGATGCGACCCGGCCCGCGCACGTCTGGACGATCGACGTCCCGGAGTCGGGCGACAAGGCCACGCCCCGTCAGGTCACTTCGGGCGAGTTCGAGGAGACCTCACCCGCGTTCGCGCCGGACGGCCGGACGCTCCTCTTCGTGTCGAACCGGGTCAAGGAGCCGTATTACCAGTCGCCCGACAGCGACATCTTCTCGATCCCGGTTGGCGGGGGCGAGATGACGGTGGCCGCGAGCATCGACGGGACGATCAGCGAGTTCGCGCTCAGCGCCGACGGCAAGCGTCTCGCATTCCAGGGCACGCCCCGGGGCGAGCCCGTCCGCTCCTACGACCAGCCGGAGCTGTACGTGAACGACGTGGGGTCGGCGACCGCCCCGCGTCTCCTCACCGGCGCATACGACGGCGACGTCGGGGGCGGCCTCACGGGTGACCAGCGCGCGCCCCGCGGAAGTCTCTCCGCGAGCCCGATCTGGAGCCGCGACGGAAGGTCGATCTTCGTCCGCACCGCCGATCACGGGCGCGCGAACCTGCAGCGGGTCGATGCCGCCAGCGGGAAGATCGAAGCCCTCACCACCGGCGACCAGGAGGTCGTCGCCTACGACGCGACGCCGGACGGGAGCCGGCTCGTCCTCGTCGTCTCCACCCCGACCGAGATGGGCGACCTCTACGTCCTGGACGCGGCGGCGGTGACGGCGCCGCGACGCCTGACTCGCGTCAACGAGACCCTCTTCTCCGAGCTGCAGATCGGCACCCCGGAGGAGATCGTGTACCCGAGCTTCGACGGCAAGAGCATCCAGGCCTGGATCCTCAAGCCGCCCGGGTTCGATCCGGGCCGGCGTTATCCGCTGATCCTCAACATCCACGGCGGACCGCACGCCGCTTATGGCGCGACCTTCGACCACGAGTTCCAGTGGATGGCAGCCAAGGGATACGTCGTCCTCTATCCGAACCCGCGCGGGAGCACGTCCTACGGGCAGGACTTCGGCAACGTCATCCAGCACCGCTATCCGGGCGACGACGCCAAGGATCTGCTCGCCGGCGTCGACGTGCTCGTCAAGCGGGGCCTCGTGGACGAGAAGCAGCTCGGAGTGACGGGGGGCAGCGGCGGCGGGGTGCTGACCAACTGGATCATCACGCAGACGAGCCGCTTCGCGGCCGCCGTCTCCCAGCGCTCGATCTCGGACTGGGCGGGCTTCTGGTACACGGCGGACTTCTCGCTGTTCCGTCCCACCTGGTTCAAGGGCGCGCCGTGGGAAGACCCCGCGGACTACGCGGCGCGGTCGCCCATCACGTTCGTCAAGAACATCACGACGCCCCTCATGCTGATCGAAGGCGAGGCCGACCTGCGCACGCCGCCCGCGGAGGGGGGCGAGCAGCTCTTCCGGGCCCTCAAGTACCTGAAGCGCCCGGTGGTGATGGTGCGCTTCCCCGAGGAGAGCCACGAGCTGAGCCGCTCCGGCAAGCCCTGGCACCGCGTGGAGCGGCTCCGGCACATCGTGGGCTGGTTCGACAAATACCTGCTGGGGAAGAACGTCGAAGGCTACGACCTGCCCTAGCCGCCTTGCTCGCCGCCCCCGGGCACGGTATTCTAGGCGTTTGGTCGTGGCCGCGGCCTTCGGGTAAAGGCGTGAGGCCGCCGGGAGGGGACGGGATGATGCTGCGTCGCGGTCGGACGGGTCTGCTCGTGTCGATGGCGGCCACCATGTTGTCGTGCGGTGGAGGATCCAGTCCCTCCGCACCGGCCGCGGGCTCGGCGCCCAGCGCCGCCGCACCTTCGCCCACCCCGACGACGGCACCGTCCGCATCCGCGTCCGCCTCGCCCGCCGCCACCGCGTGCCAATACGGCATGGGCGACCCGGACACGTTCTGCGTCCGCAAGAACGCCGCCCTGCTGCCCGACGTAGACGCGGCGATCGACCGCGTCGTCCAGCAGCATCCCGACTGGTTCGTCCTGACGGACCAGAACGGGACCGGGGGCTACAAGGTGCTGAAGCCCGCGGAGTATTACCAGGGCGTGACGGCGTCGCTGCAGTCCGCCGGGTTCTGCGCGGAAACGGACACCGTCAGCGTCTCCGTGCGCAACGGGATCGACTTCAGCGAGGACTACGACATCCTGCTCGGCACCGGCCACGTGCGGCGCGGGCAGGGCAGCTATCGCCAGACCTGCACGCCGCCGTCGTTCCCGCTCGACGCCTCGCAGTTGATTTCGTACATCCGCGTCGCGTTCTACAGCATCCGCTGCCCGGAGGGGATCGCGGTCCCCCGCAACGCGGAGGACAGGCTTCCCCTCGGCTGCACGGGCTTCGTCACCGCCACACCCAAGACGAAGGACAACCTCGACGTGAGGCAGGGGCTCATCGGCACCCAGATCGACTGGACCTTCGAGCAGGAGGGCGAACACGTCCGCCTCACCGACTTCGCAGACGATGTCCCGTTCAACAAGATCCTGTTCGCCGCCAACGCCGGCCATTGGACGCTCTGCGCGACGGTCAAGGCGTTCCGCGGCTGCCAGTTCGGCGAAGTCGTCGAGCCCACGCCCGCCCCCTAGGGTTTCGGGATGTGTATCGTCTTGCTGATCATCAAGGACCCGGACAGCGCATAGAGCAGCGTCAGCGGGTGGAGGTCCCAGCCCGCGAGGCTGACCGTACCGCCGGGAACGGCCTTGTCCACCGCTCCGCGCCAGGCCAGCGCCATGATCGCCAGCACCAGGAACACGCTGGTGGGAATGGGCGTGCCCTCGAAATACGTGACCTTGCCCGCTTCCTCCGACATCTTCTCCGCGGTGATGTTGTAGCGGGCCAGCCGGCTGATCCCGCAGCCCACGAAATAGAGGAGGACCAGGCAGTCGAGGAGGCCGGTGAGCCCGACCGCGAAGCCCAGGCAGGCGGGAGCGACGCCGAAGGCGATCACGTCCGCCAGCGAGTCCAGCTCGCGGCCCATCACGGAGGCCTGGTGCCGCCAGCGTGCGACGCGCCCGTCCATCACGTCGAAGAACAGGGCGAGCACGATGAAGGCCCCGGCGGCGTAGACCTTGCCGATGGACCCCGCGCGCACGTGGTCCATCGAGAAGAAGATGGCCGCGGTGCCGCAGGCGCCGTTGGACAGGGTCAGGAAATCCGCGAGGTGGAAGTCGCGGATCATCGAGAAGTGCCGCTTGCGCGGCGCGTTGTCGGTGCTCATGATGTTTTGCCTTCCAGGCTAACATGGGGGGCTCGGCCGCTCGTGACCATGGACGCCATCTACCGCAGCGACATCAACCGCGACGTGCCTCCCGCCCGGCCCGGCGAGTTCGCCGCCGTGCGCATCGGGCCGCTGCGCGTGTGGCCGCCGGTCGTCCTCGCGCCCATGGCCGGCGTGACCAACCCGCCCTTCCGGACCCTCTGCCGCCGTTACGGGGCGGGTCTCTATGTGAGCGAGATGATCACCGCTCGCGCCCTCGTCGAAGGCAACCGCAAGACCGTGCTGATGGCGAGCTTCGGGCCCGAGGAGACGACGCGCAGCCTCCAGCTCTACGGCGTCGATCCGCATTACGTCGGCGAGGCGGTGCGCGTGCTCGTCGCCGAAGGCCGCGTCGACCACATCGACATGAACTTCGGCTGCCCCGTCCGCAAGGTCACCAGCAAGGGCGGGGGCGCGGCCATCCCGGTCAAGCCGCGCCTGCTGCGCGCGATCGTGCGCGCGGCCGTGGCCGGCGCCGGGGCGGTGCCCGTGACCCTGAAGTTCCGCATCGGCATCGACGAGGGGCGCCACACGTACCTCGACTCCGGACGCATCGCGGAGGACGAGGGCTGCGCCGCGGTGGGGCTCCACGCGCGCACGGCCGCGCAGCTCTACGACGGGCAGGCGCGCTGGGACGCGGTGGCCGAGCTCAAGCGCACGGTGATCACGATCCCCGTCCTCGGCAACGGCGACATCTGGGAAGCGGAAGACGCGCTGCGCATGATGCGGACCACCGGCTGCGACGGCGTGATCGTCGGGCGCGGGTGCCTGGGCCGGCCCTGGCTCTTCCGGGACCTGGCCGACGTGTTCGACGGACGCGCGCCCCAAAACCCGCCCGACTTCGGTGGGGTGGTGGACGTGATGATCGAACACGCGCGCCTGCTCGCGGCCTGGCTGGGCGAGGAGGGCGCCATGCGCGCCTTCCGCAAGCACAGCTCCTGGTACACGAAGGGATTCCGCGGAGGCGCGCCCCTGCGCGAGCGCCTCATGCACGTGACCCGGGTGGACGAGCTGGAATCGATCCTGGCCGGCGTCGATCGCACCCAGCCTTTCCCGCCGGACGCGATGCGCGTGGCGCGCGGCAAGACGGCGGGCACCCAGACCGTCGCGCTCCCGGCCGGCTATCTCGACGACCTCGACGACGCCACGCCGCCGGGCCGCGACGCGGAAGCGGCGGAGTCCGGCGGCTGAGCCTGGCCCGCCGAGGACCCGGGCGCCGCGAGCTGCTCCTGGCCGGAGCGGCCGCGCTGTTCGCCCTCGCCCTGCCCGTCGTCGTGGAGGGCGCGCTCCGCTGGTGGCGGCCGACGCCGTGTCCGAGCGCCGCGGCCTCCGAGCTCATGGCGTGCCTCCACACGTATTCGGAGACCTACGGCTGGGAGCTGCGGCCGGGCATCTCCCTGGCCATTCCCGCCGGGCACATCACCATCGACGCGCACGGCCGCCGAG
>Ga0068860_100008191_pt1 | contig 10405 bp, 9 predicted proteins | sample KBSSwiS32_FD_66597 | JGI IMG/M metagenome (GOLD analysis project Ga0068860, IMG submission 66597) | Switchgrass rhizosphere microbial communities from Kellogg Biological Station, Michigan, USA - KBS Switchgrass S3-2 | ecosystem: Host-associated > Plants > Roots > Rhizosphere > Soil ...
CAGCGGAGGACTTCGACCGCCGCCGCCGTACCTTGGTGGCGATGGACGCGGCGACGAGCGAGACGACGCAGGACTGGTCGCTCCCCGTGGGCAAGCGCCCGCCGCTGATCGGCGAGCTGGAGGAGCGGATCGAGCTGGCACTGGTCACGGCGCGAGCCTCGGAGGCGGCCGTGATGACCGTCGGCGCGGCTGCCCTCGATGCCGCCGAGCAGGCGCGGCGTGCGGCCGAGCTGGCCGAGCGCGCCAGCCTCGCGGTCGCCAGGGCCCCCTTGGCGACGGCTGCGGAAGCGCCCGTCCAGAGGACCGAAGGGGAGCCTGCCGCCGAAGCCGCATCCGAGAGCAAGGGCGAGCCGGGCGAGCGAAGCCTCAGCGACTTCAGCGAGCGCGCCGACCGCCTCGTCGCCCGCCTGCGGCAACTGCAACGGATTCCCCTTGCGGCACCGGCAGCCACCAGCGACGCCGCAGCGCGCTAGCGATCCTCGCCCCCGCAGATGTGCCGTCGATCGAGTGCCCATATGGGTGCCTAGCTCGTGGCACGTCGCGGCCGTCGATCGAGCGGACAGGCTCGACGCCGCGGACAGAGTTGGTGAGAAAGACCTCGTCGGCGGCGAACAGGTCGTCGAGCGAGAGTTGCTCCTCGCGCACGTCCCGCCCGCCCGCGTTCGCCAGCTCGATCGTTCGCCTGCGGGCGATGCCGGGGACGATGCGCCCATCGGCCGGCGGCGTGAAGAGGGCGCCATCGCGGGCCGCGAAGACGTTGGCACGCGAGGTCTCGAGGACCGCGCCGTCGGCATCGAGGAGCAGGGGCAGCTCGTCGGCGGTGGCGGAGGCGGCGAAGCGATCGAGCAGCTGACGGTCGGCCCACTTGTGCGCACCGAGGCCGCCCGCGGCGACGAAGCTGCGCAGGGCGAGAGCGCGGTCGGGGGAGGGGAATACCTGTGCGGAGTCCACCTCGGCGGCGGAGACCGCCGTCTCGACGTGTCCGGCGGGGTTCGGCACGACCGTGATCCGCAGTTTGCCCTGGCGAACTCCGCGCGCGCCCTCGTCGATCGATCGCCGGGCGCCGGCGGGCAGCGGGACGCCGAAGAGGGCCGAGACGCTCGCCGCCAGGCGCTCGACGTGCGCGTCGACCTCGACGGCGTGCCCGTCGAGGACGAGCAGGGTCTCGAAGACGCCCCTGGCGGGGTCGGCATGGGGAGAACTGCGCACGGCGGGGATATCTTGACGCCGATGAGGACGGCGAGCGTGGCGACGGGCGGAACTCTGGCCGATGGCTCGCAACTGCTCGTCCGGCGGATCGACGGACCTGTCGACGCCGAGCGCGCTTTCGTCCACCTCTACGGCGGCAGCCCGAACGCCTTCTGGCTCGACAGCAGCGCCCAGGGGGAACGGGGACGGTTCTCTTTCGCCGGCGACGCCGGTGGGCCGCTGGGCGCGGTCGTCGCCTACGACGTCGAGGAGGGCCTGCTGAGGATCGAGAGCGGAGGAGGGCGTGAGGTGCGCCGCGAATCGATCTTCGACTTCCTCGCCCGCGCGCTCCCCGTGCCCGGAGCGACCGCGCCCGAGCTGCCGTTCGACTTCGACTGCGGCTTCGCCGGCTACCTCGGGTACGAGCTGAAGGCGGAGTGCGGCGGTGAGGCCGCGCACTCCGCCTCGACCCCGGATGCCGCTCTCGTCTTCGCCGGCCGCCTGATCGCCTTCGACCACCAGGAGGGTCACATCTATCTCCTCGCCCTCACCCACCCACCCCCCGAACTGCATCAACTTCTCTATCTGCGGGGTGGAGAAGTTGATGCAGTTCGGTCGGCGGAGCGGTGGATCGAGGAGACCGAGCGGCAACTGGAAGCGCTGCCGCCGTTGCCGGACCCCGAGTCGCAGGGACCGCTAGAGCTGCGCGCACGCCGCTCCCCGGAGCGGTACCTGGACGACGTCGCCGCCTGCAAGCGCTATTTGGAGGCCGGAGACAGCTACGAGATCTGCCTCACCAACCGGCTGGAGGGGAAGGGGACGTTCGGTCCGCTGGACCTCTACCGGTCGCTGCGCCGGGTCAACCCCGCGCCTTTCTCCGCCTACCTTCGCCTCGGCGACCTCGCCGTGCTCAGCTCGTCCCCCGAGCGTTTCCTCGCCGTCGACCGAGAGGGCTGGGCCGAAACGCGTCCGATGAAGGGGACGAGCCGGCGCGGGGCGGGGGCCATCGAAGATCGCGCCCTCGGCCGGTCGCTGCATGAGGATCCGAAGAGCCGCGCGGAGAACGTGACGATCGTCGATCTGGCCCGCAACGATCTCGGCCGCGTCTGCGACGAGGGCAGCGTCGAAGTGGCGGAGCTGGCTCGGGTCGAGACCTATGAGACCGTGCACCAGCTCGTCTCCGGTATCCGCGGCTGGCTGCGCGACCGGGCGAACGCGGTCGACTGCGTCAAAGCCTGCTTTCCGCCCGGCTCGATGACGGGAGCGCCGAAGCTGCGGACGATGGAGATCCTCGACGAGCTCGAGGGCGAGCCCCGAGGCGTGTACTCGGGCGCGATCGGCTACTTCGGGCTCGGCGGTGCCTGCGACCTCAGCGTCGCGATCAGGACGATCGTCCTCGACGGGGGGCGGGTGAGCATCGGCGCCGGGGGCGCGATCGTCGCCGACTCCGATCCAAAGGCGGAGCTGGCCGAGATGCTGCTCAAGGCCAGCGCCCCCGCCGCGGCGATCTCAAGCGTCGAGCTTGCAGGTCGCGTTGCAGAACCGCGCGACCGGTCAATTTTCGTTGGCTAAGCACCGATAGGGCTCAAGTCCTGGAGCCCTCGATCTCGAGCGCTCCGCTCCAAATAGCTTGAGACCAAGGGAGTCCAACGATGACCGCAAGAACGTTTGCCGCTCGAAATATCGGCGGCTGGAGGCTCGCCGCGATTGCCGGCACGGTGCTTGCCGTGCTCTGCATGATCGCCGCCAGCACGCAGGCCGCCTCCACCACTCCGGGCGTCACCCTCTGCGTGAAGAAGCGTGGGGTGCGCAAGGGCACGATCCGCTTCCCGCGGGTCAACACAACCTGCAAGACCACGGAGAGGACCGTGGTCCTCGCCTCCAGCACGGACCTCACCGTCCTCGAAAGCTTGATCGGCAAGCCCGGCGAAAAAGGCCCGCTGGGCGAACGCGGTCCGGAAGGCCCGCAGGGCCCCGAAGGCAAACAGGGCCCGATCGGCGATAAAGGCCCGACGGGCGACAAAGGCCCCGAAGGCAAACAGGGCCCGATCGGCGATAAAGGCCCGACGGGCGACAAAGGCCCCGAAGGCAAAGAAGGTCCCCAGGGCAAACAGGGCTCGGAAGGCAAACAGGGTCCGACCGGCGACGAAGGTCCCGAAGGTCCTGAAGGCAAACAGGGATCGGCGGGCGAAGAAGGTCCCGAAGGCAAACAGGGTCCCGAAGGAGACAAAGGCCCCATGGGCCTGCAAGGCCCCATCGGCCTGCAGGGTCCCGAAGGCGAAGAAGGACCCCAGGGCCCCGAAGGCAAACAGGGCCCGACGGGCGACAAAGGCCCCGAAGGCAAAGAAGGACCGCAGGGCAAACAGGGTTCCGAAGGCGACAAAGGCCCGGAAGGCAAAGAAGGCCCTGAAGGCAAACAGGGTCCCGAAGGCAAACAGGGTCCAGAAGGCCCGCAGGGCCCGTCCGGCGAAGCCGGCAAAGGCGAAATTCGCGGCGGCGGCGGCGACTCGATCGTCGAAGACAAAATGCCCAACCGCTTCTTCGGCCCCTCGATCGACACGTTCTCGGAATCCGAGACGGCGATCCAGGGGGTGCTGACCAGCGGAGGCACGGTCAGCAACCTGCGCGTCTACCTGACCGGGGTGCCAGGCCCGAGCAACAAATACACGTTCACGGTCCGCCGCGATCCGGCCGGCAACGCCGCCCCGGAAAGCACGGGCATCAGTTGCTCGATGCAGGGCAATGGGGGCGGCTCGTCCTCCTGCGAAAGCAACGCCTCGCAGAAATTCGAAGCCGGCGACGCGATCTCGATCTTCGCGACCGAGTCCGGCTCGCCGACGACTCGCAGCATGTTCTTCCGACTGGACTACCTGCCCTAGGGAGGGACGCCGCATCATGGCCGCCGTGGCCCGCCGATCGCGCGGGCCACGGCGGCTTTTTTCGTAGGGGACCCGGCCCGGGATCGCCGATATCCTTGCCGTCCCGTCCCCGAAGACAGAGCAGGAGCCATGGCCGTAGAGACCGCCGCCTACAGCGAGCTGACCGACATCCAGCGCGACATCATCGAGATGGTGCGCCAGTTCGCCGACGAGCAGATCATCCCCAACGCCGAGCACTACGACCACGAGGACTCGTTCCCCGAGCCGATCGTCGAGCAGATGAAGGAGCTCGGCCTCTTCGGGGTGACGATCCCCGAGGAGTACGGCGGCATGGGCCTCGACCTGACGACCTACGCGATGATCGTCGAAGAGCTCTCGCGCGGCTGGATCTCGATCTCCGGCGTCGTCAACACGCACTTCATCGGCTCCTACCTGCTGATGAAGTTCGGCACCGATGAGCAGAAGGACCACTTCCTGCCGAAGATGGCGACCGGCGAGATCCGCGCCGCCTTCTCGCTGTCGGAGCCCGAGGTCGGCTCCGACGTGCAGGGGATCAAGGCGACGGCGAAGAAGGGCGAGGACGGCGCCTGGGAGCTGAACGGCCAGAAGATGTGGGTGACGAACGGGCTCGGCTCGAGCGTCGTCTTCGTCCTGATGAAGACCGACCCGAAGGCCGACCCGCCCTACAAGGGGATGACCTGCTTCATCACCGAGAAGGAGCCCTGGAAGGAAGTCAACGAGGGCGACTTCGCCGGGCTGACCGTCCCGCCCAAGATCAAGAAGATGGGCTACAAGGGCGTCGAGTCGACCGAGCTCGTCTACGACGGGTACAAGTGCCCGCCCGAGCGCGTGCTCGGTGGCGAGGAGGCCGGCGTCGGCGAGGGTTTCGTGCAGATGATGGACGCGCTCGAGGTCGGCCGGGTCAATGTCGCCGCCCGCGGCGTCGGCATCGCCCAGCGGGCGCTGGAGCTGGCCCTCCGCTACAGCCAGGAGCGCAAGACCTTCGGCAAGCCGATCGCCCAGCACCAGGCGATCCAGTTCAAGCTCGCCGACATGGCGACCAAGATCGAGGCAGCGCGCCTCCTCACCCGCAAGGCGGCGCGAATGAAGGACGCCGGCGAGCGCTCCGATCTCGAGGCCGGGATGGCGAAGCTGCTCGCCTCCGAGACCGGCAAGGAGTGCGTCGAGGAGTGCTTCCGCATCCACGGCGGCTACGGCTACTCGAAGGAGTACGAGATCGAGCGCCTCTACCGCGACGCGCCCCTGCTGCTGATCGGCGAGGGCACCTCTGAGATCCAGCGCATGGTTATCGGCAAGAAGTTGCTGCAGAGGCACAAGATCTAGATGGAGCGCAGCTAGCGCCGTGGCATCTACCGCCGACCTGATCAAAACCGCCGTCGAGCGATTCCAGGCGGAGGTCCCGGCCCTGGCAAATCTGAAGCTGGTCTTCGGGCTGGAACTGAAGGCCAAGCACGACATCCAGCTCTACCGAGTGGAGCTGCCGGGGCTCAAGGTCAGCAAGGACCTGGCCCAGGACGAGCGGGTGCTCGTCCAGATCGACCGCCCGCAGTTCAACCAGTTGGCCGAACAGGGGACGTTGAAGGGCTACCGCAAGGCCTACGAGACCGGCCACATCAAGGCGACCGGCGACTCGAACGTGAAGAAGCTGATCGGCCAGGTCGTCGAGCGCCAGGAGGAACGCGCCCGACTCAAAAAGGCACACTGAGGGCCGCTAGAGCCGGACCAGGTTCGCCGCCTCGATGCCGCGGGTGACGCCGCGGAAGTCGACGACGAGCGGGGCCCGCGCGGCGACCTCGGCGTAGTCGACGCTGGGGTGGGCGGTGACGATCGCCACGGCGTCGCAGCCCGCCAGCGCCTCGTCGAGGTCGACTGAAATGAGCCCCATGTCGGGCAACTCGGGGACGTGCGGGTCGTGGTAGGAGATCTCGGCACCGAGATCGCGCAGCAGCGCCGCGATCTTCAGCGCGGGCGACTCACGGATGTCGCCGACGCCGGCCTTGTAGCTCATGCCGAGGATGAGGATCTTCGAGTCCTTGACCGGCTTTCCGACGTCGTTCAGCGCCCGCTCGACGCGCTCGACGCAGAAGACCGGCTGCGCCTGGTTCATCTTCCCCGCCAGCTCGATGAACTCGGGATAGAAGTCGTGTTCGCGCGCCTTGAAGGCGAGGTAGAAGGGGTCGATCGGCAGGCAGTGCCCGCCCATCCCCGGGCCGGGATCGAAGCGCATGAAGCCGAAGGGCTTGGTTGCGGCGGCGTCGATCACCTCCCAGACGTCGATCCCGAGCCGATCGCAGAGCTGGGCCAGCTCGTTGACGAAGGCGATGTTGACCGAGCGGAAGATGTTCTCGAGCAGCTTCGCCAGCTCCGCCGCCTCGGGCTGTGAGAGGACGATCACCTCGTCGCAGATCAGCTCGTAGAGCTCGCGGGCGCGGTCCGAGCAGGCCTCGGTCAGCCCGCCGACGAGCTTCGGCGTGGTGCGGATCGTGTAGTCGGTGCGGCCGGGGTCGATCCGCTCGGGCGAGAAGGCAAGGTGGAAGTCGGTGCCCGCCGAGAGGCCGGACTCCTCGAGGATCGGCGCCAGGCGCTCGCGGGTCGTGCCGGGGTAGGTGGTCGACTCGAGGACGACCAACTGGCCCTCCCGGAGCACTCCGGCGAGCGCCGTGGCGGCATCGACCAGGTAGGTGAGGTCGGGCTCGCGCGAGCCGGTCAGCGGGGTCGGTACGCAGATGATCGTCGCCTCGCAGGAGGAGAGGTCGGCGTGGCTCCCGGTTGGGTGCAGGCGGTCCCTGAGGCGGGCGAGGGAGGAGTCCGGGATGTCCTCGACGTAGCTCTCGCCCCGCTCGAGGCTCTCGAGCTTGCGCGAGTCGGCGTCCAGCCCCACCACGTCGTGGCCCGCCTCGGCGAAGGCGACGGCGAGAGGCAAGCCGACGTAACCCAGGCCGACGATCCCAATCCTCATCGGCGGAAGTCTAGCCTCGACACGCGGGCGCGACGTGGCTGTCATAGGATGCCGCGCCGCACCCCAAGAGGAGACGAGCAGAGAGATGAGCGACGAGAAGTACGAGCTGAGCACCGATCAGGCCGAGCGCGAGGCATCCGGAGCGCACAGCTACGGGCGCTACCTCGAGGAGTTCGAGGTCGGCGCCGTCTACAAGCACTGGCCGGCGAAGACCGTGACCGAGGCCGACGACCACCTCTTCTGCCTGATCACGATGAACCACCACCCCCTGCACATCAACGACGTCTACGCGAAGGGCTCGCAGCAGGGCCGCAACGTCGTCGTCGGGCCGCTCGTCTACTCGCTCGCCCTGGGGATGTCGGTCAGCGACGTCTCCGGCAAGGCGATCGCCAACCTGGCGACCGAAGACCTCAGCCACCCCAACCCCGTCTTCCACGGCGACACGCTCTTCTGCGAGACCGAGGTGCTCGAGGTCAAGCCCTCGAAATCGAAGCCCGACCGCGGCGTCGTCAAGGTCCACACCCGCGTCCTCAACCAGGACGGTGTCCTCGTCGCCGAGTTCAAGCGCCTCGTCCTCGTTCCCCGTAAGAACCCCGGAGAGGCCCCGAAGCCCGAGGCCGACGTCGAGTAGCCCCCCGCGTCAAAGGCGCTCGCCCAGCATCGCGCCTTTTTCCACATAGCCGCGACGAACATTTGAGCCTTCGCGCACCACACGTGCGCCGGGGTCGTCCAGGGTTTGCCCATGCGGCGGGCAGCCCAAATCCCCCCACCCGAACTGCATCAAATTTTCCCTCCGGCAGGTAGAAAATTTGATGCAGTTCGGGTGGGGGGCGGAAGGCAACCTCTGCGATGAAGGATCGCGAGGCAACCCGGCTGATTCGCGAACTGGCTGAGCGCCAGCATGGAGTAGTGGCACGGTGGCACCTCGATGAGCTCGGGATGCCAAAAACCTTGATTCAAGGCCGAGCTGAGGCTGGCTTGCTACTTCCTCTCTTTCAAGGCGTCTTTGCCCTTGCGCATAGACGAATCGGTCGCAAGGGGCATTGGATGGCAGCTGTTCTCGCCTCTGGGCCCGGAGCGGTTCTTTCGCATGGCACCGCGATGGAGCTATGGGGCATGCGAGGCTCGCATGGCGATGTGGAGGTACTCCGTCGTTCCGGCGGCGTTCATCGCCGTCGGCCGGGGATTCGCCTGCACCAGACACGATCGCTGCCTCCCGACCACGTAACCGTCGAGCAGGGGATTCCCACCACGACTCCGGAGCGGGCGCTGTTGGACATGGCCGGACGACTCGATGCGAGACAGCAAGAGCGAGCGTTGGTATCGGGTGACAGGAACGGCTGCCTCAGCTGGTCGGTCCTACAACGAATGGTCTCGCGCGGAAAGGGGAAGAGGGGAATCGGCCGCCTGCGCCGCGTCGCTATGGAAGTGGATCCGCGTGCCGCCGATGCCGCTTCTCCCCTGGAGGTCGACTTCCTCGCCCTCTGTCGTGAGTTCGGTCTGCCGCTCCCGCAGGTCAATGTTCTGGTCGAGGACATTCTTGTCGACTTCTACTGGCCGGCCGAGCAAGTGATCGTCGAAACAGACGGCTACATGTACCACGCCAACCGCCCGGCTTTCGAGAACGACCACGAGCGCGCCGTCGTCCTAACTCTCGCTGGCTACACCGTTCATCGCGCGACGTATCGAATGCTCACCTGGAATCCAGATCCATTCATGAACCTCATTCGCCGATCCCTTTACCAGCCCCAACCCCGAACTGCATCAAATTTTCTACCTGCTGGAGGGAGAATTTGATGCAGTTCGGGAGGGGGCGCAATTGGCGGATGGGCTAGTGCGTTTCGTCCGAGGCGTGGGCCGGGGGGCGGGACTCCTCGGCCAGCGAGGTGATCTCGAGCTGGCCGTGGGCGGCCGCTTCGAGGACGTCGGTTGCCTCGTCCGCCGAGCGGGCGTAGAGCTCGACCAGCATGTGGACGACGATCTGCTCCTCGTCGTGCTTGTGAAAGCGGACGTGGGCGAAGAACTCGCGCACGCCGGCCTCCCCGAAGGCGCCGTAAGTCAGGAACTCGGCCGCTTCGGGGCCGGAGCAGGTCTCGACCCGGTCCTGGTCGACGCGCACCGTGCAGGAGGCGACCCAGGGCGTGCCGGCGACCATCCGCTCCCAGCGGTCCTCGATCGGCACGACCCGGTCGTCCTGGAAGCTCAGGTGGGGCTGGTCGTGCATGCAGTCGACGCACTGCACCAGCGCCTCCTGGATTTCGTCGACGCCTTCGGCGAGCGCGCCCGTGTCCGGGTCGACGCGGCGGATTGCGTCGTAGTGAAGCTGGATCTCGAGGTTCTGGGACCAGCAGCGGTAGCAGCGAAGCCAGGCCGAGCGGTCTCCGTTCAGGTCACCCATGTGCGCCTATTGTGGCGCGCTCCGCGACCAGGGTGACGATCTCGCCCATGATCTTGTTGATGTCGAAGTCCTTCGGCGTGTAGACGCCGTCGACGCCCGCGGCCCGCAGGCGCTCGGCGTCGGCTGGCGGGATGATGCCGCCGGCCACCACAGGCACCTCGACGCCCTCCTCGCGCAGCCTGCGCACGACCTCCGGGATCAGCTCCAGGTGCGAGCCGGAGAGGATCGAGAGGCCGACCACGTCGACGTCCTCCTGCAGCGCCGACTCGGCGATCTCCTCGGGCGTCAGGCGGATGCCCTGGTAGATCACCTCCATGCCGGCGTCGCGCGCCCGCAGGGCGATCTGCTCGGAGCCGTTGGAGTGCCCGTCGAGCCCCGGCTTGCCGACGAGGATCTTGATCCGGTGGCCGATCCGTTCGGAGACCTCGTCGACCCGGCGCCTGACCTCCGCCAGCTGCTCGCGATCGGCCGGCGGCGCGGCGCCGTCGACCCCGGTGGGCGCCCGGTAGGCGCCGAAGGCCTCGCGCAGCACCGCCGCCCACTCTCCGGTCGTCACGCCCGCCTTGGCGGCGGCGATCGTCGCCGGCATCACGTTCTTCGAATCGTCGACGGCGGCCGCGGCGAGTTCCTCCAGCGCCGCCTGCGCCGCAGCCTCGTCGCGCCCTGCCTTCCACTGCTCGAGCGCCTCGATCCGCTCGCACTCGACCTCCGGGTCAGGGGTGAGGATGCCGCCGTCGGCGCCCGCCGTCAGCGGCGAGTCCTCGGTCTCGGTGAAGCTGTTCTGGCCGATCACCCTCTGCTCCCCCGCCTCGATCCGCGCCACGCGTTCGCGGTGCGACTCGACCAGGCGCGCCTTCATGTAGGGGACGGCCTCGACCGCGCCGCCGTTCTCCTCGACCGTCTTCATCTCGGCCTCGGCGCCCGACGCCAGCTCCTCCACCAGCCCATCCATCACCTTGG
>Ga0068860_100008193_pt1 | contig 10403 bp, 10 predicted proteins | sample KBSSwiS32_FD_66597 | JGI IMG/M metagenome (GOLD analysis project Ga0068860, IMG submission 66597) | Switchgrass rhizosphere microbial communities from Kellogg Biological Station, Michigan, USA - KBS Switchgrass S3-2 | ecosystem: Host-associated > Plants > Roots > Rhizosphere > Soil ...
AAAGAAAACTGTTTGAATAGTTTTTTCATGCCGGGTTCATCCGGTGTAATGTCGGGGTATAGTTCGGTATACGTTCCTTCAAGATATGTGTTGGCAACAAGTCCAGGTCCGCCATGGCCGGGCCCGGTTACATAAATCATATCCAGCTTATTGTTTTTGATGATGCGGTTGAGATGAACGTATAGAAAGTTTAGCCCGGGCGTGGTTCCCCAATGCCCCAGCAGTCTGGGTTTGATATGTTCCAGTGTCAAAGGTTTTTTGAGCAGGGGATTGTCGTACAAATAAATCTGGCCCACAGATAGGTAATTGGCCGCATGCCAGTAAGCATTCATCTGTTGTAATAATGTGGGCGATAAAGTGCCTGCAGAGATATTATTATTTGTTGTTTCCATTACATGTATTGTTGTTGGTAGTTGATCGTTTTGCAAACCAGTTCTGCTATCATCAGTTCTTCGTTTGTTTTCATTACACGAACGGATACCCGTCCGTTCGCTGTTGAGATAATAGCCGCATTGCTTTCGTTGGCCTTGTCATCCAAATCTATTCCCAGGAATTGAAGTCCCGCGCATATCCGCCGCCGTATTTCAGGCGAACGTTCTCCTATTCCGCCCGAGAAGATCAAGGTATCTGCTCCGCCCAGCGCCGCTGCAAATGAACCAACCCATTTTTTTGCCTGGTAGCAAAAAAGCTCAACTGCTTCCGCGGCACGCGTATCGCTATGCTGCGTTTCCAGCAATTGTTTCATATCGGCGCTTGTTCCGGATACGCCCAGCAGGCCGGATTCATGATTGATAAGATGATTGAACTGTTCAGCATTCAATTTTTCCGATTTAATGATATACCAGGCAACACCCGGATCCAAATCGCCCGAGCGGGTACTCATGGGTATGCCCGATACCGGCGTAAAACCCATACTGGTATCTATACTCTTTCCATTTTTTATTGCGGCAAGACTTGCACCACTGCCTAAATGCGCAATGATAAGTTTGCCGTTGGCCGTTTCATCTCCCGCAACGCGTTGCAGTTCCTGTACGAGGTACATATAAGAAAGCCCGTGAAATCCATAGCGCCGGATACCATTATCGGAAAATCGGCGGGGTATCGGAAGCTGTTTAGCAACTGCCGGCATATTGGTGTGAAAGGAAGTATCAAAGCAGGCAACCTGTGGTATGGCAGGATAGCGGTTTTGGAATAGCTCTATGCAATTTATTTCTGCCGGCAGGTGATCGGGGTCATAAGCACTGATTGATTTTAATTCATTCAGCAAGGCAGGCGTGATGGCTTGTGCGTTGGTATATTGCATGCCATGCACAATTCTATGGCCGATTGAAATTATTCCGGTGAAACCCTCCTGTTCTTCCAGCCAGTTTGCCAGGAAGCTTGTGGCAGTTTGCGTATCGGAGCCATCCATCACAATGCTATCTTTTTTTCCTGTTACGGTATTGGTGAAATTTAACAGGGCTTCTTTCTTGCCCAGATTGGTAAGTTCGCCATAAAGAATTTGCTGAAGCGGTTTGCTCTTCCTGTACAGAGAAAACTTAATACTGGAAGACCCTGCATTAACGGTGAATATGCAATTGTTTGTTGTTTGCATAACTGCTATCTCATAGTTAAGTCTTATTGGTAAGGAAAGCGCATTTACTTTTTTCGATAACTAACCGGCTCAATTCCACCGGTGGCGCTGATCAGCCGCAAATGCACCATGGCCGGTTATGGTTGCAATGCGGCAACTATTCGTAACAAAATTAAAGCCACCCATGAAAAACCGGGAATTAAAATTCTCAACGTATGTAATAACAATATGCGGATTCAACCAGGATCTTATGGGAGTAAGGATACCATGATATGTAAGCGTCCGCTTCAGGCTATACCTGACAGCGCGGGAAATGATCCGGTTGTGGCGACTACTGCTTCGCCGGAATAATTACGGGGTTAAGCGCCAACTTTGCCTCGTCTTCTGTTATTTTACTTTTGAGTGTCTCAATTTCTTTTTTCAAATCCGTTAGATTATCGGCGGCAACCCTTGCGCGCTTCGCATTCTTTTTTGCATTATCAGCAGCGGACTCAGCCTTTCTCGCCAAATTTTTATCCTGTGCGTCGGTGCTCAGTTTGGCAGCAGCGGCTGCATTGTCATCTGCCGCCTGTTGCGCATTTGTGACACTGTTTTCCATTTCGCGGGTTTTGGTGCCCAGCGTGTTTTCCAGTTTAGCCAGCTTTGTCTTAAGGTCATTGATTTTCGTGCTTAGCTCAAGCGATTGTTTTTGCTGGCGGAGGGAGCGAATGGAATCGCCCGACACCTGTGCAATTGAAACAGTTGCAAGCGACAAGGCAAGAGCGGCGATCATCAAAGATTTTATCGTATTCATCGTGTTGTTTTAGTATAGCTTAAAGCACAATAGTTATGCCCTGATTAAACTGGACAAATCAACTGGGATTAACCACAAAAACGATGAATTCAGGCTTCAGGCTGCAACCCGGATATAACTTATCCCATACCGTGAATTGTATTGCCCAATGAATCGCCCGTTTTGGGCTATTGTGGCAATTCATACAGGCGAATATTCATTTAATGATGTGCAATAAAAATGGGTTGGGTGATTGTTTTTATCAGCATATCGGCGGTACTGCTCCTGAAAAACTGCGATAAGGCTGTTCTGCCGTAAGCACCCATCACCAGTATAATGTTTTCTTTTTTTAACAGGTAATCAAAAAAAGCGCCATCAGTATTGCCATACAATGCTTCAAAATGGAGATTGTTGTAATGTGCTGTCAGCCATTCTTTGAACCTGTGTTTTTGCGCATCCTCCCATTTACCTGTTTCGTTTGCCTGGAGAATGGTAACTTTTTTATTCGATAATTGAGGAAAAAGATAAGTAAACTGCTTAATGGCAAAAACGGAAGAAGCAGACCCGTTGTAGGCAAAGAAAATTTCTTCTGTAAACTCAAACAATGCCGGGGCTATAATCACCGGGCATTCGGCTTTTTTCAGCACATCCTGCACAAAAACACTGGGTGACCCTTCAAACTGTTTTTTGAAAGAAGTTTCTGCATCTATTACCAGCAGATCGGCAAACCTGCTTTCTGTAATCATATCATCAGCGGGAACGCCATGATCGCGATGCACGGCATAATTTACTTCCTGGTTGATGCATTCCTGCCGGAAGGAGTCAATGTTTTTTTCGATCATTTTCCGGGCTATCGAATAAGCATCTTTTTCATCATAAGCCCCGGCCATTACTTTTTCTGTAAGCGCCAGCGGAATTTCAGCGCTGGCCAGGTTATCGAGAAATACACCGGTAATTTTTGATTTGGTTAAACGCGCAAGGTAACAGGCAAAATCCAGGGCTTTTTGGCAGGGGGCTCCGGCATCTATTGCCAATAATATTTTTTCCATATTATTTTTTTTCAAAGCTAAATGCCAAGCAGGAATGGATTATTGATATTCATTGGCTGCTGTAATGATATTGCTCAGATGGGTTCTATTGCCCAGTTTGATATTCTAACTGACCGGCACCAGGTGTGACGCTGTTAATACCTGGCTATCATAGGTAATTGCTGCGTTGATGGAATTGCTTATCAGGCAGTATGCCTGTGTTTTGTCAATTACCGCATTGGCTTTTTCGCGCATCACTTCACTATGAATATAGGTAACCGAAATAATATGTATGGCCGAAAATTTATATTTCCCCTGAACGATTTCCACCTGCCCGCTCGCGCGGCATTCAAAATGACGGAACTCGAGCGCTTGTTTTTTTGCAAATGCAATAAATGTGCTCATGAAACAACCGGCAACAGCCCCGAGTAACAAATGCTCCGGGCTCCATTCTTTGCCGCCACCACCCAATTGCTCCGGTGTGGCTACATATATAGGCCCGTTTACGCGATGTGCATGCAAAATTCCACGGTCGCCGGAAAGCCAGTTCAGGCTGGTCTCAAAGGACAATTGTTTATTGGTTGTGGTTGACATAGTAGCTGTTTAATGCAAAATTATATCACGGGTGCAGGTGATCCTATGAGATGGATCAGCAGCAGCCCTGATAATGGCTGTTATCAATCAAGGTTTTGTTGGAATAGCTAAGCGGTTTTTTTATGGCTGCAGCTGTTAACACCAAAAATGTTGTACAGCGGGCAGGTGCCTACCACACTTGTTATTAAAAAAACGCAGGCCAGAGTCAGCAATACGATCCCTGCAATGCCGGTAACAAAATGCAAAAACCAAATTGAGGCAAATCCAACGGCCAGGGCTACGCGGGCTACCCTGTCAATAGTACCCATATTCTGTTTCATAACAATTTTTTTGTTTTTAATAACAGTAAAGTAACAGGTAAAATGCCGGCGGTATGCTGATTTGCATCAGGCAATGGGGTGATAATTATTGAATGGAACAACCTCTTTGTTGATGCTGTTAAGAGCGCAATTCAATTCTTTGTTTGAATTATCAGCCTGTAATAGTGACTGCATTCATCAGTGCGGGGGAAACCGACATGCGGATAATGTGCGCATGAGCAGCAATTTGAATGGAACAAGTAATTGCTAAAAATCTAGTGAAGCAGGTTTTTTAATTTGTCGATATCGGCGATCTCGATCCTGCTGTCTTTTATTGTTATCAGGTTTTCGGCTTTGAAGTCGCTAAGCGTGCGGATAAGTGATTCGGTGGCTGTCCCAACATAGTGCGCAATATCATCCCTGGAAATCTCAAGCGGTTTGTTTGTTTGTGCAGGGTTAAATTTCTGATGAATATCCACCAACGCGTTGGCTACCCGTTTCCTGAGCGAACTGTAGGCGAGGTTCAACAGGCGTTCTTCTTTTTCTTTTACATTTTGAGTAATGATGCGGATAAACCGGGCTGCTATCGTAATGTCGCCATATACCATTTGTAAAAAATCTTCGCGCGGAATCTGCAGAATTTCCGCGTCTTCCAGTACAACGGTGGTTTCTGTATAATTGCTATTTTCAATTAATGAAGCGTAACCCATAAAATCACCTTCACTGTATATATCGGTAATATATTCCTTTCCGTACTCATGGTTCCGGAAGCCCTTTACTTTCCCCTTCAGCACGTAGAATAGAAACCTTGGACGTCTTCCTTCAAGATATACACTGAGCTTTTTTCCTATCTTTTCTATATTATATTTTTCAGCCAATTCTTTAATAAGGCCTGCATTTTTCACATCTTTCAGAAATTCATTGATGCCGGTCTCCGAGGCTGGGTATTTTTTCTCCAGCACGGCCAATTTTTTCAGGCGTATCTCGATGGCATTCAGCAATTCAATTTCCTCAAACGGTTTGGTAATATAATCATCTGCACCCATTTCCATTCCTTTGCGGAAATCGGTTCTTTCAATTTTTGCTGTCAGGAAAATGAAAGGAGTATTGATGGTAGCCTCATTTTTCCTTAATAGGTGCAATACCCCGTATCCGTCCAGCACAGGCATCATGATATCGCAAATAATGAGATCCGGTTTTTCCTTCAATGCAAGCTCTACGCCCAGTTTCCCGTTTTCTGCGGTGAACGTTTTATAACCGGCCAGATCAAGAATTTCCGCAGTATTCTCCCGAATGTCTTTATTGTCTTCAATAATTAGAATAGATTTCATACCGGTTGTTTATGATGATTGATACAGGGGTATTTCCAATGTAACGATAGTTCCCTCGTGTAAACGGCTTTTCAATGTTACGGTGCCGCCCAATAATTCGGCATAACGCTGTACAATATGCAGGCCCAGTCCGGTTCCCTCTATATTTACGGCATTTGCACCCCTGAAAAAACTGGAGAAAAGGTGAACCTGGTCATCTTCTCCAATACCCATTCCTTCGTCCCGCACCCCGATAACAGCTTTGTCGTTTGCTACTTTCGTAGTAACCATAATGCTGTCATTCTCATCGGAGAATTTAATGGCATTACTGATCAGGTTAATAATGATATTCCTGAGTAGCTTTTTATCAGACTGTATGATTGAAAGGCCCTCATACGATTGTTCAATATGCTGCCCTTTCTTGAGCAGGGTGGTCATCTCATCAACTGTATCCAGTATGCATTCCTGCAGGTTCAGTGCCTCAAAATGGCTCTCCACTTTTCCTTCTTCCAGCTTTCCAAGGGAAAGGAAATCTTCCAGGATATCATTCAGGTTTTTTACGGAATTTTTTATTTTTGCAATATGCCGTTCTCTTTTATCCTGCTCATCGGTTGTTGTATATTTCTGTAAAAGAGAGGCCGAAGACAGCACCGTACTCAACGGGGTACGAAACTCATGTGATGCCATTGAAACAAACCGGCTTTTTATTTCATTTAGCTGCCGTTCCTTGTCGAATGCCGCACTGAGTTCGGCCTGCGATTGCTCCAGTTTTTGCAACGCTTCTTTTAAAATGATAGTGCGTTCTTCCACCTTTGTTTCAAGGTCGGAATTCAGTTTTCTCAATTCGTGGCTGATGCGTTCCAGTTCCGTCTTTTGCCGCTTCATATTATTTTCGATCTCCTTGCGCCCGGTGATATCTACAATGAAAGCGATCACAAAAATTTCATTGTCGCGCTGGTAATGGCTAAGACTCACCTCAACCGGTATGCCGGATCCATCTTTTCTTTTTCCAAAGAGATCGCGGTTATGTCCCATGGCACGGTTAGATGGATGTGCATAGAAGCCTTCTCTCAATTTATGGTGATGTGGCCTGAACTGATCGGGTATCAGGATCTCTATAGGCCCGCCGGTTATTTCATCATTGGCGTAACCGAACATTCTTTCGGCCGCTGGATTAACCAGCATGATATTGCCCGCGCCGTTGGTAAGGATAATTCCTTCCGTGGCGTTTTCAAATAAAGAAGTTAAATGGCCATAGTCGAGCCTATTAGGCATTCCGGTAAAATATTGATTATTGTAAATATAGGAAGTTAAGCATTATTTAGTGAGCTGTCTCAACCTGCCGGCGTGCAGATTGGAAGAAAGATCTTTATTTCAAGAGTTCCGATTCAATGGCAAGCGCCCTTGGAAACAGGATTTCCTTTTCCAGGTAAATGTGCTGTATAAGATCGTTGTCCAGTTCTTTCAGCCGCGATAAGGCAAGCGTATGGCTTACGCAGGCATTTTCAGGTGCGCTGTAATTGTTGGTGAGCAGTCTTATTTTAAGAACAAGCGCCATTAACAGATCGTCTTCATGTTTCATGATGGCATCCAAGGGCTTTCTCAGTGTTTTAACAAGAAGTTTTGCATAGCTGTCGTGGTTTTCATAAGCATGCGCTATCTGGCATATATATGGGAAAATGGTTTCCTCTTCATATCGTATATGCGGCAAAATTTCTTTTTCCAATTGCACAAACAAGGCATACACCTCCTGCATATAGGGATGCTTTTTCTCATGACCATCGGCAAAGTGCTTAATTATTTCCGCTGTATCTGACAGCGTTTTTTTCAGGTACTCGTGGTGAATATTTATGATATAGCGGGTTAGAAAATCTATGTTCCAGGTATCAAAAGCTATCATGGGCGGCAATTGGGTAACCCGGCATGCATCTTCCAGTTCTTTTTTCAATTGATTAAATTCAATCCCTTTGGTCAGGCATACTGTTTCAAGGGGCCACTTTCCACCGCAGCAATACTCAATACCATGTTTTCGAAAAACATTCGCTGTATGATGGTGTTTTCTTACAAGATCGTTTACAAACGAGGTCTTTTCTATAGCTATTTTGTGTAAAAGCATCTTTTGCTGTTATTTGATAAACAATGTAAGATTTCACGAACACGTATACAATGTATCCATCATGCTTTGTTTCGCAACAGCAATTGTAAGGGTATAAGGCCTGTTTTGAGAAAACATAACCTTGCGAAGTTAGCCCTGTGCTTTTTGGGTTAAAATGACGGTTATCAGTTAAGTGGCTGATATTAATCAGGCGGGCATCAGACCTGTTTACCCTGATTCTTTATGCGTATTATCAGTCAATCATCAGTGTGCCGGGCAAATCCCTTTTTCGTATCCCATAGTTAATAATTAATATGCCGGCAAACAGGATGAGCGCTGCCAGTAAAAGAAAGGAATCAATAAACGGAACGCCACGGTAACTCAGGTCAGCTACGCCCTGCGTCATTAATAAGGCTTCATTGAAAAGGATCCCCGCCACAAACAGGGTTAACCCGGCCGCAGTAACCCTGTTAACTGAAATATAGTTTGCTGCCAGAACATAGCCTATCATAAATAAGGTAAGAATGCCAAGCAATACAAGGTGCAGGTAGCCAATTACAATTGGCCTGAAGCCAAATGCCAGTTTGCTTAAAGAAGGAATAACCGAACCAGCCTGCAAACACAATTTAATGGTAAGCGCAACGCCAGATAATATTATTACCCGGTATGCAATTACCGGAATACTGCTTTTTATGGTGCCATGTATGGGTTTGACTATCTGTAAAAGTTGTAACCACCCGCCTATCTGCATCAAGACGGCGATGACTGCCAGCATGTAAACCCCCGTTGGCAGCTGCAGCCATAGGGTAGATAGCATATAGGCAGGAACACAGGCCAGGGCAAACAGCCAGTAGACCCGTTTCAGTTTATTATTATCAACACCGTATCTTATTAATTGTGTGCAAAGCAGGCCCATACAGGCGAAAAAAAACCATCCGTTATATTGAAAATGCAGGTAGAAATATATCGAGGACAGGTAAATAGCCGGGTGATTGTTCTTTGTGGCCATGATGAAAGCCAGGCCAAACACGCCCAAAGAAGAGAGCGCATTAAAGGCAACAGCCGTTTTGAACCAATAATGGGATACTTCGGCCGGTAATTTGTTCAGATCTTTCCAATAATGTATAGCAAAAAGATAGGAAACAATGATCGATAAAGCTGAAAAACCAATAGACAATGGCCCATAACCCTGAATGGGGAAAGTGACCAGCATACCGTAAGCTGTTACCAGGTTGGCGTATAATAAGAACCGGTATTTTTTGAAAACGTTTTCAATGCCCTGGTTCCACAAATAGGCCAACAGTAAGACCATTAAAGTCTGCGTTAGCCAGCCTGCAAATGCAAAATGTGAATGGCCGTGCAGAAAATATCCCTGGTTGATAAAGGGAAGGGAAAAAGCGATTTTATAACGAAGTACAATGCCCAGTAATGCAACCAGCAATAAATTAAAAAAAGAAATTTGCAGCCATTTACGGATGGAAGGGTTCATATAATAAGACAAAGTAAACTAAGAAAAAGAAGTTTCTGTATGATTGGGATCACAATCAGCAATACACTTTGCCCTTATTAATAACCAATGCGCCTTTGTCCTGTAAATTCCTGATACTGCGGATAACGGTTTCTACGCGTAAGCCTGTCATGTCTGCAATTTGCTGTCGCGTAATTTTTATCTGATGACAGTTATTGCAAATATTTTTTTTCACTGCCTTAAAATGCGAAAACAGGGTTGAGATCCGGTGTTCCGGACCAAAGCAGGAGAGCTCTTTTAATAGCAGGAATTTAAACCGAAGCCTTTCTGTAAACAACCTGGTAAAAGCAAAATGAATGGAAGGATGCTCTTTAAGCATATTCAGAAAAGTAGCTTTGTTTAAACGGATGATAACCGAATCTTTGTTGGCAACAGCAGAAGCGGCATATACACTGTCATCAAACAGGTGAAATTCGCCAAAGCTTTCCCCCGGTTCAATAATATCCTGCAAAAATTCCCCGCCTGCATCATTAATATTTACCCAGTTGATTGACCCGCTTACCAACTGATAATAAAAACGTCCTTCGCTCCCTTCGCTGAAAATGCATTCATCAGCCGCTACTTTTTTATAGGTAGCACCCCAGGCAAGCAGGATATCTATATCGATCATCATACATATTTTGATTTCGGTTTTGAACAGATGTCCGAAACTAAAATCATTACATGCGCAGTAATATGATTTTGATAAGGAACAAATCTGATTAATATCATGTTTTGTTTCCATGCTCTTTTCAAATGCCCTGTGGTACAGGGTTTTGTAAAGGTGAGCTATTAAATTGGTATCAGGTGCAGCTATATGTTTCCCATTAATATGATTCAACGCATAAAATGCCGGTCGCCGCTGGTTAACCTTTGTAGCCTCAAATTATTAAAAACTAAAATTATAATTATGAAAAAGCTGGTTTTCCTCGGTATCGTTGCCTTAACCATTGTTGCATGCGGCAGTAATGCAGATGAGAAGAAGGAAGCCGCTCCGGCTGCTTCAGCTTCAACAGCAGACCAGAAAGAAACGGCGGGCGCCAATCCTTCCTACGATCCCAAGAGAGGCGAAGGAAAGTTTTCAAACGTGCAGATTGCCCCTGCTCTTGATAAAGCCAAAGCTGAAGCGGGCAATAAAATATATACCGTTAAATGCAGTGCCTGCCATAAAACGACCGATGAAAAATTAGTAGGCCCCGGCTGGAAAGGTGTTACTGCCAGGCAT
>Ga0068860_100008197_pt1 | contig 10399 bp, 12 predicted proteins | sample KBSSwiS32_FD_66597 | JGI IMG/M metagenome (GOLD analysis project Ga0068860, IMG submission 66597) | Switchgrass rhizosphere microbial communities from Kellogg Biological Station, Michigan, USA - KBS Switchgrass S3-2 | ecosystem: Host-associated > Plants > Roots > Rhizosphere > Soil ...
CGACCAGCAGGCTGCGCTTGGTCTCGACGGCACCGGCATGGGCCACATCCAGGCCCAACCCGTCGGAAAAGGGGCCGCCATCAACGGCAATGCGCGCGCCTTGGGCCATCGCGGCCACGGTATAGGGTGTCCAGGTGGACCAGCCGTCGATAGCTCCGGTCTGGAGTGCCGCCTGGCTGTCGCTGGGCGAAAGGAATACCAGGCGTAGAGCATCGGGCGCGAGCCCTGCCTGTTGCAGCGCCCGCAGCACCAGATAATGCCCGATCGAGCCGCGCGTGGTGGCAATGCGCTTGCCCACCAGGTCACTGATCGATTGCGCGCGTGATCGCGCCGGCACCAGGATCGCCAGGAGGCCGGCCGGCACGGGCTTGGCCGTGGCCATCGCCCCGATTGCCACGATCGGGCTGCCCGCCTGATAGGCAAACTGGAACGGCGCATCGCCCACCAGCCCCACGTCCACCGCGCCAGAGCCAATGGCTTCCAGCAGGCTTTGCGCGGCGGGAAATTCCGACCATTCCACGCGGTAGGGCGCGCCATCCAGCACGCCGGCGGCGGTCATCATGGCCTTGGTGCTGCCGCGCTGGTTGCCCACGCGCAAGATGCCCGATGCGGCCCCGCCCCGGCCGCAGGCGGCCAGGGCGAGGAAACCACCCGTCGCCAGGATGGCGTGGCGACGGGTGAGGGACGGTTGGCGTGGGCTGGCCATGCGATCAGGCTGCGCTGCGCGCGTTGCGGGCGGCGGAGTGGCGGTTGACCGGCACGTCCAGGCCCAGCGTTTCGCGGAACGTGCTGCCGGGATAGTCGGTCTTGTAGATGCCGCGCCGCTGCAGGATCGGCACCACTTCGTCGACGAAGATTTCCAACTGGCCGGGCAGGCTTTCGAACAGGTTGAAGCCATCGGCGCCGCGCTGTTCCAGCCATTCCTCGAACCGGTCCGCGATCTGTTCGGGCGTGCCCACGAACAGCCCACGCGGCGTGGCGTGGCGCAGCGCGATCTCGCGCAAGGTCAACCCCTGATCGGCCAGCGCGAGCACGCGGGCAGATTGGCTCTGGTTGCTCTTGCGCCCTTCTGCGGCGACTTCGCGGGGGAAGGGGCCGTCGGGATCATAGACACTGAAGTTGTGATCGTTGAAGCCCCGGCCCAGCGAGCGCAGGGCATTCTCCAGATTCCCCAGTTCGGCCAGTTCGCGATACCTGGTTTCCGCTTCCGCCTCGGTGCCGCCGATCACCGGCCTTGCGCCGGGAACGATGAAGACCTTTTCGGGATCACGGCCAAAGCCGCGCGCGCGGGCCTTGATATCGGCATAAAACACCTGCGCCTCGGCCAGGTCCTCCTGGTGGGTGAAGATCGCCTCGGCCTGGGCAGCGGCAAAGCTGCGGCCGTCCTCGCTCGATCCGGCCTGGAAGATCACCGGCTGCCCTTGCGGGCTACGCGAGATATTGAGCGGCCCCTTGACCTTCAGGAATTCGCCCCGGTGGTTAAGCTCGTGCAGCTTGTCGGGATCGAGAAACTGACCGCTGGCCTTGTCGCGCACCAGCGCATCGTCTTCCCAACTGTCCCACAGGCCCTTGACCACGTCGAGATATTCGGCGGCCAGGCGATAGCGCGTGTCGTGGGCGAGATGCTCCTCCTTGCCGAAGTTGGCTGCACTGCCTTCCAGCCAGCTGGTGACTACATTCCACCCGGCACGCCCGCCGCTGATGTGGTCGAGCGAGGCGAACTGGCGCGCGAGGTTATAGGGTTCGATATACGATACGGTCGCCGTGCCGACGAGGCCGATATGCTCCGTCACCGCAGCCAGTGCCGAAAGAATGGTCAGCGGCTCGAACCGGTTGAGATAGTGCGGGCTTGACCGCGCATTGATCGAGACGCTGTCGGCCACGAACAGATAATCGAACTTGCCGCGCTCGGCCGCCTGGGCTTGCCGCTTGTAAAACGCAAAGTTTGTGCTGGCGTCCACCAGCGCATCGGGATGGCGCCAATCGTCCCAGCCGGGGCCGACGCCGTGGAGAATGAAACCGAGACGAAGCTCTCTCTTGGTGGTCATGTCATGGTCCTTTCCATCTCCCCGGCGGGTTGCTTGTTTTGGCGCCATGATAGGTCGGCGCAGGGGCGGCGGCGAACGAGTGCTGCTCAATTCAATTCAGGAATTGCTCAAAAGGCGTAGGCGGCCTTGAGGAACACCGTGCGCGGCGGGATCTGCGCGCCTTGCAGCAGCAGCGTGCCGGCATAGGGGCCAGCCTTGATCGGCGCGCCAACCGGGGTGAGCGAAGTAAAGAAGAACGAGTTGGTCAGGTTGACGGCGACCGGGGCGCGGGCGCACCTGCGCTTGATCCAGGCCGCCCAGCATCACGTCCATGGCCTGGACGATCCCTTGCGCTTTTCGCCTTTGTTCAGTCAGCCGCTCGTCGAGACCTGCCTCGCCATTCCGAGCTGGGTCTGGTGTCAGGGCGGGATCAACCGCGCGCCGGCGCGTGCGGCGTTCGCCGCTGAGCTGCCGGCTGCGATTACCGGGCGGGTGGCCAAGGCCGGACCGGACACGGTCATGCGCGCGGTCTTTGCGCGGGACCGGGCGCGGCTGCGGGCGATGCTGCACGATGGCCTGCTGGCCGGGCAGGCGCTGCTCGACCTCGCTGCCATCGACTCGGCACTGGCGCTCGATTCCCAGGCAGACGACGACCGGATCTATCGTCTGCTCGATCTGGTCGAAGCCGAGGCCTGGGCACGCTCATGGTCTTGATGGGAGGCAGGTGACCTCGTCTTTGCTGGGTGCGCCGCGCAATGCCAGCCAGCGCTGGTACTGTGTGGCCTTGCTCGGGGCGCAATCGCGTTGGTGCTGCAACCAGAAGCTGAACCAGTCCATCGTGCGTTCGTACATCGCCAGACGATGCGCCGGCTGCCACTTGAAATGCGGTTCGCCGGGCATGACCCACATCTCGATCGGCTTGCCGAGGAGGCGAAACTGCGCGACGACATCGAGCGCGTTGGTGTATTCGCTGTCGTCCGACTGGATCAGGATCGGCGCCGTGACCCGTTCGGCGTTGGCGGCAAGGTCCATCGGCTTCCACACTTGCGCCGAATGCGGCTCGAACCAAGCCGTACCAAGCTGGCGACCGAGCTTCTCGAACACCGGGCCAGCGACCAGCGGGTAGATCGTCGGACCTTCGCAGCACACGCCCAGTTCGGCGGCTTTGAACAGCTTGCTGTTAAGCAGCGCCCACTGCGTCATCGACGTGCCTTCGCTCATCCCGGTAATGCCCATGCGCGTGGGATCGACTGTTCCGGTAGCCACGGCCTGGCGGAGCGCTTCTTCCAGGGCGGACTGGACGCTGCGGCGATCGAGCCAGTCGACGCGCTCGCGTCGCATCAGTTCGGTTTCATCGGGCGCGTCGCGCACGCTCGGCACTGCGGCAGGGCGGGCAAAACTGAGCACCGCGAAGCCACGTCCGGCCAGCGGCTGGATCGGATTTTCGTCGCCGGTCCCACCGCGCAGGAAGCCTTCGCTGAGATATTGCACGACGATCAGGGGATGGCGCTCGCCGGGGCGATGGTCGGGCGGCAAGATGAGATCGGCATGGTTTTCGACGCCGTAGGCATTGCGGACCTTGAGGCGGTGAATCGTGCCGAGCCGGAACTGCGCCCACTGCGGATTGGGATCGAGAACCGTGCGCGATGCGCCGCTGCGCCAATCGATACGCACCAGCACGCGTGGATGCGCGCTGCTTTCCCGCGCGCAGTACAGCGCATCGGGTCTGGGGACGCAACCGACCAGCACGTCGTCGGTGGTGAGCACGGCTTCCGGGCGCGCCGCGCCGCGGCGCCAGCGCAGCAGCCGGGTCTGGCTGCGGCCCCAGCCGGTGCGCTGCAGGAGGTAGAGCGTGGCGCCGTCGCGCGACCACCATAGATGCATGGTGCCGTCGCACAGTGCCTCTGGGCACAGCCATCGGCGCGGCGGCCCCCGTCGCACCGGCGCTTCGATTACCACCTGGTGCGCGCTGACCACCCATGCGGGATGGACCGGCTCGATCCAGGCCCAGCGACCGTCGGCGCTGCGCGTCGCGCCTGACAGGATCTCGGCCGGCCAGGTCGAACGCTACATAGACTTGCGCCCAGGCGTCGGGGTAGTCGTGCAGCAGCACGCCATCGGGCGATGCGCCATGGCGATGAAGGTCGAAATTGAGCGCGAAATGGTCAAAGCCCATGCGCCTGCTGGCTCGCTGCAGAGCCCTATGCAGGTTGGACAGATCAAACGCTTGGGTAATGTCGTGGGTCAATTCATCGGCGAGATGCAAAGGCATGGTAGGACCGCGCGATGGCACGGATCGGCTGCCCAAGCTCCAATCGTGATCGCCTGAAAAGGAGCATTGTCGGCACAGTTCCACACTGCCGTGTTACCCCGTTGCAGGAAACGTTTGCTATGCTCGATTGAACCCATCACGGCGGGCGAGCAGTTCGGCGTGGCATCGCCTGTTTTCCCTTTGGTTACGCGGGCGCAGCGTATCACGCTGTCGTAAAAGAAAAAATCAGCAACAACGGGATTTTGACAAGCGCCGAATGGGTGAATTGCGCCTGTCCATTGGGATTCGATCTTGCGCGCTTGGTATGGCCAGTGGCGCAGCGACCATTGTGAAGTGTCAAGGATTGTCCGGCTAACCGCACCACGGCGAGAGGCCTCGTCCATCTCCCTTTTGAAGCGGGTTCTGGCAGCAATGTGGCGCGTAATGGCCGTGGGTCCGGGCTGCCTGGAATTGGCGCTGATTGACAAAGTTTGCCAATCTTTGCCAACTTGCAGGCCTGGAGGTTCTCATGGCCACGATGAACATCTCACTGCCCGACCCCATGAAGCAATGGGTGGAGGCGCAAGCTGACACCGGTCGGTATAGCAATGCCAGTGATTATGTCCGGGACCTGATCCGTCGTGATCAGGAGCGCGCCGACAAATTGGCCGCGATGCAGCTCATTGTCGATGATGCGCGCGCAAGCGGTCTGAGCGATGAAACGATGGCAGACATCCGGGCACGTGCGATCAGCCAGGCCGGATTGCAAGGCTGACCGTGGCGCGCTTTCGTTTAACGCGCGCAGCAGCCGATGATCTGGTAGCCATCTTTCTCGACGGGCTCGAGCAGTTTGGCCTGTTGCAGGCCGATGCCTATCACGAAGGGCTGGGCGCGATTTTCGCGTTTCTTGCGGATTATCCCCATTCCGCGCGCTTGCGCGAGGACATCTCGCCGCCTGTTCGCGTGCATCCCTACAAGGCCCATCTGGTCATCTATGATATCGGAGATCAGGGCGAGGTTATTATCCTGCGCGTTCGGCACGGGCGAGAAGATTGGATATCGACACCATACGACGGATAGGTGCGGTGATTGGAATTTTCCCGAATATCTGTTTCATTGTTGACGCTGCCCACCTGTGGGCAATTGGCTCAACCATTTTCCCCAATTGCTCAGATATGGGCAACTATGCGGGGATCAGCCAAATTGATCCAAGCGAATGATGGCCCTCTTCGCGCGCTGGGCAGGACAGAAATCTCGCAAGGTTAAGCAGCGCGACTGTCTGAAGCGTCCCGGGTTTTCCGGAGGCTCCTATCTGTGAGAAGGAGCAACAATGAGCGCTACAAGGAACAAGTTTTCGCCTGAGTTTCGCGACCGCGCGGTACGGATGGTTGATGAGCATCGAGGGGATTACCCGTCGGAGTGGGCGGCGATGACCTCGATCGCCGGGAAGGTTGGCTGCACGACCGAGACGCTGCGCCGCTGGTGCCGCGAGGAGGCGAGCCGGCGTGCGGGGCCAGCGGCGCAAGCCGCCAATGACCGGGAACGCCTCAAGTTGCCGGAGCGGGAGGTCAAGGAGCTGCGGCGGGCCAACGAGATCCTGCGCAAGGCGTCCGCGTATTTTGCGATGGCGGAGTTCGACCGCCACGGCAGATGATGATGGCGTTCATCGACGCCCATCGCGAGGACCTGGGTATCGAGCCGATCTGCCGTGAACTGGCGATCGCCCCGTCCTCCTACCACGAGCATGTTGCGCGTCTTGCCGATCCCGGCAGACGACCGGCTCGTGCCCAGCGCGACGACGATATGCGGGCACAGATCAAGCGTGTCCATGAAGCCAGCTTTGGTCTCTACGGCACGCGCAAGGTCTGGCACCAGTTGCGGCGCGAAGGCGTGGTGATCGCCAAGTGCACGGTGGAACGGCTGATGGCAGCCATGGGCCTGGCAGGTGTGCGGCGGGGCAAGAAGACCATCACCACGGTCAGCGATCCCAAGGCGCCATGCCCGCTGGACAAGGTCAACCGCGAGTTCCGCGTCAGCCGGCCCAATGCCCTGTGGGTGGTCGACTTCACCTACGTCCACACCCTGGGCAGGGTGGACTTCACCTACGTCCACACCTGGGCAGGGTTCGTCTACGTGGCCTTCGTGATCGATGCCTATGCTCGGAGCATCGTGGGCTGGAAGGTCAGCACGTCGGCTACCGCCGGCTTCGTGCTGGATGCTCTGGAACAGGCGATCCATGCCCGCAGGCCCGGCCCCGATGACGGGCTGATCCACCATAGCGACAGGGGCGTTCAATACCTTGCTATGAACTACACCCAGCGCCTCGCCGAGGCCAACCTCGTGCCGTCGGTCGGCAGCGTCGGCGACAGCTATGACAACGCTTTGGCTGAAACGATCAACGGCCTCTACAAGGCCGAGGTCATCTGGCGGCAGCGCTCATGGCCGAGCGCGTCCGCCGTGGAAATGGCAACCCTGCGCTGGGTCGACTGGTTCAATCACCATCGCCTCTTCGGACCCATTGGACACATCCCGCCGGCCGAAGCCGAGGCCAACTACTATGCCGCCAACGAAACCCTCGATATGGTGGCATGACTCAAATGAAATCGCCTCCGGAAAACCCGGGACGCTTCAGTCCGGCGAATCCCACGGCGTTGGGTGGCTGGCGGGGATGCAAGATTGACCATTTGATTCGACCGTCCGCCCGGCAAGGCAGGCGCGTAGGGAAGCAACACGACCACCGCTACCGAGTGCCTTCCATGAACGCTACCAAAGCCGCTTCGCCCTCCGCTGACGCTACCGCGTACAGCGTGATTGTCGCGATCAGCTTCCCGTTAATTTCGGTGACGTGGCAGGATGGCCGGTTCGAGGTCGGCTAGATGTTCGACACGAACCAGATTCCAAAGGCTGCGATGCCCAGAAGTGCGAGGATCAGGAGTGCGCGCATTACGGGCGGATCCTTTGCGGCAACCTCTTGTGGCCAGGGCAAAGTCAACGCCCTGAGCGCTACGACGAAGGCAGTCGCTGCACCAGCGACGCGAATCCAATCGAGTTGCACCCAAAGTTGCGCCATGGCGATGGATTGCGCGTCGGTGATGCTGTCCTTTGGCGAGCCAACCCCGTGATAGAAGAGCGCGGCATTCATCGGCCAGAAGGTTGTTACCGTGAGGATGAGCAATGAAAGGATGCCAACGGATGGAAGGCAGAGCAGCCATCTGTATCGCCACGGTGTCTTCCAACCGGAAGCCAGCGCTCCAAAACCCGCAACCAGCATCGCGGCCGAAAACGGGATGAAGAACACGCCGGTATCGACTGGCCATGCTTTCCCGTACGGCATCATCGCGAGAGATTGCGGCGGATTGGCGCTCCACGCGCTCGCGAGGACCAGGAGGTCGAACAGTTTTGCGCCGAGGAGCGGGCCGCCAGCGAGCACCGCCAGCCAGAGGAACGCCCTTGTTGCCCTTTCGCTAGCCACGACAAATCCCCCGATAAGAGCGCGATCAACTTTCCAGCAGGCCCGCCTTGGCCGCAACCTGCCTGAGCCAGACACAATTCAGAATGAGCCATGCCATCAGGATCGCAACGAAGAGCCGGTTCGCGATGCCATAGGGCGCACCTCGATGCAGCGTCAGGAACTGTGCGACGACGGCTATGACGAGCAATCCGGCGAAGATCAGGGCTGGCGTGCTATGGCCGCGCCAGTCCGGGCTGCTACCATAGCTGAATGCGAGGCACAGGGTCGAAACCAAAATGCTTACGACGTTCACCAGAAAGCTGATGGTGTGGATGTTGCCGGCTTGTGTGGTCGGAGCGGTCTCAAGGTCGGTCGGGAACAATGCTGTTACCACTAGCCCTATGAAGGCGACGATCAGAAGAGACGCACCGATCCGGCAGAGCCAGGATTGCGGGCCGTCCCGAAGCAGCCCGATCGCCAGTGCCAGACAGCCAAACGCAAGCGACGTGAAGGCAGTAGTCATGACCCAGCCGGTCGGACCAACCGCATAGTCGCTGATCATATGATCTATAATCGTATAGTCGGGCCGGATGGCGTGCATGAGCAGGAGGGCGAGCACGAAATAGACGAAGAAGCCCATCGCTGCCCCCGACGGCGTTGGTTGCGCACGTCTCAAAAGCAAGCTTCCGACCATTGAACCATCCTCAGTTGCCACGGCGCAGGCGTCAGCTGCACCGCTCGACAAGTCACAAGGCTCATGCTTAAATCTTTGCCGCGACCAAAAGGTGTGAAAAATCCTGAAATCTGAGAGGCAAACCGCTCTGACCGAGACACTGGCATTCGGCGACTTCCTGCTGGATCCCCGGCGACGGCGGCTTGTTGCCCGGACGACGGGCAATCTGATCGATCTGACCGGCCGTCCCCTGAACACGTTGCTCTACCTCGCTGCCCGCCCGGGCGTCCTAGTGACCAAAGATGATTTGATGTCGGCGATCTGGAAAGGCGTTACGGTCGAGGACAATAGTCTCGCCAAATGCATTTCCACGATCCGTAGATCACTCGGCGAGGGGCCAAATGACAAGCGCTTCATCGTTACCGAGCCGAGGCGAGGCTATCGGTTCGTGGCTCAAATTGCACGGGCTGAGACCAATGAACCTGGCCCTTCGTCGCGCCGTATGAGCGCCAACCCCCAAGCAAGCCAACTCTTCGTCTCGGGTTGGGCTGCATTGACCAGGCCGGGTGGCCCAACGCTCGAGCGCGGCTTGGAGCAGCTCGAACAGGCGACTGAGATCGATCCGCAGTTTGCGCTTGCCTATGCCTGCGTTGCGTCTGGCTATGCTCTCCTGGGCGTCTTTGGACTCGCCCAGCCAAGAGATGTCTTTCCAAAGGCGCGCGATGCTGCCCTTGCCGCTTTAGCGTTGGATACGACCTTGGCCGACGCCCATGCGCAATTGGGCCATATCTGCACGATGTTCGAGTTCGACTTCGAGGCAGCCGATGCCTGCTATCGCCGCGCCCTCGATTTCAATCCCGACTGCTTGGCGGCCTACCATTATATGGGACTCCAGGCGATGTGCGCCGAGAACTTTGATGAGGCCTTTTGCTACCTTCGCCGGGCCCAGGCTATTGAGCCCCTCGCGCCCAATATCAACGCCAACATTGCGATGGGACTCTACTATGCTGGGCAATATGACCGAGCGATCGCGCAGGCCGAAGCCGCGCTCGAGCTTGCCTCCCAGTTCGCCCATGCTCAATCCATACTGGCACGCAGTTGGCTGCGCCTGGGCGATGTCGAGCGCGCGCTCGAGCTGTTTTGCTCGCGCAGCGGCGTGACGATCGGCAGCGCTGCCGATGTGCCGGCAGCGCTGGCACTCGCGGGAAGGCATTCGGAATCGAAAGAACGGCTGGACGAGCTCATCGCCGCGCGGGGCCATCGCTATGTTTCCGCGTTCGATATCGCCACAGTCTATGCCGCTCAGGACGATGTGAGCGCAGCGCTGGACTGGCTCGAGACGGCATTCATCGAACGTGCCCAGCCAATCTGCGCCCTGGCGGTCGATCCTGCGTTCAAGCGTCTTCGCCAGGAGCCTCGCTTTCGGGCGGTTTTGGTCGAACTCGGCCGGATTCCGAAAAGTCGCTAGCGATTAGCTCCAAGGAGAGATATCCGCACTCGGTGGCTGGTGAGGTAAAACTGTTCACGCCTTATAGCCGCCGTCCTGGCCTTAAAAACCGGCCTTCGTTCATCCTAGGTCTGGCTTATCCAAACTGACCAGGACGTGGCGCCGGTCAGGGCCGAAGCTCTGTTTGGACGACCAGCGCATTGAGCGCTGCCATCGCCTCAACCGAAAGATCCAGTTCCGCCGCCGCGCAATTCTCTGCGAGATGCATGGTGCGGGATGTGCCGGGGATCAACAGCAGGTTGGGCGAACGGTTCAACAGCCAGGCCAGAGCCACTTGCATCGGCATCGCCCCAATGTCTCGCGCGATGTCGGCAAGGCCTGAAGATTGGATCGGCGTGAAACCGCCAAGGGGGAAAAAGGGGACATAGGCAATGCCCTGTGCGTGTTTCGGAAAGTCCCGGACAGCAATTCCGGTAAGTCGCGGACAGTGATTTCAGAAAGTCCCGGACAGGCATTTCGCTAAGTCCCGGACAGTTTGTGCGGTTGGTCA
>Ga0068860_100008198_pt1 | contig 10399 bp, 8 predicted proteins | sample KBSSwiS32_FD_66597 | JGI IMG/M metagenome (GOLD analysis project Ga0068860, IMG submission 66597) | Switchgrass rhizosphere microbial communities from Kellogg Biological Station, Michigan, USA - KBS Switchgrass S3-2 | ecosystem: Host-associated > Plants > Roots > Rhizosphere > Soil ...
ATCGCAGCGCCATTCGTGCTGCCGCAACTGGGCTTCACACCTACAACGATCAACCGCATACTGGTCTGGGGCCTCTTCGGCCTCGGCTTCGACATCCTGTTCGGCTTCACAGGCCTGTTGTCGTTCGGGCAGTCCGCGTTCTTCGGCACAGGCGGCATGGTGGCTGCCTATCTGCTCACGCGTTTGGATTTTCCGAGTGTGGTACTGGCCCTGGTGATCGGTACACTCGCAGCAACGGTGGTCGGGTTCATTGTGGGCCTGATTGCGCTCAAGCGGACGGGCATCTACTTCGCGATGATCACGGTGGCCATCGCCGAGGTGTTCTACTTCGTTGAGTTCAATCCGCTTTCGGAATATACGGGCGGCGAGAATGGGCTGCCTGGCGTGCCTGCGCCCTCGGTGCATCTGGGCTTCACCACGATCCAGTTCAACACGGACTGGTCGATGTATATTTTCTTGGCCTTCTGGTACTTCGTCGGCGTGGTGGTTGCATTGCGCATCGTCCGCTCACCTGTTGGCGCGATCTTGCGGGCGATCCGCGACAATCCGCTGCGCGCCGCTGCGGTGGGCCACAATGTCCATGGTTACAAGCTGATGGCGTTCGTAGTCGCGGTGGCCTATGCCGGTTTTGCCGGCGGACTGCTCGGTCTGATGCAGGGCTTTATGCCGCCCGATGCCTTTACGTTCGATACCTCGGGCCAGCTCGTGATGCAGACCGCCATCGGGGGCGCAGGCACGCTGTTCGGCCCCCTCATTGGCGCGGCAGTGTGGCTCTATCTCAGCGATTTCTTCCAGACCACGCTGCATCTGGGCGCAACGTGGAAGCTCGTGCTCGGCGTCGTGTTCGTACTGTTGGTGTGCTTCTTGCGCCGAGGCCTTATCGGCGGACTACTCGATTTCGGCGCGCTCTTCACGCGGCGCCGCCGGCGCACGCCGCCGGAAAGGGCGCCCATTCCGGTCGATGTCGCCTCGCTCGCGAGCCTTGGTCCGCCACGCCGCCGGGACGAGGCGCCATTTTCTGGTCCGGTGATCGAGGTGCGCGGACTGACCAAGTCGTTCGGTGGCCTGGTTGCCAATAAGGACATCAACTTCTCGGTCCAGCAAGGAGAGCTGCGCGCAATTATTGGACCGAACGGTGCGGGCAAGAGTACATTCTTCAAGATGCTGACGTGCGAGATGTCGCCGACGTCGGGGCATATCTTCTTTCACGGGCGCGACATCACCGGCAAGAGCGTGGCCTCGGTGTGTGTGCTGGGTTTGACGAAGAGCTATCAGGTCAATCAACTCTTCAACCAGCTGACGGTGCGAGACAATGTGATCATCGCCGCGCTGGCGGATCGGCGCGGCACTTTCGCGCCCGATCTGTTCAGGCGCCTCCAGTCGGTGCCTGGGCTGGATGCCCAGGTGGACGCAACCCTGGCCATGGTCGGCCTCAGCGATCGCGCCGACCTTTCCGTGGCTGAGCTCGCCTACGGCGAGAAACGACGTCTGGAGATCGGTCTTGCACTCGCCACATCACCCTCGCTGCTGCTGCTCGACGAACCGCTCGCCGGCATGAGTCCCCGGGAGCGCGGCGAGACCGTCCAGCTCCTGAAGAATATTCGGCGCGGGCGCACGCTTGTCGTGGTGGAGCACGATATGGATGCAGTGCTCGAGTTGGCAGAGCGCATCACCGTGCTGCACGAAGGGGCGGTGCTGGCCGAGGGCGCGCCATCGGAGATCCAGCGCAACAATCTTGTGCAGGAAGCCTATCTGGGCGGCGTTGCAGCGGCATGAGCTCCCTTCTCGAAGTCGACCGCATAAACAGCTACTACGGCGACAGCCACATCCTGTTCGACGTGTCGCTGGACGTGAACAAGAACGAGGTGGTGGCGCTGCTCGGTCGCAACGGAGCGGGGAAGACCACAACGCTCAACACACTGATCGGCTTCGTACGGCCTCGATCGGGCAGGGTCATGCTCGATGGCACGCCGACGCATAACCTGCGGCCACATGCTATCGCTCAGCTCGGGTTACAACTCGTTCCCGAAGGACGGCGCATCTTCAGCAATCTTAGTGTGGAAGAGAACTTGGTATTGGCCGGGCTCACCGCGACGAGCCGGTGGCCGATCGAGCGCGTATGGGAGATCTTTCCGCGACTGCGTGAGCGCCGCCGCAGCCGTGGCACCGACCTTTCCGGCGGCGAGCAGCAGATGTTGGCGATCGCACGCGCGCTGGTTCGGCAGCCGAAGGTGCTGCTTCTCGATGAACCGTTCGAAGGCCTTGCACCGATCATCGTGCGCGACCTGCTCGCCACCTGCCGCGCCCTCGCGGAGGCCGGGCAAACGATCCTCATCGTGGAGCAGAACATTACTGCAGCCATGACGCTCGCGGATCGGGCCTACATTCTAAACAACGGTCACATCGTCGACGCGCTCTCGGCGCAGTCGCTGCGCGAGCATCCGGAACTGCTGCATGCTCATCTCGGAGTGTAGGCCGGTGGGCACACAACAATGGGTGCCATTGCGTAGTGGTTCCCTTCGGTCGCTTCGTTCCGGACCGGGTCACGAGCGGACCGGCTGGCTGCCTTCACCGGTATGGCGCAAGTGCCTCTGAAGCCGGGCGGAATCGCTGCAGTGCTGCGAACGGGCAGTCAGCAAGGTTTCGCGTTGCCGGACTGGCTTTGTCCACCCTCCCGTGACTGCGGCGGGGAGCTTGCCGTCTGAAGAAGCAAAAGTAGTTTCGATCACCGCGTGGTGCTTGCCTGTTGGCGACTTTGCTTTCGATGCGAATGGCATCACCTGACTTGACCGGGCGCACAAAGCGGGTGTGGAAATCCAGCGTCGACCAGGTCTCGAAAGAAACCTGCGTGGGCATGAGGGGCATACGGGCGGGCGAGGCGCCTCAGGCAGCTCTCACCCAGCGGCAGCGATGCCTTCCTCGCTTGCGCGCTTGCCGCCGAGCGCGAGGTAGATGAAGCTCCAGCCTGAGAACAGCAGGTTGATGCCGGCGAGCAACCCAAGCGCCCACACCGCGGACGCTGGCAGGCTGAGCGCGATGAGCAAGCCGGCGGCGACGGCCACGAGCCCGCTGAAGACCACCCAGCCCCAGCCGTCGTGAGGGCGCATTCGCAAGCCCATGATGAACTCCATGATGCCCTCTGCTATGAAAAGCGCCGCGATGACGATCGTGAGCGTCAGGACGCCGGTCAAAGGGAAGAACGCGAGCCAGGCGCCCGCCACGATATAGAGGAGGCCGATCAGCAGGTTCCAGAAGAACCCTGCCCAACGCTTGACGTAGAAGGCGTGTATGACCTCGACGACGCCAGCCACGAGGAAGATCCAGCCGATGGCGATCTTGGCCGCGATCGTGGACAGAAATGGGAACGCGATGGCCGCCATGCCGGCGAGGACCAGCAGGATGCCAAGAGCCAGAAACCAGCCCCAGTGCCTCGCGATCTCGTGGCGGGTCTCCTCGAGCGAGGGCTCGGAAAAAGCCGGAGTGGACTGCTGGGTCACGGCGCACCTCATGCGTTGCCAAGCCCCGCACCGCAAAAGCGATACTTTCTTTCTAGCATATCCACCCTTTGGACTGAGCCGGGGATCGGAGCAGCATTAACAACTGCTGCCGGACGGCCGGACGGCACGCCTGCTCGGTTCGCGTCTCGAAAACGGTCAGCGCCTATCCACGTCGAGAACAGCGACGAGACCACGGTACGCGAGTGCGCGCCCCACGCAGTGGCGCGAGATCAACAGCGTTGTGATCTGGCAAGAAGGGGAGTCTGGGTCGCGAGCCCTGCCGGCTGACTTACTAAGACGGCGCAAGTGCCTCCGTTCCCCGATGGAATCGCTGCATCGCCGAGAACTTCGGGGTCGTGCCACGTTCTACCGAGAGCACCCGCAACGATATGCGTCGGCGGACGACTTCTCGATGGGTCTTCTCCCACCTGCTCTGCGGCCCTGACCCGCAGATGCGCAGGTCCAAGGTTATTTGGCCCTGGCGCAGGCTTCGAGGTAGCCGCGCGACGGCAGGGATGCAGGGCTGTTCAAAGCCTGGTGCGAACGGCGCTGCCTCGATTTCTGGACCAAGTCGATCGAGGGCATGGGCGAATGCCACGCCATCACCGCCGATACCGGGTGCCCCGGCTGGCCGTCCTACGACGTCGAAGACTGCGAGATCGACTTCGCTGCCGAGCTCGCCGAACATCTCGATCCTCGCGATGTCGCCATCCTCTTCGAGGTCGGCGCGAACCGCCACCGCTATATCATCGGCCAAGCCACGGCGATCCACGCTGACGGCCGCAGCGTCTCGATCAACATCAGGGACATCTACGGCGCTGCAGCGGGACTCATCGAACCAGGCATGCAGGTGAAGGTAGTCTTCCGGAACGCCGCCCCATTTTCGGACCGAGGAGAGGGCGTGATGATAAAGGATGCGCCATGTCAGTACCTCGCTTCGGTGATGTTGAGGTCCGGACCAAATTCATCCCAAGCAGATCATCGCCGACTATCGCCATCGGGCCCTGCGCCACCATGCCGAAGGGATCTTCATGTTGGAAAAGATTTTCGACACGACCGTCATGCTCTCGACGGGTGGCGTCATCCCAACAACGTGGGTCGGCGAACAGCGAGCGCACGAGGATCTCGAGCGCATCCCTCCTTCGCCGACTGGGTGCGCGTCATCCGGCCGGAGCCTTGGATGGGCCGGGCGACGCCACTGGACGTCGACGAGGCCGCTTCCCTCGAAACGCGCCGCCCTGGCAAGGCCGCTGAGACCAGACTGCGAACGAAAGTCTAAATGGCGGGCCCGATGCGGTCTAAACGGGCCAGGCCGGAACGCTCTAAGCCATTGAATCATTTGGCTGGGGGACGGGGTAAAGCGATCGCCGGGAAAGTTTACACTTTCTGACGCATCGCCTACCCCAAGATTGAACGATGCAAGGCTGCAACGACGGGTTGTCCTGCCCCCCTGGGGCCAGCAATCCTGGAAATACAGCAGATCGCCGCCCCCCAACAGATCAACCGCCGGAGCCCTATCTCAGCGCCAGCCTGACCTTCCGGCTCACCGGCCGCTTGCCCGCAAGCATCGCGTAGAGGTTCCTGCGATGTATGCCGAGGTCCGCGGCAAGTTGACTTTCTCCCCGATCGGTCGCCCGCTGCTGGAGCCGGGCCAGCGTATCGATAGCCTGAGAGTGTACCCTGGCTTCGACCTCGGCCAAGTTGGCGAAGGCCTCTTCGAGCTTGGCCCGCATTTTCTTTGTCGGGGGCGCCTTCGTCTTGACGAGCTTCGTGAGCGCCGGACGCGACAACCGGCGGCAAGTAGGTGCGGTCGTAGTAGCGAGAATGTACATTGCGTGAAGTGGGTTCACCGGAGCATGCAGGGCTCACTTGATTGAGTGCGCAGCTCGCAGGCGCCGTGAGAGACCTTCCAAATCTCCATATATACTGAAATCATCAACCCCTAATAAAAACAATTCCCTCACTATGCGTTCCTTCTTTTCTGAGACGATCCTTAATTTGCGCAGCGTGCTGTTCTCGTTCTCAGTAAGGGTCGGCCGCTTTGGCACGTGAAAAGTGAAGCATCCGCCTTGGGAATGAATTCGGGTATCGATGTAGTCGGGACGTATGGGAACTATGAAGTCTGGAAATTTATCTGGCTTGCCCCAATCGAATATAACCTCTAACGCCCGCTTAAAAAATTTGTTCCGCTGAGAGCCGACACCCAAAAAATCCTTATTTACGCCCTGATCCGGCCCCAGTTTATACGCATCCATAAGAAATAGCTCACCATCCTCTTCTAGACGCGAACCATCTGAAACAGCGAAATATAAGGCAGCTAGAGGGTTGGTAGTCCAGTCCAAGAGGCGGGTTGGCATTCTGTAATGCTGCTGCAGGAAGTATATTTCAGCTAACGTATCTCTGCCCGCCCGCAACCCGGACGACTGCGCCCGGAACTCATTCGCCAAATGATGCTCAAGTTGCAAGCGGTCGCTCTCGTTTGTCGCGGGAAAATTCGTCCTGTACACGCCCGGGACAAGTGGTAGTCCCTTTCTCGCCTGCCCGCGAAACCAAGTTCTGACATGCGCGTGCGCCCGCGTTACGACTGGGAGCTTTCCAAGCTCGACTAGGAAATCTTGGACACTCGTTATGTCAGCTATGGGCGTTGACGACATAGCCATCGCTGTTAAAGAGGGGAACGTTTTCCAGTCAATCGGTGCGTCTGTTCGCTGATCTGAGTCGGTCGAGAGTTCAATGCTGTGAAGTGTCTATCCACAGGCAATTACGACAGCCGTTGCCTGAAGGTATCGATGAGCCCCCCGCGTAGATGAATTTCGGCACACCCGCGTTCGGGGGGCACGCTCGCAAAATCGTTCGTTCTCGTGCCGGTGTTGCTGCAGTTCGTTATGGATGCGGCGACGGTAGTCAAGCGCCGGGTTCACGACCTAGCTTGGCCGTGGCGTGGGCGGTCGACGACACCTGGAACGCGACCAGGAAGTTGAACGGCTTCACCTGATCCTCCCACGCCTTGCCTGTGTTGAAGTCCTTGACCAAGCCAGCGGGGCAGGGGGAAGTATGCACTTGACATAGATGGGCGGAAACGCTATGACTCTCCCCATAAGGAGAGCTTACCATGTCTAGCGTCGATCCCCGCGATCCCATGTTTCACGATGAAGATAAGGCCCGCGAATATTTCGAGGCGCAGCGTTGGCCCGACGGCAACGCCCATTGCGTGCACTGTGGTTCATTCAACGTGCATCGCCTAGAGGGCGCGTCGCACCGGCCGGGACTTTTCCAGTGCAACGATTGCCTCGGTGCGTTCACCGTTACCACCAAGTCGGTAATGGAGAGCAGCCACTTGCCGCTGACCAAGTGGGCGCTGGCTTTCCACAAGATGGCCGCCTCTAAGAAGGGCATCAGCGCCAAGCAGATGCAGCGCGAGTTGAACCTCGGCAGCTACCGCACCGCATGGTTCATGGTCATGCGCATCCGTGCGGCCATGCGGATCGACGCCAAGGGCAACCCCATCGGCGGCGCGGGCGGCGATCTGGAGAGCGACGAAACCTACGTTGGCGGCAAGGCCAAGAACGCCCACAAAGGCAAGCCGGAGCCGAAGAAGCATGCCGTCCATGCGCTGGTGGAGCGCGGTGGCCGTGTGCGCGCTACCCACGTCGCCGACGAGACGGCCAAGACGTTGCGCACGGTCATGGAAAGCACGCCGACAAGCGGTCTACGCTCCACACGGACGACGGCCTCGCTGCTCTGTCCATCGGCAAGGACTTCGCCTCCAGCACGACCGTTGTGCACACCGCTGGCGAGTACTACAGGTACAAGGACGGCGCTGGTATCCAGTCTGCCGAGAGCTTCTTCGCGATCCTGAAGCGCGGCGTCATGGGCTCGTTCCACAGCGTCTCTGAGCAGCACTTGCAGCGCTACGTGGACGAGTTCTCTTTCCGTTGGGACAACCGCTCTGCGATGGGCGTGGAGGATGCTGAGCGCGCACGCCGTATGGTCCGTGGCGCCATCGGCAAGCGGTTGACGTATCGAAATCCTCACTCAGAAGAAGCCGCCTCTTAGCGCTTCTTCCCCGCGGAAGCGCCGGAAGCGGAAGCCTTAGCCTTCTTCGCCCCGACCTTGGATTCCTTGTAAGGTCGGGGTGGTGTATTGAGCGCACGTCGTACCGCTTCGTCACGGCGATGGATGGTCTCTTGTTCTGAGTAGGTATTCTGTGATGGCGAAGAAGCCCGATCCTTCTGACGCATTGCGTCGCCTCCTTGCAGAGCCGGGGTCACTTGATGATGTGTGGGACGATTTGCTTGGCAGCGCAATCGACAATCCAAGGGAGCGCCTAGTACGCGCACTTGCCGGCCTGAAGAAGTACGATGACAGGTCGGCAGTGCTTGTGTTCGGAGCCATGCTAGACCAGCACTTGGAGCAAGCCATAAGTGCGGTTCTGCACTCCACACCAAAGAGAACCCGGAAATTGTTTGCCTACAATGACAAGGAGGGCGGCGGCATATTGTCTACATTTGCCGCTAAAATTAAAATGGGAAACTCTTTGGGGTTATACGGTGAGGAGATGTTGGAGGATCTAGAATTAATCAAGCTCATCCGCAATGTTTTTGCTCATGCGAGCGTTCAAGTTGATTTCGACCACTCCGCCGTGCAGGAAGGATGCGAGGCTATTGTCCTCTCTAGCAACCTCAACAAGAACGGCCTCCAAGTCGGTCACCGCGGCAAGGCGTATGACGTGAAGATGTCAACCGCTCGTCAAAAATTCTCTGGTGCTATTTCGATGATGGCTCATTATCTTGGCCTTTTTCCGCACTTGGAGTTGTCTGATCCGGTAATTCCGGCGAACTACTACCGAATGTACGGGAAGCCTGTACCATTGCTTCAAAAATCATCGCAACACGGTAACGGTCAGTAGTAACCCGCGGATCAATGCCATAGTAGGCATCTAGCCCAGCCTCGATCATCTCATCTGAGATTTCGATCTTGTCAGCGTCACCCATGGCGCACCTCGCCATAATGCGAGGGCGCCTGAATCGCCGGCCTGTCCGACGCTAAATCGGATAATCCGTCATCTATGTCAAGTGCATACTTCCCGGGGCAGGCGTCGTCGCTGAATATCGGCTCAGAGTGGATTCTCAATGAATCGGTAGCTATTGAATTGTTTCATTTATTGGGCAAATTATCTCGCAACAAATATTTCACTATGGCGACCCACATGCAGCAAGAGCGACATCGCATCCGGCTTTCAGAAGTCAACCGCAGCACAGTCCAGACAATTATGCAGCTTCGAGAGCAAGGCATTTCTCACCGCAAGATAGCAACTGCCGTCGGCCTATCCCATGGTAGCGTGATGCGCATCGTCAAGTGGCAGGAGACGGGTGAGAAGCCCAAGTCTGCAAAGCCCGCGATCCCAAAGCGTCCGAAAAATGGGCAAAGCGCTTTGCCGGACTTCGAGCGCGTTTCGGAATTGCAGGCAAGGGGATTGACGATCAGGGGTGCATGGGAGGACTACGTCCGCAGGTGCTCTCAACCCTACACATATGCTTACTTTAGCACCCTGTATGGGGTCTGGCTTGAGGAGCGGGCGACGATGAGAGACCGCGATCAAGCCGTCGCGGACCCTACTCAAGCTTCTGCACTTGCGGACATAGCGGATTTCTCCGCCGAAGAAGATCACCTCGCAGAGCTTTACTGGAAGCGGAGGAGCAACCCGCGCAGTCCCGTTCATGTGTTATCCGGATTCAACTGCTCGTTGAAGATCAGAAATGACGAGCTTGTGATCTTCGATACCGGTCAGGAGCGCTGGTACTCGAAGGTGACTCATGGGTTGCATTCGATCGTATTCCTGGGGGAAGGCGGTCACATCACCATCGACGCCATCAAGTGGTGCGAGGCGCAGGGTGTGGCGATATGCGTTTTGGGGTGGCACGGCGACTTAATTTCCGTCACGACGCCTAACTCGATTTCGGACGTTGCCATCCGGCGTGCGCAATTTTCCGCGAACCGCCTGGCGGTCGCGCAAGCAATCCTCAAGCGCAAGCTGCAAACTCAGGTAGTGATCGGAAAATTCCCAGCCGCTACGTTTCGTGCGACGGCGCCCAAGATCAAGGCCGCTGGCTCAGTCGACGAGCTTATCATGATCGAGGCGCGGGCTGCGCTGGAGTACTGGGACAACTGGTCCTTCAGCCTGAAGCGCAGAAAGCGAAATTGGCCGTCACAGTGGACGCTCTTCGCCTATCGCACAAGCCTGCTATCAGGTGGCCCGCGACATGCAACGCATCCTGTGAATGCGATCCTGAATTACGCCTACTCCGTTGCAGCTGCGCAAGTTACTCGCTCGTTGATCGCTGCTGGCTTCGATAGCACCGCAGGATTCCTGCACGCGGACGCAGATAGCCGTCATTCTCTCACCTACGATGTGCTTGAGCTGCTTCGCGCCGACGTTGACGTTCGCGTCCTGCCATGGGTGGCGACGCAGACCTGGAAGCGTTCGGATTTCCCTGTAACGCCGACAGGGGTCGTGCGATTGCAGCCGACGTTGGCAGCACTGGTCGTTCAGTACACCTTTATACCTCATGAGAAGATCAATCAAGTCATCGAATGGTTGGCAGCCGCGGTGCGAGCTGCGGTGCCGCAAGTTCGGCAGCTGTCGGAGGTACGCTCCTGACGCACTCAGCCAATGCCGAGTCCGAGAAAAACTTGATCAAACTCGAACATGGCTAGCAGCGGACGTGAGTTTCACCTACGACGACGCGAAGCAGAGAAAGCGGCCATCGGTAGACATCGATTTCTGGTCGCCAGGGTACCATGGCGCCGTGACCGCAATTTCTGCATCAGCGGACAACCCTGTCGTCAGACCTGAATTCTGGCTCGGTCGCCAGTGGCAGTTGGAATGAAGCGATACAAGC
>Ga0068860_100008199_pt1 | contig 10399 bp, 21 predicted proteins | sample KBSSwiS32_FD_66597 | JGI IMG/M metagenome (GOLD analysis project Ga0068860, IMG submission 66597) | Switchgrass rhizosphere microbial communities from Kellogg Biological Station, Michigan, USA - KBS Switchgrass S3-2 | ecosystem: Host-associated > Plants > Roots > Rhizosphere > Soil ...
CTGCGCCACTCCATCGTGTCGGCCGCTTCTTCCGCTCCGCCCACCGTGAGCTGGAAGGCCGCGCACGCTTCCTCGTTGGTCGCGTAGTTCTCGCCCGTCCAACAATCATCGTTGCCGGCGTCCGGGTGGCTGCCCCACAGGTTCACCGCGTACGGCTGGTCAACCGTCGCGTTGATGTTGAGCGCATGCGTCGTTTCGCCGGCTACTTCCGCGATCGCATCCCAGAACGACTGGTCATCGCGGGGGGCCGGAAACAGCGCCGGGTTCTCTGCGCGCAGCCGATCGAATGCCGCGTCGGCGGATTCGTAGCGTGAGCACACGTAACCGATAGCGGTGAGGAAGCGGCCTTTGAGGGTGAGAAGCTCGTCGTTCGTCATACAACTGGGTATTGCGTCTCGCGTGCCGAGCTCGAGGCGGCGCAACTGCCTGATCTTCGACCCATGGGTGCCCAAGCACCCGTCTCTGCGGCGCGTCGCTCGCGTCGCCACGTGTTGCAAAGCGAGCACGCCATAGGCGTCATGCCACGCGAACACCGTCGACGATCAGGTACGTATCGTCTTCCTCATGTACGTGTCCGTACGCGGCGACACCGAGGATCTGCGCGTACGCGTTCGGATCCTGTCCCAGCGCGAGCGCAGCAACGGCGAGCTTCACGCGCGCCTCGTCCTCGCTCATCAGGTCGGCTTCGTACGCAGCGAGCACGTCGTCGTGCGGCCAGATCTGTTCGCACGTACCTGCGAAGCCAGCATCGTGTCGTCCCCAGAATCCAACCGGACGCTCACCAGATTTCCATGCGGCGATCACGTCATCGATCGTCCCGGGGTGGACCCACAACCAGTTTCGATAACCATATTCCTCGATGATCCAAACCTTGGTACTCATCGTGTGAGATCCTTGAGCTCGGCGATCGCGCCACCAAGCATCGCGCGCATCATCGCGATCCCGTAGCGCGCAGCCTCGAGCGGCGTCGCGAACCGCGTCGGAAGCGGAAGCTCACCCCACGCAGAGTCATTCTCCGTCTCGACTGTGTCGACCGTGTAGTGGCACTCGAACATGCCATCGGGCGTGTCGTTGTTGCCGACGATGATGGTCACGCCCGCACGAATCTCGGTCGGCGCGTGCGTGTAGATCCATCGCGCGTAATCGGCGGTGATCTCGGCTTCTTCGAAGTCCAGCTCCGCGAGGCATGCATCCCATGCATGGGGCTGTGTCGAATCCCAGTTCTCCGGCACATGGACTCGCGTGCGTTCGCGTTGTGACGCGTGATTCCACGCGCGGCCCGTGCGCGCGAACAGCGCTTGGGCTCTCCCATAGTCCAGCATTAGTAAACCCTTACCTTTCTTCGGTCGATGAAGTGTGGCGATGCCACGCCGCCGGTCAGCGCGATCCAATGGACGGTCGATCGCGCCATGATCTGACGCATGGCGGACAGAAGCGTCGCGGGATGACTCGGTCGCCACCCGGTGCGATCCTCAAGCAGTTCGTAGAACGCGGCCTGTGCGACCGCGACCGCGTGCAATCGAACGTTCACCGTATGGCGAAGCTCGACGTCGTCGATGTTGTGGTTGATCACGTTGAGCTCCCACGCGATGCTCGCGTCGTCGTACCAACACGACTCTCGTTGCCACCACGCGAGCACGAAGGCGAGATCAGGATCCCACGTCTGCGGATCGACGATGAGCACCTCGCCGTCAGGAAGCCACTCGATCGCGAGCTTCTCGCCGCCGTAGAAGCAGTGGCTCTGACTGTCGTGCCTGACGGCTTTGTTGCCCATCTGTCGTCAATGACGCACCGATGGCGTGGATCTGACAGCCGACCGTAAGATCTCGGATCTCGATGCCGGGATGCTCAGGACGTCATCGTGGGTATCGAGCGACCCATTACGAATCAGGCAAGCGCTTGGTATCGTCTGACCGTGGAAAGCGAATCACGCAGCGTTTCGGCTGTGCGGTACGTCAAGGAGCATGGCGTCTCGTTTCATATTGCCGGCATCTTGTTCGGAATCAGCCGTGAACGCGTCCGACAGAAGTGGCGCGCGTTGTACGGCGACGAGGTGCCGCCAACCATCGTCTCGTCTCACGAACGATCCGAGGCCAAGGATCGCTGCGTGCGGTTGCTGATGGAGCGCGACCCAGCGTCGATGTCGGTCGCAAGCGACATACTGATGGATCGCGGGATTATTCACACCGGGATCATCGAGTCGATGCAAGATATCCGCGACCCCCACGTTTTTCTAGGCGAAGGCAGGCTCCTCGATCTCAAGGTAACGGTCGACGGCGAGACCAAACATTATTGGGCGATGCTCAAGCCCGGAGATCTGGGATTCGGTCCGCACCGTTTCACCGTTACAAACCGCGCCCCACCGATCAGACAAGAACAACTCGATGAGGGGAAGACCCGCATCGTTCCTATCAGCAACGACGCCTGGCAAGTTCAACAACACAACGGCGGAACGATCCGAACCTTACCCACACGGGAAGAGGCTCGACGCTTCGCGCTTGAGTATGAACGCGAGCACACGACACAGTATCCAAAGCAGCAATTTCATCCGGTTCCGCACGGCATCTTCGCAGTCGAAACGCACGTTGCGTCCGAAGATGATGAAGATGAGGTGCGATCATGGATCGACAAGTGGTGGAGGTAATGACATGAAAACGACCACGGCTGCGATGATGCTGATGAGCATCGCTGCTTCCGCAGAGGTGCCTCCGTTGCCGGATGTCACGTCGTTCACGCCTCGCGCCGCTCGACATGCGAGTGATGCGCGCACGGCGGAAGAGCGTCGCGCCGATCGAAAGACCGCACGCAAGCAACGACTGCGGTTGCGTGCTCGTCGAGGGCGCTGGGCATAGCCGCAGTTACGAGGTCGCGCATCGACCTTGATTTGCACGAGACGCGCGGCCCTGATATCCACATCGCTTTCGATGAGGGCGTCATCCGAGGACATCTGCGCGCTGGAGTTGCTCCACGTCGAACTCCAGCTCGTCGCCGCGTACTCGGTGTCCGAGTCAGCGGGCGGGCAAACGCTTGGCGATCACATCACACATCCGTTTGAGCGCGCCGATCTCGCCGTCGATCCGATCGGCCATGTCGAGGATGTGCAGAAGCAAGATGTCACGATCCCGATCCAGGTAGTTGGTATGGCGCTGGACGTAACTCGCGAGCCTCTCGCGCGCTAACGGCGCCTCGACGTCGCGGTCGTAGGGCTCATCCGGTGATCGCCGGCCCTCAGCTGGCTCTTGCTCGGTCACATATTCGGGCCGGAAGCCGTACGAGAATCGGTGACCACAGGCTCGGCACTTCACCTCTTGGTGTGCAGCCATCGCCTCGTTCGCCGGAACATCGAACCAGTCGACGACGTGGCACTGTGAGCACGCTATTCGTTTGCCCATGCCCGACGCTAACACCCGGGTGATCTACGACCCAGTTTCTGAAATTCAGCCCCGTGATACGGTTCACGGCGTGATCGGCAACGCGACGGCTGTCATCCCGGGCCTCTTCCTCGGCACACGAGAAGATGCCGAGGCCTTTGGCGATCGGGTGCCCGATGGATGGGCGTGCATCTCGGTGACGGAATACCGCAAGCGCTACAACCGTGCCGAAGAGCTTCCGCGCGAGCCATCGGGGTCTCTCGACATGCCCTTCATGATGGATACGCCCAATGGTTGGTGCGTCGATCGCCACAAGCTCGACCTGATTGCCGAAACGATCTGGCACCGCCGCCTCGAAGGCAAGTCGGTTCTCGTTCACTGCATTCAAGCGCAAGAGCGCTCGCCCATCGCCGTTGCGTGGTTTCTTGCGTGGTCTGGTCACTCGGCGTCGCTCACGCAGGCATACGATCTCGTCGCGAGGCTTCACCCGCGCACCGAACGCCGCGACAAATGGATTCAGGGCGCGACACCTGGCAGCGAGCCGCAAGAGCTGCGCGACCTTCTCGAAGCATCGCGCCACCTTGCGAATTGCGACGCTCATCAACGTCAGCCAGCGATCGAATCTCTCGTGTCTGCTGCTGCGCGCTGGGGAAGCAAGTGACGCAGTGAGCGTCGACAGCAAACGCACCGCGACGCTTCTCGCGACGTACCCGATCGAAGCTTGGCTGCGCGAGCAAGTGTCATCGGCGGCGGGGCTTGCGCTCCTCGCCGAGATGTTCAAGATCGAGAACACGCCGCCGATGGCCAACGCCGTGCGTGAGTGGTGCACTGCCATCGCGCTTCAGATCTCGTCCGGCGAATTCCATCCGACCGCAGACAACGTGATGGTTGCGCTCCATCACTTCGACGCCGTCGAGCATGTGCACTACAGGTTGGGCGAAGACGCGTTCGCTTGTGACGTCTGCGGTGCCAGACCAGATGCGGATGGCGATGTCGATCACGGGCGCGGCTGCTTCACGCAGAGCGCAGACGGCGGCGGCTTCTCCTACGAAGAGGAGATGGATCGCTCACTCGATCCACGTCGCAAGCTGATCTCGCCGGCATCAAGTACGGCGACGAGCCGGATGACACCACTCATCGTGCACGCCGCACGTACGCTTCCGAACGCGTCGATCGCATCGACCCACACAACGACCGGGTTCGAATCGATCACCATCCGAGACGTCGAGCTCGTTGTGACGGTGATCTGGACGCCGGACGAGGGATTTTCTGGCAGCGACCTCGTGGGAGGCGGAGGATTCAGAACGACCGACGAGGTCGAAGCGATCCGAGAGATGGACAAGCTGTTGCGTGTCGCGCCCAAGGCGTCGTCGGCGCGCTGATCAGCTCACGTAGGACACGACCTCATACTTGGGGATATTCTCGAGCTTGTGCCACGTCAGCACGAGCATGTGATCGACAGCGTTCCCCGTATCAGGATCGAACAGGTCCCACGTTGCATTGCCGTCGCGACCAACCAGGAACGTCTCTTTCTCTTCCGGATCGAAGCTGAGGCCGGCATCCTCGACGATACGGAAGAGGTTTTTTAGCGGAATCGCGTCGAAGTATCGGTTGTGGATCAAGTCGTAGATCCCGTCATTCGCTTTCTTCGCCGCCTTCGACATCGTCGCCTTGTTCGATGCTGCGCGGGCCTTCCGTTTCGGCGGCGCCCCCATTCGACTTCCGGCCGCAGCTTCGATGTCGCTTCGGATTTGAGCTGTGGTCCTGGCCATGTCGCATCGTAGACCAGCTCGAGACCCGGCTCAAACTTCGGTTTGTTGACCGTCGATCCTCGTCGAACTACCATCCGTGGATGAGCGACGACGTCTACGCGGGAACCTTCGATAAGCCTCTGCGCGTCGAGATTATTCGCACGGGTGGCTGGACTGGCTCGGTTAACAACGCCTACTTCAAGAAGGGCCAGTTCGCGTACGTCATTGCCGCAAACACAAAGGGCGGTTCCCATCTCGTAGATAAGTCGATCGATTCGCAGCCCGGAGAGGCCGCTTTCCTCGTTTCGAAGACACCACAAATGCGAGGTGGTGCGCTCTGGATGTCGGCGGATGCTCTCCGGTTCACGAAGGCGCCCAAGGATCGACTCAAGGAGCTGAGCGACGACGAGCGCGTTGCGGTGGACCTGATGACCATCAACGGTGGATCACACAGGGATGCGATCAATCGCTTGGTCCCGGATCAGGAACGTCGCGGGTACATCAAGACGCTCGCCGATCAGCTCAAATCTGTGCGTCCGCGCAACCCGAGGTAAGGTGCAGAGGATGCCCTGCGAGCTCTGTTGCGCCAGTTCACCCATAAAGGATCCCAAGGAGTCGATCGACGAGATCTATCGCAAGAGCGGATGGCTTCCATTAGATCCCAACCAACGAAGGCAACGAATGCTCAGCGAGGCTGCCGAGGCGTTCGTCAAAGGGACGATCAAGGGATATCTTGAAGGAAACAACGATCAGCCCACGCTTGACGCGCTTGACGTGGAGGCTGTTGATAAGATCGACAAAGCATACGACGAGTACGTTGGAGGACTCTGCCCCGACCACGACTTCTTCGGCCCGTTCATCGCGGCGGAGTGGCAACGCGTTCGTTCGGAAACACTCACTACACTCACTACCGTCGCCGTCGCCGATTAACTGAAGCGATCAGTTTCGCATCGCGTGCTGCGCCTTGGCCGCCTCGTAGAGCGCCTGCGCCATGTTCTCGTGAGCGTTGTGCTTCGTGCGACACGATGGATTCGCGCACACGAACGTTGGCTCGCCGTCCCAGTACAGGTCAGTCGCTGCGATGCCTTCCACACCTTCGGTGATCGGGATCTCGCCGATGTCGAGATCGATGCCAGCTCCTTCGCATGACTGAACGATCACGTCGCGGATGTGCTCGATGCTGTGCTCCCCGGGCTCGATGTGCCAGATCGCGCGCACGCCGATTTCTGGAATCCACACGAAGGCGATGGGCTCGGCGATCGATCCGAACGGCTTCACGAACCAGGCTCGTGGCGTCATCATCTCCGGTCGTAGTGGCGGATGCGCCGAATGTGACGCGTGGGACGCATGTGGGCGTTGCCGATGGTTGTGTTGATGCCGGCGGCGTTCGTTGCGTGTCATCCGCCGCTTGTATCACTCGGGGATGACGTCTGCTCGAAGATCTGCGCGGCGTTCACGAAACCGCTCGCGGCGGTCGTTCTCTTGATGCGAGAAGTGCAACACGGGACAGTCAGCGACGACCACACCGCGCAGCCGCTGACCGCGGTACGGGATCAGCCCGCGACCGCAGAAGCACTTCCCGAGCTTTCGCTTGCGTCGCGAGCGCGCCATCACGTCACCCTGGACCACATCTCGGATCCGTGCTCACCAAGATCTGCCACATTCCCTTCGAACTTCGCGTTCGGATCGCCAAACGATTCCGGATCGTCCGGGATCGGGATCTCGAACTTCGGCTCGGACAGCACGCGCACGACCCGGAACACGTCGAAGTATTCCTCGTCGACCGGATGCTTGATGCGTTCGACGAAGATTCTCCCGAACTTCTCACGCCAGTGAAAGAACGCGGCGTGCTTTGCGCTCCACCGTGCGACGGTCGCGTTCCGGCATCGGCCGATGTAATAGCCGCCATCGACGAGCTCCGTCTTCGGCAAGATCGCCCGACCCGTTTTTTCGTCGCGATGTGGAAGCATGTTCGAGTCCGAGGCGAAGTATCGCACGACGATCCGATCTTGCCGGGTACGAAACTACCCACGAGACGACAACCTTGATGCTGTGGCAGTCTGCGTTTCGTGCGAAGCAACGACGAGGTGCAACGTGGGTGAGCCTGCTGGATTGACGGTAGGCGATCGCGCCGACGCCAAGAAGGCAGCGCAAGCGATCTACGACTCGGTCGTGAACAACGTCAGCACACCGTCTGGAACCTTGATCGCGCAAGCACTACTCATGGGGATCCCACCGGACACGCTCGTTCTGTGGCTTGCGCAGCTCACGCTCGAGGCTCCCTAACGTGGCCGCGACGCTCGGGCCAGCGAATGATGTCGGTATCGAGCACGAGATCCGCGCCGCTGAGATCGCGCAGTCCGGGTATCGATTCACGAGCGGCGGCGTGCTGCGATCTATCCGATCCGTCACGAGATCTATGTCATGGGACGAAGGTGCCGGTTGGGATGCGTGGAAGTCCGACGGCGAGCAGTGCGATATGTACGGCTGCGAAGTAGACGAGCAAGAGTTCCTCGCCGGGTGGCTCGCTGCCGCAATCGTTGCGGATTCAGAGGGACTACTGTGACCGACGAGGATGCGCGCAAGCTTCCCAACGGCATCTACCTGATTCACTTCTATGGTGGCGGGCAAACGCTTGCCGCTGTCGGGAAGTCGGGGGATGGCAGCTCGTGGCTTGCCTGTGTGACGTGGAACAACCCAGACGCGTCGGTCTGGGATCTGGTCGAGCGCGCCGAGATCTTGTTCACACCAATAGAAACGGGCGCGCAACGCGACGCGATAGCCATCGCTCGTATCTCGCAACAAGCGGCCGTGATCCTCGCCTGTCAGCCTCTCGAACCGATCGATGCCGGCACGATGGATCCGGCCATCGGCGTGCGTGTGTTCGATGCGTTGGTCAACGTCGATGCACGCGTCCGCTCGCTTGCTGGTCTCGTGCGTGAGCTGGCTGTCCAACTCGGTGCGAATCACGAGGACCCAAACCAATGAGTGACGATCGGATCGCCATTTCGCCGACCAACCTGCCGCCCAACGTCGTTGCTCAATGGGAGGCTCTCGCCAGGGGATATCGCGACGCATGCGAAGAGCTCGTGAAGCTCCGCGCTGAGAACGAGCGCAACAAGGCGAGGCTCATCGCCATCGGCATCCTCTGCAACACCGAAACAAAACCATCGGGCCTATGATTGGCGGCACAGATATCTCGCTCGACACGTTCGATCAGAAGCCTGAGAAGGTTCTGTCGTCGGTTACGCACGTGGCACGCAAGCACTGGCCGAGCTGCGTCACCGTCGATGCATTGACCGGCGAACGGTTCGATTCAGCATCAGGCGAGGCGGCGTTCAGCGAGATCAGCGAACTACTCGTGTTCCACGACGAGGAATCGCGCGCACGCTGGGACGAACTTGGAGCCGATCCGGCGAACGAGAACACCGTGCTCTACGCGATCGCGCGCGCACGTGTCCTGACACTGGTCGTCGAAGACGCGAGCACCGACTTTGCGCGATCGGTCGTTGCCGAACTTTCCGCGTTGTTCGGTCGAGGTACACCATGAGCGTCAAACTCGTCGTGAAATGCAACGGTCACGAATGCTGGGCTTGCAAGGTCTTCGACGGCGGAAACATTCGCGCTCACGTGAACATGCTCAAGAAGAACGGGTGGACGAAGGGGCGCGGCGTCGGCGATAGCTCGCACGCGCGTCCGCGCCTCGACTGGTGCCCGGCGTGTACCAAGCGTCGAGCTAACGCCAAGCGAAGCCTTCGGCGTTCGAAGTAACTGATCAGACGTCGATCGACGAACAAACCGAGACAGGAGCATCAGGTGACAACGAAGACGAAGAAGCACGACAAACCCAAGGCCGTGGTGCGCTACGGAGCTGATTGGCACGACGGACCTGGGTGGTACTGGTGGTCGTCGGATCTTCCGGAAGAGGGATCCAACGGCGCATTCGCCTCCAAGGAGATCGCAATCACCGACGCAGAGAGCAGCGGTTACGACGTGGTCACGTGGACCGAATACGTCGACAACAACGACGGCGACATCCTCTTGCCCACCGAGAACACGACCCAACGCAGTCGCGGAACGAAGAGGTCGCGCTGGCACTACGGCGAGTACAAGGGGCCGGGCGTATTTGCCAACCTCACGAAGCAAGGCGACCTCTTGCGCGTCGTCGTGGCCGGCGACCTGAGGCGCGAAGACGTCGTCTTCATACGCGATCGCCTCAACGAGTGGCTTGTTGCCACCGAAGAGCCAAAGCCGGATCCGAAGAAGCCCAAGAGCGACGGGAAGTAATGATCGAGACCGCGGTCGGCCATGGTGAGGAAATCGGTCGCGCACGGCTCCTTGGTGCCGCCAAGGAGCTCGATGGCGTGCCGGTTGATCTCGTGGTGAGAGTCAACGGAGATGCTTCGACGACCGATCCAGGACGAGTAACGCTCTCGCTTGGACCGAGCCCGGCACGCACAGTGGTCGTCGCGCTTGGCGCGAAGGAAGCACGGTCCCTCTCGGCCTTGCTTGCCAAGGCTGCACATGCCGCCGAACAGATTCCGACGTTTGTGCGATCGAACAATGAGATCGGCAGCGTTCGTGTGCTGGTGTTCATCGACGGGATCGGAATGATCCCGTACGACCTGCCGGTATTCGTTTCCCGCATGGATCTTCACGTCCCAGGCACCGTTGCTGTCGCTCTCCGACGCGAGAGTTCTTCGTTCGCGGCGACGCTCCAGGCGTCGTGGATCGCGACAGAGCTCGCGAACATGCTGGCTGCCGCCGCCACGCATGCAGAGGCTGCGGATCGAGAGTCCGCGCTGCGTATTCACTAAGCAAAGGAACAGGAACCATGATCGGAACTTACGCAAGCAAACGAAAGCCGTTCCGCGCTGTGCAGTGGAACGGTCACATGAGCGACGCCATGCAGAAGGACGTCGACGAGCTCGTCTCCATTCGTCAAGTGAGCCTGTTCGGTGACACGCTGGTCGTCGACGGGCTGCGAATCAAGTCGGGTGATTGGCTTGCCTCGAAGGACGGCGATGACTTGAAAGTCATCCCGGGAGACGAATTCAGAGAGCACTACGAAAACGTTCGAGAACAGGCACGGCCATCCATCGTGACCGAAGAGGAGCACGCATCGGCGGTTAAGCTGTTCGTGCAGCATCTCGACATGTTGCTCGCTGTCGGTCTCAAGCTATCGCCTCGCGAAGACACGTCGCATGTCTTCCGCGATCGTGACGCTCTCGTGATGAGCATCCGACGGCTGCTCGAAGATCACGCGTCACTTGCTGC
>Ga0068860_100008200_pt1 | contig 10399 bp, 9 predicted proteins | sample KBSSwiS32_FD_66597 | JGI IMG/M metagenome (GOLD analysis project Ga0068860, IMG submission 66597) | Switchgrass rhizosphere microbial communities from Kellogg Biological Station, Michigan, USA - KBS Switchgrass S3-2 | ecosystem: Host-associated > Plants > Roots > Rhizosphere > Soil ...
CTGGTCGCGATCACCACGGAGTACCCGGACCTGCTCCCGTTCCTCACGTTCGCGCGCGACGCCGTGGCCCGACGTCACGTCGCGCACAGCTTCTTCAACCTCGCCTGGCCAGAGAACGACGCCGTCCTCGAGGAGCTGCTCGCGACCCGGCACGAGAAGGCCACCCTCCTCGGCTACGCGAGCTGGCCCGACTACGACGCCGAGACCAAGATGATCGGCACCGGCGAGGCGATCGGCGCGTTCGTCGATCGCATCAGCGACGAGGCGGACGCTGCCGGCCGTCGCGAGATCGCAACCCTGCTCGAGCGTGCCGCCACCGAGGGCGAGGACACGATCGACCTGGCCAACTGGCGCTTCTACCACGAGGCGGTCAAGCGCGAGCAGTACGGCGTCGACGCGCAGGAGGTTCGCCGCTACTTCGACTTCGGCAAGGTGCACGACGGCTTGCTCGACGTCACCAGCATGCTGTTCGGCCTGACCTACACGCAGGTCGATCAGGCGGAGGCACGCACGTGGCATCCCGACGTCACGACGTACGACGTGGGCCTGGGCCGTCCCGACGGCACCACCGAGCTGCTCGGCCGGATCCACCTCGACCTGCACCCGCGGGAGCGCAAGTTCAACCACGCGGCGCAGTTCGACCTGGCACCGGGTGTGCTCAACCGGCAGCTGCCCGAGGGCGTCCTCGTCTGCAACCTCCCGCGCGGACTCATGGACCACCGCGACGTGGTCACCCTGTTCCACGAGTTCGGCCACCTCATGCACCACGTGCTCGCCGGGCGCCACGAGTGGGTGCGGTTCTCCGGCGTGGCCACCGAGTGGGACTTCGTGGAGGCGCCGTCGCAGATGCTGGAGGAGTGGGCGTGGGACGCGGGCGCGCTGCACACCTTCGCCCGGCACCACCAGACCAACGAGCTCATCCCGGCGGAGGTGGTGAAGCGGATGAAGGCCGCCGACGAGTTCGGCAAGGGCCTGTGGGTGCGCCAGCAGATGTTCTACGCGGCGCTCAGCCTGGCGCTCTACAGCCGCAGCCCGGCCGGGCTGGACGCCACCGCGGTGATGAAAGAGCTGCAGGAGAAGTACACGCCGTTCCGCTACGTGGACGGCACGTACTTCCACCTCTCCTTCGGCCACCTCGATGGGTACTCGGCCATCTACTACACGTACATGTGGTCCCTGGTGATCGCCAAGGACCTCTTCACCGCGTTCAAGCGGGAGGGCCTGCTCAGCGCCGGGGTGGCGGGGCGGTACCGGCGGGCGATCCTCGAGCCGGGCGGCTCCAAGGAAGCCGCGGAGCTGGTGAAGGATTTCCTGGGGCGCGAGTACGGCTTCGCGGCGTACGAGGAGTGGCTGAACGCGGCCTGAGAGGTGGCATGATTCAAAGCGGGCATGACGGCCGCCATGCACGCCACCCTCAAGACGATGCGGGAGAAGCTGGGCGAGGCGCACGCGCTGGCCGTGCCCTGGCGCCGCGCCGGCCTGTGCGCGCCGAAGGAGTGGATCTACGCGTGGGTCGGCATCGCCGATCCGGAGGGGGTGCGCATCGCCGCCGAGGAGTTCGAGGCCAGCTTCGGGCGGCCGTTCCCCGAGGAGCTGGACCTCCTGTGGAAGGAGCTGAACGGGATCGCCATCCACGCTCGCACCGGCATCCCGGACGCGCCGGCGTGCCTGCTGGTGGAGCCGCGCGCCCTGCCGGACCCCATCCTGTGGCCGGCGCGCGGGCGCGGGGACCCGCTGCAGATCGCCGACGGCGACCTGCACCCCACCGGGAACCTCTACGTCCTGGGGGAGCTGCGCGGCCGCGGGATGATCGCGCTGGCGGTGCCGGACGACGAGGACGACACCTCCTGCGAGGTGGTCTGGGTGGAGCCCACGCTCACCGAACGCCCGGTGCGGGTCGCCGGCTCGCTGCGCGAGCTGCTCGACCGGTGGCTCCAGGCGGACTTCCTGATGCAGGACGTGCTGGTGAGCGCCGGCGTGAAGCTCCGCTAACCGGCGCGCGTGGCGAAGGACTGCACCTCGCGGCGCCCCGACCGCGGCGGCGGGACGGAGCGCCCCAGCCGGAACGCCAGCACCAGCTGCCGCGGCGAGCACCCCAGCGCCTTCCCCAGCTCCCATCCACGCCGATCCAGCAGCACGGAGAGCGGGTGGAGCGCCAGGCGCAGCCGCGTCGCCTCCAGCCACACCCGCAGCAGCGCCGCGCCCTGCTCGCCCGCCTCGCCGGAAGCGCAGGAGAGCACCCCGAAGCACGGCGCGCGCTGCGCGGCCGCGACCTCCTCCTTGGCCAGTGCCGCCGCCAGCGCGGGCGCCACCATCACCTTCCCGGCCGCGCGCCACAGCCCCGGCCGCATGGCCACCACCAGCGCCGCCGCCTCCCCGGTGCTCAGCCCCAGGCAGTGCGTGGACAACCCATCCTCCGGCGTCCGCGCGCCCTCCGGATCGAACCGCACCCACCGCTTCAGCTCCGCGGTGGCGCGCGCGTCCAGCCAGCTCTCCCGGCTGGCGGCGAACAGCCACTTCGACCAGCGCTCGCGCTCCGGCGTGCCCTCCGCCGCGAGGTGGAGCGTCAACCCGTGGCGCCGCGCCGCCTCCGACAGCGCCTCCAGCGCCGCCGGCTCCAGCGGCCGGGGCGAATACGCCAGCCGCGACGTCTGCCGCTGCCGCAGCAGCGACACCGGCTCCGGCTCGGGCGCCATGGAGCCGCGGTGGGTCAGGACCGCGAAGGCCCCCTCCGCCGGCCCGGGCTCGAAGCGCTGGCCCTCCGCGGCGAGCGCGATCTTCAGCGCCTCCACGAACGCGCCCAGCGACAGGCGCAGGTCCCGCTGGAGCGGGTCCGAGTGGGGCAGCGCCCGCGCCGGGTCCGCTCGCACGGTGATGCGCCCGTCGCCGCCGTACTCCACGGCCCACGGCTGGGTGTTGTGCGCGGAGGGGGCCCAGCGCGCCACCGCCAGGGCCCGGTCCACGCTCTCCAGGTCGATCGCCATCGCGCCCGGAGAATGCCAGAGGCATGCTCCAGCGTCAGGAGGAAGAGTCTGAGCTTCTCCGCCACCGTCATCCGCCTCTTCCGCGGCGCGTTCTCGCTGGACCGCGAGGTCCGGGTCCAGCTCACGGAGGAGGTGACCGCCACCATCTACAACCGCCCCGGCGAGTGGATGCCGGACGCGGCGCTGGACCGCCTGCGCGAGGAGGTGCGCGGGGTGGCCAAGGCCGCCATCCCGGGCGACCTCACCTACGGCGTCTTCCTCCCCGACCGCCGCCCCTACGAGACGCGCCTCATCGTCGTGGGCCGGCACGAGCCGTCGGGCGACGTGGTGGGCTTCAACGCCATGCCCCGCCTGGACCTGGAGGTGCAGGGGCGGCGCTACGAGGTGATGCACCTGGGCCTTTTGGTCATCCACCCGCGCTACCAGCGGCGCGGCTTCCAGGGGCTGCTCTACGGCCTGGGCGCGTTCTCGCTCTACCACCGCCTGCGCGACCGCCCGGTGTGGGTCTCCAACGTCACCGAGGTGCCCGCCGTCTTCGGCGCGGTGGCGGACCGGTTCCTGGACGTCTACCCGTCCTACGCCGACGAGCGCCCGCCGCCGCCGCTGCACCGGGAGATCGCCCGGCAGATCATGGCCCGCCACCGCCACGAGTTCGGCGTCGGCCCGGAGGCGGGGTTCGACGAGGAGCGCTTCGTCATCCAGGGCAGCTACACCGGCGGCTCGGACGCGCTGAAGAAGAACTTCGAGGACGCGCCCCGCCACCGCAAGGACGCGGCGAACGAGTTCTGCCGGCGCCACCTGGACTACTCGCGCGGGGACGACTTCCTCCAGCTCGGCCAGTTCGACACCAAGGTGATGACCAACTGGGTGCAGAGCCGGCTCCCGGCGCCGCTGCGCCCGCAGGCCGCGCGCCAGATGAAGCTGTGGACGTACCCCGGCGCGCGCGGGCCGCTCAAAGGAGCTTGAGGGACTTCATGAAGAAGACGAAGACGACCAAGAAGAAGGCGAAGGCTTCCGGGAGCACCATCGCCGAGAAGTGGATGGAGATCGCCCAGAGCCGGGGGATGACGGCCCAGCCGCCGGCGACTCGCAAGGCGGGTGCGGCGCTGTGGAAGCTCCTCGAGGACCGCTTGCCGTCGGTGCGCCTCGCGGCGGGCTTCGCGCTCGCCTCGGTGCGCGACCCGGCCCTCGTGCAAGCGTTCATCCTCGACCTCGAGGGCGCCTCCTCGGCGAGGGCCGCGCGGGCGGCGCTGATCCTCGGCGAGGCGGGGTTCCAGAACGCGGCCCCGTACTTCCTGGCGACGTTCACCCGCAAGGACCGGAAGGCGAGCGCGGCCTTTGCCCGGGCATTGGGGATGCTGGCCGAGAAGTCGGCTGCGCCCCAGCTCATCGAGGCCCTGGACGGCGACTTCGTGCCCACCGAAGCCGCCATCGCGCTCGGCCAGCTCAACGAGCCGCAGGCGGTGCCCGCGTTGATTCGCGCCCTGTCTCACCGGAACGAATCCGTCCGGGCGGCGGCGGCCTACTCGCTGGCGTGCCTGCCGGCTTCCTCCGAGGAGCAAGAGCGCGCGCTCCGGCAGCGCCTGAACGAGCTGAGCTCCGACAAGTCCCGCCGCGTGCGGATCTGCGCCGCGGTGGCGCGCTACGAGCACGGAGATCCCGAGGCGCTCGCCGCCGTCCACGCCGCACTGCACTGAGGACCAACCATGACTTCCCGCATCGGTGGTTCGGGCTTCGATTCGGGCGCCCAGTGGAACCGCTCGGCGGTCGCGGCCCCGCCGCCGGCCTCCGGCGCCGTGCTGCGACTGGGCTCCTCCGGTCCGGCGGTCATCGAGCTGCAGAAGAAGCTCAACGGCCTTGGTGAGGACCTGCCCGTCAACGGCACATTCGGTCCCCGCACCCAGGAGGCCGTCCGCCGTTTCCAGCTCGCGCAAGGGATCCGCCCGGCGAACGGCATCGCCGGGCCGGAGACGGCCGCGGCCCTGGGCCGTCCGCGAGCGGGTGGGACCATGTTTCAGGCCAGCGGCTTCGAGGCCGCGCGCCCCCGGGCCCCGGTCGCGCTGTCGGTTCCCGAGCCGCCCGCCGCCACCGCCGGGAGCCTGGACGACCTCCAGCTTCGCGTCTTCGAACGCGACGCCCGTTGGAAGTCGCTCTACCAGGGGCCTCACTTCGGCGACCCGAGCGCGACCGGCGCGCCCTTCCATGAGCGGGTGAGCCAGCGTTACTTCGTGGCGGGGGGAAACTCGCTCTTCACCCAGAAGAGCTCCATCTACACCGAGACACACGTCGTCGCGAACGCGACCGCGGAGAGCCTGGTGTCGGAGCTGAGCAAGCAGACCTTCTGGTCGGGGGGGAAAGTCGAGGGCTGGAAGGAGCACCCGGATGGGACGCGGACGTACGTGCTGAAGCCTGCCGGTCTCGATCTGGTCGAGGTCCACGAGCGGATGTACCCGCCGCTCAAGCTCGCCGACGGCTCGTGGGTGCTCCGGGTTGACATGAACGCCGAGAAGGGAAGCGCCGCGGGAAGAGCGTACTTCCTGGTGAAGCCGCGTCCTGGTGGCGGCTGCGACGTGTATGGACGATTCGCGAACGTGGACGAGAACAGCGCCCTCTTCTCGCCCGAGGACTTCGCCCGCAACCACCTGCTGGGTGAGCGCGGCCGACTCTCCGAAGGGGGGCTGATGAACAGGCTCCTCAAGCTGCCCGACGGCACCGGCATCGGCCCCGCGGTGCAACGCGCGGAGGCGGCCACCGCCAGGCGCTGACCTCAGAGGAGCTTGAGGTACTCCATCAGCGCGTCCTTCTCCTCCTCGGTCAGGCCGGCGAGCTGCTTCTCGTGGCCGTGCGAGTCGTGGCCGGACTGGGCGGTGTCGTAGACCACCGGGCGCGAGGTGGGCTCGTAGCCGGCCGGGTACCTGGTGGGGTCCGCCGGGTCCAGCGCGAGGCCCATCTTCGCGTAGTCCAGCTTGTGCCCGCCGACGAGGAAGCGGGCCGGTCGCGCCTCGGGATGGAAGAAGTGCCACAGCGTGGGGATCGACCCGTTGTGCAGGTACGGCGCCGACGCCCAGGTGGAGGTGAGGATGGGCCCGACGTACCCGCCGGAGGTCTTCGCCTCCACGTATTCCCCGAACTCCGACCTCGCGAACGCCTCCAGCACGATGCCGGCGGCCGCCTCCCAGCGGCGCGGGTCCGTCCCCATGGTGGCCTGCGTCGAGAGGTGGTTGGGGTACTCCACCAGCTTCGCCGGGTTCGTCGAGCGGTCGTACTTCCCGTGGCACCCCTGGCACTTGGCGGCGAAGAGCTGCTCGCCGCGGTCCGCCTTCGCCTGGTCCACCGGGCCGGGGAAGGGCGGCTGGCGGACGCGCGCGGTGGAGCGGAAGACCTCGCGGATCTTCCCCACGTTCTTGGTGCCGACGTGGATGGGGATGCCCAGCGTCCCGGTGGTGAACACCGACGGGATGGCGCCCACCCTGTCCAGGTGCGCGGTGGTCAGCTCCGCCTCGGTCACCTTGGCGTAGCGCGCGGCGCCCCTGGGCGCGTACACGCCGTCCCACAACAGCGACGTCTTCATGTCCCGATAGGCGAGCGAGGGGATGGAGACGATGATGGTCTCCTTCGGGGCTTCGCGCTCGTCCAGCACGCCCAGCTGCATCTTGAGCGTGGCCACGCCGTTGGTGAGCCCGGGCTGGCCGCCGCTGAAGCTGACGAAGTTCCCCACCGGCGCCCGCCGCTTCACGATCTCCCGGACGCGCGGCAGCACCACGCTCCGGATGGCGCGCCGCTCCGCCTCGCTCACCTGCGGGAAGGCGCGGCCCACCGCCGCCACGAACTCTTCGTCGCCGCCCGCCGCCACCGCGGAGAGCGCGGCGAAGACGTCGCGCGAGTACTGCTCGAAGTCGATGGAGCCGTTGGGCAGGCCCATCCAGACCTCGCGGGTGGGCATCCCCGCGGCGTCGAAGGTGCGGCCGGCGTGGCAGGTGGCGCAGCCGTTGTTGGCCACCTCCAGCTCCATCCCCGGCCCCAGCTGGAGCATCCCGGTGACGATGCCGGCCGGGCGCGTGAGCTGGGGGGCCGGCGTGCGCGGGTCCCAGTTGCCGATGCGGTCGGGCACCACGAAGCCGTAGCGCTCCATCAGCCTGGCCGCTCCCCGCTCGTCGAAGCTGGCGCCCTCCGGGTTGCGGTGCAGCAGCAGCGCGGTGCTGGTCACCTTCCAGGGGACCGCGAACGTCTGCAGCGAGTCCATGGACAACCCGGAGAAGTCGTCGAGCATGAACCGCGTCAGTCCGACGTCCTCCTGTGCACCGTACTGCGCAGCCCGCGCCTGGAACGCGCCGGAGGGGGCGGGCCCTGCACACCCCGAGGCGAGGAAGAGGGCACAGAAACTGGAGATCGCGAAGGTCGAACGCATGACGCACGACTCTTGCACGCCTTGCGCCAGTAGATTGAGCCCCGTGACCACCACCCAACCGCCCTACGAAGAGCTGTTCACCCGCAACATCGGCTTCGTGGATGAGAACGAGCAGTCGCTCCTCCGCGCAACGAAGGTGGCGGTGCTGGGCGTGGGTGGGATGGGGGGGGTGACGGCGCAGGTGCTGGCGCGCGCGGGCGTGGGGGAGCTGCGCATCCTGGACAAGGACAGCTTCGAGCCCTCCAACAACAACCGGCAGGTCTACTCGCGCGCCGACACCTGGGGCCGCCCCAAGGTGGAGGTGACGCGCGAGGAGCTGGGGAAGATCAACCCGGAGCTGAAGGTGCGGAGCGCGGACCACTTCGGCGCGGACAACGCGGACGAGATGATCGCCGGGGCGGACGTGGTGGTGAACGGGATGGACGAGCTGGGCGCCACGCTGCGCCTGTGGCGCACGGCGCGCGAGCACCGCGTGCCGGTGGTGGACGCCTGGAGCTCGCCTCTGCCCAACGTCTTCGTGCTGCGCCCCGGAGAGCCGCTCCCGGAGGAGTTCCTGGGCTACCCCACCGCGGGCGTGGACCCCTCCGACGTGACGCCCCCCATGGTGGACGAGTCCAAGGTGCGGGAGGCGCTCCACGTGGCGCTCCACTCCAGCTCGCTGCGCTACCTGGACATGGAGATCATCCGGGAGATCCTCTCCGGGGAACGGGCGCGGATCAGCTTCGCGCCCATGGTGTGGGGCGCCGGGCTGATGATGGCCTGGGAGGCGCTCAAGCTGCGCCTGGGGCGGGGCGAGGTCGCCTCGCGCCACGGCCGCTTCTGGGACCCGTGGACCGGGCGGACGCGCGACGCCCGCGGCTTCCTCCCCTTCGAGCTGGCGCTGATCCGCAAGGCCTACGGCGCGCTGATGAGCTAGCCAGTGAGGAGCGACATGCCCGTCTCCTACTTCGCCTGCGCCGCCGTCCTCCTCGTCGCCGACGTGCTGGCGCGGCCGTGGAGCGCGTGGAAGCGGCGCGGCGGCTACTACGCGGCCTACCTCCTGATGCCGTACCTGCCGCTGTTCGTGGCGCCCTTCTTGCCGGACCGCTGGATCGCGCTGGCCTTCGGGGCCGTGGCGCTGGGCGCGCTGGTCAGCTTCTCCAACATGGTGGGCCTCACCGGCTACCCCCGCGCCTTCGTCCCCACCGCCATGGTGACCGTCGCCTTCTTCGTCGCGGCGCTGGTCCACTGGTACGGGCTGTTCCAGGCGATGCCGGTGTTCGCGCTGTCGGTGCTGCTGGCGGTCTTCGCGCCGGGCGCGCGGCCGCAGGGCTTCCTCCAGCGGCTCTGCCTCTCCTGGGTGAGCTGCCTGGTCTACGGCTACCTCTGGGCGCACTCGCTGCTGTTCCTGGACACCGACCTCCGCGGGCTGGCGGACGGGAAGTCCTGGGACCTGCTGGCGCTGCTGTGCGCGAAGGCGGGGGACACGGTCTGGGCGCTGGTGCGGGACCGGCTGGGCCGGCGCACGCGGTTGCTCCAGGCGCTCTCCACCGTGCCGGGCTCGATGGCGGGCGGAGTGGTGGCGTCCTGGCTCTATCTGCCCGGCGGCGCCCAGCGCTGGGAGATGGTGCTGTTCGGCGCGGTGGTGGGGGCGGGGCTGGTGGTGGGGAGCTGGGGCCACGAGATGATCGCCACCGACGTCCTGGAGCGCGAGCAGCGCGCGCCGCTGAAGTCCACCATGCTCTTCGCCTTCGGCTTCTCGCTGGCGCTGGGCTACCACCTCATCCGCTACCTGGCCTTCCAGACGACCTAGAGCGGCCGCGCGTAGAGCTGGAGCTGGTGCTTGACGCGCATGCCCAGCGCGCGGGCCTGCGCGCGCGAGGGCGCGTTGCTCTCGGAGATCCAGGTGCTGTCCAGGGTGCGGAAGCCGGCCGCCTGGCAGCGGCGGATCAGCTCCGCCACCACGATGCGCATCAGCCCCAGGCCCTGGTGCGCCGGGCTGGTGGCGACGAACTGCACCAGCGCCGCGTCCAGGGTCCGCGCCCCGGCCAGGAACTTCGCCCAGCCCAGCGGGAACAGCCGCCCGCCCATTCGCCGGAAGAGCACCTGGAAGTCGGGGAGGAACATCCCCACGCCCACCGGCACGCCGTCCAGCTCGATGAACACGGTCAGCTCCGGGCGCACCACGCGCTTCATGGGGCCGGCCATGAAGTCCACCTCGACCGGGTCCATGGGGACGAAGCCGTAGTTGGAGGTGAAGGACTCGTTGAGCAGCCCCACCGCGGCGCGCACGTCCTCCTCGAAGCGGTCCTTGCGGAAGCCGCGCACGACGACTCGCGGGTCCTGCATCCAGGCGCGGTGCTTCGCCTCCAGCATCTTCTCCGGGTCGATGCGCGCCACGTCGTCCGCGCGGAAGGTGGCCAGCTTCATCACCGGCTTCATCCCGCAGGCTTCCAGGAGCCTGGGGAGGTGCGGCGCGTTCCAGCCCTGGCTGAAGGAGGCCGGCTCGTCGAAGCCCTCCACCACCACGCCCACGCTCTCGCGGATGTTGAGGTCGTAGGGGCCGCGCAGCTCGGTCAGGCCACGGGTCCGGTGCAGGTCCGCGGCGGCATCCAGCAGCGCGCGCGCCACCTCGGCGTCGTCCGGGCACTCCAGCAGCCCGAAGAAGCCGGCGCGCTCGCCGTGGATCCGGTTGGAGGCGTGGTGGACGTGCGCGAGCACGCGACCCACCGGCCGCCCGCCGTCGGTGGCCAGCAGCAGTTGGCGTTCGCCGCGGCCGTCGCGCCAGAGCGGGTTCTTGTCGGAGAGGGAGCGCTCCAGGTCGTCCAGAAGCGGCGGCGACCAGATGGGGTCGCCCGCGTGGAGCGAGAACGGGAGCTCCAGGAACGCCCGGCGCTGGGCGGAGGTCCGGACCTCTTGGATGGTGACCGGCACGCCCTCATGCGTAGCACAGGCGGCGGGCCGTCACTTGGCGGCGATCACCATGCAGATGACCAGGGCGAACATCACCGCGCCCTCGATGAACGCG
>Ga0068860_100008205_pt1 | contig 10395 bp, 5 predicted proteins | sample KBSSwiS32_FD_66597 | JGI IMG/M metagenome (GOLD analysis project Ga0068860, IMG submission 66597) | Switchgrass rhizosphere microbial communities from Kellogg Biological Station, Michigan, USA - KBS Switchgrass S3-2 | ecosystem: Host-associated > Plants > Roots > Rhizosphere > Soil ...
CGGCTGCATAGAAGCCTTCTGTCTGGAAGCCCCAGATCTCACCGTATGTCTTGCCTTTGTAGTTGAAGGCGGTGGAGATGGAGTTGTTGGGATTGCTCCATTTGGTAAAGATGGTCTTGTAGTCGTTGAGGCCGATGGAGCCATAGAGCGTCAGGTCCTTGTTGACCTGGTAGTTGGCGTCGATGGTCAGTTCATATCCCCGTGTACGGAAGTTGCCGGCATTGATCCTGGGGCCGGTGGTTCCGAAGGTGAGGGGAACGCTTGTGGGCTGGATCATACCGTCGTTGTCGCGTTGATACCAGTCGAAGGTAATACCGATGTGGTCATGCAGGATACGTGCGTCCAGGCCGAAGTCCAGGGTCCTGATCCTTTCCCATTTTAAAGAATTGGCAACAGATTGAGGCTGGCTGATCGTCTGTGCAATGGTGCCTGCGCTGGTAATCCAGCTGGCCGAAGAGCCTGTCATGATCCGCTGATAAGGGCTAAGTCCGTTGGAAGTGACATCCTGGTTGCCCAATTCGCCATAGGAAGCACGGACCTTGAGGTCCGATAAGGCAGGCTTCAATCTCTCCATGAATTTCTCCTGGCTGATACGATAGCCGGCGGAGGCGGAGGAGAAGAAGGCCCAGCGGTCCTGGGGTGGGAAATAGGAGGAGCCGTCGTAACGGGTATTCAGTTCCAGCAGGAACTTATCCATGTATGCGTAGTTGATACGGCCAAAATAGCCGGCAAATGCTTTATGACCATGACCATTGGGATCCCATCCAAGAGGTACGCTGGAAGAGCTGGGGCCGCTGGTTTGAGTGCCGTAGGTCAGGCCAAGCTCGCCCTGGCTGGGATCGAGCAGGCCCATTCTGGTGGCGTAGAAGTTGACGTTCTCATTAGATTCTGCGTTGATACCCGCGGTGAGCTTCAGGTCATGTTCGCCAAAACGGTGCTGATAGGTAAGATAACCGTTGAAGGCATTTACCATGGCCCTGCCGGAGGTATATGTTACCTGGTCGGAAGCGGCGCTGGCGATGTTCGTCAGGGAAAGTGCGCCAGCTGTCCAGAAGTCCCATGCAGTAATGGGGCCGCCTACTTCGTGCCGAAGCGCATTATCCCTGCCGATGGTATAGTCGGCACGGAAATTCAGGTCCTTGGTGATCTTCACTGTAGCACCCAGGTCGATCCTGGAATAGTTGTCGCTAAGTCCTGCTCTTTGTGCGCCATCCATGTAGGCGGAATTGACCCTGAAATAATGTCCCTGGTAGGTGCCATAGGGAAAGTAAGCGCCCCAGCGCCAGAAATAATACCAGTAGTCCTGGTAGGAATAAGGGTAGTCGTATTGATAGTTGCGGTATAACATTTTGGCGCTGACATCCAGCCAGGAGGTGACATTGGCGTTGACGCTGGCTGTAATATTATATTTCTTCACATCGTCGGCGTTCATTTTGAGCATGCCGCCATCGTAGCTATATCCGCCGGAGAGATAGTAGCTGACCTTGTCGCTACCGCCGGATATGGAAAGGTTGTGGTTTTGAGAGAACGTGTATTTGTTCAGGAATTCTTTTTTGGGATCCCATACTTTATAGAAATAAGTACGGCCGCTGGGTCTTATATCCCAGTCCTGGCCTTTGATCATTTCCGTACCTGTATTCTTACCTGCGTAGGTTTTTTCCCAGTTCTCGATGCCATCGGCCAGCGTATCCAGGGCCATGCCGAAAGTTTCGGGTGCGGCCGTTCCGCCGCGGATACCGGCGGCGTCGAGCGCACGCAATTCAGCCACCGGCTCTGCAAAGTCCGGGAGTATTGTAGGGGTATTGCCTGCGAAATTATTGGTGTACGTGATGGATGATTTTTGATTCTTCCTGCCCGTCCTGGTCTTGATCAATACCACACCAAAAGCGGCTCTGGCTCCATAGATGGATGCAGAGGCGGCATCTTTCAGTACAGAAATGCTTTCGATGTCCTGGGGATTGATGATGGACAGGTCATCTGTCTGAACGTTGTCAACCAGGATCAGCGGTCTGCTTTGACCGTTGATGGAGCCGATGCCGCGGATCTTGATATCGGCGCCGGCTGTCAGGCCGCCGTTGCCGTATAGGATGGTAAGGCCTGGCACAACACCTTGCAGCGCTTTGGCCGGGTCGTTCATGGGCTTGCTGGCAAAGGTCTTTGTGACGTCTACAGTGGCCACTGCACCTGTCAGGTCGGCTTTTTTCTGAAAACCGTAACCCACTACGACCACCTGGTTAAGGGAATTGTCCAGGAGCGTCAACGCTACTTCATAGGAGGTGGCAGCTGTGATCTTTATGGTGATCGGATTGTAGCCAACGGAAGATACGGTAAAGGATTGGGCTCCATTGGCCTGGAATAAGAATTTGCCCCCTGCGTCGGTAGTGAGTCCTTTGTTGCCGGAGACGGTTATGCTCGCACCCGGTATTGGAGCGTGCGTGATCTTGTCAAAGACCTCGCCTGTGATCTGTTGCCCGAACGCGTGGCTGGTGAGCCAGCAAAGCAGTCCGACGAGCGACAGCGCTTTGTAATTTCTCATAATGTAAATTTTAAGTTTTTCCCTGGTTGAGTTTGTTTATGGTGATTGTTCTGAAAAACCGCTGTTAGGGGGTACGAATTCCATGATGCTGCCTTCGATGAGGCTGATCCAGATATTGCCTTCTCTGTCGGCGGCGATCCCGTTGATAGAGGAATTACCCGCCTTGTGTTCCAGGAGGATCCTACCGGTGGCGGCATCCGCCGCGACGAATACTCCATTCTTTGTTCCCGCATATAGTACTCCGTTGATTTCGATCATGGGGCAGGGATTGTGTTCGTAGCCAAATGCTGCGTTTGTCTCCCAGTTGAGGTGAAAGGAGTCTGTTGCCGTGCTGACGGAGATGATCGTGTCGTTCATCAGCTTGGCATATATCTGCCGGCCGTCCGCGGAGATGCCCATGGATTCGCGGACATGGCGGCTGTTGTTTCGCCAGAGGGTTTTGCCTGTGGCCAGGTCGATGGCTGTCATATAGCGATCCGGCGCTACGATGAATACTTTTCCGTTTGCGATGGCGGGGACGACATTGCCGGGAGAGTACAGTTTTTGTTGTTTGCCGTTGTCCCATTTCCATTGCAGCTGACCTGTGGCTGCGTCGAGACAATAGAGGTGGCGGTCCCAGGCGCCGAAGATGAGCTTGTCGCCTGCGGGTGAGAGAACGGGTTTGGCCTGTAGCTGCCCTTCGGGTGTGGTATTTTTCCAGATGAGCTTCCCGTCTGTGATACGCAGCTTGTAGAAATGGCTGCCTGTGCCGATGTAGAGCGCATCGCCTTTTACCAAACCTTCACTGATGCCGGGCTGGCTGGTAGGCAGGTTCCATTTTTCCTTGCCTGTCTTTATATCGAGACCGTGGATACAGCCATCCACCGTGCTGAAGGCAACGGTACTATCCCCATATGCGGGCGTGCAAAAGATGGAGCCGGGGTATTGGTTGCGCCAGCGTACTTTATGCGTGAGTGGATCGAGCGCGATGATCTGTCCGCGGGAGTTGCCGTATACGATGGTATGTTTGTCGACGGCCAGGATCCCTGTGAAGATGGAGGCCGAATCATTTGTGTGGAAGGGAATGACGGCCGGAGGATAAGCAGCATTGATAGAAGAGTTGGGGCGCGGCATGGAAGGGCGATGGTCTATCACCGGGGAAGGGTCGGAGAGGGAAAATGCAACGAAGGGGCAGCCGATGGGCTGGTGCAGCTGTTTTTCGTAGAGGTAGGCGCTGTCGTTGTGGAGGGTGAGGATGTTATAGCCGGGGATGTCGGATCCGCTGATGAGGGCTGCGCGACCCATTAGGCCGGGGAGTCCGTCGAAGTTGTGGAGAGAGAGGCGGTGACCGTGTCCGCAGAGGACGAGGCGGGTATTGTATTGTTTTAGTATGTCTGTCACCTCGTACCAATTGTCAAGACCGTCGCCGAGGGGATAGTGAGCGAGGGATATGACTGTCCGGCCTGGCGTGGCTGCCTGGGCGAGTGTTTGTTTGATCCATTGGACATCTTCTTCTTTTACGTGTCCGTCGCCCATTTTGAGAAAGGGACCTGTGTCGAAGCCTATGAAGAGGTAGTTACCGGAGGAGAAGAAGAGGCGGTCGCTGCCCCAGAGGCGGGGGAAGGTCTGACAGGCGGATTTGGACCAGTTGGTTTCGTGGTTGCCGGGCACGATGTGAAGGGGGATCCTAAGCTGACTCAGGATGCCGTGTACTGTGATCAGTTCTGTGTCGAGTCCGGTGTTGGTGAGGTCACCGGTGACGACCGCAAAGTCAAAGCCGCCTGTGTTAATCTCGGCAACGATGTTTTCGAGATTGGATTCGCTGACGGCGCCTGGTGAAACATGGATATCCGTCAGGAAGGCGATGCGAAGGCTGTTATCGGGTTTTTGTGAGGAGCAGGGGTAAGATATAGCTATTAGGCTGATTGACAAGAGAATGTAGCGGTGTAATGCCCGGGCAAAAGAGCCTGGTCTTCCGGTGGATCGAATAGGTGATGCGGGCTTTTTCATGGCAGTTTTGGTTAAAGACCGATTGAAGGTAGCGCAAAAAGCCGCATAAAAATGCATAATAGTTAAAAATGTGCCAAAAAATGCGGGAATTTACGAGAATTTAATCTAGAAGATTGCGACGAATGGGAGTTTTATGCGGCTTTTTGCGGTTTTGTTAGATCGGGAGATGCTAGCGAGTGAGGCAGAAAGGAGATTGGAGACTAACGGGATAAAAAGATTGGGCCGACCGGTTGGCGGCTGTCGGCGGGGGAGGAGGGCCTTGGCGCACGGGAGGGGGAGTTCAAAGGATATTGGACGGGATGAAAGGTATTGGACAGGGTGATCTTACTTGAAGGTAAAGCGGGCGGTGAGGGCGAAGGCGTCGGGTACGAAATTGATCTTTGGGATGATGTCGAGCTCGGGCTTCCAGTCGAGAGAGAGGTTGAGGGGGGCGTTCTGGAATTTGTAGTCCAGGCCTACGATACCGGTGGGGCCGAGGAAAGTCTTGTGGCTTTGGACATGATCGGCGTCGGTAATGGTTTCAAAGCCCAGGTAGCCGCCCCCACCATAGAACCAGGTAAAAGCCGGTGTGCCGCCAATAAGCTGATGTTTTTCATACAGGGCGCCAATTCCAAACCGGTCGCCAAAAGAAATAAGCCCCTCCAGTGCACGTGTTTCATCCATAAAATATTTTACGCTGATAGAGTTGCTCAGGGTCGGAGCGGCGGAGCTGAACCGGACGCCCATCGCAAACTTATAGTCCTGTGCTGACACATGATTGAACAGGCTGGTGGCTCCCAGGAACACCAGGCAAAGGATGATTACTCGCATAAGTAAGAAGGTTGTGCGCCGGGTAAGGTTTGTTCCGAAAGGTAACCCATCCCCGGCGCACGTCTAATGATGGGAACTTCGGCGGAGCTGCTTCGACACGCTCCTTCTCGTTCATGACCTTCGCCATGGCTCGGTCACAGCCAGCAGACCTGTGGCCTGCTCTGCCTTTTTGAACGGCAAAAGGGCCTAAAATATTAATGGCCCTCTGTTAGAACTTTCTTAAAATAGGGAGGTGGTGTAGCGAAACCTTTGGGCATCGCCCGTAACCTTCGTTCGGTTATTCGAAGAGCTCTTCTTTTGTCTTGGGGCGGCGTGCTTCCTGCCATTTGAAGCCGCGGAGGCGCATGTCGTCGAAATTGACCTTTTTGAAGGGGATCATGCTGCCTTCAGCGTCATTGCGTAATATGACCTTACGCAGCTCTCTTCCACTGGTGTCGGACCTGGCGGCAAAGATCATATCGATGATGTCAGCGTGTGCCTTGTTGACGCCTGTATAGGCCTTATTATCATCCTGTACATAGTAGATACTTTCGGCATTGCCTTTGGCGCGCATATAGTCCACCTGTCCGTCCTTAAAATAGGCATTTATGGTGGTGCCTTTGACCTGATTGTAGAAATCCCTGGCCACTTTATTTATGGCCAGTCCATTCTCGAAGACATAGAGTCTGTTGGCCTTTTTGTTTTTCGTATAGACATACATCGTATCGCCCGTGATCTGGTAGTTGCCATTGCCCCAGGCGATAGGGTTATAGAAGAGCCGGAAGATGGAGTCCTGACCGGAGTAATACATGCTGTCAGCGACGGCCTGCAGGGAGTCGGAGAATATGCGGACGTGGTGATAAGCGAGGATATACCGCAGGGTGCTGTCTGTGATGGGGGATTTAGCTGTGTCAGTAAATTTTTCGTGATCGCGGTCGGGTTCGGGTTGCCGTGCTGCCTGTAAAGGTGCGGATGGGCGGGCGGCGCTGTCAGCGGCGGCGAGGGTGGGGGGCTGCTGCAATGCGGGTCTGTTCAGGGGAGGGCGGCCTCCGGCCTTGTTCATGCCGGCGCGTCCGGGCGGCTGATTTTGCTTACCCTTTGGCTTTGCAAGGAGTGCGCTGTCCGCAAGCTTTTTGGAAAGACTGTCGGAGGCGAGCTTTTGAGAGATGCTGTCGGTGCGCCGGGTGAGCTGGATGCTGTCCGTGATCCTTTGCCGGGCCAACTGGCTGCTGTCCGTAAGCTTTTTCGAGAGACTGTCGGAGACCAACTTTCGAGCGGTGCTGTCGAGGGGCGCCTTTGTCAGGCTGTCTCCCCTGACCTTGACCACCATGGGATGGGCGCTATCGGGACTGGCTGCTGACAGCGTATCCTTTGCATTGATGCCTTCAGCGGCAATCCTGTGAAGGCTGTCCGAAGAGGATTTATAGAGACTGTCGACATACTGCCGGTGCAGACTGTCCATGGTTTCCACCTTTTCGGTCATTTTCGGTCTGTCGATCAACCTGGCGGAAAAGAATGTATCGGCTGCGATATAAATAGAGTCTTTGTCCTGTTTAAGGATCATCAGGGGCTTTTCCGTGGCCAGGAAATAATTCTTCTTTTTGTTGTTGAACATCCGGCCGGCAATGATGGATACGCCTTCCGCCGTATCTCTGTACACCGCATGACCAACGGCGGTGCTGATGCCCGTGCTGTCATCGATGTTGACGCTGTCGCCTACCAGCTTTTGACCGCCATCGGTGATGACCGAGCGCTTGCCAAAATAAGCCTTGTGATTGGGCAGATCATAATACCCTTCCCTTGTATGAACGGTGCGCCGGGTGCTGTCCTTGAACTGGATAAAGGTCTCGGTGATGAAGGTAGAGCGCTGGGTAGCTGTATTGTATTCCAGTGAATCAGCAGAGAGGTCGTATTGCGGGTCCCTCAGCACCACATTCTTGTTGAAATAGACATCTTTTGTCTCTTCGTAATAAATACCACGCTCGCTGGTGAGAACGGAACCCTTGTTGACGATCTTACCCCCATGGTCATAGGTGCCGACCTTTTGATTGAGGTCGTATTGCAGCTCCTGTGTGGTAAGATCACCCTTGCCATCTGTCAGCCTCACATTCTTTTGGAAGTGTACGATCTTTTTGTCCACTTCGTATTTCATGTATTCGGAAAAGATGTCGGTGGAGTCGTTGTCGTTGATATGTACGTGTCCGAAAGATTCTATGAAATTACTTTTCGGATCGAGGATCATGCTGTCGCAATAGATGAGGGTATTCTCCTGGCGGATCTTTACATCGCCAACGAGGAAGGTCAGCTGGGATGAGTCGGCCTTTGTCTCGGAATGATAGGATCTTGCGTTCAGGATCTGTACCACCTTCATGGAGTCGTTGCCGGGTGTCCTGAAAGGGATACCTCCGACCCGTGATTGTGAAAAGGCCGCCTGGCTGAGGAAAAGCCCAATGAGAATCGTACACGCATAAATTAATGTCTGTCCTTCGGACAACGAACCTCCGGTTCGTTTTGGAAGCCTTTTCATCATTACTTATTAGCGGGTTTCACTGCAGCTGTGGAGTCTACGGGGGCCATCAGGGGGCCGCTTTTGTCCTTTTTGCCGAATACGGAGATATTGACGTATCTCTTGGGGTGAACGCGTACATCATCCAGCAGGATATTCAGGCTGCGAGCGGTGGCTTCGAGGTTCTGATATAGTTTTTTATCGTTCAATAGCAGACCCAGCGAGCCATTGTTGTTGCTGACCTTTGATACCAGTCCTTTCATATCATTGACCGCAGATTGAAGGCTTTCCACCGTCTCGGGGATCTTGGCCGCTGCCAGGTTGGAGGTGGTCTTCTCTACATTTTCCAGGGTATGGGTGATATGATCGTTGTTCTTAGCCAAATTGGCGGTGAAGGTATTGACGTTCTTTAGCGATTGGGCCAGGGCGCCTGTCTGGGCGTTCAGCAACAGCTGCAGCTGGGCTGTGGATGCAGCCAGGTTGGCGATAGTGGCGCTGAGATTGCCCTTTAGCCGGGGGTCGAACATGGCGCCGATGGCTTGTATGAGGCTGTCCAGGGACGTAAGTGTACCGCCCAGCTTGAGGATGACGGGATTTACGCTCTCCTGTACCTGTGCAAGGAGGTTGGATTTCTTTTTAGTCTGGAGCGTGTCCCCATCCTGGAGGAACTGGGCGTCATCGCCTTTGGTAATGACGATGGAGGCGGAGCTGATCAGCCCTGAGTTGATGACTCCTATGGAATTTTTGGGAATATGAACATCCTTTTTCAGGGCGATGGTGACCACGATGCCCCTGGTGAGATCCTGATCCGACTCGTTAATAGCGGATACGGAGCCTATCTGAAGGCCATTGATCAATACGGCATTGGAGACTTCCATGCCCTCCACGTTGTCGAATACGGCATAGAGCTTTTTGTTATGATGGAAGGCGCTGCTGCCTTTCAGATAATTAAAACCCAGTATCAGCCCGGCTACGGCCACAACGGCCAGCACTCCGATCTTAAATTCATTAGAAATTTTCATCTGTAAAATTTGATCAGTACTTTATATTTTGAGTCTCCGGTGACAAATGTAGTGAAATTGCCGGCTCCTGCGTTTTCGGGAAAGTTAAATGATAGATCACCGTCCGGGTGTGTTCGAAGTCCCGCTGGCATCTGTGCCGGACGCATGCCCTTCAATAGTGTCCTTGTATTTCTTCAGCGCGTCTATAATATTGCGTACTATTTCATCCTGCCCTTCCTCACTGTTGAGATAGATCTCCTCCTCCTTGTTGCTGAGAAAGCCTGTTTCTATCAGCACGCTGGGCATGCCTGTAGCCTGCAATACCTGGATACCTTCGTCCCTTTGCATAACGCCGTCGCTGTGCCGGCCGGCCTTTACAAATTCATTTTCCACCAGGGTGGCGAACAGGGCGCTGTTGGCGAAATATTTCTTTTCGTATAGTTGTGCTTTGATCTTGGCTTCGGGGGAGCTCATGTCGAAGGCATTGGCGGCCTTTTCAGTGCTGTCGTCCACCTCACCACCTCCTTCGGCTTCGGAAATGGCGTTGCCTTTAAATACATTCCGGTCGGCCTTCCAGATATACGTGCCCGTGCCTACGCGGGTATTCTTTACATAATAGGTTTCGTAGATGGGTACCCGCCTTTTTTTCTTCTTGCCTACATATTTATGCCCGATGACCCTATGAACGGCGTACTGACCGGGAGTATGACCATCGTTGTTGGCGTGGATGCAGATAAAAAGATCGCCTTTGGATTTATTAGCCACTTCAGCCCTGTAGTGCAGACCCTGCCCTTTGGTAGGCATATTGCCGGGCATGATGTCGGTAGTGCGGGTATATACGAGCTTTATATCGGGGAAGGCTTCTTCTATCGCCTTGCCCAGCTTGAGGGAAATGGACAATGCCACGTCCTTTTCTTTTGAGAAAAGACCTTCCGTGCCCGGATCAAAGCCGCCGTGACCGGGATCTATTATAATAGTGCGTAGAACTGGCTTTTGGGGAGGACGTGTTGTGAACGCAGTAATTGAACATATAATTACCGGCAAGATCAACAAACAGGTCATCTTTTTCATCATAGTCATTTGTTATTTTCACGAATTACATGCAATCTTCACATAATCTTAATGGTGTAATGGCTATTTTTGTGCGTCCGCCTACTGGACAGAACCCGCTAAGTATGAATCATAACGGACGCAAAATTAGCTCAAAATATTTACTGACATTGATTTTTACTGCTATATTCTTTTCAGTAACGTTCAATAGTCCCGCAAATTATTCGTCCGCTGCACGATTTTACAATTTTTTAAGGTCTTCTAATAAGCGGGGACCTGAAAAACCCTCTACCAGTCTGGCCGACACCAGCAAACCGGGATTCAGACTTCTGCCCCGGCCCGCCGGCAGGGATACCATCCCCCGGGATTCTTTGTTGAAGCTGAGGGACTCGGTATTGAAACTCCGGGATTCGGTGCTAAAGCTGGGGGACTCTGCCCGCCTGGACTCTATCGACCTGCTCCTCAGCACCATTCCGGACTCGCTTCATAAAATATCGGATACACCGGACTATAAGATAAGCAAA
>Ga0068860_100008206_pt1 | contig 10395 bp, 11 predicted proteins | sample KBSSwiS32_FD_66597 | JGI IMG/M metagenome (GOLD analysis project Ga0068860, IMG submission 66597) | Switchgrass rhizosphere microbial communities from Kellogg Biological Station, Michigan, USA - KBS Switchgrass S3-2 | ecosystem: Host-associated > Plants > Roots > Rhizosphere > Soil ...
CCGCCGCCGCCGAACAGCGCGTCCTCCGCCTTGTCGCGGTCGATCATCGCCGCGCCGGACTGGGCCTTGAGCTTCTTGATCTCCTCCGCCTTCTCCGGGCTCAGGTAGCCGTAGAGGTCGCGGAAGGACATCAGGTCCATCAGGTTGAGGTCGCCGGCCAGCGCCGCCTTCTCCAGCCCCTTGAACTGGTACGTCCCGTAGACCTTCACGTTCACCGACTGGATGTAGCCGGACCGGGTGAAGGCCTGGATGGTGAGCGTGTCGCCGATGCGGACGCGGTACAGCTGCAGCAGCGGGGCCACCGCGTCGTAGAAGAGCTGGTAGCGCTGGTGGAAGTTCTCGTCGTTGGTGTCCAGCAGCAGCGCCAGCAGCTTGGGCGGGTCCTCCTCCTGGGTCCCCAGCGCCTTCTGCAGCTGGTCCACCATCCTGGCGGTCTTCAGCTCGTCCAGCTGGTAGAGGATCTCCCGCGTCTGGGACTGGTTCTCCTTGACGTTCCGCTGCAGCTCCTCGCTGCGCTTGATGGTGGCGTGGTTGACGTCGATCTTCTCCTTCATCACGTCCAGCCGCCGGGCCACCTTCACCTTCAGGCCCTCCTCGTAGAACTGCTTGGAGAAGAGGAAGCCGCGCTTGCCGGCCGGGACCGCCTGCCCGTCCACGACCTCCATCCGGTCGAACGCCTGCTGGAAGTCGTCCAGGTTGGTGCCCACGTAGCGGATGTAGAGGAGGTCCGCGTCCGTGGCCTGGGGGGCGATGCGGTTCTCCAGGAACTCCAGCCCGTCCAGCGGGTGCTGGTCGAAGTCCGCCCAGAACGCGTCGGTGAGCGCCTTCTCCACCGCCTCGGTGTTCTCCGGGTCCTGGGCGCGCGAGGTGGAGAGCGCCGCCAGGTTCTTCTGGTCGCGCTGCAGGAGCGTCACCATGTGCCGCACGTGGTTCTTGAGCGACTGGATCTGCTGCTCCAATTCCGGGCTCTGGTCCCCCTCGCGCCGGCGGTTCACCCGGTCGCGCAGGTCCGCCAGCGTGAGGTCGATGGTGTTGCCCCCCGCCACCAGCGCCCCGTTGATGCCCATGGGCACCACCTTCTTCACGTTGGGCACCTGCTCCAGGAGCTTCTTCACCTGGGAGAAGTCCTGGATCGCCTCCACGTCCGCCTCGCCGCCCATCTGCCCGTAGATGGCCAGGTCGTCCTTCGACCTGGACGAGTAGACCTGGATGTGCCCGGCCACCGAGCCGATGATCGACTTCGACATCGCCGCGTCCATGCTGTTGAGCACCGCTCCGCCCACCAGCACCAGCAGCGTGCCGAAGAAGATGATCCCGCCGATGATGACGTTGACGAACGACGCATGGAGGTTCCGGAACGCGATCGTCAACAGCAGCTTGAGCGTGCTCACGCCGCCGCTCCCGGCACCAGCGACTCCCGGGCCTGGATGGCGCCGTCCGCCAGCTTCACCACCGCGTTGGCGTGGCTCATCACCTTCGCGTCGTGGGTGGAGAAGATGAAGGTGGTCCCCTCCTTCTGGTTCAGCTCCTTCATCAGGTCGATGATGGTGGCGCCGGTCTGCGAGTCGAGGTTGGCGGTGGGTTCGTCCGCCAGCACCAGCTTGGGCCGCGTCACCAGCGCCCGCGCCACCGCCACGCGCTGCCTTTGGCCGCCGGACAGCTCGTTGGGGCGGTGGGAGGCGTGGGTGTGCAGGCCCACCTGCTCCAGAAGCTGCGTCACCCGCTGGCGCCGCTCCCCGGCCGTGTGGTTCCGCTGCAAAAGGAGCGGGAACTCGACGTTCTGGTAGACGGACAGCACCGACACCAGGTTGAAGCTCTGGAAGATGAAGCCGATGACGTGGAGCCGCAGGTCCGTCAGCTGCCACTCGGAGAGCTGGCTGGTGTCGTGCCCGTCCACCTTCACCACCCCCGAGGTGGCGGTGTCCACGCAGCCGATGAGGTTGAGCAGCGTCGTCTTCCCGCTCCCGGACGGCCCGGCCACGGCGATGAACTCGCCCGCGCCCACCTCCAGCGACACGCCGCGGAGCGCGGGGACCTTCACCTTCCCCAGGTCGTACTCCTTCACCACGTTCACGATCGAGACGATGGATGCCAAGCGCCGTTCCCCTCCGCGCGCCGGTCTAACCAGAAATGAAGCGGCGCGCCATGACCCTGACGCGCCGCCCCAATTCACCGGCGATTTGTCTTAGTTACTAAGATAACTGCCCGACTAAGTCAATCAGTAGATCGGCTTGGTGTCCTCCGTGCCGTGCTTCACGCCCGGCTCGTAGGGCTGCTTCATGGGCCGCTCGTCCGGGAAGACCGGCTTGCCGACGTCGACGTCCTCGCCGCCCGGCTTGGTGCCGGCGCTGCCGCTGCCGCCGAGGCCGGGGTTGCGGCCCTCCTCGCTGGTGCCCAGCCCGGAGCCTCCGGTGCCGGTGCTGCTGGGCAGGCCGATCCGGGTGGCCACGTTCTCGATCTTGTTCTTCACCTGGAAGCTCACCTGCACCTCGTCACCCGGCTTCAGGTCCGACAGCTTCTTGCCGGAGAGGCCGGCCAGGTCGGTGCTCTTCTCCACGCGCAGCGGCACCACCGCGCCCATGTGCTGCAGGTAGAGGGTGTGGCTCTTCGACTCCACCACGGTGCCGATGAGCTGGTTGCCGGTCTTCTCCCCGACGGCGATCTGCCCCGTCGCCTGACCGGGGACCGCCGCTTGTTGCGTGGCTTGCTGGTTCAACGTCGACTGATCCTGGTTCAGCCCGGAACCTCCGATGCCGGAGGTGCTGGGAGTGCTGTCGGCCTGCGCCAGCGCCAGGCCGCCGATCAAGGCAGCGCCCGCCAGGAGCCCTGCGACTCGCTTCATCATGACGCTCCTCCTTTTTTCGCTCTCGCTTGGTTTCTTCTCCTTCAGGGTAGGGGTGAGCGGAGGCTCTGGCCGGGCTGGCTGGCCGTGGTAGGGTCCCGCGTCCATGCCCACGCCCTCGCCTTCGGCAGAGACCATCTCGTTCGAGCCGCAGTCGACCTACCCGGAGCTGGAGGCCTACGTAGAGCAGGCGTCCAGGGACGACCTGGGTCAGCTCTTCACCGGCCTCAAGGCCGACCTGGAGGCGCTCAAAGGCCCGAGGGGCGAGCAGGCGAAGAAGGCAAAGGTCGCAGTCGAGCGCACCGAGGAGCTGATTGGGCGACTTCTCGATCTGCGAGAAAACCTGGCCGAGCTGCGGAAGAACGTCGTCAAAAAGCCCAGGTAGCGACAGGCGTTACTGTGGTTTGAGGTGTGCGACAGGAAAGTACCAAGACCTGCGAAACCGAAACTCCAGCAGCGCCGATAACCAAAATGGGCGGGCTCTCTCCCAAGGTTTTCGAGCCCACGCAAAAGCTTACGGAGGTCACGGCAATGTCGAACCCCACCAACCCTACCAACCGGATCGATTCCACCCCGGTCCGCATCTCCACCAACCTGACCATTGACCGGCAGACGCCGAAGATGGACTTCGGCGACCGGCTCGCGGCGGGCATGCAGACGGTGGGCGGGGCCATCGCGTCCGGCGCGGCCATCGCGGCGCCGCTGGTGCCGGGCTCGGCCATCGTCTCCGCGGCGGTCTCCTCGGTGAGCAACCTGGGCGGCCAGCTGTCGCAGGGCACCTCGTCGGGCGCGGCGACCGCGGGCCTGTACAACTCGGGCGTGGTGGGCCTGGGCGGCGGCACCGGCATCAACACCACCGTCGGCGGCGGCGGCGCTCCCATCGGCGGGAACGTGGGCCTGGGCGGCGGCGGCATCGGCGGCGGTGGTCTGGGCGGCGTCGGCATCGGCGGTGGCGGCGGCATCGGCGGCGGCGGTGGCGTGGGCGGCGCCGGCGCGGGCGGCGGCGTGGACCTTCAGTCCATCCAGCAGGCGATGAACTCCAACGCCAAGCAGAGCATGGAGATGCTGGGTCTGCAGATGCAGATGCAGAAGGAGAACCAGGTCTTCTCCACCGTGTCCAACGTCCTCAAGACGCGGCACGACACGGTCAAGAACACCATCTCCAACGTTCGCTAGCTTCGCGGGCGAGCGGGAACGAGGAGGCAAGGTCGCCGGTTCTGTCGTAACCTAGACCCAGGCCATGTCCGACCCCGCCGCCACCGGAGAGACCGAAGAGATGATCCAGGTCAGCCTGGTGCCGCTCTCCCGGCACAAGGCGATGCTGATGCTGCACGCGGGCTACCTGTGGATGGACCTGGGGGAGTTCGGCAAGTCGCGCGAGGTCTTCACGGGCCTGGTGGCGCTCATGCCCAAGAGCGAGGCCCCGCAGATCGGCCTGGGCACGCTGGAGTTGGTGCAGGGGCGGAACGACAAGGCCCTGCAGAGTTTTCGGGCGGCGCAGCGCCTGGCACCCAAGTCCGGGCTGCCGCGCGCGCACGCGGGCGAAGCCTTGCTGTGGATGGGCAAGGTGCCCGAGGCGATGAAGGAGCTGAAGGCAGCGCAGGAGATCGAGCCGGACGGCCCTGGCGCCGCCCTGGCCCAGGACCTCATCAAGGCCACCGAGGTGGGAGCGCTCCCGCCCAAGGCGGTCCGGAAGGACAAGCAGCCCAGGTAGGAGGCTGCGAGGAAGGATCATGTCGGTCGGCGGAATACGAGGTGGCGGCGGGAAAGGGGCCGCGGGCGGCGCGAAGGGCGCCGGCGGCAAGGGCGGTGCCGGCGGGGCGAAGGGCGCCGGAGGCGCTGGCGGCGGGGGCTTCGCCGGGAAGGTGGATCAGTCGGCGGGGCTGGTGGGGCCTTCGGGCCTGGTGGGGTCCGGCAATGTAGGCAACGTGCCGGGCTCTGAGCCGCTCCTGGCGACGCAGGCGGCGGGGATCGCCCAGGCGCTGGCCAACGGGCAGATCAAAACGAAGAGCGAGGCGACGAAGAAGTTCGTCGCGGAGGTGCTGAAGCAGAAGCTGAAGATGCAATCCAAGGCGCTGACTGACAAAATCGCCGAATCCCTCCAGGACGACCCCAACTTCAACCAACGGTTGGACCGGATGTGGTCGAAAGGGTGACGGCGACGCTTGGGGCTCGGTGAAGACAGACGGGAGATCCTCACCAAGTACGGGCCCTACGTCCGTTCGCTGGCGGCGACCGTCCGCAAGCAGTTCAACGCCAACCTCGAGCTCGACGAGCTGATCTCCTACGGCCAGGTGGGCCTGCTGGAGGCGGCGGATCGGTTCGACGCCAAGGTGGGGGCGAACTTTCTGACCTTCGCCCACTACCGGATCAAGGGGGCCATCTTCGACGGCCTCCGCAAGATGGGGGTGTTGAAGGGCGGGGACCAGCGCACGTCGTACCAGCAGGAGCGGGCGACGGCGTACATGGGGAACCTGTCGGACCGGGAGCAGGGCGGGGGCGGGCGAGGCGGGACGTTCGACGACGACGTGCGAGACGTGGCCAACGCGGTCACCGGCCTCGCGGTGTTGTTCGCCACCAGCCTCGAGGGGCTGGACGGGTTGCAGGTGGCAGACGAGTCGCTGCCGGTGGACCAGCGACTCGAGATGGAGCAGCTGAAGAAGCGGGTGCGGGCGGCGATGGAGCAGCTGCCGGAGAAGGAACGGAAGCTCCTGGAGGGGTACTACTTCCGGGGGAAGACGCTGGAGGAGGCGGGGGCGGAGATCGGGCAGTCCAAGAGCTGGGCGTCGCGCCTGCACGCGCGGGCGATCGAAGAGCTGAAGCGGATATTGGCCGAGGACGAAATGCCCTCGGAAAAGCCGGGCGGCCGCGCGCCGCAGGCGGGAAAGGGCCAGTCAGGCCCCAGGAGGAGCATCAATGTCGGGACCACTGATGAGCGCCCCGGTGGCGGCGCAGCAAACAATCCAGCAGAAGCTGCCGGAAGCGGCGTCCCAGCAATCAAGTAAGGCGGGCGCGTCCAAGTTCGACGGCGTGATGGCGCAGAAGGCCCAGCAGGCCGAAGCCGCCACCGCGGCCCAGAAGGCCCAGGGCGCCGCGTCCATCGAGAAGGCCCGGATGGACCCCATGCGGCTTCTGGGCATCAAGGCCAACCGGGTGGATCAGCCCAAGGCCGTCCAGGCGCAGTCCCTGGCGCAGAAGGTAGGCCTGCAGAAGGGCAACGTCTCCAACGACATCCGCACCCTCCAGCAGACCGTGGGCTCGGAGGGCCCCAAGGGGACGAACATCGCCGTCAAGATGATGGGCGACATCGAGAAGGGCCAGGGGGTGATGGACCGGCTCATCTCCGAGGGCCTGTCCGGCCGCAACTTCCAGAACTCCGAGCTTTTGGCTTTGCAGGCGGGCATGTATAAATACACCCAGGAGCTGGAGCTGACGGGGAAGGTCGTGGAGAAGGCAACCTCCGGCTTGAAGGACACGCTGAAGACGCAAGTCTGAGGGAAGGTACCTCAGGGACAGCGGGCGCTCGGAACTCCAGGCCGTGTGCTCGCGAAAGGGCGGCCCCAATCTCCCGGGGTCGCCCTTTTTTTTTTCCGCCGCTAAGCTACGCCCGCGCATGAGCCTCGGAAACGCACGCCTCTTGGGACTGGTCGGGGTGCTCCTGGTGTCGGGGTGCTCGATCGAGCTGCAGCACGACCTCACCGAGCAGGACGCCAACGAGATCTACGTGCTGCTGGAGCAGAACGGCATCAGCCCCCTCAAGAAGAAGGAGGAGGGCGGCAACGAGCCGCGCTACACCATCGTGGTGCCCAAGGCGGACGCCTCGGCGTCGGCGCGCCTGCTGCGCGAGTACTCGCTGCCCCGCACCCGCTTCGGCGCGCTGGAGGCCATCCAGAAGGGGAAGGGGATGATCCCCACCCAGGTGGAGGAGCGGGCCATCATGCTCCTGGGCATCGGCGGGGAGATCTCCAACGCGCTCAACCTGGTGGACGGGGTGCTGGACGCGCGGACGGTGGTGAACATCCCGCAGCACAACGACCTCACCCAGCCGGACAAGAAGCCCATCCCGTCCGCCTCGGTGTACCTCAAGTACCGCCTCAACCCGGACGGCAAGCCGCCGCTCAACGAGACCCAGGTGAAGGCCTTCGTCGCCGCGGCGGTGGAGGACCTCAAGCCGGAGAACGTGGACGTCATCATGACCCAGGCGGTGCTGCCGGACGCGATGACGCTCCCGGCGGACCAGCAGCTGGTGGACGTGATGGGCGTCCGCGCCACCCGCGCCACCGCCGGCCAGCTCAAGGCCATGCTCGCCATTGGCGGGCTGCTCATCCTGTCCCTGGTGGCGATCACCACCTGGACGTTCATGCGGTCCACCGGGGTCCGCCCCGGCCGCCGGCGCCCGAACCCCGAAGCGGGCGGGTAGTCGCGCCGGCCCCGGGTAGCGACCCCGCCGCATCCGTGCTCTGATCCGCGGCGAGGCCTCTCCCGCCGTGGAACACTTCTTCACCTCGCTGAGCAAGCGGCAGACCATGCTGCTGCTCACCGGTGTCACCTTCGGCGGCCAGGAGGTGATGGAGTCCTTCGAGTTCCTCGGCGAGCAGGAGTCCGCGCTCCTCAAGTTCCGCGCCCAGGACCTGCTGCAGATCCCGCGCGAGAAGCGCATCCCCCTCCTGGTCCAGGAGATCAAGCGGCTGGTGACCTCCCGGCCCGCGGAGCTGTACGGGGCGGACCCGAACAAGCTGGCGGAGGTGCTCCAGGGCGAGCGCGCCGCCACCCGCGACATCCTCCTCGCCGCCTTCCCGGAGGCGCTGGCGGAGGCGGTGCGCGTCTACCTGCCGCCGTCCTCCGGCCGCCCGCCCAAGAAGCTCCGCCCGGAGATCCTCCCCATCCTGCGCTGGCGGCTGGAGGAGGTGCTGCGCAAGGCGGGCGCGCGCCGGGCCCACTTCAAGTTCTCCGACGTGCTCCTGTTGCAGACCCGCGAGCTGCTCACCCTGGCGGACCACATGGGCGGGCGCGCGCTGGGGCCGGCCATGGCGGGCCTGGTGACCGCGGACCGCGAGGAGTTCCTGGGGCGGCTGCCGCCGGACCTCAAGCAGATGGCGGAGCGCACCATCGAGCAGCTCTCCGAGCGCAAGATGGCGGACGCGGACGCCAAGGACCTGATCGCGGTCCACGCCGGCGAGCGCGGCCCGGGGGAGGCCGTCCGCAGCGCGGGCGTCCAGAGGCTGGCGCGCGCCTGCCTCGCCCAGTCCCCGGAGTTCGCCGCCCGCCTGGTGGAGCGCCAGCGCGGGGAGTTCGGCGCGCTGTTGGTGAAGTGGGTGCGCGAGGAGCGCGCCAAGGCGGTCAACCGCGGCGACGGCGGCCGCACGGAGATCGTGGAGGAATTGGAGGCGCTGGAGCAGCGCGGGCTGATCAACAAGCCGCTGCGGATGCCGGCGGCGCCCAAGAAGGCCGCGGCGCGGCCCCCGGCGGGAGCGGCGGCGTCCGGCGGCGGGCGGCCCGGGGTCGCCGCCCCGCGGGCCCCGGCGCCGCTGGCGCAGCCGAACCGCCCGCCCTCCCAGCGGGTGCCGCTCGCCGCCCAGGCCCGCGGGGCGTCCGCCTCGGCGCAGTTCAAGGCGGCGGCGGAGGCGGCGGCGCCCAGGCAGTCGCACTCGGACTGGATGGCGGAGCGCGAGAAGCGCAAGGCGGGGATGTCCAGCCAGTGGAACATGCCCCGGCCCATCCAGGGCGGGCCGTCGGAGCCGGCGATCACCATCCCGCCGCACCTGGTCAAGCGCGGCCCGCCCCCCGCGGCGCCCCCGCCGGTGGTGGCCTCCGAACGGACGCCGCCGGAGGACCTCTCCCAGGAGAACACCACCCCGCCCAAGCGGGACCCCAGCATGCGCGGCGTGGCGGAGGAGCTGACCTCCCCGCCGCAGAAGTCGCGCCCGCAGCTCTCCGCGCGGCCGGCGTCGCCCTCCAAGCCCCTGGGACAGTACGACGTGACCGGCCCCATCCCGTCCAAGCCGCCGAGCCGGTCGCTGGCGGCGGCGCGCTCGCCCTCCCAGCAGGTGCCGCGGGCGCCGCCGGAGTCGGACCTGGGCGAGCAGCGCCCCCGCACCTCGCCCGCGCTCTCCAAGATGCCGCTCAAGAAGGCGCACGGCACCTCCGTGGCGCGCATGCCCAGGGTGGTGGGGTCCGAGGAGGTCACCGACCCCGGCTCCGGGTCCGGCCGGGAGAAGACCGACCCGGACCGGGAGGACTAGCCTGGATCGGGAGGACGAGCCCGGATCGGGGTAGAATCCGACGTCCATGGCGATGAAGGTCATCAAGTCCGACGGGACGGCGGACGCGGCGGCGCCCGCGCTTCGCCCCCGCGGCGGCGTCGTCGACAAGGCGGAGTACGAGGCGCTCACCGGCGCCAAGGAGATCATCGCCCGCGCCGAACAGCAGGCCGCGGAGATGATCGCCGCCGCCCGCGGGCAGGAGCAGCGGATCGTCGAGGAGGCCAAGGCGCGCGGCCGCGAGGAGGGCCGGGTGGAGGTCTCCGCGGAGCTGGCCCGCTCCAAGCAGCAGGCGGCGGCGATCCTCAAGGAAGCGGAGAACGACATCATCTCCCTCGCGCTGGAGATCGCCCGGAAGATCATCGGCCGGGACCTGGAGCGCGACCCGCAGGTGGTGATGGAGATCTGCGCCAACGCCATCGAAGGCGTGCGCAACGCCAAGCAGCTCGTCCTCCGGGTGAACCCCCAGGACGGCGCCTACCTCCGCCAGAACCGCAAGGCGATCATGGACCTGGTGGCCCGCAGCGTGGACATCTCCTTCAAGGACGACCCGTCGGTGGAGGCCGGCGGCTGCGTCATCCAGACCGAGTTCGGCACCATCGACGCCCAGCTCGACACCCAGTTCAAGATGCTGGCCCAGGTCCTGATCGCGGACACGGCCAAGAAGGAAGGACCGGCGTAGGAGCGACGCATGGCGATCGACCTCTCCCGCTACCACCAGCTGGTCAAGGAAGCCTCCACCCTGCGCATTCGCGGGCGGGTGACGGAGCTCACCGGCCTGGTGGTCAAGGCCGCGGTGCCCGGCGTGCGCGTGGGCGAGGTGGTGGAGATCAAGAGCCGGACCACGCGTTCGGGCCTCAAGGGCGAGGTGGTGGGCTTCCAGGGGGACGAGGTGATGCTGATGCCCCTGGGCGACCTGTCCGGCATCGGCCCGGACTGCGAGGTCATCCCCACCGGGCGCCCGCTCACCATCAAGGTCGGCGACGGGCTCCTGGGGCGGGTGCTGGGCGGCACCGGCATCCCCATCGACGGCAGGCCGCTCCCGGACGGCCTGATCGACTGGTCCGTGGACCGCGACTGCCCGGACCCCTTCACGCGCCAGCGCATCGAGCGCCCGCTGCCTCTGGGCCTGCGCTGCGTGGACGGGCTGCTCACGGTGGGGGAGGGGCAGCGCATCGGGCTGTTCGCCGGCTCCGGCGTCGGCAAGTCGACCCTGATGGGGCAGATCACCCGCCAGACCAAAGCGGACCTCTCGGTGGTCGCGCTGATCGGCGAGCGCGGTCGCGAGGTGCG
>Ga0068860_100008210_pt1 | contig 10392 bp, 7 predicted proteins | sample KBSSwiS32_FD_66597 | JGI IMG/M metagenome (GOLD analysis project Ga0068860, IMG submission 66597) | Switchgrass rhizosphere microbial communities from Kellogg Biological Station, Michigan, USA - KBS Switchgrass S3-2 | ecosystem: Host-associated > Plants > Roots > Rhizosphere > Soil ...
ATCGCCAACCCGTTCGCCTCGATGCAGGCGTCCGAGCGGATTCGCCCGCGCCAGCTTGCCCAGGACGCGCCCATGCTGCTCGTGGCGACCGGCCTTGCGCTCAGGAGCTTCGAATAATGGCCGGCGTCCGCATCAACCTACTCCCCCACCGCGAGCAGAAGCGGCAAGCGAGGCAGCGCCAGTTCATCTCGCTCGTCCTTTCGCTGTCCGTGCTGGCTCTCGCCGTCGTCGCGCTCGTGCACGGGATCCTGGCGGCGCAGATCGACAACCAGAAGGACCGCAACACCCTGCTCAAGAAGGAGATCGCGAAGCTCGACGAGCAGATCAAGGAGATCGATCGCCTGCGCGACCAGATCCAGGCCGTGCTCGCGCGCAAGCAGGTGGTCGAGACCCTGCAGGCCAACCGCAGCGAGGCCGTGCATCTGCTCGACCAGCTCGTTCGCCAGCTGCCCGACGGCGTCTACCTTCGCAACGTGAAGCAGACCGGCGCCAAGGTCACGATCTCCGGTTACGCGCAGTCCAACGCGCGCGTCTCGACGCTGATGCGCAATCTCGAAGCCTCGCCGTGGCTGGGCAATCCCGAGCTCATCGAGATCAAGCTCGTTCCCGCGCCGGGAACCACGAAGGATCGCGACCTGAAGATCAACGAGTTCGTGCTCAATTTCCAGATCAAGCGCGCCGCGCCGACGGAAGCAAAGCTGCCGCCGACGCCCGCGGGTGCCGCGCCCAAGCCCGCACCGGCGCCCCCGGCCAAAACCAAGGCCGCGGCCCCGAATAGCGAGTTGCCAGCATGACCCTCGACGACCTCCGGCACCTCAACATGCGCGACATGGGCAGCTGGCCGCTGCTGCCCAAGATCGCCATCCTTCTCGTGATCTTCCTGGCCATCGTCGGCGCCGGTTACCTGCTCGACTGGAGCGACCAGTGGGACACCCTCGAGAAATCCCAGGCCGAGGAAGTCAAGCTCAAGGACCAGTACTCGACGAAGAAGGCCAAGGCCATCAACTTCGAGCTCTACGTCCAGCAGTTGAACGAAGTCGAACAATCGTTCGGCGCGCTGGTCAAGCAGTTGCCCAATCGCAGCGAGATCGACGCCCTTCTGACCGACATCAACCAGGCGGGGCTCGGCCGCGGCCTGCAGTTCGAGCTGTTCCGTCCCGCGACGCAGGAAAGGGTGCAGGAGTTCTACGCCGAGCTGCCGATCAAGATCAGGATCACCGGGACTTACCATGATATGGGCGCGTTCGCGAGCGACGTCGCCCAGCTGCCGCGCATCGTCACGCTGAACGACCTCGTCATCAGCAACGACAAGGGCACGCTGGTGCTCGACGCCGACGCGAAGACGTTCCGCTACCTCGACGAGGAAGAGATCCAGAAGCAGCGCGCCCTCGCCAAGGCCAAGGCGACGAAGGGGAAGAAGTGAGGCCGCGAGCTGCCGCGCTCCTGGTCACGGTTGCCTTCGTCGCCGGCTGCGGCGGCGAATCCCACCAGGACTTGCGCGTATGGATGGTGGAGCAGGGCAAGGGCGCGCGCGGCAAGCTCGATCCTCTGCCGCAGATCAAGCCTTACGACCCGTTCGCGTACAACGCGTTCGACCTGCCCGATCCGTTCAAGCCGCGCAAGATCGAGCCCACCAAGGGCGCGAGCAAGCTCGCGCCCGATCTCACGCGGCGCAAGGAGCCGCTCGAGGCGTATCCGCTCGAGTCGCTGCTCATGGTCGGGACGCTCGAGAAGAACAAGACCGTTTACGCGCTCGTCCGCACGCCGGACAGGGACGTCTACCAGATCCGGGCCGGCAATTACGTCGGGCAGAACTTCGGCGTCGTGACCGGCATAGGCGAGAGCGAGATCAAGTTGAAAGAACTGATCCAGGATGGCGCCGGCGACTGGACCGAACGGTCCAGCACGCTGCAACTGCAGCAGGCCGAAGGCAAACAAGGGGCAAGACGATGAACGCGGAAATGGCCATGCGATCTATCCGGACGGCATTCGCTGCACGACGAGGTTGGGCAGCCCTGCTCATCGGCTTCGCAACGTGGGCCATCGGCGGCATGGCCGCTGCGCAGCCCGTCAACAGCCTCGACAACGTCACCGTTTCGCGCGCGAGCTCAGGGCGGGTGGTGGTCCGCTTCCAGCTCAAGAGCCCTCCGACCAACCCGCCTGCCAGCTTCTCCATCCAGAGCCCGCCGCGGATCGCGCTCGACTTCCTCGACACCACCAACGGCCTCGGGGCGACCCAGCGAGCGGTCGACGAAGCCGGGCTGCGCAGCCTCAACGTCATCCAGGCCGGCAACCGTACCCGCGTCGTCTTCAACCTGAACAAGCCGCAGTCCTTCGAGACGTCGATCGAGGGCAATTCGGTGATCGTGGTCCTGAACGACCAGGAGCCGATTCGTCCCGGCCAGGAAAACGTGCAGCGGTTCGCCGAGGCGAAGGCGGGCGAGACCCAGCACGCCTTGCGCGACATCGATTTCCGGCGCGGGCGAAACGGCGAAGGCCGCCTCGTCGTCGACCTGTCCGACAGCTCCACCGGCATCGACATCCGCCAGCAGGGGCGCACGCTGGTCGTCGATTTCCTGAAGACGTCCGTTCCGCGCAACCTCGAGCGGCGCCTCGATGTGGCCGACTTCGGAACGCCCGTGCTAACCGTCGATACCTTCCCGCAGGGATCCAACGCGCGGATGGTGATCGAGCCCAAGGGCCTGTGGGAGCATTCCGCCTACCAAACCGACAACCGCTTCATTCTCGAAGTGAAGCCGGTGCTCGAGGACCCGAACAAGCTCGTGCAGGGAACGCGCGGAGGATACAAGGGCGAGAAGCTGTCGCTCAATTTCCAGAACGTCGAAGTGCGCGCGGTGCTCCAGGTCATCGCCGACTTCACGGGCCTCAACATCATCACCAGCGACACGGTCCAGGGCAGCCTGACGCTGCGCCTGAAGGACATTCCCTGGGACCAGGCCTTGGACATCATCCTGCAGACGAAGGGCCTCGACATGCGCAAGAACGGCAATGTCGTGCTCATCGCGCCGCGGGAAGAGCTCGCGCTCAAGGAAAAGCAGCAGCTCGAAAACGCCATCCAGATCGGCGAGCTCGAGCCCCTCATCTCCGAATCGTTCCAGCTCAACTACATCAAGGCCTCCGACCTCGAGAGGCTGATCACCACCAATCGCCAGCAGCAGTTCGGGGCGGGCGCCGGCCAGACACCGACCACCGGCGGCCAGGGCTCGATCCTGTCGCGGCGCGGCGTTGCCGTCGTCGATCCGCGCTCGAACATCCTGTTCGTACAGGACACCGCCTCGCGGCTGGAAGAAGTCCGGCGCATCATTCGCCAGATCGACCAGCCGATCCGGCAGGTGCTCATCGAGGCGCGGATCGTCGTCGCGCGGGACACCTTCAGTCAGCAACTGGGCATTCGCTTCGGCCAGCAGACCGGCTTCACGTTCTTCAACAAGAAGTACGCCGCGGGCTCCAGCGGCTCGCTGACCACACAGCCGGTGGTGCACACGGAGGGCGATCGCCTGATCCGGGAAACGCGCACGCAGACTCCGTTCGAGCTGGCGTCGGGGCTCGCGTCGGCCGGCTATTCGGACGTGCCGCAGCTCAACGTGAACCTGCCCGTGCCCAATGCGGCGGGCCAGCTCGCGCTGACCCTGATCAATCTCGGCAGCGGCAACCTGATCAACCTCGAGCTCTCGGCGCTCGAGGCGGACGGCCGCGGCAAGGTCGTGTCGAGCCCGCGCGTGGTCACCGGCGACAACCAGAAGGCGGCGATCGAGCAGGGCACCGAAATTCCGTACACCGTCCAGGGCACGTCCAATTCGCCGGCCACGACCACGTTCAAGAAGGCGGTCTTGAGGCTCGAAGTCACGCCGCAAATCACGCCCGACGGCCGCATCATCATGGGTGTCGAGATCCGCAAGGACAGCGTCGGCCAATTCGTCCCGCAGGCAGGCGGCGGATCGGTGCCGTCGATCGACACACGCAACGTGGTCACGCAGATTTCGGTCAACAACGGCGACACCGCCGTGATCGGCGGCATCTACGAGGAGACGATCCGCAACGACGTCACCCAGGTCCCGTGGCTCGGCAACCTTCCCATTCTGGGCTACCTGTTCAAGCAGACGGGCAACAGCAGCGAAAAGATCGAGCTCCTAATCTTCCTCACGCCGCGCCTCGTCAAGGACACGGTAACATCCGTGCGGTGAGCGACGCGACAGGTGGCGAATCCGCCGCCCTTCACGCAAATGCCCCGCTCCGTCGGGGCAATTTGTTTTTGGTGGGCCTGCCGGGAGCAGGCAAGTCCACGCTCGGCCGCCAGCTGGCGCGGCGGCTGCACAAGCAGTTCATCGACGCCGACGCCGAGCTCGAGCAGCGCCTCGGCGTTTCGATACCTACGATCTTCGAGATCGAGGGCGAGGCGGGATTCCGCGATCGCGAGGAAGCGGTGCTCGCCGACCTCACGGCGCTGGCCAACGTGGTGCTCTCCACCGGCGGTGGGGCGGTCCTGCGGCCCGACAATCGTTCGCGTCTGCGGGACAACGGCACCGTCATCTACCTGCACGCGGAGCCGTCCACGCTGTGGGGTCGCATCCGGCACAGCCGCAACCGGCCGCTCCTGCAAACCGCCGATCCGCTCGCCCGCCTCGCCGAGCTCTACCGGCAGCGCGATGCGTTGTATCGCGAGACCGCTACCCATGTGGTCGAGTCGGACCGCGGTGAAGTGATGCGCCTGGTGCGCATTTTCGAGGCGATATCGGAAGGCCCATGATCGACGCTGACGAGCGCACGCTGACCGTCGGGCTCGGCGCACGAAGCTATCCGATACGCATCGGCCGCGGCACGATCGCGGGCGCGGGTCCGCTGCTCGCGGCGCAGGGCGCGCGCGACGCGATCGTGATCACCAATCCAACGGTATCGGCGCATTGGCTCGCCCCCTTGCAGGGGAGCCTTGGCGCGAGCGGCGTACGCAGCGACGTCGTCGTGATTCCAGACGGCGAGGGCCACAAGAATTTCGCGACGCTGCAGGACGTCGTCACGCGCCTCCTCGAATTGCGGGCCGAGCGCAGGACCACGCTCGTGGCGCTGGGGGGTGGGGTCGTCGGCGACATCGCGGGATTCGCGGCCGCCATCTACCAGCGCGGCATGCCCTTCATCCAGGTCCCGACCACGCTGCTTTCGCAAGTCGACTCGTCGGTGGGCGGCAAGACCGGCATCAATCACCCGCTCGGCAAGAACATGGTGGGTGCGTTCTACCAGCCGCGCGCGGTGCTCATCGACACCGACTGCCTGGCCACGCTACCCAACCGGGAGCTCGCGGCCGGACTCGCGGAAGTGATCAAGTACGGCGCCATCCGCGATGCCGATTTCTTTGCGTGGCTCGAGGCGAACATCGACGCGCTCGTCGCACGCGAGCCGCGCGCGCTCGCGCAGGCGATCGAAACGAGCTGCAGGATCAAGGCGGCGAGCGTGGGGGCCGACGAGCGCGAGGAGGGCGAGCGCGTGCTGCTCAATTTCGGCCACACGTTCGGGCACGCGATCGAGAACGGCGTGGGCTACGGCGAATGGCTGCACGGCGAAGCCGTCGCCGCGGGGATGATCCTCGCGGCCGAGGTGTCGCGCCGGGTAGGGCGCATCGACGCTGCCGTCGTCGACCGCCTTCGCGCTCTGGTCGCGCGCGCGGGCCTGCCCGTTGCCGCGCCTGCGCTGGGGTTCGATCGTTGGAAGTCGCTGATGGGCCGCGACAAGAAGGTGGTTGCCGGCGCCGTACGCTTCGTCTTGCTGGACGGGCTCGGCCGGGCCACGGTCAGCACCGACGTCTCCGACGCGGTCCTGCGCGAACTCCTGCACTGACGGAATCTCAAAAAAAAACGGCGACCCGAAGGTCGCCGTTTGTCGTTGAAGCGTCAGGTCATGGGTTGCAGGTGATCGTACGGATCAGCGTTTGCACCGACGGGCTCGAGTCCCGGATCGTCAACTGGTTGACCTGCGGGTTGTTGGACAGGTTGGTCACCGAGAAGCCGCCACCCGACGTCGTCACCGTCGTGGGCGTGATCGTTCCGGGCGTGCCGGCGATCGAGAAGCTCACGTTGTACGGCGGGGTCCCGCCGACGATGGTGAACGTCGAGGTGGCCGAGGCGCAAGTGGGCGCTGGCGCCGTCGCGGTCGACGAGTAGGCGTAACCGGCCGCCGGATTCACGACCATCGCGCCGATCGTCGGGCAGGTGATGGACACCGCCTGCTGCAGCTGTGGCGTCCCCGCGTCCACGACGGCGATGTTCGTCGTCGCCGCCGTGTCGGCCAGGCCGGTCACCGTGAAGGACGAGCCGGTCTGCGTTATCGTCGCGCCCGTCTGGCCCGAGGTCACGAAGACCGTATACCCCGGCGTGCCGCCCGTGATGGTGAACAGCGAAGTCTTGCCCACGCAGGTGTTGCTCGCGTAGCTGTAGTTCGCGGGCGAGACGACGAGGGCCGACGGCGGGGGCGGAGTCGGCTGGCCGCTGCAATCGATCGTCACCGTGCTGCTTTGCCGCGGACTGCTGTTGTCGAACAGCGTGATAACCGTGGTCGACGGCGAGGTGAGCCCGCTGACGGTCACGGCCTGCGCCTGGGCAATGTTGGTCTGCGGCGCGACGGTCCCGGTGGTCGAGCTCGTCGACGACGTGATAACGGCCGAGTAGGGCGTGGTCCCGCCCGTCGCGATGAACTGGAAGGTGTTCGCCGGCACGCAGTTGTTCTTGGCAATGGCACCCGGAGTGACGACGAGCGGCGTAAGCGGAGGCGTCGGTGCGCCCGTTCCGAGCTGGTTGGTGATCAACGGGTATTGCCCCGCTGGAATCGTGACGCCGTTGTTGTCGGTGATCACGAAGGTGAGGTTGACGAAGCACTGGCCGTTGGTCGTCGCGACGAACGTGCCCCCGCTCTTGGTCACCGGTACGCCGGTAAGGATGATCGCCTGCGGGAAGTTCGTCTGCACCTTGTAAGGCGGCGTTCCACCGAAGATGTAGTAGTTGACGCTCACCCCGGAGGAGCAGTGGGCGTTGTCGGGACCGTTGATGGTGGTGGTGCCGAGCGGCAGCACCGACAGCACCGCGCCGTCGATCGTGACCTGGAGGATGTCGAAGACGCCGTTGATCTGCTGACCCGTAGTGATGTCGGTGACGCGGAGGACGCCGGTTTGGGTCGGTGTATCGGCCGGCACGGACAGGATGACCGCCGCGTTGCCGTTGATGTCGGTTGTCGTGGTCAGGGTCGTGACCAGCGGCTGCGCCGGATTGTTCGAGACGATCTGGAAGTTGCCCTGCACGACGTCGAAGCGGAGCGTACGGCCCGGAATCGGGACGCTGGCATTGCCCAGAACCTTGACCGTCGCGGTTCCCGTACCACCCGAGCAAACCGTGTTGTTGGTGGAGCCGCACCCGGGGGTGCTGTTGCCCTGGATCGTTATGCCCGAGGGAAGCAGCGGGGCGGGCATCACCGTAAGGACCCCGTCGTGGGTTCCGACAACGCCTCTGGAATCCTGTATCCCGACTCTGACAGTCGTTGCGACCTCGACGGGGTTCGCCAGCACTACGATGGTGTCGCCGGAAACGTTGGTCGGGACCGGAAGAACCGTCGCATCGGTCGTGTACGCCCGGTAAGGCGGCACGCCCCCGATGAGCGTGAGGGTGAACGGCGTACCGGGGTAGATGGTCGCGAAGCCCGGGACCACAAACATATCGCCAATTACCGGCGGGGGAGGCAGGTAGGGGTTATTGGGGGCGCCGTTGCCGCCGCCGCAACCCGCCAGGACCAGGATCCCGGCGATGCCGAAAAGTGCACCCGCCGAGCGCAGCAGTGCCGTCAAATGCTGTTTGAACATGGTCCTAGGTTCCCGATGATGATGTCCTAAAATTCTATTTTGTAGTTGGCCATTTTGAACGCTGCAACAAGCATCTAGGCCATTTTGTTCAGATTAAAGCCTAACATTACGCCAGGCGCAAGTATTTCCCTCGGTAAAGGGGTGCCGTCGGGCGGTTCCTGTTGCAGGATGAACGGCACTTTCGGCCCCGTTATTGCCGCATTGCAGCATCGCGAGTAGTATGGGTCGGTTTCGTGGCAGTTTCTTCCACAGTCGAGGATATTGTGGGTACGGATCAATTCGTGGACCAGGAATCATCCATGTGGCCGCCGGGGCGCCAGGGCTTGTACGACCCGGCGAACGAGCACGATGCATGCGGGCTTGGCTTCATTGCGAACATCAAAGGTCGCAAGAATCACGCCATTGTCCGTCGCGGGCTCCAGATCCTCGAAAACCTGACTCATCGGGGCGCGACCGGCGCCGATCCCTTGCAGGGTGACGGCGCCGGGATCCTGATCCAGCTTCCCGACGCTTTCCTGCGCCGCGCCTGCGGCAAGCTGGGCATCACTCTGCCCGCGATCGGGCAATACGGTGTGGGCATGGTGTTCCTGCCGCGCGAGCCGGCTTCGCGCATGGCGTGCGAGCAGGAGATCGAGCGGGCAATTGACGCGGAAGGGCAGGTTCTGCTCGGCTGGCGCGACGTCCCTACCGACAACATCGGCCTGTCCGAGCGCACGAAGGAGGTCGAGCCGGTCATCCGCCAGGTGTTCGTCGGCCGCGGCGATCGCGACATCGACCAGGATGCGCTCGAGCGCAAGCTCTACATCATCCGCAAGCGCGCGGGACACGCGGTCCAGTCGCTCGCGCTGCGCCACGGCAAGGAGTTCTACGTCGCGTCGATGTCGACGCGCACGATCGTGTACAAGGGCATGCTCCTCGCCCACCAGGTCGGCACCTTCTTCAAGGACCTGTCCGACGAGTCGATGGTCAGCGCGCTCGCGATGGTGCACCAGCGCTTCTCGACCAATACGTTTCCGACGTGGGACTTGGCGCACCCGTTCCGCTTCATCTGCCACAACGGCGAGATCAACACGCTGCGCGGCAACTTCAACTGGATCCGCGCGCGCGAAGGCGCGATCGCGTCGAAGGTCCTGGGCGACGACCTGCCCAAGCTGTGGCCCCTGATCTACGACGGCCAGTCCGATTCCGCGTCGTTCGACAACGCGCTCGAGCTCCTGGTCATGGGCGGCTATCCGCTGCCGCACGCGATGATGATGATGATTCCCGAGGCGTGGGCCGGCAATCCGCTGATGGACGAGGACCGGCGCGCGTTCTACGAGTATCACGCGGCCCTCATGGAGCCGTGGGACGGCCCGGCCGCGATGGCGTTCACCAACGGGCGGCAGATCGGCGCCACGCTCGACCGCAACGGCTTGCGACCGGCGCGCTTCATCGTGACCGACGACGACTACGTCATCATGGCCTCCGAGGTCGGCGTGCTCGACATTCCGGAGAGCAAGATCGTCAAGAAGTGGCGCCTGCAGCCGGGCAAGATGCTGCTGGTCGACACCGAGCAGGGCCGCATCGTCGACGACGACGAGTTGAAGCGCACGCTCGCCACCGAAAAGCCGTACCGCGAGTGGATCCGCGCATGCCGCCTGCGGCTCGAGGAAATGCCCGAGCCCGCGCCGATCGCGCCGTCGGAAGTGTCGCTGCTCGACCGCCAGCAGGCGTTCGGCTACACGCAGGAGGACGTGAAGATCCTGCTGACCCCGATGCTCGAGACCGGCGAGGAAGCGCTGGGCTCGATGGGCGACGACGCCGCGCTGCCGGTATTGTCCAATCGTCCGAAGGTCTTCTACCAGTACTTCAAGCAGCTCTTCGCGCAGGTCACGAACCCGCCGATCGACCCGATCCGCGAGGAGCTCGTGATGTCGCTCGTCTCGTTCATCGGGCCGCGGCCTAATCTGCTCGGCATCGACGTGACCGAGCCGCCGATGCGGCTCGAGGCGCAGCAGCCGATCCTGACGCCGGACAACATGGAGAAGATCCGGCACGTGGAGCTCTTCTCCGGCGGCGCGTTCAAGTCGGTCGAGCTCGATATCTGCTATCCGTCCGAGTGGGGCGCGAACGGCATGGAGGCCGCGCTCGCGAGCCTCGCCGCGCACGCCGAGGACGCGATCCGCCAGGGCTACAACATCCTCCTGCTGTCCGACCGCAACGTGTCGCCGTCGATGCTGCCGATTCCTGCGCTGCTCGCGACCGCGGCCGTGCACGAGCATCTCGTGAAGAAGGGCCTGCGCACGTCCACCGGCCTCGTGGTCGAGACGGGCTCGGCGCGCGAAGTGCACGACTTCGCGCTCCTCGCGGGTTACGGCGCCGAAGCGATTCATCCGTACCTCGCGCTCGAGACGCTCGCGCAGCTCGCGGAATCGGTGCCCCAGATCGATCCCAAGGAATCACATAAGCGTTACATCAAGGCGATCTGCAAGGGCTTGAACAAGGTGATGTCCAAGATGGGCATCTCCACGTACCAGTCCTACTGCGGCGCGCAG
>Ga0068860_100008217_pt1 | contig 10388 bp, 13 predicted proteins | sample KBSSwiS32_FD_66597 | JGI IMG/M metagenome (GOLD analysis project Ga0068860, IMG submission 66597) | Switchgrass rhizosphere microbial communities from Kellogg Biological Station, Michigan, USA - KBS Switchgrass S3-2 | ecosystem: Host-associated > Plants > Roots > Rhizosphere > Soil ...
GTCTTTGTCGGACTGATCGAAGCCTTCCACGCTGATGCCGCGCCTGATTTCTACACCCAGCGCGCTGGCGCGGGCGACGAGGACAGCTTCGACATCCTGCAGGGTTGTAGCCAGGTTGGTAGGTGCCGGAGTTGGAAGGCGATGCGTCCACTTCGACGTATCGATGTTATCCATGAAGAATTGGATGCCGGCGAAATGCCCACCGGGGCGGCGTGCCTGCTCCATCCAATGCGCGCCGGCTGGAACGCTTCCGCTGCGCTTTGTTGGTTCCGAGGCGGAGATGGCATCGAGCAGCCCTCGACGATAGAAGGCCTCCAGGGTTGGGGCGGACAGGCCGCGCATGCCGAACGGAAGTTGCTTTAAGGGCGAATGCGAGTCTTGGGCCTGTTCCAGGACGAGCACCGAGAGTCCTGCGAGGCGAAGCTCACAGGCGAGGAACAAGCCAACAGGACCTGCGCCCGCGATAACCACGTCATGGCGTGCGATGGGCGAAGAAGATGGTGGGCAATCGTGCATGAAATGCTCCTGTGCGGTCGTTCGACCGGAGCAGTTCCCTCAATGAGAACCCCACGGACGAACACAAAGACGCTTTCGCAGCGCCGGCGGTTCATCGAGGGGAACTCATGCACGCGGCACGAGAACAGAGCTTTCGTTTCCGAAAGGACTTGGGCTTACCAAACCAAGTCTGCCTTTTCCGATGGGCACAATATAGTGATGCGGTGGGCGGCGCGCAAATGGAGCGGACCTGCGGTTGCGCGCTTGCGGCTGATGTCGCACGGCAGCTGCGCTCCATGCTTGACGAGGGAAATTACGGCAATATAAGTAAACTCACCGTACAGTTGGAGACTCCATCGTGCTCCGTTCCCTGTCATGGCAAATCCGCTCAGTCATGCACGTAGCTGCCTTGCTATTCGGATTCTCTTGCGCCCACGCGGCAGTGGCCGGACCTGTTGGTGAGATCAACCGTCACTACGTGGATGAACATCGACGCAACTGGGATGGAAACGGCCCGCGTCCGTTGGAAACTTCCATTTGGTATCCGGCCAAGACCGCAGGTTCGGCAGTCGATGCAAAGCCAAGTCATACGATCTTCGAGATGCCGGCCGTTATCCGAGACGCGGCACTTGCAGATCCGCATGAGAAGTATCCGCTCATACTGATATCGCACGGAACCGGGGGATGCGCCGGAGCGCTCCTGTGGCTGGGCCACTATCTCGCCTCCCATGGATATCTCGTTGCCGCCATCAATCATCATGGAAATACCTGTGCAGAAGCCAAGCCAGATCCGCGGGGTTATCTGCTTTGGTGGGAACGTGCGCAAGATCTACGGGTGGCCCTGGACCAGGTGCTCGCGGATCCGCAGTTTGCGACCCACATCGACAGTCGAAGAATTGGCGCCGTCGGCTTCTCGCTCGGAGGTTACACGGTCATCACGATTGCAGGCGGCCGCATAGACAGACCACGATATCTTCGCTTCTGCTCTTCACCGGCGCGCGATTTCACCTGCGGCCCGCAGGCCGAGTATCCGGAGGCGCCGAAGCTGTTCGAACAGCTCGAGAAGAGTGACCCCGTCGTTCAGGGCGCCCTGAAGCATTCCGGTGATTCTTACCGTGAGCCGAGAGTCCGCGCGGTGTTTGCCTTGGCGCCCGTGTTTGGCAGTGGCTTTGCCGCCAACGACGTCGCGGATATCCATGTTCCAGTCGAGATTGTGGTTGGCACCGCCGATACAGTGGCCCCTCCTGCAACCAATGCGGAACGGTATGCGACTTTGATCAAAGGTGCTCGATTGGTTGAAATTCCAGGGAAGGTGGGGCACTACGATTTTGTCCCGCCATGCACCGATGAAGGCAAGAAAATGGCCAAGCAGATGAACATTGAGCGCCTTTGCTATGACGACCCCAGCGTTGATCGTCGCGCGGTCCAGGACGAAGTACGTTCTCTGGCTTTGAAGTTCTTCAACCGAAATTTGGATTCCCCGGGTCACTGACATCGTGCGAGTGCTCGATTACCCTCTGATTCGTCGAAAGGTGTTCCAGTCCGCCCGGGCGCGCCATCGATTACCCGGGGTGTCATCGTGTTCCTCGAGGACAGCGGAGACTTCGAACTCCACTGACTCGTCTTCGTAGAACAGCGTCACCAGCATCCCGGCCCGCAGCTGGAGCTCTTCGGCGACTTCATCCAACGGTTTCCCTACCTGCCCTAATGTGACTCCATAACGCAGGCACCAGCAGATCTCGTGATTCGCGCCGTAGACGGAATTAAAGTCTGCGTATATGCGCAGTGTCATTGGTCACTGTCCCCGCCGCCTTCCCAAAACTTACTGGGCGAATAATGCCGACAACCACGCGCGGTATAGCGGAAGGGATTGTGGCGTCGGCCCGTGTGCAAATCAACGCTGCGACTCAGCAATCAATTCGTTCGAGGTGAACATCCCGTCCGTTCGCTCTCGTGGGACTCAACGCACTCAGCCGACGACACAGCCTCTCTCTGCTAAGAGACGTGCCCCACCCCGTGGCACCCTCCCCCGCTGCAGGCGGACAGGTCTAGGGCTGGCCGTGGAGAGGACAGCGACTCGTCTGAATGATATTTTGCGGAAAATTCCAACTTAACCAGTAGTGAAAAATGTGAATCGCATTGATCGACTCGAGGAAACAGCGATGCAAAAGGCCATCTGGTTGTCTTTCGACCTGGGGGTGAAAGGTGACTACGAGTCATTGTATGCATGGCTCGACAATCATGGAGCCATTGAGTGTGGCGACAGTACCGCCTTCCTGAAGTACGAAGTTGGAAAGGACGCTTCGTCAGAGCAGCTTTTGAAGAAGCTGCAGAAGGACCTCAAGAGCGCAGTCGACTTCAATAAAACAGATCGGCTGTATGTGGCTTACCGTGGAGACGATACGAGTTTGAAAGGCCGCTTTTTGTTTGGCAAGAGAAAAGCGGCACCCTGGCAAGGCTATGGTGATGCGGAGACCGGGGAAGATGCCTGATGGCCAAGAGACTCGTCGCCGACTCCTGTTTTTGGTTTGCTCTCTTTGAACCTCGCGACCATTATCATCGTGCCGCTACCGGCCTCCAGGAACAGCTCATCGTTCACGACCTGATCGTGCCTTGGCCCACCCTGTACGAGGCGCTCAACACACGACTGGTACGACGGCCTGACCGCCTCGCACGCTTCAAAGCGATCATTGAAAGGTCGGGCACTACAATCGTAGAGGACGGGCCGTACAGGAATGACTCACTGCGCTTCGTGATGGGGCCGACCCGTCATACCTACAGCCTGGTAGACCATGTCATTCGTTCAATGATTGAGGACCGCTCATTGAAGCTCGATGCCCTGCTCACCTTCAATCCAAAGGACTTCCATGACGTATGCAGCCTCCGAGGGATGAATCTCCTGAGCGAGTAGACAGCGATTCACCTGATTCGCTCGCCGGAAGCTGTATCCCACAGATATAACAAATCAACCTTCCTTCTTCAGCGAAGCACATCGGGGCAAACAACCACGCGCGGCATAGCGGAGAGGGACTGTGGCGTCGGCTCGTGCGCAAATCAACACCGCGACACTGGCAAACAAAAACGCGCGGATAGTCTGGGCACTCCGGACCCACAACCGAGAATTTCACAGCGGCTACTCGACGTCAGCGATCGGGCGCGAACCAGCTGAACCCCATCAGGGACAGCGGGCCGAGCTCGCATCAAATGTCCGAATGTACGGGTGCAATCTGTCCAGTCATCACCAATGAAAGCCTGACAATGTGGGGCGTCCATGTACGTCCGGGAATAGAACTGCTGGGCCGGCAGTCATTACTGCAGCCAGCTAGAGTCCTTGCGGAGAAACGATCATGTTCCGGTCGATGCTTATTGCGTTACTCACAGCCTTCGTTATCAGCGGTTGCGCCAGCATGGAGAACTCATCTGCCGACGAGTACTGTTTGTCGGCTTTGGGGACGCCCTGTGTTGAGATCTCTGGATACAGCGACTGTCAACCATGCCCGTCGGTGCAATCAGAGCCGGCTGGATCCTGACGTGACCTTCGGCACCTGCCAGCTCCGGACTTCGGGAGTACAGTTCATGCCATGCAATCGGGGTCTGGAATGACATCGTCGCTGCACAGCCGCACTATCAACCTCAACCGGCGTGCGTGGTAGGGTGCTGCAGACCCAGGATTGCGCGGAACCATCGCTAACACCACGACTTTGTCGCGAGTGCGGATCTCTCGATTGACGCCAACGCCTCGAGCTGGCAGTGACCCACTCTGGCATGCCCGAAAGGCACACTACCATCGGCGCGGGCATCACGATTTTCCGCGAGCTTCTCCAATTCTGGCCTTCCATTGCGAGAGAGAGTGCCGCAGGATTCCCCGCGGCTGCCCGTTCAGAGCCAGGTCTTCTATGCTTACGACCGTGTCATGCTCGGCTCGTGCTTCGGGCCAGCTCTGCTCGACATTGAGCCGTCGCGAAGAATTTGACCCAAGAGTGATATCTTCTCGCATTGAGGCTTTCAGTGAGCTCGAGAACGCACCCTCGAGCAACTGACGATTGCCGCTCTCGGCAGCGATGCGCGCGACGACAACAAGCGTATCCATTTCGCGCAACCAGCGTTCGCGTTCCGCGAGATCATCGATGCCACGTCGATATGAGGTCAGACAGATTTTCGCAAAGGCGAGCAGGAGGGCCATGGATGCGACGAGCAATGGCAGACTTTCAATGCTCGGGACGCGACCCGCCATGCCCATGATATTGACAATGGTCGCTCCGGCGACCATGACAATCGCAACAGCGACCCCCACGAGCATGACTCCCAGCATTACACCATTGCAGCGGCGCAACCATTGCGCCGAGCGCGCAGCCTGAAGCCGAGACTCACCGAAATAATCCTGAGCTGAAGATTCCATTCGCTGCGTTATTAGCTTTCGCTGGAGTGAGCGTTATGCACACGCCGGCCCATTTAAGGGCGCCACGTTGTATGACGAGCCGTCGTATGTTTTCCGCTATGTCGCATGTCAGTCTATCGGTTAGGTTCGCAAAAAATACCGACTAGCATGACGGAATTTTGACACTAAACCGTCTCAAATAGACGGTGCGCATGACGTCGGGGACAGCTTCCGCTGAAGACGCCTTCTACGGAAAGCGGCGCCTACGCAGTTTGAGCACTGCACACATTGAGCTTAGCTTACCTTCTGGTAACGGACGGCGACCGACCCGCCGCTGTGCTGATGACCCAACCGCATGCACATCCGCCTGCGAAAGAGGCCGCGCAGAGCGACGCCGTGAGGCGCCGAAGTAGGCTCGCAGATGCGTACCGCATGAAGGAATGGATCTGGGACGTTGTTCTGATCATCGGCCTGCTGATAGTGGGCAGCGCGGTTTCGGCGATTGCTCTGAGCGGCTCCGGATTCTGGAAAACGAATCTGACTCTCGAGAAGACTATTTATGTGGCAGTGCCTGCTATGGCGCTTGGGGTGTTGCTAATGGTCGTAGCCTTCGTTCGCCTCGCCAGCTTACGCAAGTGCAGCAGCGCGAATCTGACAGCGCTGACTGAGGCGGAAGGAATCGATAGGTTGTATTCACTGGCCACCGGGAATACCAGCGTCGGCATGGTGGAGACTTTGGCGCAATCAACGGTCGCATTGACACGCGGACTACCCATGAAGGCCGAAATGACCAACCAGACGCTGGAGCTCTCGCGAAGGGAAGTAAAAGCCGGCGGAAGATCGGCAGCGGAGCAGCTTCTAAAATTCATGGCCGATCGATCCCAGGCAGATGGAAACGCTGATATGAAAAAGAAAAAGACGCGGGCTGGTGGCTCGAATCCGCAGTAGTTGAAACACGATGAGGAATGCTGATATCCAAGGACAGTTTATCTGGCACGAGTTGATCACAACTGATGCCGCGGAGGCGAGAAACTTCTACTCTCGCGTCGTTCGCTGGACGCCCAAGGCATCAACGGTCGACTCATATACTCTGTTGATGGCCGGTCGAAAGCAGGCAGCTGGGATAATGTCGCTGCCTGACGATGATTCGTCGGCAACTCAACCCCATTGGTTGGTATACATCGGGACACCCGATGTCGATCACACGGTCAGTTCCGCAAAAACTCTCGGTGGTCGCGTATTGAAAGAGGCGTCGAACATCATGGATGTCGGCCGCTACGCAGTGCTCAGCGATCCTCAGGGCGCCGCGTTCGCCGTGTTCGCACCTCATCCAAACTACGAGGACTCATTGTCACCCAGTGAGGGCGAGGGCGGTTTCCCATGGCACGAGTTGGCGACCACCAATGTCCCAGCGGCTCTTAAATTTTACTCTCAGTTGTTTGGCTGGACCCGAGGACCAGCGCATGACATGGGCGAGACCGGGATATATCAGATCTTCGCAAACCACGAAGTAGACGTGGGGGGCATTTATAAGTCAGCAGCCTTCTCGCCCTGTAGTTGGCTGAGCTACGTCCGGGTTTCCGACGCCGTGCGCGCTGCCAGCGCAGTGAAGGACGCCGGTGGTCGGATTCTCAATGGTCCACTCGAAGCGTCTGGGGACTCGACTCTGTTGCAGATTCTAGATCCTCGGGGCTGCGCATTCGCCTTGATAGAGACTGCATCCTCCAAGCGATTGCTCGACGCAAAAGCGACTAACGTTAGACTCAAAAAGAGGAAGCGTAAAAAGAAGCGTGTGCCGATGCGATCTGAGATTTATCCGACCCCACCTCCCCTTTCCAATCTTCCGTCTGCGCAGCAGAGCCACATGCGATCACCTCCAACGCAATCCGTCACCACCAAGAGCAAGGTCTTTGTGGTCCATGGACGCGATGAAGCCGCGCGCGAGACTGTCGCTCGCTATCTGGAAAGGCTCGGCATCATCCCGATAATCCTGCATGAGCAGGCAAGTCGAGGACTCACGGTCATTGAAAAGCTCGAGCGGCATGCGGATGTTCCCTTTGCCGTCGTCCTTTTGACACCCGACGACGAAGGCCATCTCATCGGGAGCAACGATGCCCTCCAGCCCAGAGCCCGTCAGAACGTCATTCTTGAGCTCGGCTACTTTGTGGGACGGCTTGGACGATCGTCCGTCTGCGCGCTCTATAAAGGTCATGTCGAGTTGCCAGGCGATTGGGGCGGAGTGGCGTGGGTACCATTCGACACTCATGGTGGGTGGAAAGCCGAACTGGCCCGCGAGTTGCGGGGAGCTGGATTCGCTGTTGATCTCAACGCAATCATTTCTGAACGTTAGAAAAACGCCTCGGATGGGGAAGCTGACGGGATAGAACACGCCCAGCCACAATCCGGATGCTGGGATATAGCGGGTGCTGCTGCGAAATCCACGTGTCTGATCGGTTTTATAGGAGCGCAGCGGGTCAAAGAACCACGCGCGGCATAGCGGAGAGGGGCTGGGCGCCGGCTTGTGCGCAAATCAACACCGCGGCTCAACAATCAATTCGATCCAACCGAACGTCCCGTTCGATCGCCTCGTCGGACTCAGCGGACTCAGCCGACGCCACAGCCGCTCTCGGCTAGGACGTGGCCCAAACCCGTGGCACCCTCCCCTCCCCCGCCAAAGGCGGAAAGATCCCAGCCGCAGGCACATTTCGCTGCGAGCAGTGTACTGACGCGAACACCGTTTGTATCATTGAAAGCCGGTGACCGGCCGTAAGTTCTGTCGTTGACGCGTACAGTCTCAGGTCGACGCAGAGGCGACCTGACCATCGGAGAAGCGCCTATGAAAGCATTGATCATCGTGCTCGTGGTGAGCGTGGGAATGCATTTCGGGCTGGCGGCCGCGGCAGAAGCAAACAGCCCGCTCGTGGGAACTTGGCGCCTCGTCAGCTACACCGACACGCCGCAGAGCGGTGAGCCGATTCATGCCTTCGGGATTCACCCGATTGGGCAATTCATATTCACTGCTGACGGGCATGTCTCCATCAGCATTATGCGCAACCCGCCGGATACTGATGCCCCCTCGATAGACCGCAATCCGGATGCCTGCTTTCCCGCGTGGTACTGCGCCTACTTCGGCACTTACAAGGTGGACTATGGACTCAACACGTGGGTCACACACGTACTCGGCGGCAACGTTCCGAGCTACATAGGAACGGATCAACCGCGGAAATTTGTCCTGCGTAAGAACCAACTCATCATCAGTGACACGTTCCAGGAAAGTGGTAAGACAGTTCGTGCAGAGCGCGTTCTCGTCAGAGAAGGATCCGCAGAACGAGCAGATCCACGTCAACTGCCGACACAGAGTGAATGGCTGGCGATCGTCCAGGAGCGACTTGCGGGCTTAAAGGGAGATAAGGCCACCTGGCGGCGTCACATCTCCGAGGGTTGTGTCTGGGTCGGGCCTGCGGCGAAGGTCGCCAGGTTCCCCGAAGTCCTTGCACAGCAGGTCGATGCTGGCATCCAGGGAGAGATTCTGGATCTCTCCGTTGACGATCACGGCGATTCAGTTGTCCTAACCTACATACTGCGCGAACAGGTTCCCCAGGAAGGTGGGGCGAAGATCGTGCGACTGCGGCGAATGGACACCTACACCCGACTGAGTGGGGATTGGCGCCTGATTTCTGTCGCGGAACTCGTGGTTAATCCCGATAGAAAACGTGCGCAACTCGACCCTCGATTGCTCGATGAGTACACCGGGATCTATGAGAATGTCCTGAACGGCAAGAAGCTGCGCACGCGAATCTGGCGTGAGGGATCGAAGCTCATGTCCCAAACAGAGGGACAGGAACCGGAAGAGCTCATCCCTGAAAGCAACACTGTTTTCTTTCAGGCAAGCACTCCGGAAGAAGGGTCGCCTGACAACCTCTTTGTGCGCGACGCCAAGGGGCACACGATCGCCTGGATCTATAAGGATGCAGGCGTCGAATTTCGGGCCGACAAAGTTCGTTGAACGGCCGGGTCACCGGGTGGGCGATCCGGCCGACTAAATCACGTCCAGGGCCACAGCCCTTCTCTGCAAGGACGTGCCCCCACCGGACGGCCCGGCACAGTGCATGTGCGAGTTCAAGGGCAGAAGCCAGAACTCCAATGAAGAGTCTAACTCGGCATCTGGGGCAGCGACCCCAGAACCTCCCACGCGGAACTATCCGTCTGAGGAAACTGCTTTTGCAGCATGCGAAGTGCGCGGGATATATGACGCCCGGCGCCTTTGGGAATTGATGCCGCGGCATCCTCGATAGCGCCCGGAAACCGTTCTGCCAATGCCTCGAACAAAGTCGCCGCCTGTAGTAAATCCTTTTCGGACTTGCCGCTGGTGTTGGTTCTCAGCTGCGACACGATCAATTTATGTATTGCATACCTCTCCGGAACCGGCAAACGCACCAGGACGACTCCGTGGGTGCTCAGCACGGGAATTTCCTGGGACGCACCCAGAAGATAGCCCAAATGTGGCAGCCCCTTGGCATATGCCTTCAGCTCTGGAACGGGCACAGTGGGGTAATCGTCGTCCTTGGATGGCACGAGCAGATCAACTCGAAGGCGCGCGCCTCCCCTTTCCAGGAAAGACGTTCCTGGCTTCCCGCGATCCAGGGAGGGAACTTCGAAGAACTCGATACCAGTCTCCCGCAGCATTTCGAGGAAGGCCGGCATCTCGGAAAGTGCCAGCGCTTCACGGCGTGCGATATCGACGTCCTCAGTGGAGTAAGCCACAGCTTTTACGCCGAGCGCATTCAGGATGGCCCCATAAGCATGGGAGCCAATCAACATCGCTCCCGCTCGGAACAGACCATGGTTGTGCAGACTGGCCAACGTGTAGAACGCCTTCCGGTCAACCGTCGCAAAACCAGATCGGGCCAGAATCCTCACACGATTGATGGTTGCGTTGGCGACATCGATTCTTTCGCGGAGAGCCGCCACTTTTGCGGTCACTTCCGAGTCACCTACTTTCCCGAGGTACGTTTCGTGGCGACGGTTCGCGGCGTCCGAGTAACGGTGTACCCAATAGGAGACCCCGGCTCCGTTCTCTCGCTCCGTGATAGCGCCAGGTGTACCTAGAAATGCTTCGCTCTGTTCGCCGGACGCCGCTTGTAGTTCGGCGAACAGGAGCGTCAACGCTCGCTCATGGTGTGTCGTGAGGGAAGCCATATCCCACAAGGGTACACCTTGTGGGATACAAGCGAAATTCGGGGAACGGACCCGTATCCCACAGTCTTCATCTTTGTGGGATACGCCGGCCTGCGGCCCGACACATTGAATGTGCGAGTTCAAAGGCAGACGCCGCACAGGCGCAGCGCCCAAAAGCAAAAACCCCCGAGATCTTTCGACCTCGGGGGCTTCGCGTTAGGAGCCTGGCAGTGACCTACTCTGGCATGCCTGAAAGGCACACTACCATCGGCGCAGAGCGTTTTCACTTCCGAGTTCGGAATGGGATCGGGTGGTTCCCGCTCGCTATGGCCGCCAG
>Ga0068860_100008221_pt1 | contig 10384 bp, 9 predicted proteins | sample KBSSwiS32_FD_66597 | JGI IMG/M metagenome (GOLD analysis project Ga0068860, IMG submission 66597) | Switchgrass rhizosphere microbial communities from Kellogg Biological Station, Michigan, USA - KBS Switchgrass S3-2 | ecosystem: Host-associated > Plants > Roots > Rhizosphere > Soil ...
GACTGACTCCGGCGATTCGAGGAGCGCGCACGCGGTCGGCTGCGGAGATGAGCCGCGGCACCACGGAGTCTGCGACCTTCAACACCCCTGCGGGGCGACGCGGGCCGGGTTTGGGAAGCACATTGGTTGTGCTGCAGGTTGCGCTCTCTATCGTGATGCTGACTGGAGCGGGATTGCTGTTGCGCACGCTCAGCAAGCTGCGCAGTGTAGACGCGGGGTTCGATACGCGCAATGTTCTGATGGTATGGATCAATCCGACACTGACCGGCTATGACAAGACGCACGTGCAGGGTATCTACGACAATCTGCAACAACGGCTGTCATCGCTGCCGGGTGTGGCGTCGGTGAGCTATTCGTCTGGCGCTTTGCTTGATGGCGGCCTCTGGACGGAGGACGTAAAGGTCGAGGGACAGACCAACAAGAAGACTGTGGATTCGCAGATGATGCGGGTGGGCCCGCGCTACTTCGAGACGATGCGTCTGCCGCTACTGCGGGGGCGTTCTCTGGGCCCTGCGGATATACGGGGCGGGCCGCCTGCCGCGGTCGTCAATGAGGCGTTTGTGCGGAAGTTCCTGGAAGGGCGGGATCCGATTGGACTGCATTTTGGAGGCGATGACAAGGGCGCGCCGCAGTGGGCGATTGTGGGCGTAGCGAGAGATGCAAAATACGCTTCACTGGAGGATGAGAATGCACCCACCGCGTATGTTCCCCTCGACACAGGCGGTGCAACATTTGAGCTGCGGACGACTCTTGCGCCGTCGGGACTGATCGCAGCGGTGCGAAAGACAGTACAGGATGTCGATGAGAATGTTCCGGTGATGCAGGTGCGGACGCAATCCGAATCGATTGACCGGCTTCTTTTCAACCAGCGGCTGATGGCGCGGTTGCTGGGAGGATTCGCCGTGCTGGGTCTGGCACTGGCCTGCATTGGGCTGTATGGATTGCTGTCGTATGAGGTGGCGCGGCGGACGCGCGAAATCGGAGTACGCACGGCGCTGGGAGCGCAGCGCAGCGACGTGCTCGGGCTGTTCCTGCGTCGAGGATTGATTGTGGTGCTGCTTGGCTCGACTGCGGGTGTGGGCGCTGCGGCTGCAGTGACGCGACTGCTGGCGAACCTGCTCTACGGAGTGCAAGCAATGGATCCGTTGACGTTTCTGGGAGCCGCGGTCCTGTTTGCAGTCGTCGGATTGGTGGCGTGTTTTCTGCCCGCGTCGCGAGCGATGCAGGTGGATCCGGCGGTGGCGCTTCGGTGCGAGTAAAACAGAGTTGATTCCCTTTTTCGACCTCTCGTGAATGCGTGTCCAGCCACTCTTCCTACCCATCCCTCCCTGGGCTTTACATATATCCGTAATGGATATAGTATCGAAACATGGCAAAAAGAGAGACAGCGCAGGCTCCGTTGACACCCGCGGTGCTGCACATCCTGCTGGCGCTTTCGACGGGGGAGCGGCACGGTTACGGAATCATGAAGCAGGTGGATGCGGACTCGCAGGGCAAGGTGAAGATGGGCCCGGGGACGCTGTATGGCTCGATGAAACGAATGATGGACGCGGGGCTGATCAGGGAAAGCGATAAGCGAGTCGATCCGGAGATGGACGACGAGCGACGAATTTATTACGGCCTCACGGGCGCGGGCCGGGTAGCGCTGCAGGCGGAGCTGAAGCGGTATCGCGGAGTGGTGGCGGTGGCGGAAGGACGCCTGGCATATGGCCTCTGAAGATGCAGGCGGGCGCTACCGGAGGTGGTATGCGATGCTGCTGCGGCTGTATCCGCGGCCTTTCCGTGAGCAGTTCGGTGAAGGGATGGCACAGACATTTTGCGATCTGTGCCGGGCGCGCGCAGACGACAGGCGCGGACTGCTTGGGTTTGCGCTGCGGATTTTTTGCGAGACGCTGGTGGGAATCGCCAAGGAGAATGTCATGGGTATGAATCAACTTGGAAAGACGACGCTGCGTGTTGCACTGGTGGCGCTGGGCCTGTTGATAGTGCCGCTGGTGGCATCGCAATTCGTGAAGGACTGGAACTGGTCCGTGGGAGCTTTCGTGAGGGTGTATATCCTCTTCTTCGGGACGGGGATGTCGTTTGCGCTGGTCGCGAGGAGGATGGGCGCGTGGTCCTACAAGGCGGGCGTTGGTGTGGCGCTGGTGGCCGGGTTCGCCCTGGGATGGTCGAACATGGTCCAAGTCGCGGACTCTGGAAATCCGGCGAACTTGGTGTACTACAGCGTGCTCGGGGTGGGCGCTGTTGGGGCCTGCCTGGCGCGGCTGAAGGCTCGAGGGTTGGCTCTTACGTTGTTTGCGATGGCGGCGACGCTCGCGGTGATTGCCCTCATGCTGCCTTCGGGCGCACCGCCCTACCTCGCGCGGAATATGGCCATCGGGCATGGTGTCTACGCGGCGTTGTTCACTGCCTCAGGTCTGCTGTTCCGGCGTGCGAGTTTGAGCGTTTGAAGTAAGACCGAGGCCGACTTCACGGTTCGATGTCCTGCATTCATCCTCATGATTTTTATCTCGTTGTTGCCAGCCGAGCCGTTGATACTCGATGAATGGCTAGTTCCCTTCCCCAGGAGATCGACGCGGTTGGGTGAGAACTGAGACGAAGACGGAGGCGCAATGGCAGAGGAAACTGCAAAAGGTTCGCCACCGGTGAACAGCATTGTGGCGATGGTTCGCGTCGCGGATGTCATGAAGTCGGCGGCGTTTTATCGGCATCTTGGGTTTGAGATCGGGAATGCGGTTCCGCGAGAGCAGCCTCACCACTGGGCATGGCTATATCAACCGAAGGCGACGAACTGGAAGACGGGCGCCAACCTGATGCTTGTGTCCGGCGAGGTGCGAGGAACAACGGCGAGCAAGGACAGGGCGGTTTTGTTTTATCTGTATGCGCGCGATCTGACGGGGCTGCGCGAGGAACTGCTGGCGAAGGGTTTTGCAGCGAGGGAAATTACGTTTCCGCCGTATTTGCCGGAAGGAGAGTTTCGGCTGGAAGATCCCGACGGGTACACGTTGATGATTGCGCAGTCGGGGCAGGAGACGCCGTAATGGAACGCAGCGTAGATGCGTTAGCGGATGATGCTTTCCGGGACGCGCTGCAGGGACTCAGGAAGGGCGACTTTTCCCGACTGAATCCGCTGTTCGAGAGCCGGAGTGAAGCACAGCCTCTCATTGTGCAATGGGAGCGGTCGGGACTCTTTCGCGGTCACGAGGTGGAGCTTGCCGAGGCCCTTACGTGCGCGTGTTTCAATGGACGAGTCGAAGTCGCGGAGCATCTGCTGAAGCTGGGAGTTCTACCATCGGGCGGGGCGGGAACGGGTTTGAACGCCATCCATTGGGCAGCCAATCGCGGGCAGCTTGAGGCAGTGCGGTTGTTAATCCGCCACAACGTTCCGATGGAGACGCGTTCGATGTACGACGGCACGGCCCTGGGGACTGCGGTATATGCGGCTATCCATGAGCCAAGGGCTCCGCACCACCGAGCCGTTATCGAGGAGCTTCTCGCCGCAGGTGCGCGGATAGACGACGCGGGCTATCCAACTGGCGATGAAGCTATCGACACGCTCTTGCGGAGCCATGGTGCCCGAGCAGATCGCGACTGAACATCGCGGCAAAATGGGAAAGCGGGCGCCAATGGACGCCCGCTTTTGATTTTGTTCGAAGTGAGTCTAGTGTTCGTTGAGGTTGACGCCGGGAAGAGCACCTGTCCCTTCGAGACGCACTCCGTCAAGGTTCGACGGATCGAGACCGAGAGCTTTGAGGATTGTTGGGGCGACCTGCAGCGTGCCTACTTCGCTGAAGACGGTGTGGGGCCTGATGGCCGGGTTGGAGAGCAGCAGCATGACGTTGACGTCGTCGTGCGCGAAGCCGCCGTGCTCCATGACCTTCTTCGTGCTGCCGGTATAGATGGCTCCGACATTTGGGGTGAGGATGATGTCGGGGGTGCGAGGATCGCCGGTGGGCGGCAGGCCCGGCCAGTTGTAGTTGAGGGCGAGCGAGGAACCGTAGAAGAGCTGGCCACCGCCAATTTGAGCGCGATTTGCTTCAAGGAGAGCCACGGCCGCGTCAGTGAATGACGGGTTGGTCAGCCAGAGGAGCGAGACGTCGTCTTCTGTGGCGCCGATACCGCTGCCGTTGGGGTCTTCCGATGCGGGCATGGCGGCATGCAGCTGATTCGAGATCAGAGTCGCCGGCGAGAGGCCGTTGCTGGTCTTGTCGGGGATCCGGTCGAGAGCATTGGGATCGATCGGCGATTGTCCGTGCTTCGAGGTGATGATCACGAGTGTCGATTCGTAAAGGCCGCGATCCTTGAGTTTGATGACCATCTGGCCAACGGAGTCGTCGACATACTCGATTTCGCTGAGAAGGCCATCGGTTGGCGTGCCAGCCGCGTCGAGATAACCGCCCGTTGTGCCGTTCTCGACCAGCTTCTGCCCTACGCTGACGGCCTGGAAATTCATTCCGAAGATGGTTGGGGTTTTGGCGTGAGCGCCGCTGTGCGTCTTGCCGGCAATTTCGTTGAGGATGGCATTGACCTTTAGTGTGTCGTAGCACTGGATGTTTTTGAAGCTGGTGGTCCAGGCGGTAGGGTCTGCAGCACCATCTGGAACAGACGCGCAGGACATGCCGGCGGGTGTCATCACGCCGGGCAGGCCGATGACATTGGAATTGATTTCAGGCGAGTAATAGTCGTCGAGAACTCCGACACCATCGCGACCGGCGACCGACGCATAGGCCGGATGCTTGTCGGACCATGCGGTGTAACCGCCTGCATTGTGGATCACTCCGTAGATGGTGTTGACGCGAACGAACTGCCACGGGTAGACCGGTGCACATCCCCTGGCCGGATCGCGGTCCATCTTCGTCGCATCGAGCGACTTGATTCCGCCATCGGTGAGCGATGCGCCGGGTGCCCCGCCGTTTATTTTTGTCTGATCGATGTCGAGGCCTTCTTCGTACTCGGTGGTGAATCCGGTGGGTGGCGCTCCGGCGGTACAGCGACCGGGGCCGTTGCCGTTGCCGGTCTGAACCTGGGGGCCATTGAGAGAGCGATCGTAGGCGACATCGTAGTAGACGCCCATGGCGCGCGGGGTCGCTCCGGAGACGATGGTCATCAGCCCAGGGAATGAATCAGAGGGCTTGGAGGAGCTGGCTGCGGTGTAATTGACGCCGGTGGTTGCGAGGGCTGCGAGGTTCGGGCAATAGGGCTTACCGCCATTGGCTCCGGCGATGCCCTGCGCACAATTGCTGAAATCGGCGGCATGCATGCCATCGATGCTGATAAGCAGAACGTGCCGGATTCGGCTCTTCTCCCATTCATGATCATGATCCTGGGCGACGGCAATGATACAGAGCGACGCAGCGAGAGCGGCTGCGGCCGGAGCTAGTTTGCGCATTATTCCTCCTGAATTCTGTGTATGGGTCTGGGGTTGTGGGCAAGTGTGTCTGGGCGGGATAAAGGACCTTCATGCGCAGACTAGTGTCCGGAATCTTAAGCAAGGCTTAAGCGCGGATGCGATTCACCGGCATTTCATCGACTATTCATCGGGCATTCGCATTTGGGATTTTGAACGCGATGAATCGTCAGCGCAGGCGGGAATGCACCCGAATGATGCGAGCGCATCGAAGCTATCTTCGCGCGCTTATTCGAACTGATTCAGATCGGTGTCGGGGGCGGGGTGGCCCAGCTCGCGGCACATGGCCACGATCTGGCCTTTGTGATGGAAGGCGTGAGTGAAGACGTGATGCAGGATGAGGGCTGGAGTGCGGACGGCGCGGTCGCCATCGGGGAAGTGTAGTTCGGTGTTGGCGTTGAGTTGCTGATCGGTGACGGTGGAGAGGTATTGCCGAGTGCGCCGGCTTATTTCCTGCTGGAAGCGGATAGCGTCGGGGAGAGAGGGAAAGTCGGTGGGGTTGCGATCGACATAGTCGAGCCGCTGGAGGATACCGATCCAGAATCCTTCGCAGTTGAAGATGTGGATGACCTGTTTTTGTATTGTGTTGAAGCCGAAGCTGGGGAGTTCTTTAGCGTAAGCGTCGGGCGGCAGTGTGGAGAGGTGTTCAAGGAGGAGAGTGAGGCTGGCGTGAGTCCAATGGTGGAATTTGCGAATGCCGTCGACCGTGAACATGAATCTCCTCCTTCGAGCGATGACGTGCTCCGGGAACTGTACGGACAAGCCGAAAATGCGATGCGTTATTCGCGGGTGACCTTAAAGCCTTGCTTTTCGAGCATTGCGGGGACACCGTCTTTGCCGACGAGGTGGCCGGCGCCCACGGCTACGAAGGTGACGCTGTCGCCTTTGAGGAGATCTTGTATTTGCGTGACGAAGCTCTGGTTGCGCTTGACGACGAGGAGTTGGAAGAGGTCAGGGTACTTGTCGCGGAAGTCGGCGTTGTTGAGCGCGTCGAGCTTGGCGACATCGCCTGAATACCAGGCTGCGACGAGTTCCTTGAATTTGTCGACGGCGGAGTCGGCGTCGTCGAGTTCGGAGACGAGGAAGTCGAGCTGGGCTTTATCGCTCATGTCGGCGAAGTAGTGGATCTGCTGCTCCATGGTTTCGAAACCTTTGACGGGCTTGTTGGCTTTGGCGAATTCCGGTTTGAGCTCGAGCTCGACACCGGTGTTGGGGTCGTAGCCGGCCTGCATGACGGGAGCGAGGCTGAGCATCATTCCAGCGAGCCAGGGCTTCATCATTTCAAGCATGCCGGAGCCACCGGGGAGGCCGGTTGCGGCTTTGTTGAGTTTAGTCATCTGGTCGGGGGTGAGCTTCGATGAAAGCGGATGGGCCATGTCGAGACCGAGCTGCATAATTAGCGGCTGCATGGAGGCAGCGTCGTCGACGTTGGGGACTTCAAGCCAGAGCGATTGGCTTTGCTGAATAGCAGCGCTGACTTTGGCAGAGTGCCAGGGGTGATTTTTGTCGAGCGCATGAATGGTGCCGAAGAGATAGACGGTGGCGTGCGGTCCTTTGACCACCCAGATGGCTGGCTCTGCGGAGGCATGGAGAGCGCCGACGGCGAGGGCGCAGAGGAGGATGAGGACGGGAGTAAGTCTTCGGAGGAGGTTCATCGCACGACCTTTCGGGATGAGAACAGGATTGCAGAAATGGTTGGAGGGGGCAATACGCCCCGGTACCGTAGGGCGTCTCTCCCACATCTCAGAAGCGAGATTTGGGGCACCCAACGCCAAGCTTGACAGCCGGATTTCATCGGAGGTACAGTCAGGGATCGATATATCGATGATCGACTATGCCAAAACGAAAATTTGATCCATTACCGACGGCGGCGTTTCAGATTCTGCTTTCTCTGGCGGACGAGGAGCTGCATGGGTACGCAATCATGCGGCAGGTGGAACAGCAGACGAATGGGCGCATGAGGCTGGGGCCGGGGACACTCTACAGCTCGATCCAGGGATTGCTGGAAGAGGGGCTGATCGAAGAAGTCGATCGCAAGGCCGAGCCGGAGACGGAACGCCGGCGGTATTACCGGCTGACTTCATCGGGACGGAAACTGGCGCGCACTGAAGCGGAGAGGTTAGCCGACCTGCTACGCGTGGCGCGGGCCAAGAATATTCTGAGGGGGGATTATGTCTGAGAGAGCATTCACCTGGCTCGTTCGACTGTACCCTGCTGCGTTCAGACGGAAGTACGAGCAGGACACGCTGCAACTCTATCGTGACCGGATGCGCGATGAACGAGGATTGGTGCGCAGGGTTCGGCTGTATCGAGACCTGATGGTGGATGCAGTGCTCGGCGCTCCGCAGGCCTGGCGCAATTCTTATGCTGAGGCGAGTGCAGACACGCTCGCGGGCGATGTGAGCGGACTTCCGGGTTTTCATCTTCTGGATCAGGAGCCGCTAAGGGCGGGAGCGGTTGCTATTGGTTTCGTCTTTTCGATCTCAGCCTTGGTGGGGTTCGGGCTGGTGATGCGGCTGCCTGCTCCGGTGTGCGCAGCGCGTGCGGGCGCAACGTTGTCGCCGATTGAAGCTGTGATGGATCGGCTGAATCGTGCAATTGCTGCGCCAAGAAACGATGCGGGTGAAAGGGCGGCAGTCGATGGCGGATCTGCGCAAGCGCAGCTGACGACAAATGATGCCGCTCGTGCGGATAAGAGTGCTGAGAGACCGTTGAGCGCGAGCGAAAAAGGCCAGGTGGTGCAGGGAGTCGCTGAGAATTTGACGGCGCACTACTTCGATCGACAGAAGGCGCTGGCGACGATGGAGAGGTTGCGTGAACTCGAGAAGCAGGGAGAGTATGCGGGAATTGTCGACGGACGGATGCTGGCGGAGCGGCTGACGGCGGATGTGCGGAATGCGACGGGAGATCCCCATGTGAGCGTTGCTTACAGCAGAAATGCAATTCCTAATGCCGGGCCGGCGAGGCCTACCGCGTCCGCTCTGATCCAGTATCGGACGGTGATGCTGAAGCAGAACTGTTCGCTGGAAAAGATGGAGATACTTCCGGGGAATGTTGGGTACCTGAAGTTCAATTCGTTTCCTGATATGGAAGTTTGCGGTGCGAGCTTTCATAAGGCACTGGCGCAGGTAGGCGGAGCCAATGCCGTGATTTTCGATTTACGGGATAACACGGGAGGGTTTCCTGAAACTGTGGCGGAGGTGGCCGCGCCGCTGTTTGATCGAACGGTTGCGTGGTACAACCCGAAGCAAACGCAGAGCGCAACTACACTGACGCCCGCGGCGGGAAGCAACCTGAAGATGCTGAAGCGGGCGACGGTGATTGGAGAAACGACCGGAGGCGGCGGCCACGTGGGAGTTTTTCATCGCGTCGACGAGCACTTTGGGATCGGAGTTCCGGAGACGAAGATCATCAACCCGTACGGCGGCCCAGATTGGGATGGAGTGGGGGTTGAGCCGGATGTGAAGGTGAAGGCGGTGGATGCGCTGAATGAGGCGGAGAAGAGGGTGGTGAAGCCGGTGGGGCGATGAGACGCAGGGTGGTATCTCTCCCACATCTTAAAGCGAGATCTGGGGCACCGCTCTTGGCCTCTTCCCACTCAAGCCGCAAAGCCGGCGCTTGGTGGGGCATCCTGCTGGTTGGGTCCTCGCGAAATGACGCTTCCTTAACAAGGCTTGAGCGTGTCATGATGCCTCAACCCAGTCTTCAGAGGCCAGGATGCGCCGACTGTTTTTTGTGCTCTTGCTTTTCACTTTCTTCCCACCGGCATGGGCACAGCACTTCGAATTTGACAGCGCACGGATGCCGCTTGCAGAGCTGAGCGGCGACGCCCGCTTCCACACGGGCGATGATCCTGGATGGGCCGCGCCTTCGTTTGACGATAGAGACTGGCCGCTGATCAAGTTGGACCGAAGATGGAGCGAGCAGGGGTACAAGAATTATGGCGGCACGGCCTGGTATCGCTTCAACGTGACATTTCTAGCCGGAAACCGGGAGATGGCCCTCCTTATTCCATATCTGAATGACAGCTATGCGGTCTTTGCGGATGGAAGGCTGCTGGGCCAGATCGGCGAGTTCCCTCCTCACGCAAAAGTTGTCTCCACATCGAATGAGATCTTCAGCATTCCGGGAGAGACGATCACGGCTGGTCGACCGGTCGCGATTGCGATACGCGTATGGCGCTGGCCGCTGGTGGCGAATTACGGGGGCGGCGGATTTGGCACGCCTCCTATCATCGGGGAGGCCCAGAGTGTTGCGCGTTACCGCGACCTGCAGATTCACGATTTGTTCTGGAGGACGGAAATTATCCACGTGATGATCGCGGCCAATCTGCTTTCCGCAATCGTGGGCTTGATCCTGTTTGCAGCCCGTCCGAAGGAACGCGAGTATATGTGGTTCGGGATGGCGCAGGTTGCCTGGAGCCTCTATTCAATCGTGGACCTGGCGTTTACGTTCTTAAGGCTGCCGACTGTCTCCAGCCTGGTGACGATTTCAATTACGAGCTGCGTTGCGTCTCTGCTGAACCTGGTCTTCTTTCATGCATTGCTGCACGAGCGGCGTAGAGCCCTCTTCCATATGGGCGCGTGGCCTCTACTGCTCTCAATTCCACTTAGCTTCGCTCCGTTCCTCGGCTGGATCACGTTCACGCAGTTTGACGCGATTCGAACCGGATTTCTCCTTCCATACACGCTTGCGGTTGCGGCACTGCTGGTGCGGGCGAGTTTGCGCGGGAGCGTGGAGGCGCGCCTGCTGGTGGGACCGTTCAGCCTTAGCTGTTCGATCTGGCTCTTCAACGCCGCGCTCGGCGTGCTTGACCTTTCCCACCACCCAATGATCTCTGCCATGCAGCGTTGGCTGCAACATGTGATCACGTGGCCGTTTCACGTCAACTACGGAAACCTTGTGGGACTGCTTTGTATCGGCTCAGTCTGCGGTGTTCTCATTTTGCGCTTCGCGCAGAGCCGGCGCGACGAGGAG
>Ga0068860_100008230_pt1 | contig 10380 bp, 10 predicted proteins | sample KBSSwiS32_FD_66597 | JGI IMG/M metagenome (GOLD analysis project Ga0068860, IMG submission 66597) | Switchgrass rhizosphere microbial communities from Kellogg Biological Station, Michigan, USA - KBS Switchgrass S3-2 | ecosystem: Host-associated > Plants > Roots > Rhizosphere > Soil ...
AGGCCCTTTGCCTGTTGCTGCTTGCTGCCGACCAATTTGCCGCTTTCCTCCTGAATTTTTCCGGCGATGTCTTTTGCCGCGCCTTTGACCTGATCCTTATTCATGTCGATCTCCTCAGCTGGCCTGACTCAGATATTCAGTCGTCTTTCTTGACTCCGTCGGGCCCGAGCACCGCGGTCTCGTTAGTATCCTCGGTGTCGTCGGAGAGTTTCTTAAGCTTCCAGGCCAACGGGTTGCCAACGTGGCCCAGTTCGAGGGCCCGATTGAGGGCTGCCACGACGGAGCGAACCTGGCGGTTGATCGTGCGATCCAGACGCCCGGCCCGATTGTGTTTGATGAGGTCGGCGAGGTAGGCCTCGAGCGCCGCCCGGACCGTGCCGCGTTTGACCTTGCGTACAGCGGTGTGGGTGGTCTGCTCGATCCACGCCTCCGCCTTTTCCTTCGCCGCGTCGTAATCGAGATTCAGATCCTCCAGCGCATGGTAGGTCTTCGTTCGCTTCTGATCTCGCGCAGTGAGCCGCACGACCCAGGTATCGGGTCCCCGTCGAAACCCGAGGGCCACGCCTTTGTCTGTGCCTCGATCGGACTTCACCGAGCGGGCTCGGCTGCCGAGGCACCCGCTGAGGAACCCACCACTCTGAAGCCCTCGCAACCCCTCATGGGAGGCTGATACACCCGCGGCGGTCACAGACGTCGTCCATGACCGGCTTGTGGCGACTCCGAGCTGAGCTCGAGGAGGCCGGGCACGACAGGTCGGTGATTCCAACAGGCGCCATTCGTGGAACGAGCCGGACCTGCTCCACATTCAACACGTTGACGTTCGCGCAACCCCGATCGCGCGGCATTGCAAACGTTTGCGTATTCCTGTAGCGTCAACTCGCACAAGGCGTAGGGGGTGAAATTGTGCACGCGCCCGGCATGACCACGGCTCGTTTGAGCTTTATCCTGGTAGCCTCCATGGCCGCCATTCCCGGGCTCGCCGAGCCGCAGAGCTCCTCTGCTGCTGAACAGGGCCGCACCGTCCCTGCGCGCCAGATCCCCGTCCCCACCACAGTCAGTCCGCAACTGGCCAAAATCGTTTCCGCGCCGCCTGTTCCGCCGACCGCCCCTCAAACTGCGCAGGAGTGGAAGGCGGCGGTGCAGAGTGCTTCTGAGCGGGAGGCCGAGCGCATTGCTGCCGCCCTGACGCAATTTGCAGTGACGATCGAGCCCCTGCAGATCGCGGGAGTGCCTTGCTTCGCTGTCAACCCACCGAAGGTTTCGGCTCGCAACGCGCACCGTGTGCTCTTGCACCTCCATGGCGGCGCGTATGTATTCGGGCCCGGACGAGCGGGCACGTTGGAGGCCATTCTGGTCGCGGGAACGAGCGGCATGAGGGTCATCAGTGTTGATTACCGCATGCCGCCGGATCACCCGTTTCCGGCAGCCATGGATGATTCGGTGGCGGTCTGGAAAGCGCTGACTCACCGGCAGAATCCCTCCAACATGGCGGTATTCGGTACTTCTACTGGAGGCGCAATGACGTTGGCCCTCGTGCAGGCGGCTCAAAAGCAACACCTGCCCCTGCCCGCTGCGATCGCATCCGGTACGCCGTGGTCCGATCTGACAAACACGGGCGACAGTTACTTCACCAATGAGGGAATCGACAATGCCCTCGTATCGTATGAGCCGGTACTGGGTGCAGCCGCACGCCTCTACGCCGGCAGCGTCGATCTGAAGGATCCGAGAGTATCCCCGGTGTACGGCAGCTTCCACGGTTTCCCCCCGACCTTGCTGACGACGGGCACCCGCGACCTGTTCCTCTCCAACACCGTCCGCGTCCACCGAAAACTGCGCGAAGCCGGCGTCGACTCCCGGCTCGAAGTTTATGAGGCCCAGTCTCACGCTCAGTACCTCGTCGATCCGACGTCTCCGGAGTCAAAGGAAGCCCTGCGGGACATCGCGTCCTTTTTCGACGCCCATCTGGGCACATAAGAAACGCGCTCACTCGATTCTCACTCTCAATCCGAGACCAATCGTGCGCGGATACGGGCCCGCCAACAGGGTCGGTCCGTTCGCGGCGGTCGGGCCCCGCTCGTCGGACAGGTTCTCGCCATGGAGGCGGATCTCATAGGGCCCTTTGCGTGCTCCCAGTGTTGCGTTGTACAACACGTAGCCTGATACGGAGTCCACTGTATTGTCCTGGACCCGCGCGCTACCGTTCAGCGAGGCCGATCCGTCGGTGAACATCTCCCAGCCCGCTCCCACCTCGCGGGTGTAACTGAGATCCAACCGCCAGTTGTGGGGCGGTGTGTTGAACAGCCGTTCCCCGTTGCCGTTGCGAGGGTTGGCCGCAGCAAATGCGGGGATGACATCTGTAAATTCCGACTTGTTGATGTTGCCGATCAATGAAACGTCGAGTCCCTCAACTGGCGTGATCCAGGTCACATCCAGATCGAGTCCCTGTGTCTTGGCGTCGCCGAGGTTCGCAAACGCGGCGAGCCCGATCGAGGTGTTGTAGGCGCTTTGAAGATTGGTGTACCGGATGTCGTAGATGCTCGTAGCTACCCGCACCCGCCCACCCGCCAGCGTCGTCTTGGTGCCCAACTCGATGTTGCGCAGCTTGTCGGGCGTGAGACTGAGTCCACTCGGAACTCCGTCCGCCTGCACGGCACTCGCCTGGGCCTGAGACTGCAGGATGCCGCTGCGAAAGCCGGTGCCCGCGTTGACGAACAGCATCCAGTCGTCCGTTACGTGATAGGCAACGTTGGCCCGCCAGGTGACCGCCGTCGGCCGCGAGCTGCTGCTGGCGGGAATGCCGCTCGATACCGAGTCGGCGCTGCGCCGGTCCCCAAAGTAGCGCAGGCCGACCAGAGGTACCAGCTTGCCTCCGAACAGGTCGTAACTGAGCTCACCGAATACCGACCCGTTTTGCGTCCGCGTCGTGGTTCCGCCATCTATCTTCAGCGTTGGGAAGGCGATGTTGAAGTTATAAAATCCGGTCGCTTTCTGGTAGAAAGCCCCGCCCACCCAGTGAAACGGGCCGTTGCCCGCGGAGCTGAGGCGCAGCTCGTTGACAAAGTTGTGAGCGCTGCCGCCGTTGATCAATGTGCCAATTCCCAAAGGGGGACCGAGGTTCAGCGCCACTCCGAACCCTCCGGGCGGCAGCGACTCCTGGTATGAGGAGGCATTGGTCAGGATCAGGTTGTCGAATTTGTAAGTCAGGGTGTTGGAAAAGAAATTCGTCTTGCGATGGTCGTAGCCGGCAACATCGCCCTGAAAGGCCAGATACGGCGGGTCCACCGAATTCATGACCTGCAGGTAGTCCTGGTTGGTTTGAAACTGCCAGGCCCGCAGCCGCACCGTAAGTCGATCCGTTGGTTGCCACAAGATGATCGCCTGGGCGTCCGTGCTGCGAATGTCGTTCGCGTTTGTCTTGTAGGGGGTGCCCGCGGGCGCGCCCTGATACACATCGGCATAGCCGGCGCGGTAGTCGTAACCGCCGCTGAGACGGACCCCGAGCTGCCCGGCAATCAACGGCATGGAGACCGCGGCGGAGGTGCGGTAGTTCAGGCTCCCTGCATCAACCGTCTTGGAGGAGTCCACCTCGCCGTCTGCGGTGAAGTGGTTGAGATCCGGGTTCTTGGTGCGATAGATGATCACACCGCCCATGGACCCGGAGCCGTACAAGGTGCCCTGCGGCCCGCGCAACACCTCCACCCGGTCGAGGTCGAAGTACTGCACCGGGGGCGCGCTCTGGAAGTTCGGTACACCGAAGGGCGTATCGTCCAGATAGTATCCGATCATCCCGTCGCCGACCGGACCCCCGGCCCCCGAACCGCGAAACGAAAAGATCTTGTACCCGGCCCCGATCTCACTCTGTTCAGACGCACCGGGTATCAGCTCAATCAGGTCCTTGGCGTCCCGGATGCCCTTCGCCTGCAAGGCAGCGCCCGTGAAGGCCTGAATGGCCATCGGTACCTGACTCAGTTGTTGCTCACCCACCTTGGTGGCGGTGACAACAACCTCCTGTAGGGAGACAGCCCCGTTGGTCCCTTCCTGTGCGTGAGCACACTGGGCCCAGAGCGAGACTCCCCCGAAGCCCACCGCACAGCTGCAAGCCGCGCGCGCGATCAAACGTCTCGATTCGACCATCGCTTTCCCCCTCGATGTGACAAATTCTCTGCCGCGGCATCGATCGGGCGTGCGGGCCTCGTCGATACGCGATTACGCAAACGTTTGCGCTGTTATATGCCAACAATTTCGGGCTGTCAAATAGCGAGGAAACAACATTACCCCGCGTGTTGCACGGGAGGGACAGGCACATTCCGGCAACAGTTCAGCAGCCCTGCGGATGCAAACGTTTGCCGAACACGGTACAGTGAGCACTCACGGCGGCGAGTTGTGCCGCGCGGGCTGGCAGCCGGGAGAGTGAATTGACCATCACGCCGCGGCGCGAATTTCTGACACTTGCGAGTGGCCTTGCGATCGCTCGAGCTCCAGCACACTCTGCCGGTCGAGGCGCACCTGCTGCGACAGGGAGGACACGCCTTCGGCACCGGCTATCCGGGCTCGCCGTCCGAGCATTGGCCCGCGCTCTATTCGAGCTGGCTCGCACAGGGCGGCCTGACATGATGAACCCGTGCGCTATAGCGCAACAGGCGCGACTGCCGGCATCGGCGCGGCTTTGAAATCGATCCAGGAGGATAATTCCGAGTGAAGCGTCCGCGGAAGAAGAAATCCAACTCCATCGACATGGCCGAAGTCGCTCGCCGCGCGGGCGTTTCCTTGTCGACAGTCTCCCGCTCCCTCGCGGGCCATCCTTCCATTTCAGATGAGACACGGGAACGGGTGCGTGAAATCGCCGCGAGCATCAACTACCGCGTGGATTCCTCCGCAAGCACGCTGCGCACCGGATTGACGCGGACCATCGCAGTTGTCATCCCGCTCGAGCATGCCAGCAAGCAACGCCTGTCCGATCCTTTCTTCCTCGAGATGTTGGGCGCGCTCGCCGATGAGCTGGCCGCCCGCGGTTACAGCATGCTGCTGTCAAAGACTACACAGGATCCGCAGGACTGGATCACGAGTATTGTGCAAAGCCGCCGGGTCGATGGCGTGATCGTCATCGGCCAAAGCTTCCATCACGCTCATCTCAACGCGCTCGCTGCCGATAATGTCAACATGGCGGTGTGGGGCGCGCAAATGGCCGACCAACTCTATCCGACGGTCGGCTCTGACAACCGCGAGGCTGGGCTGATCGGCACTCAGCATCTGCTCGAGCAAGGCTGTCGCCAGATCGTGTTTTTAGGCGACCCGGAGGTGCCCGAGGTGAGCGCCCGCCGGGATGGCTACATTCTCGCCTTGCGCAAGGCGGGAATCGAACGTCAGCCCCGGCTCGAGGCGGCCGTGCGCTTCGGGAGCGATGCTGCCTACGAAACGGTCTGCTCCCTCCTCAACGCTCACGCCGATTTCGATGGTATCTTCGCCTGCTCCGATGTAATTGCCATGAGCGCAATGCGAGCACTCACCGAGCGCGGAAGGAAGGTGCCTTCAGATGTCGCGATTGTCGGATTTGACGATGTGCCACTGGCTGCCTACACGACGCCGCCGCTCACGACCGTTCGTCAGGATTACGCAACGGGTGCGCGAATGCTGGTTGAGAGGATCGTTCAACCGCGCTCCTCCGCATCGAGCATGGCGGCTGTTCTGCCGACGGAGTTGGTCGTCAGAGCGTCGAGCTTGAAGGGGCACCATCGGCCGGCGCGTGGGCACACCGGTCACAAGCGCGGCGACAGCGCGCGCGTGAAGCCCGGGCGCACTGGTTTGCGCGATTGAGGAGCTGACCCATGAGATCCACCAGGCGGTAACTCGGCGGCTCGATCCGGTGCCCGGATGAGGCTGAGAACGGTTCACCGCACCTACGAGGCGCGCTGACCACCCCGTTTTGTCTGAGTATTGCACTTTACCCGCAATGGCCATAGCATTTGGTGGTAGCGATACCATCTCGCCGGACAGGTTAATTGGGGGGATCATGCGGCGTTTAGTTGCGCTCATCTGTCTGATGCTGGCTCCCGCTTTGTGGGTCCAGGCCGCCGATGACTTCCATCGAGCCACAACGAATGTGTGGGGAGCGGACTATCCGCGCGTGGACAGTCAGGGACGCGTTCAGGTTCGTATCAAAGCGCCTGAAGCAGCAAAGGTCCGGCTGAATTTCTGGAGCGGGCCCAAAGTCGACATGGAAAAGCAGCCAGAAGGATTCTGGACTGTCACAACCCCGCCTCTGACACCGGGGTTGCATTACTACACTGTTATTGTCGACGGCGCGGATGTCAGCGATCCCAACAGCAGTGCCTATTTCGGGGGCACGCGTTACGCGAGTGCCGTGGAAGTACCCGAACCTGGCGAAACCTACTACGCCATCAATGCCGTACCTCATGGGCAAGTCAGGGAAGTTTGGTATCCATCCAAAGTGACCGGCGGATGGCGGCATGCGTTGGTGTATCTACCGCCGAACTACGACACGCAGATCAAGACGCGCTATCCGGTGCTCTATCTCCAGCATGGAGGCGGCGAGGACGAGACCGGTTGGGTGCGCCAGGGCCGGGCCAACTTCATTCTGGACAATTTGCAGGCCGACGCCCACGCCAAACCCATGATTGTTGTGATGGCCTACGGATATGCGCAGCGCGCCGGACAGCCTCCTGCGGACCTCAGCGGCAAACCGTTCGGTTCACCGGCGATGCTCGCGGCCGTGCAGGAAATGATCAGCGTGTTCGAAGATGACGTGACGCAAGCGCTCATTCCATTCATCGACGCCACGTTCAGAACCCTCCCCGACCGTGACCACCGGGCCATGGCCGGGCTGTCGATGGGTGGCATGGAGACCTTCCAGATCACGTTAAATCACCTCGACCTGTTTACGTATATCGGCGGTTTCAGCGGCGCCGGCTCCTTCCTGACAGGTCGGAACGGTTTTGATCCCAAGACGGACTACAAGGGCGCGTTCAGGGATCCGGCGGCCTTCGCGCGCAAAGTTCACCTGCTCTGGCTCGGTGTGGGCACGCAGGAGCCGGAAAGGATGCGCGCCGGGCTGCTTTCGCTGCACACCGGGCTGGAGCAAGCTCACATACCGCATGTCTGGTACGAGTCACCCGGCACCGACCATGAGTGGCAGACATGGCGCCGCGACCTGCGGGACTTCGTCCCCAGGCTTTTCCAATGAGTCCAGGATGCAGTCAGAATGGATTTCCTAACGCGCGGCGGATGCGCTCGCTGTAGGTACGCCCGGATTGCAGACGTTGTCCAGACTTGAGTTCAACCGCAAACTGACCGTGCGCGATCGACCACAGCTGCGCGATACGCCCGACGTTCACTATGTGCGATCGATGAATACGCAGGAAGCGGTTGGAGTCGAGCACGCCCTCAATAGTGTTCATCGGTACGTGCAACAGGTAAGTTGCCGGACCCGCGTGGAGCCGAACGTAATTCTGGAAGGCTTCGATCCAATCCACCTCGTTGACTGACACGAAACAGGTGTTCTCGCCGGATCGAACCGCGAATCGCTCGAGTTGCCGCGGCGGATTCGCGATCGAATCGAGCATCGCCATCAATTGTTTTGTTGCATCCTCGTGCGGTGCGCCCTGTAGCCTGCCAATGGCCCGCTTGAACGCGCGATCAAAGCGTTCCTCCGTTACCGGTTTGAGGAGATAGTCGATCGCTGCGATTTCGAACGCCCGGATCGCATACTGGTCGTGCGCGGTCACAAAGATGATCGGCGGCATGCGCTCGGCCCCAACGGCGTGGACCGCCGCAAAGCCATCGGTCCGCGGCATCTGTACGTCAAGAAGTACGAGATCCGGTCTCTGCCCGCGAATAATAGCGATCGCCTCTCGTCCGTTTCGCGCTTCCAGGACAGACTCGACCTGGGGCTGTCGGCCGAGCAACAGCTTCAACCCTTCGCGCGCGATGGGCTCATCATCTACAACCAGAACTCTCAATCGCACTGTGAGTCCTCGGGCGGAACCGTCCGGATTGGTAGTGTAATCGTTACCCGGACACCTCGGCCCGATGCTTGCTCGATGACGAGATGCGCACTCTCACCATAGAGTCGCAGCAGCCGACTTCGAGTATTCGTCAACCCGATTCCGGAGCGACCGGGCCTCGGCGCGAGAAGTCCGGGTCCATCATCGGACACGATGAGGTTGAGTGACCCATTCGAGCTGGTCGCCACCACCTCGATTGTCACCGCCTCCTCGCTCTGACCAAGGCCATGTCGAACCGCGTTCTCAACGATCGGCTGCAGCAGCATATGCGGCACGAGAACTTCGGACAGCCCGTTCGGGGCAATTCGCACCCGCAGACGGTCCTCGAACCTGACTTGCTCGATCGAGAGGTATAACCGCAAGAATTCGAGCTCGCGCCAGAGCGGGACTTCGTGGGCCTCAACATCCTCGAGCGTGAGGCGTAGGAGATCTCCCAGTTTTTCCACCATGCCTTGGGCCTGCGCTGTCTTCTGCTGCTGGATCAGCACCATGATGGCGCCAAGCGTATTGAACAGAAAATGCGGCTGTAACTGCATCTTCAGGGAGCTCAGCTGCGCTGTTGCAAGTTGCTGGGCGAGCTCGGATGCTTGGACCTTCAGGTCGGATGCTTCCCGCTCGCGAGTCTTGGCGTTTTTCTGTGACCGATATAACGTATGAAGCGCGATAACGGCCCAATAGCGGATGACACCGCCCTGAATGCCGAAGGACAACATGATTCCAACTCCCGCGGCGAGCGACGGAGGCGGCGGCGGCGCTGGGAAGACACCAAGCAACAACAGTATCGGGACTTCGAGCACCGTGGCTAAGATCGAGAAAACCACGCTGAAACAGAGGTGCAATGCGGCGTAGGTGGCGCGCCGTTCGATCGGCCACCGATTGCCGAGCCAAAGGAGCGCCGGCGTGAGAGCGGCGCAAACATACATGCCCGTCATCCAGCCGACGAACACATATTTCCATGGCACGGCGCCGCCTCGATAGAGTCGCGGTACCGTGTCCTGGATGATGTAGAAAAGCCCAGCGATCGTCCAGCCGAGCCAGACGACCACGATCAGCCGTATCTGTTGACGCATCCGGGGCGACATGACTGTTTCATTCTGCCATGGCTGACTGCCCGCGTTCTGTCTGATAGGCGACCTACCGCGGAGCAAACAGTGCTCGGCAACGACCTCAATCCAGTTCGACACCTCGAAAGGACCGTTTGTCAAAAAGACATGTCCGCCTCCGCCGCCGCACTCTTACGATGGCTGCTGGCGAAAGGCAAGAACCAATTCGAACAGGATGGAGCAGGAAGTCATGAGAACTCGATTTAGAGCGTGGATGTTCGGTTTGATGATGCCCGTATCGGCATTGGTCAGCGCAACCCCAGTGCAAACCGTGGCGAAGGACATGGGCGGGGCGCCGGGCATTCTTCCGAGTCGCTTTGGTGAGGCAGTTGATCGCGACATCGTGACAATTCGTGACGCGACCGGCCAATTCAAGACGACTGAGGCTGCCGAAGCGGCCGGTTACAAACGTGTCACCGACTGCGTCGAACATCAACCGGCAGGCGCGATGGGTTATCACTTTCAGAACAACGCCTTGCTGGACGCGACGCTCGACGTGAAGCATCCAGAGGTACTCGTCTACGAGAAGATGGCCGACGGCACCTTTCAATTGAATGGCGTCGAATTCCTCGTGCCGATTTCTGCCTGGAAATCAACCGAGCCGCCGCGGATCATGGGGCAAGCTCTCACGAAAGTGGATGCGATCGGCTTATGGTTCCTTCACGTCTGGACCTGGAAGCCGAGTCCGAGTGGTCTTTTTGCCATGTGGAACCCGGACGTCAAGTGCCTGGAGGCTGCCTCGATGAGTCATTAGTTCGGAGTGAGCCCCGGGATTCCATCCAACCCAACTACACCGGCGGTGGATTGCGTTCGGAGAATTGTCCGTTCCAATAGGGGTAGTATGGGTAAGGCGGTGTGATGGCGCTTGCGGCATCGAGTCTGGCAACTTGATCCCCAGTCAGATTCCAGCCGATGGCACCCAGGTTCTCCCGCAACTGCTCTTCGTTGCGCGCACCGATCAAAATCGTTGCGACGGTGGGCCGTTGCAATAACCAGTTCAGTGCGATTTGCGGGATGGTCTTGCCGGTTTCCTCAGCCGCGTCGTCGAGTGCGTCGATTACGCGGTAGAGGCGCTCCTGATCTACGGGCGGCGCAAAACTCTCTGTTTCATGTAAGCGGCTCTTCTCCGGTAGCGCTTTTCCGCGGCGGATCTTCCCAGTCAGGCGACCCCACCCCAGCGGGCTCCAGACCAACGCACCGATACCCTGGTCCTGGCCGATCGGCATCAACTCCCATTCGTAATCGCGGCCGATCAG
>Ga0068860_100008231_pt1 | contig 10379 bp, 9 predicted proteins | sample KBSSwiS32_FD_66597 | JGI IMG/M metagenome (GOLD analysis project Ga0068860, IMG submission 66597) | Switchgrass rhizosphere microbial communities from Kellogg Biological Station, Michigan, USA - KBS Switchgrass S3-2 | ecosystem: Host-associated > Plants > Roots > Rhizosphere > Soil ...
ATCGCGCCGCGGCCTACGAAGCGAGCCGCACCGCGCTCGAACGCCTGAAGGCGGAGGTGCCGATCTGGAAACGGGAGCGCTACGCCGACGGTTCGGAAGTCTGGAGGGAGGAGGAGCCGTTGGGGACGCGTTGATCACACCTCACTCGGAAAGCCTCACCACCCAAGCCCTGAAACCCGTCTCCAGCTCCGGCCAACCCCTGCCGAGCGCTTTTTCCAGCGTTTCCGCCGAGGGCTCGCCGCCCTCGGCAACGCCGTTCAGAAACCCGCGAAAGGCGAGGGCGAGCGCGCCGTTTTCGCCCGCGAGGAGGTAGCGGACGAAGAACGACGCCTGGGCGTAGTGGAGGTCGGCGCCCGTGCCGACGAAGGTCTCCCAGGGCATGCCGAGCAGGTCGGGGAGGCTCGGCGCCGTCCCTTCGCCCTGGGCTTCGACCAGCTGTCGAAGGGCGGCCCTGGCGCCGAAGTATTGGATTCTCGCTCCGGCTTTGAACGCCGTACCGCCGAGCGTTTCGGAGAAAAGCGCGCCGTCGTCGCCGATCCGGGAGTGGGCGAGATCGTCGGCGATCCCTTCGTCGAGCCAGGGGGGAAGCTGCGGGCCGATCGCGCGCCGGTTGAGCAGGTGGACGATCTCGTGGACCAACGTCTCCGCGATCTCGCGAGTCGGCCGGCCGCCGTCCCAGATCGCCACCAGGCCGTAGCCGGAGTGGCCGCTCGCCTCGGCTCCGGCGAGCGCGCCTTCGGCGTCTTGATAGGTGCGATAAGCGCCTTCGCGCTCGAACAGCAGGACGGTCTCGGCCGGGGCTCCAATCGGCGTCCGGCCGTAGCGCTCGTGGTAGGCGGTCTCGACCTGGCCCGCGAGCCGGTCCAGGAACGCGATCCGCTCGGGAGACGGAAGATCCGTGAGCAGGTGATAGGGGCCGAGGTGGGCGTTCTTCGCGGTTTTTTCGCTCGAAACTCCAAGCAGGGAACGGGCTCGGGCGAGCCGCCCGGCCTCGGGCTTGCGCGCCGGGACCGGATGAGTCGGCTCGGCTGCGGAGCCGAGCAGCGGCTGGTTGTCTTCGGCTCCCGCCTGGCCGGCCAGCGAGACCCAGCCGGTCGTCTTCTCCCACCGAACCTCGACCCAGGCGCCCTGTTGGCCGATCCGCGGCAGATCCGCCGGTTCGGCGAGCACGGCGATCCGTGGGGCTTTGGCGTTTGGCGCGCGGCGGATCACCGTGCCGGCGCGGACATGGAGGGTCCGCTCGCCCGCCTGGCTAGGCCCCGGAGCGAAAAGAGCGACTGCCAGCCCGAGCGCGAGCAGACCTCCGAACCGGACGCGCATGACGCCTAGCGCCCTTTGAAGAGAGTGCGTGAGGACGGAGCGCAACTGTCTGAGCCCGTAGGGCGAGTTTGAGCACTGCCCGCAACGCGGTCTCTCCAGAGGGCGCGGCTCATCGGCCTGCCGCCCAGAGCGCCGCGGCTTCGAACAGGGCGGCGCCGTCCGCCGTCCAGCTCGCGGCGGTCGCGTCGCCCAGGAAGTACCCGACGCGCCGGGAAGGAGCCGTCAGGCCGACCAGAGCGGCGCCGCGCTCGTAGGTGAAAACGAGCGGCCGGCGCGCGGTACCGATGCTCTGGAGCACGATGTTCGCCGAAGTCTTGGGCCGTCCCCAGGAGAACGGTGAAGGTACGTTCGCGATCGTGACGTTGCCGGACAGACCGGCGGCGAGCGGGCTTGCCGGATCGAAGACGAACGCGAGCCTCTGCCCGCCGATCCGGCCGAAGTCGCGACCGGGTTGGGCGCCGGTGAGCCCCAAGTCGTCGAACAGGTCGGACTCCCAGGTCAGCACCGGCGCGATCGAGGCGCGGAACTTGGTGTTCACGGCGGGGACGGAGACGGTCGAAGAGATCGCCACCAGCGCCTTGCCGCGCGCGTCGCGGGCGACCGAGGCGACCGCCGCGCGGGCCGTGACCGCAAAGCCGAGGCTCTCCAAACGAGCCTTCACCGCCTGGTCTCCCGCGTTGAGCACGGAGGAACCGGTCACCAGCAGCGCGGGAGGAAACAGCACGTCGGCCGGCACCAGGCTGATCCCTGCGCCCGGCGGTTGCCAGCAGAGGCGAATTGTGGCTTGCCCCGAGTCCTGGCGGTAATCCAGGCGGACCGCATAGCGCCGCCCGGCTACGAGCGCCACGGTTCCGGAGTCTTCCTCCACTCCGTGCGAATCCCAGTTGTCGACCAGGCGAAGCCCCGCGACCCAGAGCCGCACGCCGTCGTCCGATGTGGTGATGAACCGGTAGGTGCCGGAGGTCGGCACCTGGATCTGGCCCACCCAGCGGACCGAGTAGCTCTCCGGTTGAATTCCCGGCAGCGGTGCCCCGCCGCCGAAGTCGAAATCGATCGGCCCGTCGAGCCGTTCGACCGCGGTGCCGGAAAACGCCGGCCCGTCGAAGTAATTTCCGGCGAGACCGCGAACGATCCGCGGCCCCGGCGGCTCGGTCGCATGGCGGATGCGCACGAGGGTGCCGCCGCCGTAGGTGAGAAGCCAGAGGCTGCCGTCGGCGCCCGTCTGCAAGTCGACCGCGAAGTCGATGTCGGAGGCGAATGGAATCGCATTGCCGGTCGCCAGATCCAGGCGGCGAATCCAGCCGTTGCAGAAGTCGGCGAAGAAATAATCGCCTCGGTAGTCGGCCGGAAACAGCTCGGTCGGCGGGTCGTAGAACGTGCCGCCGGTGATCGCGCACCCTCGTGTCCCGCCGCCGCCATGTTCGTAGGAGAAGCGCGGCGACACGAACAGGGGATTGTTGGTCGGACCTTCCGTGGTCGGCCAGCCGTAGTTAGAGCCCGGGATTCCGTCGTCGATCTCTTCCCAGGTGTTCTGACCTACGTCGTTGATCAACATCCGGCCGTCCGTGCGGGCGAACGCGAAGGTATAGGGGTTGCGCAGGCCGAGCGCCCAGATCGCGCGGTTCTTGCCCTGCGCCTGGCCGAAAAACGGGTTGTCGTTCGGGATCGACCCGTCCTTGTCGATCCGCAGGATCTTGCCGAGCAGGTTCGACAGAGTCTGGGCGTTGCTCGAGGTCGCATTTTCGCCGACCCCGATGTAGAGCTTGCCGTCCGGGCCGAAATGGAGCGCGCCGCCGTTGTGGTTGGTGGCGCTCGAAAGGTCGTCGAGATCGAGCAGGACGAACTCGCTGCCCGGCACGGCCGTGTTGCCGTTCGCGGTGAAGCGCGAGAGGCGGTTGTGGATCGGCGCGGACGGTACGGTGTAATACAGGTAGACGAAGCCGTTTTGCGCGAATTGCGGATCGAGCGCCACACCCAGGAGTCCGCGCTCCGCCCGGTCGTCGACGTCGAGCTGTACGAACGGCGCGGCGAGCAGGGTTCCATTCCAAACTCGAACGTTTCCCCCCTGCTCGGTGATGAAGATCCGGCCGTCCGGCGCGAGCGCCATGGCGGTCGGACTCGCCAATCCGGAGGCGGCGACGGTTTGCGTGAAGCCGTCGGGCAACGTGATCGCGGCGAGCGGGAAAGAAGCGACACCGAGGAACGCGCCGAGGAAGACAACCGCCGCGAGCCGCGGGATCGTGACGCGCGAATTGCGGTAAGAGAAATTCCGGTCGAGGTCGGTCGTCATGGCGGGTGCCTCCACGCGAGTAGTTTTGATGACCGTGGGCCGTTTTGCGCTGCTGCTGTTCGTGCAGGTGAAGTCTAGCTGGCCCCGGGCAGATCCCCGAGGACGTCTTCGAGCGGCAGCAGGATCTCGTCGATCGAATCTTCGTGGATCATCGCCTCGACCGCCGACTCGATCGTCGCGGGGGCGAGGTTCCGGACCACGACGAGATCGCGGCAGGAGAAATACTGGCCGCCACCGCTCTCGCCCGAGATGCGGTCCTGCTCCATCTGCTTTTGGATGTTGCGCAGGGTGAAAAACGTCGCGCCGAAACGGCGGCCGTCGACGAACGCGACCTCTACGTCGACGTTGCCGTTGTCGATGTCGTAAGGGTCGGGGCCGGTGTAGATCGTAAGCTCCCAACCGGGATGTGTGCGGACGATCATGTCGATTGAGTCTCGGGGTCGTTCGACCGAAGAGCCAAGCTAACGGAGATATCGAGCCGCGTCAATGTTCGCGCTCGGAAGACCGGTTATCATTCCGCTCGTCCTCACACGTCCTGGCCCCATGCATCGACTCGATTTCACCGCTCTGGCGCTCTTGTCGCTCGCTGCGCTTGCCTGCGGCTCCGGCCAGCCCGCCGCCGCGCCGGCCGCTCCCAAACCCGCTTCGAAGACCCGCGCCGTGGAGACCGGCTGGGTCACGCTCTATGATCCGGCCCGCGCAGAGAACGGCTACACGCTGACCCTCCACGACCTGCGCATCCCGATCCTGCTCGACATGAACGGCCGGCCGGTCCACGCCTGGCGCGCGGCGCGGATCAAGTCGCGCGTGCGCCTGCTGCCGGACGGTTCGATCCTCGGGATCGGCCTCGGCCACCAGGTGGTCGAATACGACTGGAACGGGCGCCAGACCTGGGAGTGGAACGTCCCCCACGGCTTCCCGCACCACGACGTGATCCGCTTGCGGAACGGCAACACCCTGGTGCTCGCGATGGAGGAGCGCGCGAAAGGCGACACGCTGTTCGAGGTGAACCGAAAAGGGCACGCGGTCTGGACCTGGCGCGCGGCCGAGCACGTCGATTCGATCCTGCCGGCGAAGGCGGCACACCCGAACGATCTGACCCACGTCAACTCAGCTCAAGAGCTGCCCGAGAACCCCTGGTTCGCCGCGGGCGACGCGCGTTTCCGGCCGGGGAACCTTCTGCTCTCGGCGCGCAACCTGAACGCGATCTTCGTCGTCGATCGCGCGACCGGCGCGATCGTCTGGTCGTTCCGCGAGGGGCTCGACCGCCAACACGAAGCGCTGATGGTTGGACCGGGGTGGGCCGAGCCGGGGAAGATCCAGGTCTTCAACAACCGGCAGCGCAGTTTCTCCACCGACCGGCAGAGCGAGATCCTGGAGATCGATCCGCGCGACGGCAAGGTCTCCTGGCGCTATCGCGAGCCCGGATTCTTCACCCCGACGGGCGGGATCCAGCAGCTCCTGCCGAACGGCAACGTCCTGATCACCTCCACCCGCGGCGGCCGGGTGTTCGAGATCACGAGGGGGGGATCGGTCGTCTGGGAATGGGCACCCCCGTACGAGCCCGTGCGCGCAGTACGCGTCGCGCGGGACGCCTGCCCGCAGCTCGCACTTCTCGCTTCCGACCCGCCGCGCCCGGTGGTGCCCCCCACGGGCTATGCGCATGTCGATCGCGACGCCTACCGCTTCGCCCGCAAGGGGGCGCGCGCGGAGGTTGTGATCGAAGGAAAGTCGCGCACCGTTCTCGCCGAGGAGGGCGTCTGCGGCGATCTCGTGCTGCCGTTCGGCGCGCGAGCCGAAGTGGGTTTTGGCGTCGACGCCGCGCAGTGGAACGGCACGGTCGACCCCCCGGTCTTTACGATGCATCTGACCAGCGCCGGCTCGCCGAAAAAGACCGTCCTCCTGCGCGAATCCGTCGGGGCGGCCGGCGAATCCTGGCGGCGGCGGACGATCCCGCTCGGCGCCTTCGCCCTGCGCTCGGTGCGCCTCTGCGTCGAGATCGAAGGGGCCTCGGCGGACGGCGTCCGTTGGGCCTATTGGGAGCAGCCCTCGATCCACTCCGCCCGGGATCGAAGCGGCACCGACGACGAAGAAGACGAACTCGTCGGCGGCGACTTGACCCCGGAAGAGCGAAAGGTCCAGGAAGAGCATTTGAAGTCGCTCGGGTATGTGAACTGAACGCCAACGGCTACTTTTGAGTCCACACAAGCAGGTACGGACGGTTGCTCGAGGCCTCGGAGGAATTCGCGACGAAATCGGCACCCGAAGTTCCGACAAAGCGGAAACTGGCGGAGCTCTGGTAGGCGGATGTCACGTCATAGCTGAACCAGACGTTGCTCGCGACGTCCGTGCCGCCTCCCACGAGGCTGGAAGAGCACTTTGGCGCGTTGCTCCAGGTAACGGTCGTCTGGTCCCAGCCGACGGAGGTTGAACAGTACTGCGGGGAGGAGCTCGCGCCGTCGGTGACGTAGAACACGAGGCTCGCGCGGGCGACCTGGCTCGGGTTTGAAGCCCCGGCGAATCGGATCAGAAAGTTCACCGAGCTTCCTTGGGCGGCCAAATTCGTCGCCGTGCCGTATTTCGTGTTCGGATTGCTCTTGATGATCGTGGCGTCGCCGCCGGGCTGAAGGGTGGCGGCGCACTGCTCAGGGTAGCCGGTGAACGAGTAGACCCCTTGGTTTGCCACGTCGCACGCGAGGTAGATCGTGGTCGTTCCGGCCGAGCAATTCGGCAGCAGCGTGACGCCCTCCTGATCGGTGGGCGTCGCGGGCAGGGTGTAGGTCGCGATCTTCTGGTAGGCGGTCGTCGAGGTGTCGATTTCGATCAGCTGGTTCGCCGTGTCGTAGAGCACATACAAGATCCGCTGGTTCGGATCGAAATAGAGGTCCGAAATGTCGGTCTGGCTCGAATCCGGAGTGAAATGATCGATGGGGGTGAGCGGCGTGTTCGATCCTGCGGAGAGGTTGACGTTGAAAACGTAAATCGCGCCGTCCTTCTGTGAGCTGGCGTAGAACACGCCGCCCGAGGTGCCGTTCGGGTAGGGATGGTCGCCGTTCGGCACCCAGGTGAGCCCCTCCATGCCGTGGCTGGAATCGGCGGGCATGTTGAGCCACCAAGTCTTACCCGACAGCGTCATCGTCGAAGCGGAAAGCTCCCGGATCTGCGGCGAAGAGGGCGGCGTGGTCGAGGTGAAGTACTCGATCCCGGCGTAAATGTACGAGCCTGAACCGGTGGTCGCGATCGACTCCATGTCGAGCCCGTCCTGCACGTCCACGTACGTCACGCCCGCCCCGGTGCTCGACATGCTCGCGATCCAGCCTTCGTCGTCGACCACGTAGAGCTTGTTCGTCGCGGGGTTCCAGACCGCACCGCTCGATTCGAAGGTCGTGTCGTCGGTGCTCTGGTTGCCGAGCGGAATCTGGGTTCCGGTCGGGCTTGCCGGCCAGGTCGAAGCGGCGGCGAGGGGAAAGGCGGCGAACGAGCAGACGAGGACCGCGAGGGCCCTGGCAATCGATTTCATGGCGCTCTCCTTGGGGTTGCCGGGATTCTAGCGAAGAGCCGCCTCAAACCGACCGCAAGATTCTCCAAGAACGCCGGGGCGCTCCGCGCCTACGATGCTCCCGAACCGGAGATCTCCGGGCGCTCACTCAGGTGGGCCGCCCCGGATCTCCCTCGAAAACGATCGGAGATCTGACTTGAAGATAGCTCTCGCAGTGCTCGCGGCGGGCGCGCTCCTGGCGACCGTTCCCGTCCAGGCGGAAGAGTCGGTAGCTGAGATTCAAAAGACCGTCGCCGCGCTCGACACCGCCTACCAGGCCGCGGTGGAGAGGAACGACGCCGAAGCCATGGACCGCATCCTGGCCGACGATTTCGTGCTCGTCGTCGGACGAGGCGCGACGTTCACGAAAGCCGACCTGCTCGCCCAAGCACGGGAGAAGACCGTGATCTACGAGCATCAGGAAGACAGCCAACAGACGGTCCGGGTCTGGGGTCAGACGGCGGTCGTCACCGCCCTCCTCTGGATCAAGGGCACGAAAGAAGGCAAGCCCATCGAGCGCAAGCTCTGGTTCAGCGACACCTACGTCCGCACGCCAAGCGGCTGGCGCTACGTCTTCGGCCAGGCCTCGCTGCCGCTGCCCGACGCGCCCTGAGGCCGCGGGCGATGGGCCGAGTGGCGCCAAGTGGTATTCTTTCGCTATGGCAAAGAGTTCGCACCAGCACGAGACCCGGGGGCCTTTCCACGCGGATCAGCTTCGTCCCGGCGATCCGTATGAGCTTTCGAACGGCCACCCGATTCGCTGCCTCCCCACGGGTAGCCGGGGAGGAAGGGCGACCAGTGTGGGGGGTGGAGTTCTCGCGAGCGATCCGGCGGCGCTGGACGTCGGGGTCGATGTAGGCTTTTCCCCTTCCCCGGAAATCCTCCGCGCTCCGGATCTTTCGGTCGGCGAGATGCCCGACGAGCCTGGCTGGGTCCACGGTGTACCTCCCTTGGCGGTCGAATATGCCGACACGGGCCAGGACGAGGCCGAACTGCGAATCAAGATTCAGGAGCTTTTCGCCGCGGGTACTCGTTTCGTTTGGGTGGTGCGGCTGACCGGCCCGCGACGGGTGGAAGTGCATCAACCCAACGAGAGAATGCGAATCGCGAATCCCGGCGAGCAGCTCGTAGCGCCCGGAATCCTTGCCAATCCGGTTCCGGTCGAGGCCCTCTACGACCGCGAAGCGGCGAACCGGGTGATTTTCCGCAATCTCTTGGAGCGTCAGGGCTACGCCAGCCTGGACGACGTCCGTGCCGAGGGAGAGGTTCTCGGACGTGCTGAAGGAGAGGCCCGAGGACGCGCCGTAGGAGAGATCGAAGGCTTGCGCAAAGCGATTGTCGCGGTCTTGGAGGGTCGCGGCCTTGCACCGGACGACGACCTGCGGATCGCCCTCGCCAACTCCAACGATCCCGCCACGCTCGATTCCGCCCTTCGCCAAGCAGCCACCGCTTCTTCAGCCCACGAGATCCTCGTCGCCCTCGGTGCTTGAACCGAACCTGCCGGCGAAAAGCTAATACCGCGGCACGCTCGGGTCCACCTGCAAGCTCCAAGCATCAATCCCGCCCGCGAGGTTCCGGGTCTTCGCAAAACCGTGCTGCCGCAGGAAATGGACGGCTTGGGCGGAGCGGACGCCGCCGTGGCATTGGGCCACGATGGTGGAGGCGGTGTCGAGCTCGTTCAGGCGGTCGGGGAGCTCTTGGAGCGGGATCAGGACGGCGCCTTCGATGCGGGCGATCTGGTACTCCTGCGGGGTGCGGACATCGAGCACGACGACGTCGCGACCTTCGTCGCGCCAGCGGGCGAGGTCGGTTGCTTCGATGTCGAAGCCGTCCTCGTGGGCCGCTTCGGGCTCGATGCCGCAGAACTGGTCGTAGTCGATCAGGCCGGTCTGGGTCGGATGCTCCGAGCAGATCGGGCAGGCCGGATCTTTCCGTAATTTCAGCTCGCGGAAGCGGAGCTTCAAGGCATCGAACAGCACGAGGCGGCCGATCAGGGGATCGCCGGCTCCTACGATCAGTTTGATCACTTCGTTCGCCTGGAGCGCGCCGATGATGCCGGGGAGCACGCCGAGGACTCCGCCTTCCGCGCAGGAGGGGACGAGGCCGGGGGGCGGAGGCTCGGGGAACAGGCAGCGATAGCAGGGGCCTTTGGCGCCCCAGAACACGGAGACCTGGCCTTCGAAGCGGAAGATCGAGCCGTAGACGTTCGGCTTTCCGAGCAGCACGCAGGCGTCGTTGACCAGATAGCGGGTGGGGAAGTTGTCGGTGCCGTCGACCACCAGGTTGTAGTCGCGAAACAGGTCGAGCGCGTTGCTCGACTCGAGCCGCGTTTCGTACGGGACGATCTTGATGTGGGGGTTGATGTCGCGCAGGCGGGCGGCGGCGGCTTCGATCTTCGGCCGGCCGACGTCCGAGATGCCGAACAACACCTGGCGCTGGAGGTTCGATTCGTCGACCACGTCGAAATCGACGATTCCCAGCGTACCCACGCCCGCTGCTGCAAGGTAAAGCCCGAGCGGCGAGCCGAGGCCGCCCGTTCCGATCATCAAGACTTTCGCCGCTTTGAGACGCCGCTGCCCCTCGGTGCCGACCTCCGGCAGGATCAGATGCCGGCTATAGCGGCGGATCTCCGCGGAATCGAGGTGGGGGAGCGCGCGCCCTTCCACCAGGCTCTCAAAGCTCACGAGCGGCTCCCGGAATCAAGACCCCCGGCGATCGACGGGATGATCGACAGAACGTCGCCATCGCCGACCGGCGTGGCCCCTTTGTCGAGAAAGCGGACGTCGTCGTCGTTCTTGAAAACGTTCACGAAGCTCCGGAGCGTGCCTTCCGGCGTATAGAGATGCCGTTCGAGCGCGGGATGCTGGCGGACCAGATCGCGCAGCGCTTCGCCGACCGTGCCGCCCGCGACGGAGATCTCGCCCAACTCGCCCGTAAAGCGGCGGAGGGGCGTGGGAATGTGGATGGTCGACTGAATCGGGGCTGCCACGGATTCTTCTCCTTCGGGAGCGCCTCGGAGGGTGCTCAGATCAGCTCTAGGGTCTCTTCCAGGAATCTCTCGCGGTCGTCGGACAGGCGCCAGCTTCGCACGTCTTTGGATTTGCCGCCGCGGATGGAAACGATCAGGTACGACAAGCCCGGCCAGGCGTGCTCACGATCGAATTCGCTCGGCCGCGCCGGGTGGTCGGGGTGGGAGTGGAAATAACCGATCACGCCGAGTCCCTCGGCGCG
>Ga0068860_100008242_pt1 | contig 10373 bp, 10 predicted proteins | sample KBSSwiS32_FD_66597 | JGI IMG/M metagenome (GOLD analysis project Ga0068860, IMG submission 66597) | Switchgrass rhizosphere microbial communities from Kellogg Biological Station, Michigan, USA - KBS Switchgrass S3-2 | ecosystem: Host-associated > Plants > Roots > Rhizosphere > Soil ...
GGCCGAGCGGCCGCGTCGTCCATGTCGCGGTCGACCGCGACAAGATCCCGCGACGCCGCTGTCGACTCGTGAAGCCGTGGAAGTTCGGCATCCGCAAGACCCGCGAGCTGCTTGCGCGCTGATCTCTGCGTGCATCTCTGGTCACTCAAGGTGGCCACACCCGAGGGGCATCAGCGAGATCACGCCGACTCGCCAGCCAGGCGAGCCCAGCTTCGTTGAACGCGTCCGGGTTCTCGATGTTGCTGAGGTGGCCTGCCCGCGGGACGACGCTCACCACCGAGTTGTGCACCTTGGCGGCCATCTCGTGATGCATCGCCGGAGGCGTCAGCGGGTCGTCGGCGCCCACCATGAAGTGGGTCGGCGCGGCGATCGCACCGATGTCGCCGACGTCGACCTGCCCGACGGTCGCCTGCAACGACTTGATGTAGGACTCCTTGTGCAGCATCGCGATGCTGTCGACCAGCTCCTGGAGTTGCTCGGTCGTCGCGTGCGGGCCGATCAGCGAACGGGCGACGGACGGTGCAATGTCGGAGGGCTCCTGTCCCGCGAGCAGCGGCGCGCGCCGCGTGTCGACGAACGCCTGGCGCTGCGCCGGCGAGAACGCGGCGAAGCCCTCGTGCGTGTCCACCAGGGTCAGCGTCGCCACCCGCTCTGGATGCAGGAGCGCTGTGCGCATCGCGATGCGGCCGCCCATCGAAAGGCCGACGAGGTGCGCGCGCTCGACCTGCATGTGGTCGAGCACGCGCAGGACGTCGGCGACGAAGTCGTCGAACGAGAGCGGCCCTTCGTAGTCGTCGCTCTCGCCGTAGCCGCGGGCGTCCCAGGCGGCGCAGGCGTAGCGCGGCGCGAATGCGGCCAGCTGGCGACGCCAGTTGCGCCGGTTGCCGCCGATGCCGTGCATGAAGAGGACGAACGGGCCGGCGCCAGCGAGGTCGAGCGCGAGCGCGGGTGGACCGGGAACGCGGTGCAGGATCGGGGTCATGGCATTCACAGGCCGAGGTAGGACTGGCGGATGCGGGGATCGGCGGCGACGGCGTGCGCCTCGCCGCTGAGGGCGACGCGACCGTTCTCGATCACCGTCGCGGCGTGCGCGAGGTCGAGCGTGCGGCGGACATCCTGCTCGGCGATCAGCACGGTGATCGATTCGCCGGTCAGCGTGCGAACGAGGTCGAAGATGTCCGCAGCGATCACCGGCGCGAGACCGAGCGTCGGTTCGTCGAGCAGCATCAGCGTCGGCTCCGCCATGAGGCCGCGCCCGATCGCGAGCATCTGTTGCTCGCCGCCCGAGAGCGTCGAGGCGAGCTGCGCCTCGCGCTCGCGCAGGCGAGGGAAGAGCGTGTACACGCGGTCGAGCCCGCGGCGCCAGCGCGGCCGGGCGCGCCGGTTGACGGCGCCGAGGCGCAGGTTGTCGCGCACGCTGAGGCCCGGGAACACCATCCGTCCTTCGGGCACCAGCACGAGCCCGTCGAGGACGCGGCCGCCGCAAGCGCGCCGCGTGACGTCGTCGCCGCGCCAGCGGATCCGGCCGCCCGCCGCCGGCAGCAGCCCGCACAGCGTCTTCATCAGGGTCGTCTTGCCAGCTCCGTTGGCGCCGAGCAGGGCGGTCGCGCCACCGGCGGCCACCGCGAGGTCGATGCCGTGCAGGATGCGCGTCGCGCCGTAGCCGCCGAGCAGGCCTTCGACCTCGAGCAGCGGCGACGTCACGCGTGCGCCCCGAAGTAGACCGCGAGCACTCGGCCGTCGCGGCCGATCTCCTCGGGCGTGCCCGCCGCGATCCGCTCGCCGTGGTGCAGCACGACGATGCGCGCGCACAGGTCCATGAGGGCGCGCATGACGTGCTCGATGACGAGCAGCGTCAGCCCGCGTTCGCGCCGGATTTGCCGCAGCGTGTCGAGCATCTGCGCAACCTCGGTGGGCGTCAGGCCGGCCATCACCTCGTCGAGCAGCACGAGGCGAGCGCCGGTGGCGACAGCGCGCGCGATCTCGAGGCGCTTCTGGCCCGAGAGCGTCAGCTCGGCGGCGGGACGGTCGGCGTCGGCCGCGAGGCCGAGCGCATCGAGGATCGGCTGCGCATGGCGATCGGCGTCGCGCGCATGCCGCACGCCGAGGCGGCCGAACAGCGCCGCGGTGCGCACGTTCTCCCGCACCGTGAGGCCGGCGAACGGCTTGACGATCTGGAACGTGCGCGCGATGCCGAGCCGGCAGATGCGATCGGGCGAGAGGCCGGCGATTTCCCGGCCCTCGTACACGATGCGCCCGGAGCTCGGGCGCGCGTTGCCCGCGATCAGCGAGAACAACGTCGTCTTGCCGGCCCCGTTCGCGCCCATGATCCCCACGATCTCACCTTCGGCGACGTCGAAGCCGACGTCGTGCAGCGCGACGAGGCCACCGAAGCGCTTCGACAGGCCCTCGATCGACAACACCGGCGTGCTCACGTCGGCTCCTGCGTCGGCGCGCTGCCGAGCGATGCCACAGCCGGCGCAGTCCCCGGCGCAGTCGACGCCATTGCTGCGTCAGCGCCGACACCCCTGCGGCGCGCGTCGATCATGCCGACCAGCCCGTTCGGCGCGAGCAGCACGAAGCCGGCGAGGATGCCGCCGAGGATGATCATGTACGCGAGCGGTGCGTTGGCCCACAGCAGTTCCTCGACGACGAAGAGGAACACGGTCCCGAGCACGGGGCCGCGCGTGTCGTCGCCGCCGCCGAGCAGCGCCATCGCGATGATCGTGACGGAGATCATCGGATCGAACACCTGGCCGACGACGAAGTAGGTAGAGCGCAGCGCCATCACGCCGCCCACCATGCCGGGAATCGCCGCCGACAGCACGAAGGCCGCGAGCTTGTAGCGCACGACCGGCACGCCGAGCGTCTCGGCGGCCTCCTCGTTCTCGCGCAGCGAGCGCAGGCCGTGCCCGAATCGTGAGCGCGACACCGCGAGAAGCAGCACGGTCGCGGCGAGCGCCAGCGCATACATGGCGGCGTAGATGAGGATCAGATCCGGGGCCCCGAACAGGATGCGGCTGGCGGTGCCGCTCGCCGCCTCGCCAGCGAGGATCGCGTAGCGCACGAGCTCGGCGACGCCGAACGTCAGGATCACGAAGTACGGCCCGCGCACGCGCAGCACCGGACCGCCGATCAGCGCCGCGAAGACGGCGGCGACGGCGCCGCCGGCGAGCACCGCGAGCGGCAGCGGCCACTGCTGCCAGGTGACGACGACGACGTACGCGCCGAGGCCGTAGAAGACGACGTGGCCGAGCGACACGTACCCGGTCATCCTCGAGAATACGCACCAGCTCTGCGTCAACGCGAGCCACATCAGGAGGCCAAGGGCCGTCGCGAGGAGGTATGCGTTGGCGACCAGCGGCAGCAGCGCGAGGCCGAGCGCCAGCGTGACCAGCGTGACGCCCCAGACCCGCAAGCCGCGCTGCGTCACGGCTCAGGCGCGGGCGGCACGCCCGGCGAACAGGCCGCGTGGAAACAGCAGCAGCGCGGCGACGAAGACTCCGTAGAGCAGCACCGAGCGCACGTTGGCCGAGGTCAATGCCACGCCGTACGTCTCGAGGACGCCGAGCAGCAGGGCCGCGCCGAGCCCGGCGGCGACGTTGCCGAGGCCGCCGAGGATGATCACGATGAACGCCGCGATCGTGTACGGGAAGCCGGAAAACGGCGAGAACTGCTCGAGCATCGAGAGCAGGACGCCCGCGAGCGCCGCGCTGCCGAAGCCGACCGCGAACGCGAGGGCCTGCACGCGCTCGACGTCGACGCCGACGATGAAGGCGGCCTCGCGCCGCTCGATCACGGCCCGCATCGTCAGGCCCGCCAGACTGCGCCCGAGGAAGACCGCCATCACGACGCACGCGCCGCCGGCGATGGCGAGCGCGACCAGTCGGTTCGTCGTCATCGAAACGTTGCCGAGATGGAGGACGTGTTCGAGGTAGGTGTAGCCGCGATTGTTCGGCGTGAAGGCGAGCGCGGTCGCGTTCTGGACGATGATCGACAGGCCGAAGAACAGCAGCAGCGAGTTGCCCTCGAGCCGGTGCGCCGCGGTACCCTGCGCGAGCATGCGTCGCACCGCGATGCGGTAGACGAGCCAGCCCGCGAGAGCGCCCGCGAGAGCGATGACGGGTGCCGCGACCAGGGGCGAGATGCCGAGCGCGCTGAACGCCCAGTATCCCGCGTACGCTCCGAGCATCACGACGTCGCCGTGGGCGACGTTGAGCATCCGCAGCGTGCCGTAGACGAGGTTGAGCCCGAGCGCGACGAGCGCGTAGATCGACCCCGTGACGAGCGCCGCGAACAGCAGCTGGCCCGAGAGCATGGTGTCGACGACGGCCACGCGCGCCTCCGTCCAGCGGTGTGTGCGCGGCGCGTCGTCGGCGCCTGCGTCACCAGCCCTTCTTCGGCTCGTAGGTGGCGGTCGCGATGGACTTCGGCCACACGATCTGGAGCTTCCCTTTCTGCATCTGCACGAACGCGGTCGGCGTGATCGCATTCTGCACGCCGTCGAACTTGACCTTGCCGTTGATGGTGTCGAAGGTCTCCGTGCTCACGATCTGGCGGATCTTCTCCTTGTCGAGCCCGGCTTTGGCGACCGCCGTTTGCAGGATCTCAAGCGACATCCACGGCAGCGACGAGTCGAGGTAGTCGGGCGCTTCGCCGTACTTGGCCTGGTACGCGTCGGCGAACGCCTGCGATCCCTTCCAGTCGGGCCGCGGCGACCAGTGCGCGATCGTCACGATGCCTTCGGCCGACGGCGCACCGACCGCCTTCGGGAAGAACGCGTTCGTCGGCCCGATCGCGATGAACTGGAACGGCGCCGCGATGCCGAGCTCCTTGGCCTGCTTCGCGTACAGAACGGCGTCGCCGGGATAGGCGAGGGCGAGCACCGCGTCGACGTTGGCCTGCTTGACCTGCGTGAGCGTCGCCGTCATGTCCTTGACGTCCGGCGGGTACTCGCTCGAGTGCTTGACGTCGATGCCGGCCTTCTTCAGCTCGGGCTCGAGGAAGTTCTTGATCTCCTTCGAGAACGGCAGCACGTTCGAGACGATGGCGGCGCTCTTCACGTTGGCCGACTTCATCATCGCCGTGAGCTCGGTCGCGAGCCGATCGGGGATCGCCGAGGTCGGGAACCAGATGTAGCCCGGCTTCACCTGCCGCAGCGCGACCGACGCCGCGGTGTTGCCCACCACGGGGAACTTGTACTTCTCGAGCACCGGCGCGATCGCGATGTGGAACGGCGTACCCCACGGCGCGAGCAAGAGGTCGACCTTGTCGTCGGTGATGAGCTTCTCGTAGATGCGCACCGCCTGCTCAGGCTTGGACTGGTCGTCGTACATGACGAACTCGACCTTGCGCTTCGTGCCGCCGACGTTGAGGCCGCCGGAAGCGTTCACCTGGTCGCGCCACAGCTCGTACGTGTTCAGCTGCGGCGGCGTCGCGACGGCGAGGATGCCGGTGCGCGCCATCGAGAAGCCGATGCGCACGGGCTTGTCGGCCTGCGACCAGGCGGGCGCCGCGGCGGCCGCGGCGAGCGAGCCGAGCACGAGGGCACGGCGGATGGCGAAGCGTGTCATCGGGGACCTCCTGGAGTTGTCGTGGGAGAGGGCGTCGTGCCGACCGCTTGCATCCATGCCGCCGCGCGCGCCGGCCAGCCGGAGGCTGGATCGCCGCACGCGAGGCTCGCCTCGAAGTGGTCGCAGCCTTCGAGGACGTGGGTGTCGACGGGCACGCCGGCCGTACGCAAAGCGTCCGCCATCTGCCCGGCCTGCGCGACCAGATGGGGGAAGTCGCGGCTGCCCCACGTGATCAGGAAGGGCGGCGCGACGGCGCGGTCGAGCACGAGGAGGGGCGAGGCATCGTGCGACGCGTCGCGCGGCCCCGCGGGGCCGAGGAAACGGGGTCGCATCGAGAGGCCGCTCTGCGCGTCGAAGCGGTAGACGCCCGAGACCGGAAGGCAGCCGCGCACGGCGTCGGCTGGCAGGTGCCGGTCGGCGCGCCATGCGCGCGCGACGGCGAGCAGCGCTGCGAGATGCCCGCCCGCCGAGTGGCCGCCGACGAACACGCGGCCCGGCTCGCCGCCGTGTGCGCCGATATGCCCGTGCAGCCACGCGACGGCGCGAGCGGCGTCGTCGACGCAGACCGGAAAGAGGTGCTGCGGCGCGAGCCGGTAGCCGGCGGAGACGAACGTGACGCCCCGGGCCGTCAGCGCCGGCGCCATGAACTCCATCCACTCCTTGTAGCCGTTGGTCCAGCCGCCGCCGTGGAAGAAGACGAGCACGTCGCCGCTGGGCCGCGGGGCGCGGTGGATCGAGAGACGCTGGTACGGGTCGTCGCCGTACGCCTCCTCGACACCCGCGATGCCCGTGGCGGCCGCACGCGCCTTCTCGTCGTACGCGCGGCCGAGCGCGGAAAGCGGCTCCTGCGCCGGATAGTCCTCGATCCTCATGCGCGCTCGCGTCCCAGCAGACCGCGCAACACGCGTTCGCCGGTCATCGGGAGCTGCTGGACGCGCACTCCGGTGGCATCGGCGACGGCGTTGGCGATCGCCGCCGCGACGCCGTTGATGCCGAGCTCGCCGACGCTCTTGGCGCCGAACGGCCCGCTCGGCTCGTCCGACTCGACGAGGAATGCCCGCAGCGTCTCGGGCACCTCGGCGAACGTCGGGATCTTGTAGTCCATGAGGCTCGGGTTCGCGAGCCGTGCGCCGTCCCACACCAGCTCCTCGGTGAGCGCGTAGCCCATGCCCTGCACGAACGCGCCTTCGACTTGGCCGGCGGCCATCTGCGGATTGATCGCGCGGCCGACGTCCGCTGCCGACCATGCGCCGACGACGCGCACGCCCCCGGTCGCCTCGTCGACTTCGACCTCCACCACGAGCGCGCTGAAGCTGAAGATGCCGATCTGCGCGAACGGCAGGCCGAGCGCGACGGCGCGCTTGGGGTCGAACGTCTTGGTGTCGAACACCCAGCTGTGCGTGCCGATCAGCGGCCCGCCCACGGCCCAGTGCGCGCGCGCGGAGATGTCGGCGAAGCTGACCGCGTGCTGCTCGACGCCCTTCACGGCGACCTTGCCGCCGGGCAGCAGCTCGAGGTCGTCGACTGCGCATTCGAGCATCTCGCCCGCGTGCTGCTTCAGCTTCTTCTCGATCTCGGCGGCGGCGCCGACGACCGAGCTGCCGGTCACGTAGGTGACGCGGCTCGCCGTCGTGCCCCAGTTGTACGGCGAGCCGTCGGTGTCGGGGCTCGCGATCGCGACGCGGTCGACCGGTACCTTCAGCGCCTCGGCGCAGATCTGCGTGAGCACGGTGTTCGAGCCCTGGCCGATGTCGACCGCGCCGGTGTTGAGCAGCACGCTGCCGTCCTCGAGCAGCCGCACGATCGCGCCCGACGCGAGCAGGCCGCTGATGTGCGCCGAGAGCGCGAGCCCGCGTCCGCGCAGGCGGCGCTGGCCCGGCGCTGCGTCGTCGCTCTTCGGCAGCGGCGTCGACCAGCCCGATTCGCGCACGACGGTGTCGACGCATTCGGCGAGGCCGTTCGAGCGGATCGCCTGGCCGCCGAACCACGGATCGCCAGGGTGCAGCATGTTGCGGCGTCGCAGCTCGAGCCGGTCGATCCCGAGCTTCGCCGCGAGCTCGTCGAGCTGCGTCTCGGCCGCGAACGTCACCTGCGGCACGCCGAAGCCGCGGAACGCGCCGAAGCGCATCTTGTTGGTGTAGGCGACGCGGCCGTGTCCGCGCACGTGCGGGATGCGGTACGGCCCGCACTGCATGAGCAGCGCGTAGCCGAGCACGCCGGGGCTGTCGTCGCCGTAGGCGCCGCCGTCGAGCAGAAGCTCCATCTCGCGCGCGACCAGCGTGCCGTCGGCCTTCGCGCCGGTCTTGACGCGGATCACGAACGGATGGCGCGCGCGAACGGTCTCGAAGTCCTCCTCGCGGCTGAGGATCAGCTTGACGGCGCGCCGCGTCCTGATCGCGAGCAGCACGACGACCGGTTGGACGTGCGCCTCCATCTTGTTGCCGAACCCTGCGCCGACGCGCGGCGTCAGGCAGCGCAGCTTCGTCATCGGCAGGCCGAGCGACTCGCACACGCTCGCCTGCACGCGGAACACCGACTGGTTCGCCGACCAGAGCGTGACGCGGCCGGCCGCGTCGATCTCCGCCAGCGCGCCGCACGGCTCGAGCGAGAGGTGCGCCTGCGCCTGCGTGCGGTACGTCGCCTCGACGATGGCGTCGCACTGCGCCCACGCCGCGTCGGGATCGCCGGTGCGGAACTCGGTGCGCGAGCACACGTTGCCCCCGGTGCCGGCATCGAACACCTTGACATAGCTGGCGGCGTCGTCGTGCACGAGCGGCGCGCCTGGCGCGAGCGCCTCGGCCGGGTCGACCACCGCGGGGAGCTCCTCGTAGTCGACGCGCACGAGCGCCGCAGCGGCGCGCGCGATCGCTTCGGTGTCGGCCGCGACCGCGGCGACGATCTCGCCGACGTAGCGAACGACGCCCTTCGCGAACGCGGGCTCGTCCTTGATGAAGGCGCCCATCCGGTCCTGCGCGGCGAGGTCGTCGCCTGTGACGATGCCGCGCACGCCGCGCACCGCCTTTGCCGCCGCGACGTCGTACCCCAGGATGCGTGCGTGCGCGTGCGGGCTCTGCACGATCGCGGCGTGCAGCATGCCGGGGCGGTCGAGGTCGGCGATATAAGCCGCGCGGCCGGTGAGCTTCTCCTCGCCCTCGACCTGCGGCACGGCTCGGCCGACGGCACCGTGAGCGCGGTCGTTCATGCCGGCTCCTTCAGCGCCCGCGCGGCGGCGCGCACTGCCGTGACGATGCGCGCATAGCCGGTGCAGCGGCAGAGGTTCCCCGACAGCGCGGCGCGGACCGCGGCGTCGTCGGGATCGGCGTCGCGCTCGAGCAGCGCACGCGCGGCGACCAGCATGCCGGGGGTGCAGAAGCCGCACTGGAACGCGGCGTGCGCGGCGAACGCGCGCTGCAACGCGACGAGCCGCGGGTCGTCGCCCAGTCCCTCGAGGGTGCGGACCTCGCGCCCTTCGCAGCCTTGCGCGAGCGACAGGCACGCGCGCATCGGCTCGCCGTCGATGCTCACGGTGCATGCGCCGCAGACGCCCTGGTTGCAGCCGCGCTTGGCGGCGGTGAGGTGCAGCTCGTCGCGCAGCGTGGTGAGCAGCGTCGTGGACAGCGCCGCGCGGACGCTGACGGGCTCGCCGTTGACGTCGAGCGTCAGCGTCGCGATCGGTGTTTCCGTCACGGCGGCGCTCATGCGTGCGCTTCGGCAGTCGTCGCTTCGGCGCGCCGGACCGCGCGCAGCAGCAGCCGCGGGATCAGCAGCCTGCGGTATTCGCTGCTGCCGCGCACGTCGTCGAGCGGATCGGCGAGCGCGACGAGACGCGCGGCCGCGTTCGTCACCGCGGCGTCGCTGCGGTCGCGCGAAAGCAGGGCGTCCACTTCTGCGTCGGCGAGCGGCGTCGGCCCGCAGGCGCCGATCGCGGCGCGCAGCGCGCCGCCTGCGGCGACGCAGACGGCTGCCGAGGCCGTCGCGTAATCGCCGCTGACGCGCGCGTGCTTGACGTATGCGGCACCGCCCGACTCGGGGCGCGGCAGCACGACGGCGGTGACGAGCTCGCCCGGCACGAGCGCGGTCGTGTACCAGTCGACGAAGAACTCCCGCGCCGGGATCCGGCGCCGGCCCGCAACCGACGCGATCTCCACCTCGGCGTCGGCGGCGACGATCGCCGGCGGGTAGTCGAGCCCCGGATCGGCGAACGAGATCGAGCCGCCGATCGTGCCCATGTTGCGCACCGTGGCGTTCGCGATCTGGCCGGCGGCATGCCGTACCACCGCGCCGGTGCCGGTGAGCAGCGCGGACGCCGCGGTCTCGCGGTGGCGCGTGTAGGCGCCGATGCGCAGCCCGCCGTCCGGCTCGCGGACGATGCCGCGCAGCTCGTCGATGCGGCCGAGATTGACGAGCGCATGCGGCTCGAGAACGCGCGCGTTCATCATGGCGACGAGCGTGGCGCCGCCGGCGAGCGGACGAGCATCGGGGTCCTCGGCGAGCAGCGCGGTGGCTTCGTCCACCGTGCGCGGCCAAAGCATTCCGGAGAGCGCCATGTCAGGGGCGGGCCGAGGCGGGTTCGTCCGTGCGGGACGCGCTCGGTGCGCTGGCCACGCCGTTCGCGGCCTCTTCGGTCGTCGATCCTGCGGGCGTCGCCTGTTCGCTCGTGCTCGTGTCGCTCGCCGGCGCTGGGGTCGTCGCCGCGGCGGTTGTCGCCCCGTCGGTCGCCGCCGCTTCAGCAGTCGGCGGTGCGATCGTCGCCGCTTCGGCTGTCGGCAGTTCGGTCGCCGGTGCTGCGCTCGTCGCCGC
>Ga0068860_100008243_pt1 | contig 10371 bp, 4 predicted proteins | sample KBSSwiS32_FD_66597 | JGI IMG/M metagenome (GOLD analysis project Ga0068860, IMG submission 66597) | Switchgrass rhizosphere microbial communities from Kellogg Biological Station, Michigan, USA - KBS Switchgrass S3-2 | ecosystem: Host-associated > Plants > Roots > Rhizosphere > Soil ...
TTGATCCCAATGGAAAAATAGTTCATCGTTTTGTTGGCGCTTCTGACGCAACTGAGTTCTTAAGAAAGGTCGCGATGGCATTAAATCCCCAAACTCAGTATTACACAATGCTTGATCAATATAGGGCCGGTAAAAGGGATACGGCATTTTTACATTCAATGGCTTTAACTGCGGCCGATGCTTATGATTCACAAACGGCGGACGCAGTTGCTGATGAATATATTGCTTCACAAACAAACCTGTACACCAAAAGCAATCTGGATTTCATAAGCATGTTTACGCATTCCAGTAAAGACAGGGGTTTTGATTTGCTGCTGAATCATGAAGATAAAGTTGATGCTGTAATAGGCAAAGGCGCTTCTGATAAAATAGTTCGTGATATTATTTTGAGAGAAGAAGTGATTCCAAATATCCGCCAGAAAATGCAATCACCTGAAGATTTGTCCGATCCTGACTGGACGGGTATCCAGTCTGCTGTTCAAACAAAATATCCCTCCAAAGTAAAGGAGATTATGAGTTATTCAAAAGTTGTCTTCTATCAAACCAAGGGTGACTGGAATAATTTCGCTTCCGCCATAGTCGCATATATGAAATTGTACGGCAATAGTGAAAGTAATGATCGATTGAATGAATTTGCGTGGGCTGTGTTTCAAAACTGCAATGATATGACCTGTGTTGCGGAAGCATTAGAGTGGAGCAAACGTTCTTTTGCGAACGAACAAAATCCTGCCTATATGGACACTTATGCAAATATTTTGTATAAAATGGGAAAGAAAGATCATGCAATTCAGTGGGAGGAAAAAGCTCTTAACCTATCGTCCGCTGCCGACAGGAAAGGCTACCAGGAGACCATCGATAAAATGAAAAAAGGCGAGAAAACCTGGCATTGACGTCATAATGAAAGCTGGCTATAACAAATTAACCTATAACCACCTGTACTTTTCTATTAAATGCTCTTTTTGATTCCTGGCTATTGGTATGTGTTGTCCATTACTCATCGTTAATATTCCTTCATTGCGGTTGAATTGTTTAACATGGTTCAGGTTGATAATGTACTGCCGGTGCACGCGCAGAAAATGTTCTTCTTCCAATACTTCCTGCACATCTTTCAATGTTTTGGAAATAAGAAAATGGCGGCCATCTGTTAATACGAGTTTTGAATAATTATTGCTTGCCTCGCTAAACACAATTTCATTAAGATCTATGAAGGTAACGCCATGTGTACCCGGTATAGCAATCTTCGTAACAGCTTCTCCGCGCAATTGTTTTTGCAACATTGATAATTGAGTAGAAGTCGGTTTTATACGCTTTTCTGCTTTTGCAACAGCCTCGATTAATTCATTGGTATCGATGGGTTTTACCAAATAATCCAAGGCATTAAAACGAAATGCTTTTAACGCAAATTGATTATATGCCGTAACAAACACGATGCTGAAATTGAGGTGCAATATTTTTTCCAGTATTTCAAAGCCATTCATTACCGGCATTTCTACATCGAGAAACAATAAGTCCGGGCCAAGCGTTTCAATATTCTGTAATGCTTTTACGCTGCTTGTGTAACTTCCCACCAACTCCACCTGCGGACAATGTTGTGTAAGCTGAAGTTTAAGAAGGTTCACACTATCCGGTTCATCATCTATTATTATAGTTCTTAGTGCCGTCATACTAAAGGAATTTTAATGGTTACCCGTGTGCCAGAGGGTTGGCCCTTGTCGTCTGCAAGATCTTGAATAGTAACATTGGCACCGCTCTTATAAATTTGGTTTATTAAAGCAAGGCGTTCAGAAGTTACCTTCATTCCATAAGACTTATGCTTAGTGGCAGTTTTACTTTTTAGTTCAGCAGCCCTGGCCCTTCCGATGCCGTTATCAATTATGTTTACCGCAAGCATTGATTCATTTTGTTCCATGGCAACAGTAATATCAATTCGTCCTCCTTCTTCTTTTTGCATTAAGCCATGCCAGATAGCATTTTCAACGTAAGGCTGCAATAACAACGGAGGTATTTCAATATAATCCAGATCCACATCCTTCTCAACTGCGATATTATACTTCAGTTTCTCTTTGAAGCGCATGGTTTCCATTTCCATGTACAAGCGTAAAGCATCAAGCTCTGACGTAAGTGTGATCCTGTCATTACGAGAATTTTCTAATACCAGCCTGATAAGCCTTGAAAACTTTGTAAGGTATTCCGAAGCAGCCAGGGTGTCATTTTGGGTAGTATATAACTTGATTGAATTAAGACAATTGAATATGAAATGGGGATTCATTTGAGATCGTAATGCTGATAATGAAATGTCTCCTAATTGACGTTGGAATTCAGCTTCTTTCTGATGCTGCTCTAATCTTTCTGCAGCTATCTCAGTTTTTAGACGGCTCTCATGTAAACGAGTACGGTAGAAAAAATAAAGTGATCCGAGACCAAACAAAATTAACCCTCCAAGGATATAAAACCATTGCTGTTGCTGCTTAAGTAAACTCAATGTTTTTTCCTGGGTAAGTGCTTTTACTTTTGCCAGCTGCAGTTGTTTTTCTTTTTCTGATATAGTTAACTGCTTTTCTTTCTCTTTTTTTCCCAACTGCTCATTTTGCAAATCGGCCTGTGTTTTCAAATAGGCTAATTTTTGCAGGTCTTTTTCCTTGTTGCTCAGATCAAGTTCTTTTTGGTTTAATTGCAATTGTTGTCGCTGTTGTTTGCCAAGCAGTACCTGTTGTTTCAATTGTTCACCGGTTATCTGTTCCTGGCCTTTTAATGAGTCAGCCTGTTTATTAAAATCATACTGCATTTGCAGTTGAGTGAGCTTTTTTGTATTAGCCGTGTTGACTGTTGAATCGCTGTATTGTTTAAAGAGAATTTGCATGTCATATGCTTCTTTATATTTCCCCTCCGCTTTGTACACCTGGCTTAGCCACTCGCTTGATCTGCTTATATATTCCGGAAAGCCCAATTCTTTCGACAACTGTAGCGAACGACTACAATATTTTTCTGCTTCTTCAAACTTTTTTTGTTTCAACAAGATGTTCCCTAGATGGCCGAGCACAGCTGCTATCTCTTTCTTATTGCCAAGTTCTTCATCAAGATGCAGGGCCTTTTGATAATAGTGAAGCGCCTGCAGCAAACTGTCCTCGGCTTCATAGATACTACCTATACCTGCCTGAGAACTTGCAATGCCTTCCTTTTCCCCTATACTTGTGATTATCTTCAAACTTTTTTTAGCGTATTGCATGCCTTTCAAAATATCTCCCTGGTCTTTATAAATTCCTGCAAGGTTTAGGAGTGTAGCAGCAATACCGATAGAGTCATTTACCTCTTCCCTTACTTTCAAGCTCTTTTCATGGTACTCAATTGCTTTCAGGTAATTCTTTTGTTTTTGGTGTATGATCGCAATATTGTTTAAAAGGGCGCCCACGCCTAATTGGCTTTCAATATCTTTGATCTTTTCCATGATCAGCAAACCGCGTTGAAAGTAATCCAATCCTTTTGTGACATCGCCGATGTGATAATAGATGAAACCAACATTATTTAGAGAGGCTGCAATACCATTTTGGTTTTTAATCACAGTATTAATCTCGTATGCACGTTGAAAGCATTCCATTGCCTTTGCAATCTCACCCTCGTTTTGGTAGACATAACCGATATTATTGAGTGCATCTCCCTGTCCTTTTTTGTAGCCAGTTTTTTCAGAAATTGCCAGGGCCCTTTGAGCATAATCCAATTGCTCTTTCGGATCCAACGCTGCATAACTAAGAATATTGAGTTTTGACGCTCTGCTGGTGTCATTTTTTGTGTTCGCAAGATCATTTCTGAGAGAGTCGAGAAAACGCTCATATTGGGCCGGTACATCCTCTGCGCTTACTAATAAAAAAAATATAACCCGGAAAATGAAAAGACTTTTGTATTGCATTATAGTATTTGTTGCACTTTAAAAATAAATAATACTTGCGCTGCTAATTGTAAAACTTAGTGAGCAGCACTTATAAGCAGGCGAGTGAACGTTTTTTTTAGTAGGTGAGCTATTAAGATACACTTTATTAAACAAATTATATATTATTTAGCCTGGCTTAGAATAGCATTAAATTTCTATTGGGGTCCGCTTTCTTTTGCCACGCTTTTTTTATTAAATTTTTAATTTATTTATAAGTACACAAGATTATTCCCTCAACAAAAGTGCACTTCCCTCAATATAACTGTAGCTCTACCCTTAAAGCATAGCATAGGAATATTAAGCGTTATAAGTTTGAGCATGAAATTATGAAATCAAATTAATTGCTAAATAGTAACACAAAGAAATCCATTTCGCAGTTGCAGGTTGTAAAACAATCTTGAATTTAAAATCAAAACACAAATTTCTTTCATTCAATCATTCATAAAACTTTCAATCATGAAAACTTTCAAACAAAGAATAGGCTTGTTAACTGCCTTAGTATTAGTAGTAATGTTAATGCTTACTGCGCTTAGAGGCGTTGCGCAAAGTACGGAGGATGTGAAGCGTTCGATTAAAGACATTATACCCTTTGGCAAAAAATTGCCACCACCGGACCTTACAAACCATCAGGATAAATTTATGCCGGAGATGGCCTCGCCAAACATAGGTAGTGTTTTGACACGGGGCATAAATCATTCCGACATACATAGTGTTTTTACACCGGGCATAAATCATTCCGATATAAACGAAATAAAGAAAAACCTGGATGCCTACAAGCAGCAATTAAAGGAAAAGATAAAAGAGAAAATTTCGATTTTCCAGGGAAATAGCGCAAATACCAGTCAAAGCCCTGCAAGTTCCCTCAATTCAAATTTTCATCTCACCAAAGATATTAATGCACTCGCGGAAAGCAACGCCCGCAATTTTACCAGTCATCCTTTAGACATTTATGATGGCTATCATAATGATTCTGTTTCTTACGCCGTTCTCGATAACGTTATTTATTTTGTTGCGGATGACGGCATTCATGGAAGCGAACTTTGGCGGAGCGATGGAACTGACGCAGGCACTTATATGGTAAAAGATCTCGAGCCAGGGGCTCCGTCTAGTTTACTATTTAATATTACCGCAGTAAACGGAAAAATATATTTCACGGCTTATTCAAGTTACGGTAATGGGGCATGGGTGTCAGATGGAACAGAAAGCGGCACACAACTACTTATCAGCGTGGGTGAATCAACAGAATTTTTTGCAATGGGCAAAAAGACTTATTTTATTGCAGACGGCGATTTTTCTTATTGGGGGTCAATCTGGGAAACTGATGGAACTACAGCCGGTACAACAAGGGTAATAGATATCGGTGATGCAGGATATGGAGGCGAGCAGATTACTCAGCCAACAGTGGTAAATGGAATCTTGTTTTTTACATTTTTAAGTTACGAATTTTATGAATGGGAGCTTTGGAGAAGCGACGGCACTGATGCAGGCACCTATCATGTTGGTCCATCTTATCCATTTATTGATTGGACAACGGGGGAAATAGTAAATTATATGCCGGCACAATTAACAAACTATAATAATAAACTCTATTTTTCTGCAAACGATGGTACCGGTCGCAAGCTATTGGTATCTGATGGCACCGATTCCGGTACCACACCAGCACCGGGTAATCATGATGTAATAGTTGATGCCGATTATTTAGGAATATCTTTTCCAATGCTGAATAATGTTTTATATATACCCGGTGAGGAAACACCCGAAGGAAACGGGCTATATAAGTATGATGCATCAGATGCGGCCGGGCTTGTAAAGATTAAAGACTTTGCCCCGGGTGGTGATACCGCTTTTATTGTACCTTTTGAAATGCAGGTGGTAAATAATACCCTCTATTTTAAAGTAACTAATTACAATGGCGGTGTTCACGATGAATTATGGAGCTCACAAGGAAGTATGGTTACTACACAGATTGTAAAAAAATTTCTGCCCGGGGAAACACCCCATTCATTATGCAACGGTAACGGCACTCTATATTTTGTGAAATATGATGCACAGTACGGCAATGAATTATGGAAAACCAATGGCACCGCTGCCGGTACTATGCTGGTCAGTGATATCTTTAAAGGCGCTACCAGTTCATATCCCGGTTATCTCACCGCCGCGAATGGAAAACTGTTTTTCACTGCCGCAGATGGGGTGCATGGAAACGAAATTTTTATGACCGATGGCACTGATAAAGGCACCGCTTTGGTGAAAGACATTAATACTGTCACTACCTCAAGTTCCACCGCCGGATTTAATTTCTATAATTACTTAGGATATAGTGGCCTGGTAGCTTTGGGGAAAGATGTGTTATTCAACGCTTATGAAAGGGTACATGGTTATGAATTGTACAGGTCTGATGGAACGCAGTTGTTGAACGATGTGGTACCCGGTGAGGCAGGTATTAGAGTTCGTATTTTTTTATCAAAAAATAATGACGTCTATTTCCTTGCCGAAGGCAACGGTGGTAATTCCATTTATAAAACAAATGGTGTAAAGAATAGCCTTCAGAAAATCACACCAGATTATAACTATATACAAGGTTTTGCCGTAGGAGATAACGGTATTGTATTTTATGCAAGATATAATTATAATACGAATGCATATGAACTCTGGCGCAGCGATGGCACAGCTGCCGGAACCTTTTTACTATCATCAACGCTTTACTATTCCAATTACCTTAATGTTATTGGTAACACCGCTTTATTTGTTGCAGGCGATGATGCGAATGGCTACGAATTATGGAAGAGCGATGGCAGCCTTGCGGGTACATCAATTGTAAAGGATATTAACCCCGGTGTTGGCAATTCTGTGCCTGGCGGCATGTTTATATATAAAAATGAAGTTTATTTTGCCGCTAATGATGGTACAAGTTCTAATCCTTCATTTTGGAAATCTAATGGAACGGAAGCGGGTACCATTAAACTCCATGATATAGACCCCTGGTGGGGAAGTACTGTCGCTTCTACTGCACGTTACTTTTGCGTTTTAAATAACATACTTTATTTCAGTGCAATAGATCATTCGAATGCAGATGGTACTGTATTCTATAAAACAGATGGCACTATTGCTGGCACCAAACCGGTGATAGATATTAATACCACCGGTAGTGGTGGACCTGCGTACTATTTAACAAATGTGAACGGAATATTATTTTTCACAGCAAATGATGGTGTACACGGAACGGAACTTTGGAAAAGTAATGGCACAGCAGACGGCACGCAGCTTGTAAGGGATATTACCCCCGGAATTGCTGGTAGCAATATGGCTGGCCTCACGAGTTTTGGCGGAAAGCTATTTTTTCAAAATGTAGATTTTACAAATTTTCGGTATTATCTATGGTCTTCTGATGGTAGGGCGCAGGGAACAGAAAAAGTTGCAGATCCTGGTATCAGCAATGTTGCGGTTGGAAACATGCTTTCTGCAGGTAACAAACTGTTTATATATGGCTATACTTCCCAGTATGGTGGGGAATTGTATGTGGGCATTGGGGAAGATCAAACAGAGAAATCTGCTACAGTTGCTATGACTTATGAATCAGTAAAAACAATCGGGAATTTCAATGTGCTGCTGTATCCAAATCCTGCTGCGTCAAAAGCTACCTTGCAAATAACAGGTAATACAAAAAATGTATCTATTTCAATTACCGATATGCATGGCCAAAAAGTATGGCAAAGCAGCAACGGCAATGCAATGCTCATAAACCTGCCCATGGAGAAATTTGCTGCAGGTATTTACATTGTAACCGTAACAAGCGGTAGCGAAAGCAAAACAATTAAGCTGGTAAAACAATGAATGTAAAAGCACGGTTTAAATCGGTCAATACAGTTAAGAACGGAACCCATTTTTAACGTAGAATAACGGGAGATGCCCAGATAAAAACCCTGAAACTGGTAAAAGAATAAAGCCAAACTAAAATGAAGTAAACGACTTCCTGGCAATTTTGGATGAAGTCATCTTGTTGAAAGATGACTTCATTTTTATATATAACTTTTATCTAAAGTAATCACGTATTTTTTTGCTACCCTTTATACATTATCTCATAATATTCATTAGCCATTCGGTTACTGTCAAACTGGAACTGAACATCTCTCATGCCATTCTTTACAATTTGTCTCCAGGTTTCAAATTTATCATAATAGATGGGCAATATTTCATTTTCCAGGATATCGTAAATCTTGTTGAGATCATATTTATCCTGCTCTTCAACACCCATATTCATATAATCAACCGGTGGCACTACAAAGCCATTGTTGCCATTATTGATAAATTCACATATCCAGCCGTCGTTGGTGCTCAGGTTCACTGCGCCGTTCATTGCAGCAGTCATTCCACTTGTTCCACTGGCTTCACGCGGTACTCTCGGGTTATTCAACCATACATCTGCAGCCTGCTTCAGCCGCTTACTGAGGGTGAGCTCGTAGCCGATGCACACGGCCACATTACTGTATCGCTTGCTGAGACTAACCAGGTAATTGAAATCGGTTATTGCCGGAAAATCCAGTGGATAAGGCTTCCCTGCCCAAATAATCTGCACAGGATATTTTTTATTGTTTAACAACGCCTCAAAGCGTTTATTGTCTCTCGTTAGTAGCTCAGCTCTTTTATATCCCGCAAACCGCCTCGCCCATACAATGGTAAGCACACTGGGATCCATTACCTTTCCCGTTTGATCCGCTACAATTTCCAGTGCCCTTTTTTTAAGATAGACTTTGCGATCATCAAACCAGCTATCATTCCCTTCTTCCTTCGCCTTATAGAGTTGTTTATCGGCCCAGTAACGCCAGTTCTGCGCATTGGTAATTGATTTTATTTCACAAATACCCTCATACTTCTTCCACATTTGCCGGCTAACTTCCCCGTGGAGCTGCGACACACCATTTGCCAGGTGGGCAAATCGAAGAGCCGCAAGGGAATGATTGAAAAGATCGTCCGTCATGCCGGTTAATTCCCGTACCTGCCCCAATGGCATTCCGCAGAAATAGCTCATTTTCTCACAAAGAAAAATATCGTGCTTTTCATTCCCGGCTTCTTCAGGCGTATGGGTGGTAAACACAAGCCGTTTCTTTACTTCCTCTTTATTTCCAAATTTTTTGAACAAATAAAACACGCAGCTTACCGCGTGTGCCTCATTAAGATGATAGAGATCCGCGTTAAAATTAAGCTTATCAAGAAGCTTGGCACCGCCCACTCCTAATAAAATGAATTGGGCAATTTTCGTGGCCGCATTTCCATCATACAGCCGGTTAGTAATTGTTTGCGATACATAATCATTCTCGGGAACGTCAGTACTCATTAAAAAGAGCGGTGCCGCATGAAATGTTTTTGGATTTAAATACAGCACTTTAACCCAAACCGGGTGATCATGAATCTCAACCTGGAACCGTATACCGGTATCTTCAAGAAAATTATAAATTTTTTCAATCCATACCACTTTTAAGGTCTGATCGCCATTTCTTGCCTGGTCGTAATACCCTTCTTTCCACAGGATACCAATTCCAATTAAGTTTTGTTTCAGCTCATAAGCGCTTCTTAAGTGTGAACCCGACAAGTATCCAAGCCCGCCGCTGTATATTTTTAGGGGCTGATGGATAGCAAATTCCATAGAGAAGTATGCAATTTTCTTGGAATATCTTTCTACTGTTTCATAAGGAACACTATAATTTTCAAAGCTCATAGTCAGATCGTATCAAATTTAATGAGGGCGCAATATAAAAGGAAAATTCTATATATAGAATGTTTCAGCAATTTAATGTGTAAAGTGTACAAATGACATAAACGAATAATGTATGCAAAATATTTTCTTCAGACATCATTTTTGAATAAATGATTATCCGAAAAATAAAGATAGCATTTCCGCCCAATGAATCTGACGTTGGCAAAAGTACTTTCTTTATCAGGATAACATTGCCTGCAGTATAACCAACTTTATTTTACCCGTAAGGACCGGAACAAACAATTACCTGTTGCCCGTAAATTTTTATTTTAAGTTCTCAATTTAAATTTTTAGATTTGCCTAAAATAATTTTTAAGTTACATGAAATTTTCAGCAAGCGAAGAAAATTACATCAAGAGTATTTACAGCCTGCAGGGAAAAACAGAAAAAGTAAATACCAATTCATTGGCGGGCCTTCTCAATATGCGGGCTGCATCTGTAACCGATATGTTAAAAAGGTTGCAAACAAAAAAGTTGCTTGAATACAAGAAGTACTACGGTTTCAGGCTGAACGAGTCAGGAAATAAAGAAGCGTTGAAAATAATAAGAAGGCACAGGCTGTGGGAATTTTTTCTGGTTAGCCGGCTTGGCATGGAGTGGGATAAAGTACATGCCATTGCCGAAGAGCTTGAACATATAAGCAGCAGCGATCTGATAAAAAGATTAGATAACTTTTTAGGTGAGCCAAAGA
>Ga0068860_100008245_pt1 | contig 10370 bp, 12 predicted proteins | sample KBSSwiS32_FD_66597 | JGI IMG/M metagenome (GOLD analysis project Ga0068860, IMG submission 66597) | Switchgrass rhizosphere microbial communities from Kellogg Biological Station, Michigan, USA - KBS Switchgrass S3-2 | ecosystem: Host-associated > Plants > Roots > Rhizosphere > Soil ...
TCGAAGAGGCCGCTGAGCACGACCGCCGGCACGGAGAGCAGGAACGAGTAGCGAGCCGCCGCAACCCGGTCGAAGCCACGGAAGAGCCCGGCCGAGATCGTCGCGCCAGAGCGGGAGACGCCCGGGATCAGCGCCAGCGACTGGGCGAAGCCGATCAGCCATCCGTCGCGCCCGTTCAGCCCAGCCAGGTCGCGCCTGCGCGTACCGAGCCGGTCGGCCGCGAGCATCACGAAGGAGAAGAGGATCAGGGCCGAGCCGATCAGGTAGAGGCTGCGGGCGCCCGACTCGATCTGGTCGCGGAAGAGGAAGCCGAAGATCGAGATCGGGATCGTGCCGAGGATGATGTACCAACCGAGCTTCGCCTCGTGGCTGCGGCGGCCCATCGGAATGCGCAGCTCGCGCACCCAGGCCCCGGCGATGCGCAGCAGGTCGGCGCGGAAGTAGAGGAGAACGGCCGCCATCGTGCCGAGCTGGATCACCGCCGTGAAGCCGGCGCCCGGATCTGGCCACCCGCACAGCGCCGGCACTATCCGCAGGTGTCCGCTCGAGGAGATCGGCAGGAACTCGGTCAGCCCCTGGACGAGGCCGAGGACGATGGCTTCGAGGGCGCTCATCGCGCGGGGAGGCTATTGGCTGCTGTGGCGGCGGGGGCGTTGCCGCCGCTCAGGGCGTCGCGGGCCGGTTCGAAAGCGACTGGTAGGCGCGACACGGCTCTCCCCGCAGGCCCGGGCAGGGCGGCAGGCCGGTCGGCACGCTCAACCCGGGTACGACCGGCAGCAGCAGGTTCGAGAGCGCTTCTTCGCCGTAGGCGACCGCCACCTGCGCGGTGCCTTCCGGTTCGGTTTGATCGAAGGCCCAGATCGGCTGGGCGCCGTTCGGGGCGGTGATCGTCACCCGGATTCGCGAGCCGGCGCGATAGACGTGGCCCTCGTAATAGAGCGGGATCGTCGCCTCCACGAAGCGATCGGCCGGAAGCGGGGATACGTCGGATTCGCGCAGGCTCAGCACCGGCTCCAGCGGAGTGCTCTTTTCGGCGTCGAGCTTGCGCTCGTCGCCTCGCAGCCAGCCGTTCTGGACGAAGGTCTCCTTGCCGTCGGGCCTGACCTCGCCGATCGTCGCCTGGAGGTCGACGTTGGGAGTCGAGGAGCGGACCCAGACGTTCACGGCTCCGGCGCCGATCACCGTCGTGTTCGTGGCCAGCGGAGCGGTGAGGTAGGAGACGGCGCTCCCCGGCGGACTCTGTTCCCAGTGGTATTCGGGCGTGGCGGTCCAGAGGCCACCGGAGCCGGCGCCGGTGTCGCCGCTGAAGTCGGTTTTCGGCAGGGCATGCGCGTCCCAGGTGAATTCGTCGGCATGCGACCCAGCCGGCGGGCTGCCGCTCAGGCTGCCGCCGGGCGCGAGGTACCAGGCCTTCGCCTGGGTGCCGGGGACCGGGAATTCGTCGAAGGACTTCTCGAAGCCGGGATAGGGCCGGCCTGGCGAGAGGCCTCCGGCGCCGCTGTCGAAGAGGACCCGGATCGGCTTCAGGTTCTGGAAGGCGGCCAGCGCCGTGTTGTAGGTCGGCTGCAGCTGGATTGGATCGGGCGGCAGCGTCACTCCGGGTATCCCCATCGCTTCCTGGAAGATCAGCGGCGCGGCGGCTTTGATCGCCGCCGAGCTGAGGATCGGTGGCCGTTTCGCGACGTAGAGCTGGAGGAAGTCGTACCAGCGGTTGAACGTCGCCGGGTCGAGCGAGTCGACGTGCGTTCCGTTGGTGAAGGTGAACCACTTCCGTCGCGTTCCGGTGAAGTGCTCGGCGAGGGTCGGGCAGTGTCCGCCGGTCTGCTCGTCGGTCCACTGGCAGGCCATGAAGGTCGGCACGTCGATCCTGTCGACGAAGGTGATCGGCGACAACGGATCGGCGACCTCGGGGTTGTAGTGATCGTTTTCTTCGATCTTGGCGAGGAGATCCGCCGCTTCGGGGTGCAGGGCCTGGTTGTCGGCGCAAATCTGATCGCCTTCCTGGATGCGCTTGTAGGCCCATTCCTGGCCGCTGGCCGGCGACGCCGCTTCGGCGTCGTGGACCCGCTCCCTGGCCCATTCGAGTGCGAAGCCGGTGTTGAGGATGCCGCCGGGATAGAGCGTCGTCTGCGTGTTGTCGATCACCGACAGCGGCGAGATCGCCGCCAGGCTCGGCGGCCGGGTGGCGGCGGTGAAGAGCTGGCTGATCCCGCCGTAAGAAATGCCCATCATCCCGACCTTGTGGTTGAGAACCCACGGCTGGCGCGCGATCGTCTCGATCACGTCGTAGCCGTCGAGGCTCTGCAGCGGCTCGAAGAAGTCGAAGGCGCCGCCGGAGCAGCCGGTGCCGCGCATGTTGACGTCGACCACCGTGAAGCCCATCAGGTTGGCGATGATCGAGATCCCGTTTTCGGGCCCGGCCGGATTGGCGTACCCGTACCCCGAGTACTCGATCAGCGTCGGCGTCGGCCCGCTCGGCAAAGGCGGCAGTTCGGCCCCCGGAATGACCTTCGTCACGTCCTGCGGGGGATGCACGTCGATCGCCAGCTTGGTCCCGTCGCGGGTGGTCAGGTATCCGTATCCACTCGACGGGATCGACTGGCTGTAGACGTCGGTGCTGGGCGGCGCAGACTGCGTCGTCAGAACCTGCAGCGGCGGCGATTCCACTCCTCCGGAGGCGACCCTGTATCCGCCGCCCGGCGCGACTTCCCGGAACAGGACCCCGCCGAGCTCGCCGGCGCTCTTCGTGGCGACTTCCTGGCCTTCGCCGTCATAGAGAGAGACCTGCGCGCCCGGCACGAGGCCCGTCGCGTAGACCTGTTCGACGCTCCCGTGCGCCTCGAACGGAGGCGCTTCTTCCGCGGCCCCAGCGGACCCGGGCAGCAGCAGAGCGACCAGCCCGCACCCGAGCGCCGTCCACAGCGCGGTCCGGCGCCACCCCCTCCATCCGCCAAGAACGCCATCCCTACTCATTAATGGGTGCTTCTACCACAATGCACGCAGTCTCAAACGACTTCGTCTGCGCACTGACGGAATCCGGAACAGTCAGCCTGATGTCAGCGCAAAAGAACCCGACAGCGCTTCAGCAGCTCCTCGAGAGCCTTCGGGCGCAGGCTGCCGAGCCGGCGGCTCAAGCGTTCGTGGGAGATCGCGCGCAGCTGCTCGGGCATCGCGAAGCCATCCTCTTTGAGGCCGCCTTCCGATGCTGGAATCGCCAGGTGCAGGGCGTTGCCGAAGTCGGTTCGGGTGAGCGGCACGGCGAGGGAGAGATCGAGGCTCGTTTGGTTCAGCTGATCGACCGAGACGATCACAAAGGGGCGGGCCTTTGCCTGCTCCCTGCCTCGCGTCGGGTCGGGGTCCGCCCAGTAGACGTCGCCCTGCCGGGGCTTCTGCTCTACCACTCCGGGGTCGGCGCCTCGAAGCCGGACTCGATCTCTTCGCTCTCGGCGCGATAGGCAGCAAGAGTCCCGGGATCGGCGGCCAGCTTCTCGAATCCAGCCGCGACCTCGGCCAACATCGCGTCCTCGTCGGCGGCGCTGACCAGCTTCGCAACCACCTCCCCGGCGGGCTCACCGCGACGAGCCGCGAGCATGTTCAGCCGATCGCGAGTCTCGATCGGCACCCGAATCGTGGTGGTATCCGTGGCGGCCATGTAGATATAAAGTCTACAGCAGTGAGGCAATACCAATATTGGTATTATCTCCTCATGCTCTCAGTACCAGAAACCATCCGCCAGGCACGGCTTGATGCGAATCTCTCGCAGTTGGACCTGGCCGCACGCGCCGGCACCTCCCAGTCGGCGCTGGCTCGCTATGAGACTGGAACAGCTCTGCCGACCCTGCCGACGCTTGAGCGACTTCTGGCGGCATGCGGCAGGCGCCTGGAGATACAGACGTCACCCGCGCAGCGTCCCGGCTCGGGCAGCTCAGTGCGAAGCCAGCTCGGCCCGCAGGCGGACAAGCTGCGACGCCAACGTCGCCGACTACTGGACGCCGCCGAGAGGCACGGCGTTGGTCATCTGCGTGCCTTCGGATCTCTCGCACGCGGTGAAGCGACCGCCGACAGCGATATCGATCTCCTCGTCGACCTCAAGCCCGGCCGTACCCTCCTCGACCTGGCTGCGTTTCGCCGCGAAGCCGGAGAGATCCTCAACCTGCCCGTAGACGTCGCAACCGCCGACATGCTCAAGGACCACATCCGCAACGAGGTGCTTAGCGAGGCACTCCCCCTATGAGCCGAGACGAGCAAGACCGCCTTCGCGATATCCAGGACGCGATCACTGCGATTCACAAGCACCTCGAGCAGGCCGGAGAGACAACCGCCGCCAGGGAAGACCCGCTGCTGCACGACGCCCTGCTCTTCCAGTTCGTCGTGATCGGCGAGGCCGTCAAGCATCTGAGCCCCGAGACGCGCGAGTCAACGCCCGAGATCCCTTGGGCTGACATCGCCGGCCTTCGCGACCTCATCGCTCATGAGTACTTCCGGATCGACATCCATCGTGTTCTTGAGATCGTGGAGCGAGATCTCCCGCTACTCGAACAGGCGATCAGCCGCATGCTCAACAACTAGATCCAGAATCTAGAGACCTACGAAGGGTGATTCGCCGGGAGAACACTCCACGGCAACCGGATCAACCGGCATCTCCAAAGTGAGCGAGCGCCTTGACTTTTTGAATCGGCCTTTGATGAAAGCTCGATTGCGTCTCACCCATCCACGGATCCCCCAACCCTGGAGTTGATCAGGAACAACCTGCAGCGAGATAAAGTCGACTTGCCTTGGTGGGCCGATCGGAAGAAACTCACTGACGAGAAGTGAGCGCTCCAATCTCCAACCCATGAAGCGAGAGCCGTGCTCGCGGCAAAGCCGACGAATTCGTAGCCGATTCCTCAATCCGGACTGTGTGTTGTACTTGATGGTGGCACCCGCCACCAAGTCGTGAGTTTCAAGATCGTAGCGGTGAACACCCTCCGCCCATAGGACATCCATCAAGCCAAGAATGCGGTCAGTGAGGCCGGGGAGGCTGTCAACCCAGTACACCCAGGGGCACTCCGGATCATCACCATCGTCCTCCTCGATTACAGTGGCTTCCTCATCCGCTTGCCCGCCTGTGGGTAACTTCGACTGCTCCTCCTTTTCTTCAGTGCGATCAAGGGAATACCAGTCTGGCTTGGCGGCGCCGAGAAGTACTCGGATCTGTCTGCTTCGCCGAACCACGTCGGGGCCTATCACCGTGTAGGCGAGAGATGGGGAAAGACGACCGGTAAGGACAACCGACGCGAGAGTTGCGAGAAAGAAAAGAACATCGCGCTCGGCCTGTTCAAACTCGTGCGAACGATCTCTGGTGTTGTTGAGATAGGCATGCCACGCCGGATCCTCGACATCTGGGGTCGACTGGATATCTTCAACTAGCTTCCGAAAAGTCTCTCGGATATCCATGCTGGCGGGGCTGTAGTAGCTGTCAGGGCCGATGGCGGTAAGCAGGGCCTTATGCCACTGCGACTTGAGGTCCAGCCAGTCAGCACGCATCTCGCGCAGGAGGTCGACCTCGGCGCTACGTGCTTGCGCGCGAGTGCTTCGCCACTGGACAAGACCGAGTGGAAGGGTGACGACGGCCGCGATCGCAGCAATGGCAGCTGCGTCCATTAGAAAGCGGTGAGACGGTTATGGGCGTCAGCGGAACTGGCCCGTAGCATGAATACGTGATTCTTCCAGAATCGTAGGGTGGAGCGCGGGACCGAATAACGACAATCAAAGCCGTCCGTCCGCAGACGGCCCGGTTCGAACCCGATTTACCCCCTGGTCGAGCACTCCCGGCCAGCGGAGCACCGGGCGTCAGACGACGGCCCTTTTCGGAATGTTCGCGATTGAGGTATCGAAGGTGCTGATTCAACAACCGGGGTACTGACCAGGTCCATACGGAGGGCCACCTCCGTAGGGGCCGCGATGTTCGTAGCTAACGCGCTCAGTCCAATTCGGAGTGGCCTCGCCCCAGATTGCCCAAGCAGAGCAAGTCAATGTCCCTGCGTCACCGTTGAAGCTCGGGCTATGAGCAATAACACCGGCGTAAAAAGGCTCAGCACGCTGAATGCGCTCACGCCCAGCAGGCATAAGAGCTTTCGCGTCGGGCAGAACGACATGTAGGGCGACACCCTCGGGGACGGGAATCAGCTCGGCCTCCGGGTAATCCTCTTGGTCACTTCGGGGCGAGATGTAACCAGAGGTCGGATTGAAATGAGTTAGTTGCAACGTAGGGCCGGAGTCGTTTCGTCCCTCTTCCCTCAGACCGAACTGGCCTCGAAAGACAAGCATCTGATTGCGCTTGCCGATGCCCTCGAACTCTTCACGCTTCTTGGTCGATAGTGCCTCGACGCGCTCCCCGCTGAAGGTCTCCTTCAGTCGCGAAAGCAGCTCAGCGGTTTCTGAGGTCGTCGGAAAGTCCTCGCGGATCTGATCAATCGCGGTTGACAACGCACGCTCGTCAGAGACATAAGCCGCATTGGCCACGCCGGTTGCCGGGCCAGTTCCGTCTCTGCTCCATGACTCTTCAACCGCATCGGCCAGTTTGGTCAATGGCAATTGCCCACTGTATTCCTCGGTCTCGCTACTCCCCTTCTCCCCGGATATGCCCTTGCCGCCAACGCCTATTTTTTTTGCTTTCGTCACGGAACGTGCTTTGGGTAGGTCCAGCTTGACTGCATGAGCCAACTCGCGCAGGCTCTCATTCTCCACGTAATAGGGGTAGATGATCTCCGTCGATTCGGGCTCTTCGGGACCCTCCCAATCCCCCACGCCTCGCATCTCCCACCATTCCCAAATAAGGATGACGACGATCACGCCGACGAGAATGAGAGCCAGGGCGAGCAAAGCCTCGGCCCACCACGGCCAGTTGATGAACCAGACCTGTACAGCTGTGGGCATAAGCCCATAAATGAAAACAGAGACGGCGGACAGTCTTTCGACGACGACCTGCCCCTGTTGTAAGGCTCAGGTGGCGACCCGCTAACCCGCAAGGCGCTCCTTCAATCGCTGGTCGACGAGATCCGGGTCGTCGGCCGCGCGGAGATATACCCCTCTTTCTCTTTGCCCGCGGTTCGACCACCGCAAGGATCAGGGTGGACGACCGGATTCGAACCGGCGACCGCCTGGACCACAACCAGGAGCTCTACCAGCTGAGCTACGTCCACCGCGCCGTTTCAATCTAGCGTGCCTGGGCGGCTTTGGGCGGTAGCGTTGGGGCATGCGCAAACCGGGGTTCGCGACGTTTCGGCCGGAGGGTAGGCCAGCCACGGCAACGGGCCTTCAGGCGCGGGGTGCCGTCGCAATCGGGGCGCTTGCGGTTGGCGCGGCCGCTATCGGGGGGTTCGCGATCGGGCGGCTCAGCGTCGGTCGCCTGGCGGTGGGCCGCGCTGCAATCGGCAAGCTCAAGGTCGAAGAGCTGGAGATCGGGCGGCTGCACGTAAGCGAGCGCGACCCGCAACCGTGAGGCGCGTCGCGGTCGCCGTCGCTTGCCTCGGCCTGCTGCTGGCCCCCGCTCGTAGCCCTGCTCTCGGCCCCTACCCCACGCTCAGAGGCTGCCCGGTCTTCCCCGCTCCGCCGGCAGGCCTCCCGGCCACCGCGCCGTCGCTCCCGACCGAGGCGGCCTGGAACCAGGACGTCTCCAAGGCGCCGGTCGCCCCCAACTCCGCCGCGACCATCGCCTACATCGACGCCCACGGCGGCGACCATCTCCATCCCGACTTCGGCTCGCCCCGCACCTACGGCTTCCCCTACGCGGTCGTCGGCGCCGGCCAGCGCAAGCTGCCGGTCCACTACACCGCCTACGGCGACGAGAGCGACCGCGGCCCCTTCCCGGTCCCGAAGGGCGCGCCGGTCGAGGGCGGAAACCGCAGCGACGGCGACCGCCACGTGCTCGTCGTCGACCGCTCGACCTGCACGCTGTACGAGCTCTACCGCGCCTTCTTCAAGCGCGGCGCTCGCCCCCACTGGAACGCCGACTCGGGCGCCCGCTGGGACCTCCGCTCCGCCGCCCGCCGGTCCGACTCGTGGACCTCCGCCGACGCCGCCGGGCTGCCGATCTTCCCCGGCCTGCTCCGCTACGACGAGGTCGCTTCGGGCCGCGTCGGCCACGCGGTGAGAATCACCTTTGACAGCACCCGCGATGCCTGGGTCCACCCCGCCTCCCACTGCGCCGGTGACACCTCCAATCCGAACGCCCCGGCGATGGGGACTCGGCTGCGGCTCGAGGCCGGCTACCCGCTGCGCGGCTTCAGCGGCGGCGCCCGCACGATCGCCACGACGCTCAAGCACTACGGGGCGATCGTCGCCGACAACGGCTCCAACTGGTACTTCGGCGGCACCAGCGACCGCCGCTGGAACGACTCCAACCTCAACCAGCTGAAGCGAATCCCCGGCAGCGCCTTCCAGGTCGTGCGCAGCGCCGCCCCCATCCACACCTGTTGATCCCGTTCCGGTGCGCTTTATGCGGCTATAGCCCGCATAAAGCGCACCGGAAGCTAGGGCGAGAGCCGCAGGCGGCGGAAATCCGTCTCGAGCCTCGCCTCCAGTTCGGCCGCAGCCTCGTCCTCGCCCGCGTCGCCGCCGCCGACCAGGACGACCTCGGTCGCCGGATAGCTCTGCAGTTGGTCCTCGACCGCCTGGACGACGTCCTCGTCGCCCACCCGCGCCTCGGCGGCTACGCCGGCCTTCGCCAGCGCCGCCACCGTCGCCACCAGCTGGCGCTGCGCCCCGCGGCGCGCCGGCTCGACGTCAGAGGCCCAGCGGTCGAGGAAGCGGATCCGCGCCGGCACCAGCACCCGCACCTCCGCCTCCCCGTCGCTGGCGAGGCCCAGCTCGCCGACGACCCGCGAGACATCAGTAGGGTCCTCGACCGCCGAGGCGGCGACGATCAGAACGTGCCGCCCGGCGTCGTCCGCCGCGGCCGAGGCGATCGGACCGAGCGGGCGCTGTGCGACGGCGACGACGACGATGGCCAGAACCGCCAGCGCCCCCACTGCCAGCCCGCCACCGCCACCGACGTAGAAGCCCGCAACGATGGGAACGGCGATCGCGGCGACGATCAGGGGCAGCTTCCACGGCGCCATCGCCCTAGGTTGGCACGCTCGTCCCGACGAGCGGCCAGATCGCGGCGGGGCGAAGGGAGAAGGGGCCGCCCCGCCGCTTGGCCTTACACCCTGCGCGTACCGCCACCCAGCCTTGGCAGGAGGAGCATCGCCAGCCCGATCAAGATCACGACGATGCCGAGGATGTAGTTGACCAGGATCGCGAGAACGATCCCGATGATGACCAGCAGTATCGATAGCTCCATGACTGCATCGCTACCCGGCCCCCGTCGGAGCCAAACCGGCGCGACTCAGCCGCGCGTGCCGCCGCCCGTGCCGTCCGGCGACCAGCCCGGCCCGCGGAAGACATAGCCCAGCTTGTGGCGCCAGCCCGTCGCGGCGCGCACGTCGCGGGCCATGTCGACGAACTCGTGGAAGGCGACGTGCGTGGGACGGAAGGTGCGGATGTTCTTCGTCAGCCCGTACTTCGGCCGCACCGTCTCACCCTGGAAGGTGCCGAACATCCGGTCCCAGATGATCAGGATCCCGCCGTAGTTGCGGTCGAGGTAGACCTCGTTGGCGCCGTGGTGCACGCGGTGGTGGGAGGGCGTGTTGAAGAAGTACTCGATCGGCGCCGGCAGCTTCCGCACCCGCTCGGTGTGGATCCAGAACTGGTAGATCAGGCTGATCGACTGCTGCAGCAGGATCATCCACGGGGCGAAACCGACGATCGCCAGCGGCGCCCAGAAGGGCAGCGCGGTCATCGGCGTCCAGGTCTGCCGCAGCGCGGTCGAGAGGTTGTAGTGCTGCGAGGAGTGGTGGACGACGTGGCTGGCCCAGAAGACGCGCACCTCGTGGTGGATGCGGTGGAACCAGTAGTAGGCGAGGTCGTCGGCGAAGAAGAGCAGGACGTAGGTCCACCACTGGTCGGCCGGCATCCGCAGCGGGCTGAGCTCGTAGATCCCCGCGTAGAGGACGAGGACGGCAAACTTCCAGACCGCGTTGATCGCCACGTTGCCGCCGCCCATCGCCAGGCTGGTGCGCGTGTCGCGCGACTCGTAGCCGACCAGCTCGTCGTCGCGCGCGTACTTGAAGGAGAGCAGCTCCAGCACGAGCAGCAGGACGAAGGCCGGAACCGCGTAGTAGAGAACCTCAGCCACGAGACAAATCTAGCGCCTCAGGCCGCCCTCCCGATCAGGACGATCCCGACGATCGAGGCCCCTGCCAGCACCGCCAGCGCTATGTCGGTTCGACGCTCGCTGTCCGTCATCGCACTCTTAGAACACACTCGCGCGCTCGGCGATGCGACGG
>Ga0068860_100008250_pt1 | contig 10367 bp, 8 predicted proteins | sample KBSSwiS32_FD_66597 | JGI IMG/M metagenome (GOLD analysis project Ga0068860, IMG submission 66597) | Switchgrass rhizosphere microbial communities from Kellogg Biological Station, Michigan, USA - KBS Switchgrass S3-2 | ecosystem: Host-associated > Plants > Roots > Rhizosphere > Soil ...
CAGCTTTCTGTCTGAATAAGACGCAATTACGCAGTCGCAGATATTGCGGAGAAAACGACTGTGCCCATCCAGTCTCAGGAAAAAGGTTCGCGGGTTGCGACTGTTTAATTGATCGGGTTCTCCGACCAGCGATCTATTCGCCGCGTGCTTTCTTCAGCTTTTTGATGAATCTTCTGACGCCTGATCCGGCGGCTGCGCCGACCTGGGACCATAGACTCTGGCGGTTTTGCCAAATGATGCGAGAACGATTCGTCCCGTCGGGCTTCTCTGCACCTTTAACGAGCAATAATCATTTGCGAAGTACTTTTTGTGCACAGCCTTGCGACGTCGCCGCTGTTAAAGCCAAGCATTCAGAAATACACCAACGAAGCGGCCAGACTCGACCCACCCGCTCCAACCAAAGCCTTACAGGTATCCCGAACTTTTGGTGGATGATCCCCGCTGACACCTGCTGTAAAGTTCGCACCTCTACTTAGTTCCCAAGTCACTTGTGTTCTCACAAGGTGCCGACGCTTAACTAATCGCTAGTCCTGATCTGTATTGCCTTGTCTTCGACGAAAGACTTCGTGATCTTTTTAGACAGTCGCGCAGCTCGGCAACAATATGAGCTGGAAAACTTTTCATTTGTCACTGCGGCACGGAGGTGTGGTTCCATGCGTAAACTCACTAAGCTATCTTTGCTTGCGTTCTTACTATCGGTATCTTCGAGCGCTCTCGGGCAGAGCAACTATGCAAGTTTGAGCGGAACCGTTTTTGACCCTCAACAAAAGGCGATTCCTGGAGCAGCAGTTCAACTCATATCAGACAACACTCAAGCGTCTCGGTCAGTCAACAGCAATGAGCAGGGACTCTATCAATTTACAGCCCTGTTGCCCGGAACATACAAATTAACTGTTCAGGCTCCAGGACTCACGTCGCTGACGAAGAGCGTGACACTTGAAGTTGGTCAACAAATGACTCTTGATATCAGTCTCACGCTTTCATCTCTTAATACTTCCGTAGACATTAAGACTGATACTCCCAACATACTGCGAACTACTGATGCGAGTGTGGGAGAAGTTGTCGAACCGACGTCAGTTCGTAACCTTCCCCTAAACGGTCGGATGTTGATTGATCTGGTGCTCACTGTACCGGGCGCGCATGAGAGTCACGGTGCACAGGCCGGTGACATGAGTGCCCTCTACTGGCGTCCTGGCCAACGTTCGGCGGTGAGTATTGGGGGAAATCGTCCAAACGCAAACTACTTCCTGCTCGATGGTGCTTCTAACACTGATCCCACGTTCAACACATTGAACCTGAGCCCCTCACCCGACAGTGTGCAGGAATTCAAAGTGCAAACAGGAAGCTACACGGCTGATATGGGAGGAGCAGGAGGCGGTCAAATCAATATCGTCACCAGAACCGGCACGAACGAGTTTCACGGAACTGGTTACGAGTTTCTTCGCAACGATGCCCTTGACGCCAAGACATTTAATGAGATGGGCGATGATAACCATCTTGTGAGAAATAATTTCGGCGCCTCGCTTGGAGGGCCAATCTTTAGGAACAAGAGCTTTTTCTTCGTCAACTATGAGGGCCTGAGACACACGAAGTCCGATACGATGATCTCTACAGTACCGACTGAAGAAGAAATTAACGGCGACTTCAGTATGAGCGGCACAACGATCTATAACCCATTCAGTTCTCATGCAAATCCAAACTTCGATCCGACGAAACCCGTTAGCCCGTCCAACCCTCAGATCATTCGCGACGCTTTCCAGGGGAATGTGATTCCGCAGAATTTGATCGATCCGAAGGCCCTGCAATTTCTTCAGCAGTACACTCCCCGTCCGAACATGGACATGGGAATGAATGGTTGCGGCATGACGATGATGGGCGTCCCGACCGTAGTTGGCGCCGGTGTCGACTGCAACAACTATCTTGATGTGCGAAATGAACATCACGTCACGGATCAGGCGACGTTTCGTTTTGACCAGATACTGAAGCGCGGAGATAACCTTTTTGGGCGATATTCATTCAGTAGTGAACGTGGCTTTATACCGCAGAACCTCCCAGGCTTTGGCGCACTACACGACAACCTCTCCCAACATGCAGTCGTAGGATGGAATCGGCTCATTAGCCCGACGCTCGTGAACATGGCCGCGATTAGCTTTTCGCGCCTGTCAATGCACCGATCATCCGAGAACAGTGAAAGCAACGACATCGTGTCGCAACTCGGCATTCAGGGCGTTGGCTTTGGTGGGCAGGGAGCATACGGCGCTCCGTGGTTTAATGTGCAAGGCTACTCAGGTATGGGTGACACTTTTATCGCAACCCCCATGCATGCCTGGGACACGGTTCTCGAAGCACGAGATTCAGTGAACTGGCAGCTCGGTCGTCACAGTATCAAGTTTGGTGGCAGCTTCAGATATTTCATTTGGCCCATGTGGGGTTTCTTCCAAAACCGTGGGTACTATCAATTCACCAACGGCTTCACAACACAAACAGCAACCAACGACGGAACCGGTTCAGCACTCGCCAGTTTCTTATTAGGGCTGCCCGCAGTGAAGCAGCGCCAGGCTGGTATACCTCAGATGCAACTGCGTCAGTGGTATGCGGATGCTTTTGTCCAGGATAGTTTTCAAATCACGCGCAACACTACGATTCAACTTGGCTTGCGTTATGAATTCATGAGTCCGCTGCGCGACATTCGTTACGCCAACACCAATCTCACTTTCGTAAACGGCGTTCCTTTCGTTTTCATCGGTGGACAGCAAGGGTTCCCCGAAGGCTTGACGTATGCAAACAAACTTAACTTCGCACCACGTGCCGGAATCTCACACAGCATCCCAAAGCATGGAGTTGTCTTACACGCAGCGTTCGGCATCTTCTTCACGCCTGTCGACATGAATACGTGGTGCAACCAACGACACAATGTGCCTTTCGTTTTTCCTGAAACCCAACAGAGCGATAACTTCACTCCTGCGGCCGGCATTGTCGCAACTCATTTCAACTTCGGTCCCGCAGTTTTGGGTGTGACCACAGTGAGCTTCGCTGCTGTTGAAGCTAATCCGCCACCGCAGTACATCCAGCAATGGAGCGCTTCGATCGAAAAGAGTTTGGGTCAGGAGATGACATTAGAACTTGGTTACCTGGGCTCACACGGAGTTCACTTACAGCGCAGCCACCTCATCAACAATGCTCCCGCCGGGCCCGGCGCAATTGGTCCACGTCGGCCGTTCAAGACACTAAGTTTTCTGCCCGGGATGGTGCTGCCAGACAACATCACAATCGCCAACACAACCTTTCCCGTTAGTGGGATCAACTTGTTGGAAAACTCTGCCCAAAGTTGGTATGAAGCAGGTTACGTGAATGTGCGTCGCCGCCTCTCGAAAGGTTGGACTTTTCTTGCGAACTATACTTACTCGAAGAATCTTAGTGACGCGCCTGATTTTCGTTCACCGATGTTTGAATCAGCCGCACCTCAGGACAACTCGAGACTGTTCCTGGAGAAGGGACCTGCCTGCGATATTCGTCACCGCTTCTCACTCAGTACTGTCTATGATCTTCCGTCTCTGAGTCGTTCCGGGTTCTTAGGTGCAGTGACGAAGAACTGGCGGCTCGCCGCTCTCTATCAAGCACAAACAGGGTTTCCGTTTACCATTTCAGTCTTCGGTGACACGGCCAACGCCGGTACACTGCTCGGTGAGAATCCGATCAGAGCCAACTACACAGGCCAACCCGTCTTCGGTTCAGGTACTGGAACGGCAGATCGCTGGTTCAATCCAGCCGCGTTTTCAACTCCGGCAGCTTTTACGTTTGGTAATGCTGGAAGAAACTCGGTGTACGGTCCAGGTTTGCAAACTTTAGATCTCGCACTTCAACGCGAGTTTGCAATAACAGAGACCGTCAACATCCAGCTGCGCGCGGAGGCTTTCAACGCACTCAACCACACAAATCTTGGAACGCCCAATCGCTTCGTGAACACACCCCAGTTTGGCACAATCACAGAAGCCGCCACGCCGGGACGCGAAATTCAGCTCGGCGTGCGTCTTTCTTTCTGAGAATTGGGAAACGTTTCAGCTTCTTGAGCTGCTGTCGCCCGCTGTCGCGGGCTCCATCTTAATTCCAACAGCTCCCTGGGGCTTACGCCCTAGGCTCTACGCTTACGCCTGCTTCGCAGGCTAAGAAACTTTTGTGCAAAGCTGTGCTGAGTCAAACTTTCACGGTTGCCGCCATGTTTTACGCCTTAAGCGGCGCTGGTTAAAAGTGCGTCTCCTTATTAAGAGATCATCCTCATAATGCACGATTACTGAATTCCAGGTGTGTGATATCCTCTGCCTAACCGTTCACCTTTCATTGGATCACGTTTTTGCCAACGCTTGTCTTGATTTATCTCTCGTTCTCGTAGCGAGACAGATTCGGTAACCAAGCGAATGGATCATGCCCAGCCAGACGAATCATAGACCTGCGGTCGTAATGGCCCTGACAGCATCAGCGGCTTTGACGATCCTGATCATCGTCGGATCACGAAATCTGGAACACTACGACGCTGCGTTATTCGGATATACGGTGGCGAGCGTTGTGGCATTTGGCGCGGTGGTGTTTCGTTATGCAATCTGGCTTCAGCGACCAGCAACGCGCGTTTATTGGCGGCGCGGCTGGACGCTGTTTCGAGACCGTAAGAATTTAGTAGCCAACACAAGTAGCGCAGCGAAAACTCTCATCGGCGGAATGGCTGTGCAGAAGTTCATATTTCGTCGCAGTCTCTCGCGCTGGTTGATGCACCAGTTAATCATGTGGGGTTGCATCGTCTCTGCCTTAATTACTTTTCCTCTCGTCTTTGGGTGGGTCCACTTCGAGTTGGAAGGCGACCGAGGTTATCGCGTCTACGTCTTTGGTTTTCCGCTGAACATCATGGATGGGCGTAGCGTAATCGGCTGGATCACTTTTCACGCGCTCGACTTCACAGCCATTATGGTCATTGTCGGTTGTGCCATCGCGATTCACCGTCGTTTGCATGATCGAGGAGCCATCGCTTTACAACAATTCCTCCTCGACTTCGTTCCTCATCTATTACTGATTGCGATTTCTGTTACCGGCCTAATGCTCACCGCATCCAGCCTGTGGTTGCATGGTTACATGTATCCCTTTATCGCACTGTCGCATCAGGCTGTAGTGATCATGACTTTGTTCTACTTGCCGTTTGGAAAACTCTTTCACGTGATTCAGAGACCTGCGTCAATCGGCGTCGAACTCTATCAAAGGCGCGCCCGAGAAATGCCGCAGGCCGTTTGTCCACGTTGCAGCGTTGAGTTTGTAGCTGAGATGTGGCTTGACGACCTTAAAACAGTGGTCGACAAACTCGGATTTGACTACCAAATGGCCGATGGACATTTTTGGCAGGACTATTGTCCTCGTTGCAAGCGAGTTATACGCGGACTGGCGTATGCATCTCTTCCGCAACAAGAGACTCGAGTATTTGAGGGATCTCGAGTAGATGGTGGCCACTAGTTCGAGATAGAAGTATGAGCAAAGTTGAAAATCTCGAAAAGATAATCGAGATCTACGGACCACACCTTCACGACACGCCGCATGACGGGTGGCGTGCCGATCGTGTGATCGACAAAGTTGTGCCGACACACTGTCCCTATTGTGCGGTGCAGTGCGGAATGAATCTCCTTGTGGAAAACAATCATGTTGTCGGTTTTGAGCCGCGTTACGATTTTCCCGTTAATGAAGGTCGATTGTGTCCCAAAGGCGTAACCGCTTACTTGCAGATTCATCATCCTGATCGGCTGCTGTACCCACTGATCAAACGTGAGGGTATGTTCGTGCGTGCCTCATGGGACGAAGCGCTCGAACTTGTCGTCTCTAAGTTCAAGGAACTCCAACACAAATACGGCAAAGATACGCTCGGCGTTTATTCTGGCTCATCTCTCACCACCGAGAAAACTTATCTGATGGGGAAGTTCGCGCGTGCGGGTTTGGGCACGCGTTACATTGATTACAACGGACGCCTCTGCATGGTCTCGGCTGCGTCAGCGAACAACAAAGCATTCGGAATTGATCGTGCTGCCAATCCCTGGAGCGATATCCCACTGGCAGAGGTGCTGTTGATTGCCGGTTCGAATTGTGCCGAGACTTTTCCAGTTCTGAATAAGTTCCTATGGCAACAGCGCGACAATGGTGGTACATGGATCATCGTCGATCCGCGACAGACAGCAACGGCACGCCAGGGTGATCTGCATCTACAACTAAAACCCGGAACAGACGTAGCGCTCGCTAACAGCCTGCTGCACGTTCTGATTGAAGAGAAATTCATCGATCAGAATTTCATCGACGCGCGCACCAATGGCTGGGAGGAAACAAAAGCATTAGTCGCAGATTATTCGCCGCAAGCTGCGAGCGAAATTACCGGTGTGCCGGCAGAGAAAATTGTTAAGGCGGCGTTGCTCTACGGTCGAGCTAAGACATCGATGGCCCTGCACGCGCGGGGCATCGAACATCATTCCCACGGCGTGAACAATGTTCTTTCATATATTAATTTGGTCCTCGCCACTGGCAGCATCGGCGCACGCGGACGCGGTTACGGCACGATCACTGGTCAGGGAAACGGCCAGGGTGGCCGTGAGCATGGCCAAAAGGCTGATCAACTTCCCGGTCAACGTTCAATTGCGAATCCCGAACATCGCAAATACGTCTGCGAAGTTTGGGGCTTACCGGAAGAGGAACTGCCCCAGGGTGGTGTTTCAGTAGTTGAGATGTTCAATAAAATGCGTGAGGGTGAGATTCGTGGCCTGCTTTCGATTTGTAACAATGTGATGGTGAGCTTGCCGGATACAAATCAAGTGCGCCGCTCACTTGAAGGACTGGACTTCTATGTCTGCATCGACTTTTTCATGTCAGAAGGCTCGCGTTATGCCGACGTAGTTCTGCCGGGAAGTACCTGGAGTGAAGACGAGGGTGTGACTGCGAATAGTGAAGGACGCGTTTTGAAAATCAACAAAGCCGCAGACCCACCTGGAGAAGCACGCGCAGACTGGTGGATCATTCAGGAGATCGCTCGTCGTATGGGTCGGGAAAAATACTTTCAGTTTGATAGCGCGCGTTCAATTTTCAATGAAATGCGCGTAGCGTCGCGCGGTGGAAACGCTGATTACTACGGAATTACGTGGGAGAAGATCGAAAAGCAAAACGGCGTGTTCTGGCCGTGTCCTTCAGAAGATCATCCGGGCACGCCGCGTTTGTTTGAAGAGCGTTTCTATCATGCAGATGGCAAGGCAAAGTTTCATGCAGTCGAATACGAGCCACCGCAGGAAGTCCCCGACGAAGAGTATCCCTTGATTCTGACCAGCGGCCGCGTCGTTTACCAGTATCTTTCCGGAAATCAAACGCGACGCATCGGTTTTCTGGTAGAGCAATGTCCGGAACCTTATGTCGAGATACATCCGGAAACAGCAATGAAGTTGAAGATCAATGACGGGGAGCGTGTGAAGGTCGTTTCACGGCGAGGCTCTGGAATATTTCCGGCATTGGTGGTGAAGACGATTCGCGAAGACACGATTTTCATTCCCTATCATTGGGGCGAGGAACTGGCAGTGAATCAACTGACAAACCCGGTGCTGGATCCAACTTCAAAGATTCCGGAATTCAAAGCCTGCTCAGCGCGGATTGAAAAGATCCACTCAAAGCAACTTCCGATCCTGGGTGAAAAGCGCAAAGGGGCGAGCCGGAGTGAGGTTAGATAGCTGCTTGGTTCTTTGTACTTTGTTTTTTGTACTTTGTGCTTTGTACTTTGTGCTTTGCACAGTAGCCACGGGTGCACTGCTAATTGAAATGGATTGAGTCCGGGTACCAAAAAAGTTCGAAGTACAAAGCTCAAAGTACACAGATCAAAGTTCGAAGTATAAAGCTCTAAGTAAGGAGTTCGAGTACCAAGTACAAAAGCCGAGGCTTCTATGGACGAAACCATGTTCATCGATCCGCAACGCTGCATAGGTTGCCGCGCCTGCGTGGCAGCCTGCAGGGAATGCGGAACGCACAAAGGATATTCGATGATCTATGTCGATTACCTGGACCGATCGGAAACAACAGCCACGATGCCCACAGTCTGCATGCATTGTTCGGAGCCGACTTGTGCGCTGGTTTGTCCTGCCGATGCCATTAAGATGACTGAAGATGGTGTCGTGCTCTCTGCTCTGAAACCGCGTTGCCTCGACTGCCGCAATTGCGTCAATGCCTGTCCCTTTGGCGTGCCGAAATACAACACGCAGATGCATCTACAGATGAAATGTGACATGTGTTTCGATCGGACCAGTGAAGGTTTGAAACCGATGTGCGCGAGTGTCTGTCCTACTAGTGCGATCTCTTTTGGAAAGTATGAAGACATTGTTCCCTTGCGAAGGACCAAACCGATCAATGCACATGTCTTTGGAAATCAGACAGTCGAAACAAAGGTGTACCTGATGTTGCCAACCGAAGCCGACGAGGTTGAGGTTAATGGCTGCGGAGTGTTTGAAGGACGTATCAGGACTGAACAACAACCAGCAAGCGAATCGTGGATCGATCTACAAGTTGAACAGACGGACAAAGGCAATGAGTTCTGATATCAGTAAGACAATAGGAAAAGTTCTGGCTGACGAACGCTCAGACGACGCGCATGTCCGCGCAGCAACTGCGCCGCACCAGCATGATTTTCCTTATGACCGCGAAGAGGAAGCGCAAGTCACACGTCGGGAGTTTTGCAATTTTCTGGGACTTACTTCGGCAGCGTTGTTTGCAGGCGCCGCTGGCTTCGCAGGAAAGGCCGCTTTCGATGCGCGCGACACGGCACAGCTTCCATCACTCCGAATTCAAGGCGCAGAAGTGCTCGTCCCTGGCTCCGCTTTAAACTTTCATTACCCGTCAGCCAATGACTCGGCCATCCTCATTCGTACGCTCGATGGCGAACTTCATGCGTTTGGTCAGAAGTGCACTCATCTGTCGTGTCCGGTCTATTTCGAGCACGCTCACCAGCGACTCGAATGTCCATGTCACGACGGTGCGTTTGATGCAAAGACAGGAAATGTTCTTTATGGACCTCCTCCGCGACCACTCGATCAGATTAAGTTGGAATCGAGACCTGACGGAACGGTGTGGGCGATAGGAAGAGTGGCGAACGACGGTGAGGGTACAATCTAATTCGAACCTAGAAAATGCAACATCAGAGAAACAAAATACGACCGGTTCATAACCTGGCAGGCAGGGGCCGGACAGCTGTGGCCCAGGCGCGGCTCATTTTGCTTGTGATGGTCAACGTCGCTCAACTTTGGATTCTGGCAGCAACGGTTGAAGCCGCGTTAGCACATCGCTTTTCAGCGTTATTGCCTTTGGTGATTGCTTCCGGCATTTGCTTTATCGTTACTCTCACATTGATTTTCTGGTGGCGCCCAGCGTCGCGCCGTTTCACGAGTTCCGGCTACTTAAAGCGATGAACAACCCAATCGAGACTTTGCTTGAAAGCGACCATGAATCGCTCGGGCGATTGCTTTCCGAACTTGACTTATCGCTAGCAAGTATGGATATCCCGCGCAGTTTCGAATTGCTCGATCTGTTTTGGGTGCGGCTCGCAGTTCACATTCGAGCAGAAAATCTTCACCTATTCCCGGCTCTCGCGAATGCCTCGCCTTCGCTCGTCGCTGGCGATAACAAGCTACCAAAGGCAGACGACGTGCGGGTGTTAATAGAACATTTACGTTCGGACCACGAGTTTTTTATGAAAGAACTCGCAGACATGATCCGGGTGATGCGCGAATTGTCTGCTAACCCACAAACCCCTGATGTAGATCTTGGCGACCTACACAAGAGATTAGAGGTTATAACCAGTCGTCTTGAGTTACATAACGAGCTGGAAGAAACGCAAGCCTACAAATGGCCGGGGTTGCTCTTTGAGGATCAAATGGTTGCCAGTCTCGGTCAACGAATGCAACAGGAACTGGAAAACCTTCCTCAGCGGGTAACAAAATCAAAGTTCGACGTTCATCTCTAGATCACCCACCCACCGATACTCTTCCGATCTCGATCAAATCCGAGTGCTGCGAAAAATTACTCGATCCTTCTCGGCAAAACACTCATTAACGTAATCCCCTCTCAAATACCGCAAGCGATTCGGCGGCATAGTCATTGCCTAACTTCAAGGGATCTTCCTGCTTTTCTAAGGAGCCGAATGGAAACTACAACTGTGGCAATCCCAGGCAAGGGATTGAAAACAACAAAAATGCCGGGGCACTGGGTACTTGCCCAGTTGGGGAAACGAGTGCTGCGACCTGGTGGCATCCAGCTTACTCGACAGATGCTTGCCGCGCTTGGAATCAAACAAACGGATTACGTAATCGAATTCGCTCCCG
>Ga0068860_100008252_pt1 | contig 10366 bp, 7 predicted proteins | sample KBSSwiS32_FD_66597 | JGI IMG/M metagenome (GOLD analysis project Ga0068860, IMG submission 66597) | Switchgrass rhizosphere microbial communities from Kellogg Biological Station, Michigan, USA - KBS Switchgrass S3-2 | ecosystem: Host-associated > Plants > Roots > Rhizosphere > Soil ...
GCCGTCTTGAGCGCCGTGTCGGCGAGACCCTTGCGGGCGCCGTGCGTCGAGATGAAGTACTGCAACACCGAGAGCCCCTCGCGGAAGTTCGCGGTGATCGGCGTCTCGATGACCTCGCCCGAAGGCTTGGACATCAGACCGCGCATGCCGGCCAGCTGCCGGACCTGCTCGCGCGAGCCTCGGGCGCCCGAGTCGGCCATCAGGTTGATCGGGTTGAACTCGCCCGACTCCTCTTCGGCCTGCTTCATGTCGCTGAACATCTCTTCCGAAACGCGCTCGGTCGTCCGGTGCCAGATGTCGATGATCTTGTTGTGCCGCTCACCCGCGGTGATGACGCCGCTGGTGCGCTGCTTTTCGATTTCGATCACCTCGGTCCGCGCCAAATCGAGCAGCTCCTTCTTCCGTTTCGGCACCACCATGTCGTCGACGCCGAACGAGATGCCCGCCTTGGTCGCATACAGGAAGCAGATGTTCTTCAGCTCGTCGAGCATGTCGACGGTCTTCTCGTTGCCGAGCGCGATGAAGCAGTAACTCACCAGATCCTGCAGGCCCCGCTTCTTGAGCACCCCGTTGATGAACGGGATCTCCTTGGGCAGGTTCATGTTCAGGATGATCCGGCCAACCGTCGTATCGATCAGCTGCCGCTCGATCGTTTCGAGCTCGGCATGGACGATGCTCTGGTTGTCGTACTCCTTCTCCAGGTTGATATACGGTCCGGAGTAACGCACCTTGACCTTCGACAGCGTCTCGACCTCGCCTGCTTCGAGCGCCAGGAGAGCCGTGTCGAAATCGGGGAAGATCCGACCCTCGCCCTTGGCGCCCGGCTTGCCGAGCGTCAGGTAGTAACCGCCGAGAACCAAGTCCTGCGACGGCACCGCGAGCGGTCGCCCGTGAGCCGGCGAAAGGATGTTCTTCGCCGACATCATCAGGATCTGGCTCTCGATCTGCGCCTTCGGGCTCAGCGGCACGTGGACCGCCATCTGGTCGCCGTCGAAGTCGGCGTTGAACGCCGCGCAGACGAGCGGATGGATCTTGATCGCCTTGCCTTCGATCAGCGTCGGCTGGAACCCTTGGATGCCGAGCCGGTGGAGCGTAGGCGCTCGGTTGAGCAGCACCGGATGGTCTTGGATGACCTCTTCCAGAGCGTCCCAAACCTCATCGACTTCCGCCTCCACCATCTCTTTCGCCGCCTTGATTGTGCCGACCAGCCCCTTCTCTTCCAGCCGGTTGTAGATGAACGGCTTGAACAGCTCCAAGGCCATCTTCTTCGGCAGACCGCACTGCGACAGCTTCAGCTCCGGCCCGACGACGATGACCGAACGGCCGGAGTAGTCGACGCGCTTGCCGAGCAGGTTCTGCCGGAAGCGCCCCTGCTTGCCCTTGAGCGTGTCGGACAGCGACTTGAGCGGACGGTTGTTCGAACCCTTGAGCACGCGACCGCGGCGACCGTTGTCGAACAGGGCGTCGACGGCCTCCTGGAGCATGCGCTTTTCGTTGCGCACGATGACGTCGGGCGCGCGCAGTTCCAGCAGCTTCTTCAACCGGTTATTGCGGTTGATCACGCGGCGGTAGAGGTCGTTCAAGTCCGAGGTGGCGAACCGGCCGCCGTCGAGCGGCACGAGCGGACGCAGCTCGGGCGGAATGACCGGGATGACGTCGAGGATCATCCACTCCGGCCGATGGCCGCTGCGCCGGAACGCGTCGACCACCTTGAGCCTTTTTGCCGCCTTGAGCCGGCGGATCTGGCTGGTCTCGGTGCGCATGACGATGCGCAGCTCTTCGGACAGCTCATCGACTTCGATGCGCGCGAGCAGCTCTTTGATCGCCTCGGCGCCCATCTTGGCGACGAACGACCCGTCTTCGTACTTGTCGCGCACCTCGCGGAAGCGCTCCTCGGAGAGGAGCTCCTTCTCCTTGAGCTCCGTGTCGCCCGGATCGATGACGACGTAGCTCTCGAAATAGAGAATCCGTTCGAGGTCGCGCAGCGTGATGTCGAGCAGATGCCCGATCCGCGACGGCAGGCCCTTGAAGAACCAGACGTGCGAGACCGGGCAGGCGAGCTCGATGTGGCCCATCCGCTCGCGCCGAACGCGCGAACGGGTGACCTCGACGCCGCACTTGTCGCAGACGACGCCGCGGTGCTTCATCCGCTTGTATTTGCCGCACAAGCATTCCCAGTCGGTGATCGGACCGAAAATCTTGGCGCAGAAGAGGCCATCGCGCTCCGGCTTGAACGTCCGGTAGTTGATGGTCTCGGGCTTCGTGACTTCGCCATGGCTCCAGGCCCGGATCTTCTCCGGCGACGCGATCGAGATCTTGATCGCGTTGAAGTCCTTCGGGGCCTGATTCTTTTCCATGCTGCTGAAGGGTTGCACTTATAGACCTCCCTTCCTTAAGCCTTGAGGAGTTCGACGTCGAGGCAGAGACTCTGGAGCTCGCGCACGAGAACGTTGAACGATTCGGGCAGGCCCGGCGGCTCCGGAACGTCACCCTTTACGATCGCTTCGTAGACCTTGCTCCGCCCTTCCACGTCGTCGCTCTTGACCGTGAGCAACTCCTGGAGGGTATACGCGGCGCCGTAGGCTTCGAGCGCCCAGACTTCCATTTCACCGAACCGCTGGCCGCCGAATTGCGCCTTGCCGCCCAGCGGTTGCTGCGTGATCAACGAGTACGGTCCGATCGAACGGGCGTGGATCTTGTCGTCGACCAGGTGCGAGAGCTTCAAGATGTAGATGTAGCCGACGGTGACTTTCTGCTCGAACGTCTCACCGGTCATGCCGTCGTAGAGCGAGGTCTTGCCGGAGCTCGGCAGCTTCGCCATCGCGAGCAGGTCCTTGATGTCGGATTCCTGCGCGCCATCGAAGACCGGCGTCGCGAACTTGAAGCCCAACACCTTGCCCGCCCAGCCGAGGTGGGTCTCCAAGATCTGCCCGACGTTCATTCGGCTGGGTACGCCGAGCGGGTTGAGCACGATCTCGACCGGCGAGCCGTCCGGCATGTAGGGCATGTCCTCTTCCGGCAGAATCCGGGAGATGACGCCCTTGTTGCCGTGACGGCCGGCCATCTTGTCGCCGACCTGGAGCTTGCGCTTCATGGCGACGTAGACCTTCACCAGCTTGATCACCCCCGGCGGCAGCTCGTCGCCTTTTTGCAGCAGGCCGATCCGCTCGTCGTTCACCCGGTGCAGCACTTCAATGTGCGAGTCGGTCTTGCGATAGACGATCTCGACCCCGTCGAGCAGGCGCTTCTCGGCGATCGGCAGGCGGAGGATCTCCTGACGCGACAGGCGCTCGAGAACCTCGGACGTGATCTTCGCCCCCGCCGCCAGCAGCTCCTGGCCGTTGCGGGTCTTGACCGCAGAACCGGCCTTCTGACCGACCAGCAGCTCCTTGATCTTCTTGTTGCGCTCCTCGGTGAGGATTCGCACCTCGTCCTTGACGTTCTTTTCCAGCCGGCTGATCTCGTAGTTCTCGATCTCCTTGGCACGGACGTCTTTTTCGACACCCTTGCGCGAGAAGATCTTGATGTCGACGATCGTACCTTCGATCCCCGGCGGCACCTTGAGCGAAGCGTCGCGTACGTCGCCGGCCTTTTCGCCGAAGATCGCCCGCAGCAGCTTCTCTTCCGGCGTCAGCTGCGTCTCACCCTTCGGCGTCACTTTGCCGACCAGGATGTCGCCCGCCTTCACCGTGGCGCCGATCCGCACGATGCCGCTGTCGTCGAGATCCTTGAGCGCGGATTCCGAGACGTTCGGAATGTCGCGCGTGATCTCTTCCGGCCCCAGCTTCGTGTCGCGCGCTTCGATCTCGAACTCCTCGATGTGAATCGAGGTGTAGTAGTCCTCGCGGACCAGCTTTTCCGAGATCAGGATCGCGTCCTCGAAGTTGTAGCCGCGCCAGGGCATGAACGCGACCAGGACGTTGCGTCCCAGAGCCAGCTCGCCGCGCTCGGTGCACGGTCCGTCGGCCAAGACGTCGCCCTTCTTCACCCGCTGCCCTTCGTAGGCGATCGGCTTCTGGCTGATGCAGGTGTTCTGGTTCGAGCGCCGGAACTTGATCAACTGGTAGATGTCGGCGCCGAACTCCTTCGCCTCGCCGGTGTCGATGTCCTCGCCTTCGACGCGGACGATGATCCGCTCGGCGTCGACCGAGTCGACCACGCCGCCCCGCTTGCACAGGACGACCGCGCCGGAATCCTGGGCGACGATGCCCTCGAGTCCGGTGCCGACGATCGGCGAGTCGCTACGGAGCAGCGGCACCGCCTGGCGTTGCATGTTCGAGCCCATCAGCGCGCGGTTCGCGTCGTCGTTTTCGAGGAACGGAATCAGCGCCGCGGCGACCGAAACCAGCTGCTTCGGGCTGATGTCCATGTAATCGATCCGGTCGCGCTCGACGGTGACGAAATCGCCTCCGGCGCGCGCGATGACCCGCTCGCCGGTGAAGAAGCCGCGCTCGTCGAACGGCGCGTTGGCCTGGGCGATGATGTACTTCTCTTCTTCCCAAGCCGACAGGTAGAAGGCGTGAGCCTCGACCTCGACCAGTCGCTTATTGGCCTTCTTGAGCTTCGTGTTTTCGCCCTCGAGCTCGTCCTCGGTGACGATCTGGCCCAGCTTGAACGGACCGTCGGCCACCTTGATCACCCGGTAATGGTTGAGCACGCGGCCGCCTTCGACCTTCTTGTACGGGCTCTCGATGAACCCGTAGTCGTTGATCCGGGCGTAGGTCGCGAGCGACGAGATCAGGCCGATGTTCGGGCCTTCCGGCGTCTCGATCGGACAGATGCGGCCGTAGTGCGTGGCGTGGACGTCGCGCACTTCGAAGCCCGCCCGTTCGCGCGACAGGCCGCCCGGTCCGAGGGCGGAGAGCCGGCGCTTGTGGGTGACCTCGGAGAGCGGGTTCGTCTGGTCCATGAACTGCGACAGCTGGGACGAACCGAAGAACTCCTTGATCGCCGCGATCACCGGCTTGCTGTTGATCAGGTCGTGCGGCATCGCCGAGTCGATGTCCTGATGGACCGACATCTTTTCCTTGATCGCCCGCTCCATCCGGACCAAACCGATCCGGAATTGATTCTCCAGCAGCTCGCCCACCGCGCGGACGCGGCGGTTGCCGAGGTTGTCGATGTCGTCGACCCGGCCCACGTCCTTCTGCAGACGGAGCAGGTATTCGATCACCCGGAAGAAGTCGTCCGCCGACATGGTCTTCTGCTCGACCGGCACGTCGGTGTCCAACTTGATGTTGAACTTGAACCGGCCGACCCGCGAGAAGTCGTAACGCTTGGCGTCGAAGAACATGCCGTAGAACAGCGAACGGGCGCTTTCAAGCGTCGGAGGATCGCCCGGCCGCATGCGGCGGTAGATCTCGATCAACGCCTCTTTCGCGTTCTTCGTCGTGTCCTTGGCGAGCGTGTTCGAGAGCGTCGCGCCGACCAGCTCCCAATCGGGGAAGAAGACCTCTACGGCCGTGTGGTTGCGGCCTTCGAGACGCTCGGTGATCGCTTCGGGCACCAGCTCGTTCGCCTCGAAGATCACCTCGCCGGTGTCCAGATCGACGATGTCGGCCAGGAAGAAGGCGCGCTCCAGATCCTCGGTGTCGACCTCGAATTCGACCGATTCGCCGCCGTCGAACTTCGCGAGGTGGTCCTTCTTGAGCGTGATTCCCGCGAACACCGGGTACACCTCGCGCCGGCCGCGGCTCTGGCGGTCCTTGAGGCGCTCCGATTCGAGCACCCGCGGCGGCAGCGTCAGGGTGAACTTGCCCTCGCCCTCCGGCTTAAGGCTTACCCCGGTATAGAACTGACGCAGAATCGACTCGTCCGTCTCGAGCCCCAAGGCGCGCAGGAAGACCGTGCCGTGGAACTTGCGTTTGCGGTCGATGCGCACCGACAGGACGTCCTTCTGGTCGTATTCGAACTCGACCCAGGAGCCGCGGTACGGAATGATCTTCGACAGATAGGCGCGCGCGCCTTCCTTGGTGAAGAAGACGCCCGGGCTGCGATGCAGCTGCGAGACAATGACTCGCTCGGTGCCGTTGATGATGAACGTACCGTTGTCCGTCATCAGCGGAATGTCGCCGAAATAGACCTCTTCCTCTTTGGCGTCGCGCATCATGCGGGTGCCGGTTTCCGGGTCTTTGTCGTAGACGAAGAGCCGGAACGTCACCTTGAGCGGAACCGCAAACGTCATGCCGCGCTCGCCGCAATCGGAGATCGAGTACTTGAGCTGCAGGTCGACCGGGTTGCCGCAGATGTCGCACTTGGTCACGCGGTTCTTGTTGACGAAGCCGCACGACGTGCAGGTGACGGTCTCTTCATGCGGGTGATCGGTCATGATCTTCGAGCCGCAGTTGGTGCAGGTCATGCGGAGGTATTCGAGGCCTTTCAGCTCCGCGCACTTGCACTGCCAGTCGCCGATCGAGTACTTCACGAAATCCAGCGAGCAGGTCTCGCGGAAATCCGAGAACGGGAAGATGCCGGTGAAAACCGCCTGCAAGCCCTGATTGGCCCGCTCCTCGGGGAGCAGGTTCATCTGGAGGAAGCGCTCGTAGGAACGCCGCTGTACGTCGATCAGATTGGGGATCGGCAGCGACGTCGCGATGCGCGAAAAATCTTTGCGATGACCGTCCGTGCCGAGGCTTTCATAGCCGGGGCGCGTAGGGGCGTGGGTAGTGAGGGCGAATCGTTCCATGGCTGGTCCTTGCTAACTCCGTAGTCCGAGCTGCTGGTCCGCGGCGTAGAGTGCGGTGACGAGTCTGTGCAACGGGCACGATGCGAGAGCTGTCGAAGTTACCGACGAGGCCGACCGGGAAGCTTTCCGGAAAGCAGAAGACACCATGCCCTCTCCATCGAATCTCCTCGATGGGTCGGCGGGCATGGTGTAGTTCGTTTCCAACGGAGGTCTGTCCAGATCGATTCGTCGGCCCTCCCGCGGTAAGGAAGCAAACGCCGAGGCTTGAAGCTTCGGCGGGAACTGCGCTCACCGGCGGGTCGCGAGAAACTGCCGTTGCAACGCTTGGTTGAGCGAACATCGCGCGCATTTTTAGTGCGCGCGGCGGACGAGTTACTTGACCTCGACCTTCGCTCCAGCCTCTTCGAACTTCTTCTTGATCGTCTCGCCCTCTTCCTTCGAGACCCCTTCTTTGATCGTCGAAGGAGCGGCCTCGACGAGGTCCTTGGCTTCTTTCAGACCCAGGCTCGTCACTTCGCGGACGGCCTTGATGACGTTGATCTTGTTGGCGCCGAAGTCCTTGAGGACGACGGTGAACTCGGTCTGCTCCTCGACCGGAGCCGCCGCCGCCGCAGGACCGCCGGCCGCAGCCGCCGGAGCCGCAGCCGCCGCGGACACGCCGTAATGATCTTCCAGCGCCTTGACCAGGTTGTTCAGCTCGAGGACGGTCAGATCGTCGATCTGCTTGATGAAATCTTCGGTCGCAATGGCCATTTTCTTCTCCTTCCAGGACTTTTCAGTCTCTTTAAGAACGTATCGATTCTAGAGGGCAGCGCCCTGCTCTTCTTTTTTCTTTGCGACCTGGTCGAGCACCACGACGAAGCTCTGGGGCACCGCCGCGAGCGTCCGGACGAACCGGGCGATCGGCGACTGGAGCAGGTAGAGGAGCTTCGAGATCAAGGCTTCGCGGCTCGGCAGCTCGGCGATGGCCTTGATCTGGTTGGCCGGAATCTGCTGGCCTTCGACCAGGCCGGCCTTGAACTCCAGGACCGGCGCGTTCTTCGCGAAGTCGGTCAACGCCTTCGCGAGGGCGACCGGATCTTTCAGGCAATAGGCGACCGCCGTCGGCCCGACGAAGTGTTCCTTGAGGTCGGCGAGCTGGCCCCCTTCGATCGCGCGAAGGGCAAGCGAGTTCTTGACCACCAGATAGTGGCCGCCGCTCTGGCGGATCTTCTCGCGCAGCTCCGTCACCTGCGGAACGCTGATGCCTTTGTAACCCAGGAGGAAGGCGTGCGGCGCCGCCGCCAGGCCATCCGAATAATCCTGGACCATCTGTTCTTTGACGTTTCGTGTGAGCGGCATCGTTCCCTCTCCTAGGCTTCGGCAGCACCTGTCATTCCAGCTTCGTCGACGCGAATTCCAGGGCCCATGGTCGAGGAAAGGCTCACTGACTTCACGTACTTACCCTTGGCCGCGGCGGGCTTCGCCTTGATCACCGCGCCGATGAAGGCGTGGGCGTTCTCCGCCAGCTGCTCCTCGGAAAACGAGAGCTTGCCGAGCGGCGCATGGATGATCCCGGTCTTCTCGACCCGGAACTCGACCTTGCCGGCCTTGATCTCTTCGACCGCCTTGGCCACGTCCATCGAGACGGTGCCGGCCTTCGGGTTGGGCATCAGGCCGCGGGGCCCGAGCACCTTACCCAGACGACCGACGACGCGCATCATGTCCGGCGTCGCGACCACCGCGTCGAAATCGAGCCAACCGCCCTCGATCCGCTTCGCGAGCTCCTCGCCCCCGACGTAGTCCGCGCCGGCAGCTTCCGCTTCGCGCAGCTTCTCGCCGCTCGCGAAGACCAGCACCTTGGCGGTCTTGCCCAGGCCGTGCGGCAGGACGACCGTGCCGCGGACCATTTGGTCGGCGTGCTTGGGGTCTACCCCTAAGCGCATCGCGATCTCCAGCGTCTCGTCGAACTTGGCGAACGCGACTTCCTTGGCGATATGAACCGCTTGGGCCAGCGGATGCGACTGCTGGTCCACTTTCTGCGACGATTGTGTGAACTTCTTTCCGTGCTTCGCCACGACGCAATTCTCCCCGTTTGGTATTTAGCCGGGTTAGCCGACGATCTCGACGCCCATCGAGCGCGCGGTACCTTCGATGATCCGCACCGCGGCTGCCAAAGATGCCGCATTCAGGTCGGGCATCTTCGTCTTCGCGATTTCCTCGACCTGGGCGGCCGTGACCGAGCCCTTCTTGGTGCGGTTCGGCTCGCCCGAGCCCTTGTCGATCCCCGCGGCCTTCTTGAGCAGGATCGCCGCCGGCGGCGTCTTGGTGATGAAGGTGTAGCTGCGATCCGAATAGACGGTGACCACCACCGGGATGATCAATCCGATCTGAGATTGCGTGCGGGCGTTGAAATTCTTCACGAAATCCATGATGTTGACGCCCGCCTGACCCAACGCCGGGCCCACGGGCGGAGCCGGCGTGGCCTGACCCGCCGGAATCTGCAACTTGACCAGCCCTGTGACTTTCTTAGCCATAAACCGCTCCGCTCGAATCAAGAATGTCGAATCGAGAATCCAGAATTCGAGATTCTAGATTCGCAATTCGTCATTCGTCTTAGATCTTCTGTACCTTCGAGAAATCCAGCTCGACCGGCGTCTGCCGGCCGAAGATCGTCACCATGACCTTCAAGCTGTTGCGGTCGAGGTTCACCTCGTCCACCGTGCCGGTGAAGTTGCTGAAGGGGCCTTCGGTGATCCGAACCTGCTCCCCCTTTTCGAAGAGATACTTCGGCTTCGGCTTTTCCTTCGCGGTCACCACCTGCTCGAGGATCTGATTGACCTCTTCTTCGGACAGCGGCGTCGGCTTCTTGCCCATGCCGACGAAGCCCGTGACCTTCGGCGTGTTCTTGACCACGTGCCACGCCGCGTCGGACATCGCCATCTCGACCAGGATGTAACCGGGGAAAAACTTCCGCTGCGTCTCCTTCTTCTTGCCGTTCTTGTACTCGACCACCGTCTCGGTAGGGATTCGGATGTCCCCGAAGGCCGGACCCATGTCGAGCGCGTCGGCACGCTGGCGCAACGTCTCCTTCACCCGCTCTTCAAACCCGGAGTAGGTGTGGACGATGTACCACTTCTTGTCGATCACAGCTTCGGTCATGAACCCAGTGCCTTGAAGAGACCTTCATAGCCGCGCAATATCAGGAAGTCCGCCGCCCACAGGTAGACGGCGAAGATCACGCTCGCGATGATCACCACGATCGTCGTCGCCACCACCTCGTCCCGAGGCGGAAACGTGACCTTCTTCATCTCCGAGCGGACCTCGCCGAAGAACACCAGCGACTTGGCCCAATGCCCCGCCTTGTACACCCACCAGCCGAGGCCGGCGAGGCCGGCCACGACGACCAACGTTACGATCCAAGCGATCTTCTCAGGCGTCATTGGCGTTCTTCGACTCCACCCTCACGAGCGGGAAAATGGCAGGCCAGGAGGGATTTGAACCCCCAACCCCCGGTTTTGGAGACCGGTGCTCTACCAGCTTGAGCTACTGGCCTTCGCCCCTGACTTCACGTAATTTCAAGCCAGAATCTCGGTGACGGTACCGGCACCGACCGTCCGTCCACCTTCGCGAATCGCGAAGCGAACACCCTTTTCCATCGCGATCGGAGCGATCAGCGTGATCTCCAGGTTGATGTTGTCC
>Ga0068860_100008253_pt1 | contig 10366 bp, 9 predicted proteins | sample KBSSwiS32_FD_66597 | JGI IMG/M metagenome (GOLD analysis project Ga0068860, IMG submission 66597) | Switchgrass rhizosphere microbial communities from Kellogg Biological Station, Michigan, USA - KBS Switchgrass S3-2 | ecosystem: Host-associated > Plants > Roots > Rhizosphere > Soil ...
CGGCGGGCCCGAGGCGGCGCCCGCGCTGCCTTTGCCGGAGCGCGCCGCGCTGGCGGGCAGGGTGGTGGTGGTGGACAAGCCGGACCTGACCCAGAGCCAGGTGCGGCTGGGATCGCTGGCGTTCCAGAAGGCGCACCCGGACTACCTCCCCTCGCAGGTGGTGAACGCGGTGCTGGGCGGCGGCTTCACCTCCCGGCTGGTGGACGAGATCCGCGTCAACCGCGGGCTCTCCTACGGCGCCTCCAGCTACTTCGACCCGTCGCGCGTCACCGGGTCGTTCCAGGTCTCCACCTTCACCAAGACCGAGAGCACCCGGGAGATCGTCTCCGTCGCCCTCGCCGAGGTTCGCAAGATGCGCGCCAAGGGGCCGCGGCCGGCGGAGCTGGAGAAGGCCAAGACGTACCTGTGCGGCCTGTACCCGCTGAGGCTGGAGACCAACGAGTCGCTCGCCGGCGCCGTCGCCGACATCCGGGTGAATGGGCTGGGGGACGACTACCTGGCGCGCTACCGCAGCCGGGTGATGGAGGTCACCGCCGCGCGGGCCGCGGAGCTGGCGGGGCGCTGGTTCCTCCCCGAGGACGGGCGCGCCCTCGCGGTGGTGGGGCGCGCGGACCGCGTGGTGCCGCAGCTGGAGGCGCTGGGGCCCGTCGAGGTCTGGAAGGTCGCGGACCTGGGGTGACGGTGGAGGGGCTCCTCTGGGACGGCGGCGACTTCTTCGCCGTGGACAAGCCGCCCGGCACGCTGGTGATCCCCGGCCGCGGGGAGGAGGCGGCGCCCTCGCTGCGCGAGCAGCTGGAGCGGCAGCTGGAGCTCAAGGTCTACGTCGTCCACCGGCTGGACCGCGACACCAGCGGCGTCCTCCTCTTCGCCCGCACGCCGGCCGCGCACCGGGAGCTCTCCCTGGCCTTCGAGCACGGGCGGATCCGCAAGGTGTACCAGGCGCTCGCCGGCGGGGCGCTGGCGCAGCCGGAGCGGGTGGAGGTGCCGCTGGCCCCGGCGCGCCGCGGGCGGATGCGGCCGGCGAAGGGCGAAGGCAAGCCCGCCCTCACCTTGGTCCGCCCGCTGGAGACCTTCGCGCGCGCCACCTTCCTGGAGGCGGAGCCGCTCACCGGGCGGACGCACCAGATCCGCGTCCACCTCCAGGCGCTGGGGCACCCGCTGCTGGTGGATCCGCAGTACGGCCGCCCGCGCCCGGTGACCGCCGCGGACCTCGGAGGGCAGGGGGACCAGGTGGTGCTGTCGCGCACGCCGCTGCACGCCGCGCTGCTGGAGGTGCCGAAGCTGCCGGGCATCGCCCCGGTGCGCCTGGAGTCGCCCCTGCCGGAGGACATGGCGGCCGCGCTCCAGCTGCTGCGCGCCGGCGTCAGGGGATGACGATGAAGTCGTTGGAGGTCGCGATCCGCCCCAGGAGGTCGACCGCGGTGACGTGGATCTGTCCCATGCTGACCGCGTGGGGCGTGATGCTCTCCTGGTAGATCCCGTTGGTGAACGGGCCGCTGGTCTTGGCCACGACGTTCGGGATCACGAAGTCCACCGTCCCGTTGAACGAGCCGGCGCCGGTGCCCTGGGCGGTGATGGTGAGCAGGAACGAGGCGTCCACGTGCTGGGTGGGGTCGATGGGCGCGATGGCGAAGCCGCCCGAAGGCCAGACCCCCGGGGTGACGGTGAAGCCGCCCTCCAGCACGCCGAACCGGTCGTCGCCGACCAGCTTCACCGTGACGTTGTGCACGCCCGGCTGCAGCCTGGAGGGGATGTCCGCGGGGATCTCGCCGCCGGCCAGGTAGTGGCCGTTCCCGACCTGCGCCGGGCCGACGGACATGGTGATCAGGTCGTTCACCGTCGCCTCCCCTTTCCCGTAGTCCACGGTGAAGGGCAGCACCGCGTCGACGGTGATGGTCGCCCGGGTGAAGCTGCTGGACGTCATCGTGCTGGGGCTGATGGACAGGACCACCGGATTCGGGGGGGCCCCCGAACCGCAGCCCGCCAGCCCGCATGCCGCCAGGGCGGCCAGCGCGGGCGCGCACCTCACCGGATGACCCTCGCTCCCAGTCCGACGACCATGCCCCCGATGTTCGCATCCAGCTGAGCGGTCTGCACCTGGCTCTCGGTGTGTATCCGGCCGTAGGAGGCCCGGGCTTCCAGCAGCATGTCCAGCGGACCTACCCGGTAGGTGACCTCCACACCCGCGAACCCTTGCGCCGTGACGCCGGTCTCGTTCCAGGAGGGTTCGAAGCTGCTGCGGAGCTGGTGGGCGAAGAAGACCGGCCCGCCGCCGCCCCGGACGTGGAAGGCCACCGCGCCCATCTCGAAGAACTGGTAGCGCGCCACCAGCAGCGGGGACAGCGAGAGGATCCAGGAGTCCACCCGCCCCAGCCCCGCCACCTGCGCGCTGAGGCCCATGGTGTTCCCCTCCAGCGCCAGCCCGCCGGCGAACGCGGTCCCCAAAGGCGGGACGGAGACGTCCAGCACCACCGACCCGCCGACCGAGAGGTTGGCGCCGCCGGCGTAGGTGAAGCCCAGGAACACCCCCGGCTGCAGGAGCGGCTTGTCCAGCGCGTGCGGCCGCGCGAGGGAGGGCTCTTCGGAGTCCACCGAGACCGTGGCCTCGTCCTTCGGCCCGCGGGTGCGGACGGTCAGGGTCATGGACTGGGCGCCGCCCTCCGGGCGCACCTGGAGCAGCGCGCGGTCGGGGTACGTGGTCGGCGGCGCGGGCCAGGGCGACGCCACGCCGCCGGAGGGCTTCAGGTCCAGGGTGTCCTGGTCCAGCGCTCCGGACGCGACCACCCAGGCCCAGCCGCCCGAGCGCGGGAGCGGCTCCGGGCCCATCACCACGGTCAGGTGGTTGAACGGCGGCGGGTCGAGGGCCACCTCCACGGCCTTGGAGCTGCCGCCGACCTCGCTGAGCACCTTGGCCTTCTCCAGGCCCGGCGGCACCTCCACCGGGATGACCGCGTGGCCACGGCCGTCGGCCTTGCGCGGCCCGAAGGAGCGGTCGCCCACCTCCACGCGCACGTCCGCGCGCGGCTCGGTGTTCACCTCCAGGTCCGTGCGGCCGACGAGCGGGATGCGGAGCACCGCCAGGTCCGGCGGGTTGCTGCCGCGCTCCGTCCAGAAGAGCACCTGCGCGATCTGGGGGAAGCGATCGCCGGGCGGCGTCCAGGTGTAGCGCGCGGTGTTCGGCCCCAGGACCTGCTTGGGCGAGAGCGCCCCGGTGCTCGCGTGCGACCGCAGCGCGCCGGCGTTGGAGGAGTGCACCTCGATGGTGACTTCGGCGGTGGCCCCCAGCAGCACCTTGGCGGGGCTGGCGGCCACCTCGGGAGCCGCCGCCAGCATCGCGGAGACGATCGTCAATCCAAGCACTATGCGGAGGGCTCCGATTCGGCGCCGGCCGCGCCTTCTGGTTCGACGTCGCCTGCGTCCTCGTCCTCCGCCGGAGCGCCGCCTTCGCCCTCCTGCGCCGGCTGCGGCTTGTCCGCCACCCCGGAGTGCTTGGCTTGCGGCTGGGAGAACGTCGGCTTGGCGGCGGGCGCGCCACCCCCGCGGCCGTGCACCAGCGTCCGCTCGGAGGCCTTGAACGCCACGTCCACCTTGTCCGCGCGGACCGCCTTCACCAGGCCGAAGCCGAAGGTGGGGTGGTCCATCACCTCGTCCGCCGCGTAGGTGTCCTTGGGGCTGTACTTGCGCGCCTTGGTGAGGTCCTTGCCCTTGAGCTGCTCCTCGAAGCCCATCACCGTCTTCACCGCCGGCTCGCGCGAAGCGGCGCGGGTGGCGGTCGAGCCGGACGACGAGGAAGAGGAGGAGCGCGGCCTGGTCGTCCCGGGCGCGGACCGGTACGCGTGCTGCCCGCCGCACGTGTTGCACTGAACCCGCGCGATGGTCTGGCCCACCATCGCCAGGATGGTGTGCGCCAGCGTCATCTTGCAGCGGGTGCAGAAGGCGTCGACCTCGCCGCCGACCTTGTGCGTGGCCATCGTGTCCCCTGGCGGACCCGGGTTGGCCCGCCGCGTGAAGGGGCGGACCTTAAGGGTTGACTGCGATGCTTCGCAACAGTACTCGGCGTGGGCGCCCGGCCGCAGCCGCGGCGGCGCACCCGCGCGTCCCGATGTCAGGCCAACACACCTCGGACTGGACCCAGCGGCGGCGCGCCCTGGACCAGCACATCCGCCCCACCCGGGCGGAGATCGACCTGGGGGCGCTGGAGCGGAACTACCGCGCCATCCGGCAGTGGGCCCCCGGCCTGGAGGTGCTGGCCATGGTGAAGGCCAACGCCTACGGGCACGGCGCCCCGGCGGTGGCCCACCGGCTGGAGGAGGCGGGGGCGCGGCTGCTGGGCGTGGCGCTGGTGGAGGAGGGCATGGAGCTGCGCAACGCCGGCGTGCGCGCGCCCATCCTCGTGATGGGCGGGTCCTACGAGGGCGGCTACGACGTGATGGTGGAGCGCGAGCTGACCGCCACCGTGTTCCGCGAGGACCACGTCGTCGCGCTCGCCGCCGCCGCCCGCCGCGCGGGGAAGGCGGTGGCCGCGCACCTCAAGGTGGACACCGGGATGGGGCGGCTGGGCGCGTCCATGGAGGAGCTGCCCCGGGTGCTGGACCAACTGCGGAGGCACCCGGAGCTCCGCCTGGAGGGCCTGGCCTCGCAGCTCGCCTCGGCCGACGTGCGGGACGCGCCGCAGAACCGCGCCCAGCTGGAGCGCTGGGAGGCAGCGCGGAAGGCGGTGGAGGAGGCCGGCTTCCGGCCGGAGCTCCGGCACCTGTCCAACTCGTCCGCGCTGCTGGGCCTGCCGGAGGCGCGCCGGGGCGACCTGTTCAACCTCGCCCGCCCCGGGGTGGCGCTCTACGGGCTGGCGCCCGCGCCCTGGCTGGAGGACCGCGCCGCGCTCTCGCCGGTGCTGAGCTGGAAGACGGGGATCATCCACCTCAAGCAGGTCCCCGCCGGCGCCTCCGTCTCCTACGGCGCGACGTGGACCGCGCCGCGGCCGTCGCGCATCGCCACCCTGCCCGTGGGCTACGCGGACGGCTACTGGCGCGCCTACTCCAACCGCGCCGCGGTGCTGGTGCGCGGGCGGCGCGCGCCGGTGGTGGGCCGGGTGTGCATGGACATGTGCATGGCGGACGTGACGGACGTCCCGGAGGCCGCGGTGGGCGACGAGGTGGTGCTCGTCGGCCGGCAGGGGAGCGAATCCATCGGCGCCGCCGAGCTGGCGAAGATCGCCGGCACCATCCACTACGAGGTGCTGTGCGGGGTGGGGGCGCGCGTCCCCAGGGTGGCGGTCTAGCGCTAGCGCGGCGAGTCGACGCCCAGGTTCCGCTTCACCACGTTCGGCTCACCCGCCTTCACCACGAACTCCGACTCCGTCTCCACGCTGGTCCCCACGTAGGACAGGCGGAGGCGGTGCGTCCCTTCGTAGAGCGGGATGTTCGGCAAAGGCGACAGCCCGATGTCCCGCCCGTCGATGTTCACCTTCGCCTGCGGGTAGATCTTCAGCTCCACCAGCTCGCGGGCGACGATGAAGCGCTTGGTGCCGTTGTCCCCGGGCGACAGCGTCATCAGCTGCTTCTTCGAGAACGGCACGTCCGGGTCGTAGACCTCCACCACCACCGCGCCCGCCGGCAGCGTGGTGAGCGTGCGCGGCGTCTTCCCCAGCTCGCGCTCGTTGATCTTGATCCGCCCCGGCGGCACCGAATCCACGATCAGCGCCGCGTTCCCGCCGAAGTCCGACGAGCCGCCGGTGTTGAGCGCCACCAGCACCACCAGCAGCAGGGCCACCACCCCGGCGCCGCCGTAGAGGAAGGGCCGGCGCTGGGCGGGGACCTGGGCGACCAGCTGCTTCACCTTGGTGGCCACCCCGTCCAGCGACACCGACTGCTCGGACGGCGGGGGCGGGCGGGGCGGCGCGCTGCTGCGGGAGACCTGCGGGGGCGGGCGGGCGGCCGCGGAGGCGGGCGCGGGCGCTCCCCGGGGCGGCGACTTCTCGGTGGGCGAGGGCGCCCCCCGGGGCGGCGACTTCTCGGCGGGCGGCGCGACGCTGGGGGCGGAGGGCGTGGCGCGTTCAGCGCGGGTGAGGTGGCCGTCCTTTTCGGCGGCGGGGAAGTGCTTCCCGGTGGGGCTACGCGGGATGGCGTCCGCCTGCTTGACGTACTCGGCGATCTCGAAGGGCCCGATGGTGAAGTCGTGCTGGCGCAGGTACGCGTCCAGGTCCGCCTGCATCTCGCGGCAGGTCTGGAAGCGCTGGTCCGGGCTCTTGCGGAGCGCGCGGTCGAGCACCGAGACCAACTCGGGCGCCAGGTCCGGGCGGAGCTTCTGCGGCGGCGGGGGCGGCTCCATCGCCACCGCGCTCATCAGCGCCACGTCGTTCTCGGCCTCGAAGGGGCGGCGGCCGGTGCACAGCTCGTAGAGCGTGACCCCCAGCGCGTAGATGTCGGTGCGCCGGTCCGCGCCCTTGCCGCGGATCTGCTCCGGCGCCAGGTAGGGGATCTTCCCCTTCAGCATCCCGGCCTGGGTCAGGTTCTGGGAGTTGAGCGCCTTGGCCAGCCCGAAGTCCGCCACCTTCACCGCGCCGGTGCGGGAGACCAGGATGTTGTCCGGGGAGATGTCGCGGTGGACGATGTCCTTCGAGTGCCCGGTCTCCGGGTCGGTGAAGCCGTGCGCGAAGCCCAGGCCCTCGCAGGCGTAGGAGACCAGCCGGGCCACCATGGGCATCGGGATGGGCGCGCGGGTCTCGACGGCGCGCTTGACCAGCGCGCGCATGTTGGGCCCGTCCACGTACTCCATGGCGATGAAGTAGCGGCCCTCCGACTCGCCGAAGTCGAAGATTTGCACCACGTTGGGGTGGGTGAGCTCCGCGGCGATCTTCGCCTCGCGCAGGAACATCTCCACGAAGTGATGGTCATCCGCCAGGTGGGGGAGGATCCGCTTGAGCACCACCGTCTTGGTGAAGCCCATGGCGCCCGCGGACTTGGCGAGGAACACCTCCGCCATGCCTCCCACGGCGAGCTTTCGGATCAGCTCGTATTTCCCCAGTGTCTCCAAACAGGTCGGGCCAGGACGTGGCGCGGCGATTCTACGCTCAATAGAGTGGCTGGCAGGCAAAATGGCCAACGGAGCGGACGCACCCGGTCAAAGGAGCGCGCTGGCGCAGGGCTTCGGGGACCTCTCGAAGCTGGTGGTGGGTGCCGTCTCCGACCTGGGGGGGGTGGCCACCCTGGGGGCGCAGGTCGTCCGCTGGGCCGCCCGCCCGCCCTACCGGGTGGCCAGCTTCTTCTCCCAGCTGGACTTCGTGGGGGTGGGCTCCACCTTCATCGTCTGCCTCACCGGCACCTTCACCGGGATGGTGTTCGCCCACCAGTCCGCCCGCGCCTTCGAGCTGTTCAACGCGGAGAGCATGGTGGGCCCCACGGTGGCGCTCACCGTCACCCGCGAGCTGGCGCCGGTGTTCACCGCGCTGATGGTGACCATGCGGGCGTGTTCGGCCATGTGCACCGAGCTGGGGACGATGCGGGTCACCGAGCAGGTGGACGCCCTGGAGACCATGGCGGTCAACCCCATCCAGTACCTGCTGGTGCCGCGGGTGCTGGCGGGGCTGATCATGGTCCCGGTGCTCACCCTGATCTTCGACCTGTGCGGGCTGGGCGGCGGCTACTTCGTCTCGGTGGTGGTGAAGAACGTCTCCGCGGGCACCTTCATCGCCCGCACCCAGCAGTGGCTGGACCCCGAGGACATCGTGGAGGGGCTGATCAAGGGCGCGGTGTTCGGCCTCACCATCGCCCTGATCGCCTGCTACAAGGGCTACAACGCCTCCGGCGGCGCCAAGGGCGTGGGCCAGGCCACCACCCAGGCCATGGTGCAGTCCGCGCTGGGCATCTTCATCCTCGACTACTTCGTCGGCGTGCTCCTCCACTGATGGCGCCTCGCGCGATGATCGAGGTGGTGGGGCTGCACAAGCGCTTCGGCGAGCACGAGGTGCTCAAGGGCATCGACCTCGTCGTGGAGGAGGGGTCCACGGTGGTGATCCTGGGCGGGTCCGGGTCCGGGAAGACGGTGCTGATGAAGCACATGATCGGGCTTCTGAAGCCGGACCTCGGGCAGGTGCTGGTGGAGGGGGAGGACATCGTCCCCCTGGGCGCGGCCGAGCTGGAGGTGGTGCGGCGGAAGTTCGGGATGGTGTTCCAGGCCGCCGCGCTCTTCGACTCGATGACCGTGTTCGAGAACGTCTCCTTCCCGCTGCGCGAGCACACGAGGATGAGCGAAGCGCAGATGCGGGAGGTGGTGCGCCAGAAGCTGGACATCGTCGGCCTGCACCAGGTGGAGGCGCAGTACCCGGCGGACCTCTCCGGCGGCATGCGCAAGCGCGTGGGCCTGGCGCGGGCCATCGTCCTCGATCCGAAGATCGTCCTCTACGACGAACCCACCACCGGCCTGGACCCCATCACCACCGAGTACGTGGACGACATGATCCTGGAGGCCAAGGCCAAGCTGGGCGTGACGTCGGTGGTGATCAGCCACGACATCGCCTCGTCCTTCAAGGTGGCGGACAAGATCGCCTTCCTCTCCGGCGGGCACATCGTCGAGCAGGGGCCGCCGGCGAGGCTGCGCAATGCTCAGCACCCGGCGTTGAAGCAGTTCCTGCATTCCTGGTTCGAGAAGAACGAGTGAACTCAGGTTAGAGTCCAGGGCGTGAGGAAGCTGTTCACGCCGCTTCGCGTCGGCATCCTGGTCCTCTTCGCCAGCGGGATGCTGTTCGTCCTGCTCAACTTCGTGAAGAAGGGCGGGATGAGCAAGGACGAGTCGCTCACCGTCTTCGGCGTGTTCAAGGACGCCTCCGGGCTGGGGCGGCGGAGCCGGGTGCAGATCGCCGGCATCCCGGTGGGGGAGATCTCCGACATCGAATTGGTGGGGAACCGCGCCAAGGTGTGGCTGAAGATCCGGCGCGACATCGGCATCCACGCCGACGCCACCTTGAAGAAGCGGTCCGAGTCGCTGCTGGGCGACTACATGCTGGACCTGTACCCAGGCACGGACCGGGAGACGCTGCTCAAGGACGGGGACGAGATCCGCATCGTGGTGGACACCACCGGGATCGACCAGGTGGTGGACCAGGCCAGCAAGATCGCCTCCGACGTGCAGGAGGTCACCGCGACGCTGCGGCGCGTGCTGGGCGGCGAGAAGGGCACCCAGTCGCTGGAGGCCCTGGTGAACAACCTGGTCTCCGCGTCGGAGGGGCTGGACAAGGCGATCAAGGACAACTCGGCGCAGCTCAACCGCATCGTGGACAACGTGGAGGCCATCTCCTCCGACGTGCGCGGCATCACCGGCAAGGAGAAGCAGAACGTCTCGCTGATCATCGAGAACGTGGAGAAGGTCAGCGAGGACGCCCGCGAGATCGCGCGCGCGCTGCGCGAGGCGACCGGGGGCAAGGCGGAGGGCGGGGAGGACAAGACCGAGGCGAACACCATCAAGGAGGCCCTGGCCAAGCTGGACCGGAACCTCTCCAACCTGGAAGAGATCACCCGGAACCTCAAGGAGGGGAAGGGGACCGCGGGCGAATTGCTCTCCGACGAGCGCCTGGGCAAGAAGGTGGCCGAGACGGTGGAGGACCTGTCGGACTACGCCAACCGCCTCACCCGCCTGCAGACCGAGGTGGGCATCCGCTCCGAGTACCTGTTCGCCCAGGGCGCCGGGAAGAACATCATCACCCTGCGGCTCATCCCCAAGCCGGACAAGTTCTACCTGATCGAGGCGGTGGACGACCCGCGCGGGCAGGTGGACGAGGTGCTGGTGCAGAACAACCCGCCCACCACCGGCCAGCCCACCACCCAGGTGCAGCGCACCACCAAGGACGCGTTCAAGTTCACCGCCCAGGTGGCCAAGCGCTACTACTTCGCGACGCTGCGGATGGGGGTGATGGAGTCCACCGGCGGCGTCGGCGCGGACTTCAACTTCTTCGACGACCAGCTCCAGCTCAAGCTGGACGCCTTCAACTTCTCCGTGCAGGCGCTGGCCTACCCGCGGCTGCGCGCCACCGCGCGCGCCAACCTGTTCGACCACGTGGTGGTCACCGCCGGCATGGACGACATCCTCAACCGCCAGGTGCGCGACGGCTTCACCAACCGGCTGCTGCTGGGGCGCGACTTCTTCGTCGGCGGCGGGATCTACTTCAACGACGACGACCTGAAGGCGATCCTCCCGGTGGTGCCGGTGCCGTGAGGGGTTGGGGTTGGTTGATCGCAACCGCGTGCGCCGGGTGCGGCACGATGAGGAGCAACGTCGCGCGATGTCCGAACTGGGAGCGGGTTGTTCGGCCGAAGATCTGGAGAATGTATGCGCCGGGAAGTAGCTCGCAAGAGTCTGGGACTCGCCCTCGTGC
>Ga0068860_100008254_pt1 | contig 10366 bp, 9 predicted proteins | sample KBSSwiS32_FD_66597 | JGI IMG/M metagenome (GOLD analysis project Ga0068860, IMG submission 66597) | Switchgrass rhizosphere microbial communities from Kellogg Biological Station, Michigan, USA - KBS Switchgrass S3-2 | ecosystem: Host-associated > Plants > Roots > Rhizosphere > Soil ...
GTGTTGCATTCGTTGATCCGCGAGCATTCGCTGGCAGCGGTGATCACGATGGGGCCTGAGGGATTGATCGCGAACCACATCCCGTTGATTCTCGATGCCGAGGCCGGACCGTTGGGCACGCTACGCGGGCACGTTTCGCGAATGAATCCGCAATGGCGGGATTCGCTGCCACACGTTTCCGCGCTGGCCATCTTTCAGGGGCCGAGCGCGTACATCACGCCCTCCTGGTATCCCAGCAGGCAGGAAGCGGGGAAAGTGGTGCCGACTTACAACTATGTTGTAGTCCACGCGCATGGGACGCTTAGGACATACGAAGATCCGGAACTCCTGCTGCGCAATGTTCGCGCGCTGACGGAACTGCACGAAGCTCCGTTTGCCCAGCGCTGGAGCGTTGATGATGCTCCTGAGCACTTCATTCGCAGCCAACTGAAGGGGATCGTTGGGATCGAGATCCCCATCGCGCGCCTGGAAGGAAAGTGGAAGGTCAGTCAAAATCGTGTTGCCGCGGACCGGCAAGGGGTGATCGACGGTTTGCGTGAGGCCGGCGATGTGAAGAGCCTGGCGATGGCCGATCAAGTGGCATCTCGAAATCGCTCGTAACGGCGGGCGGTATGATGTTTGCATGGCGAGCGAGGCGGTCTTGGGAGGATCGATCGGTGTGCTTGCGGCAGGGGGCTTCCTGGCCTATGCCGTGCGCGGCCGCTCCTCGGCCGTTTTCGGACCTTCGGTGTATTACGGTGATCGCTCGCGCGCGGCCATAGCGCTCACTTTCGACGACGGACCTAGTGAATCGACGCCCGCGCTGCTGCGGATTCTGGAACGTCACCGGGTCCCGGCGACTTTTTTCATGTGCGGGCGAAACGTCGAACGCTTGCCAGGGGTCGCGCAGAGCGTCGCCGGCGCGGGTCATGAAATCGGCAACCACAGCGATACGCACCCACGCTTCGATTTTTGCTCGGGCGACTTTATCTATAGAGAATTGGCGACAGCGCAGGAGAAGATTCTCCGCCACACGGGCGTGACGCCGCGCTTGTTCCGCGCTCCTTATGGAGTACGATGGTTCGGATTGAAGAGCGCGCAACAGCGGCTGGGGTTGCTGGGAGTGATGTGGGGCACCATTGGCAACGACTGGAAGTGGCCGGCGTCACGCATCACCCGGTTGTGCCTGGGCCGGGCACGCCAAGGCCACATCTTCTGCCTGCACGATGGGCGGGGAACCGCACTCTCTCCTGACATCGGGGCTACGCTCGAAGCAGTGGACGCCATTATTCCGGTTCTGAAGGAGCGCGGGCTGCGGTTTGAAACCGTCAGCCAGATTCTATGTCCGACCAGTTGACTGCGAGCGTGATTGAAGTGATCGCCAAGACGCAACATCTGCCGGCGGAATCGATTACCATCGACAAGACTTTCGCGGAGTTGAAAATCGATTCGCTGGACGGCATGAATATTCTGTTCGCGGTCGAAAGCGAATTCGACATTACGATTCCCGACGAGCAGGCGGCGGCCATCAAATCCGTGCGCGAGATGGTTGAGGGGATTGAGAAGCTGGTCGCCGCGAAAGAAGCTGCTCCTCTCGGATGACGCGCCGTGTCGCAGTGACAGGCATCGGTGTCATTGCGGCTCCGGGAACGACGCGCGCGGCGTTTTGGGAATCGTTGCAGGAGGGGCGCAGCGCCATCCGGCCGATGACGTTGGTGCCGGAAGGATCGCTGCGGTTTCCGAATGCGGCCGAAGTCGTGGATTATCGAGCGTCCGACTACATGGACGAGAAGGAAGCGGATCTGCTCGACCGCTTCGCGCAGTTTGGCTTGATCGCGGCGCGGGAGGCGGTGGCGGAGTCCGGTTTCGTTGTTACTCCGGAACTCGGTTCACGGATGGCCGTGGTTACTGGCACATCCACTGGCGGACAGACTAGCGAGGATCGCGAGTTCTACAGTCTCTACGCCAAGGGTGCTTCGCGGATTCATCCATTGACGATTCCGCGCACCATGGCTAATGCGGGGACTAGCTGCATTGCGCGCGAATATGGTATCGGCGGACCGTGCTACACGGTGTCAACGGCGTGCGCTTCGGCTACACATGCCATCGGTCAGGCGTATTGGATGGTGCGTAACGGAGTGGTGGACGCAGCCATCGCGGGTGGATCGGAAGCGCCGTTCTCGATGGGATTCTTGAAGGCCTGGGAGGCGATGCGCATTATCGCGCCGGACACTTGCCGTCCGTTTTCACGCGATCGCAAGGGGTTGATCCTGGGGGAGGGCGCGGCCATGCTGGTGCTCGAACCGATGGAGGTGGCACAGGCGCGCGGGGCGAAAATATGGGGGGAGATTGCGGGTTTTGGCATGTCTTCCGACGCTTACCATTTGACGCAGCCGCTGGCCGACGGAGCGGCGCGTGCGATGAAGAGCGCGCTGCAGGACGCCGGGGTCGAGCCTAGCGCGGTTGGTTACATCAACGCTCACGGGACCGGCACACAGGCGAACGATGTTACGGAAGCGGAGGCGATTCGCGACGTTTTCGGCGCACATGCGGACAAAGTGGCGGTGAGTTCGACGAAGTCCATGCATGGGCACGCGTTGGGGGCGGCGGGGGCGCTGGAGGCAGCGGCTACGCTCATGGCTCTTGATCAGGGTGTGATCCCGCCGACGGCGAACTTCACGGAAGCCGATCCGGCTTGCGTGCTGGATGTAGTCCCGAACATGGCGCGGCCGGGCAGCATCGAGTGGGCGCTTTCGAACTCCTTCGCGTTCGGCGGATTGAACGCGGTTTTGGTGTTCCGGAAAAACTGATGCGTTGGCTGCCGGTGGTTTCCATGATGCTGGTCTCGGTGATCAGCTACATCGACCGCAACACCTTGGCGCTGCTGGCGCCCACGATTCTGCACGATACCGGGCTTAGCGCGGAGCAATACGGATTCGTCATTTCGGCCTTTTCGATTGCCTATATGTTGGGCAATCCGGTGTGGGGTGTGATTCTGGATCGCATTGGCGTGCGCCGCGGCATGATGTTCGCGGTGGGGATTTGGTCGCTGGCTTCGGTGAGCCATGCATTTGCGATTGGATTCCGTGGTTTCGCCGCGGCGCGCGCGATTTTGGGGTTCGGCGAAGGCGCGACCTTTCCGGGCTCCATGCGTACGGCGATGCAGACGCTGCCGGTCGAGAACCGCTCGCGCGGGATCGCGATTTCATACAGCGGCGGGTCGCTGGGCGCGATCATCACGCCGCTGGTGGTCACGCCGATTGCCTTGGCTTGGGGATGGCGTGGGGCTTTCTGGTTTACGGGCGCGATCGGAGCGCTGTGGCTGCTGCATTGGACGGTGCTGTCGCGGCGCCAGGATTTATCGGATCGTCAGTTGGAGAGATCCGGAGAAGCGGGAGATGTTCTCCGTTGGAACCAGCCGCACGTGTGGGCATTCATCGCGGCTTACGGCTTGGGCGCGGTGCCGCTGGGCTTCGTGTTGTATGAGTCGTCCCTCTATCTGAGCGCCGTGTTGCACAAATCGCAGGCGCAGATTGGAGCGGTATTGTGGATTCCGCCGCTCGGCTGGGAAGTTGGTTATTTCTTCTGGGGCTGGGCCACGGACCGCTTCATGAAATCGGGCGCCGACGTGCGCGCGTTGCGGCGGACCTTTTCGCTGCTCACGGTCTTGAGTTTTTCTCTAGCGCTGATACCTATGTTGCATTCTTTTGGCGCCACCATGGCGCTGTTCTTTTTCACAATGTTTCTGGCGGCGGGATTTATTATTGGCAGCCTGGCATACGCCAACAGTTACTATTCAACGCAACATGCGGGAGTGATCGCCGGCTTAGGCGCCGGAAGCTGGTCGGCGCTGGTGGCCGTGATCATGCCAGGGATGGGGCGCCTGTTCGACCTGCATATGTACAGCGCGGCGTTCTTTGCCGCCAGCTTGTTCCCACTCGCGGGAACGCTGGTGTGGTGGGCGCTCAGCCGGGCTAAGCGGTAGCCTGTTTGGCTTCGGCCAGCACGGCCTCGACTTCAGCTTGATAGCGCGCCAGTAACGCTTCGCTCGCGGCTTCAAAGCGCATCACCAGAACGGGCTGGGTGTTGGAGGCGCGCAGCAATCCCCAGCCTTCGCCAAATAGAACGCGGACGCCGTCCACATCGATGACGTTGTGGGTCGCGCGAAACTGTTCGGCGACGCGGGCCACTACCGCGAATTTGGTTTCGTCCGGGCACTCGACGCGGATTTCAGGAGTAGACATCAGCTTCGGCAATCCTGCGAGCTGCGCCGATAACGGCTTGCCGGATTTCGCTACGATCTCGATCAGGCGGCAGGCGGCGTAGAGCGCGTCGTCGTAGCCTAAGTAACGGTCCGCGAAGAACATGTGGCCGGACATCTCGCCCGCGAGTTCGGCGTGCTCCTGTTTCATCTTGGCTTTGATCAGGGAATGTCCGGTCTTATACATGATCGGATTGCCGCCCAAGCGCTTCAGTTCGTCGTAGAGGAGTTGGGAGCATTTCACTTCGCCGATGATGGTGGCGCCCGGCTTGCGGGTCAGAATCTCGCGGCCGTAAATCAGCAGGAGGAGGTCGCCGTAGATCACTTCGCCGTTCTCATCGACAGCGCCGATGCGGTCTGAGTCGCCGTCGAAGGCAATGCCGAGATCGGCTTGGTGGGCGTGAACCGCATCCTGCAAGTCCTTGAGATTGGCAGGAACGGTGGGATCGGGATGATGGTTGGGGAAGCGGCCGTCCATCTCGAAGAACAGCTCGACGACTTCCACATTCAGGCGCTTCAAGAGCTGATGGATCACCGGGCCGGCCGTGCCGTTGCCGGCGTCCAGGACCACCTTGATCCGGCGGGTGAACTGGAATTGCGGCGAGAGTTCGTCCAGATAGGCAGGAATGACATCCATCGAATGCTGCGTGCCATGGCCGGTCGAGAAATCGCGGGCGTCGATCAGGCGGCGAACGTCCTGGATGGCATCGCCATGCAGCGAGCCCGAGCCGCACACGGTTTTGAAGCCGTTAAATTCGCTGGGATTGTGGCTGCCGGTGATCATGACGGCGCCGTCGGTTTCGAGATGCACGGCGGAGAAATACAGGAGCGGGGTCGGGACCACGCCGATATCGGTAACCTCGCAGCCGGTCGATCGCAGACCCTCCAGCAAGGCGTCGTGCAGGCGCGGCGAACTAAGCCGGCAATCCCGGCCCACGCTGATACGTGGACCGCTGTGCCGCAGCAAGTATGTGCCCAGACCACGGCCAAGGTCGGCCACGTCGGCACTCAAGAGTTCCGTTTCAGCAATGCCGCGAATGTCGTATTCGCGGAAAATAGTGGGCTTCAGCATTCCTTTGACGGTAGCAAAGTAATGCAGTTGCGGTCACTTCTTGGCGGCGGACTGCTTGGCAATCACCATATCTTTGATCTTGTCGTAGGTGGCCTGGGGAACAATGTTTTTCGAAACCAGTTGATCCTTGCGCTGGTAGGGGCGACCGTCGACGATTTTCTTCGAATACACGTCGCCGATGCCGGGCAAGGCCTTGAGATCCGCGAGGGACGCGCTGTTCAGGTCCACCAGGGCTCCGGCCGTGGCGGCGGCAGGCGCGGGAGTCGATTTCGCCGCTTTTTTGGTTGTGTCCGTCTTGGTCTGTGCCTGGATCGGCGCAGCCAGAAACACTGCGACAAGGCAAGCGAGGAGCGAAAGCAAGAACTTGGATTTGCGCATGTCCACAGTGTAATTCATGGGAGCGTCTGCCGTTTGGAGTGCCCTACGCTAGACCCACTAGTCCCTTGTAGTACAGTGCAACTGCCGGGAGCGTACCGATTTACTTAGCACATTTGGAAACCGGGGCCGATCTGTATAAGCGATGGGCACTCCGCAGGAACACGCGCGAAATTCCCTAATTTTTCACTTGAGCGGTTTAGACTGCGATTTTCCGTTGGAAGCGGTGCGGGAAATGGTGCCCATGGCGATTCCGATTGGCGGTCTGGACCGCTTCTTCGATCGTGTCGAGCAGCATCCCCCGGCCTGCAGGAAGACGATCAGAAATTGAAGAAAACACAGGCCCAGTTAATTCAGAACGAAAAGATGGCTTCTCTGGGGCAACTGGTGGCGGGAATCGCCCACGAGATCAACAATCCGCTGGCTTTCGTGGTGAACAATCTGTTTGTAGTCGAACTCCGGGTCGCGAGCCTAGTCCGGGAAATAGAGCCTAACCTCACTGCGACTTCTCTTCAGAAATTACGAGAGACGCAAACTTGCCTCGAAGAGATGCGGGAAGGTCTGAACCGTGTAAAAGAACTGGTACTCGATCTGCGGACTTTTTCACGGCTGGATGAAGGTGAGTTCAAGACGATAGATGTGGTGGATACCATCGACTCGGTCCTCCTCCTGCTGAAGCACCGCATGAACAGCCGCATTGAGGTTGAAAAACATTACGGCGCGGAACGGATGTTGTATTGCTACGCAGGGCGGTTGAACCAGGTCCTGATGAACCTGATTGCCAACGCCGTCGACGCGATCGCCGGGGAGGGAACGATCGCGATCACCACCGGCCAGAGCGAGGAGTTCTTCGTGATCTCGGTGCGCGACAGCGGGGGCGGCATACCGGAGGCCATCCGCAGCAAGATCTTCGACCCGTTCTTCACAACCAAACCCATAGGACAGGGCACCGGGCTGGGGTTGGCGATTTCCTACGGCATCGTGCAAGACCACGGTGGCTCGATCGAGGTTCAAAGCCAAGAAGGCGCCGGCACAGAGTTTATCGTGAAGATCCCGCGCGACCCGGAATCGCAGAGACAAACATGATGGAGAAGCTATTAATTCTGGACGATGAAATTCTCATCCTTAAGTCTTTGGAACGCCTCTTCGAAGACGATTACGAGGTATTCACAACCACTGACGCCGAAACGGCTCTGCGAGAGGCGAGGGGACGGAATATAGCGGTGATCCTGTGCGATGAACGCATGCCTGGGACCAGCGGGCATGAGTTTTTGCGGCGGGCGCGAGAAGTATCGAACGCCATGCGCGTCATGATGTCCGGATACGCCGACATCACTGCGCTTACTGAGGCGGTGAATAGCGGGCAGATTTTTTCCTATATAGCCAAGCCGTGGGATCCCCAGAAGCTCAAGGCCCAAGTGGGCGCGGCGGCGGTTCATTTCAAACTGGTTCAGGAGGTAGAACAGGGACGAGGGTTGCTGCGCGCACTCATGGAGAACAGTCCCGACTTGATTTTCTTTAAGGACTGCGATTCACGGTTCACCCGCGTGAATCGTGCGCAGGCGCGGTCCTTTGAAGTCGAGGACGCCGCTGAGTGCGTGGGGAAGAGCGATGCGGACTATTTCGAACCTGCCGATTCCCTGCGCTGGCGAGCCGAGGAACAAGAAATTCTGCGCTCCGGGCGTGCCCAGGTAGATCAAATCGAGCGCTTCAAGAAGCCGCAGGACGGGGTGTGTTGGATGTCGACCACCAAAGTCCCGATGTTCGACCGCAGCGGGCAGGTTGCGGGGATCGCGGGAATTTCCAGGGATATAACCGCCCTAAAAAATAGCGAGCAGATGCTGCGCGAGCAAAACGAGCGCAACCGCATGATTCTCGAGACGGCGAACGAAGCATTTATAGGCATGGACCCGGATGGCACCATCACCGCCTGGAATCCCCAAGCCGAGTTGACTTTCGGGTGGACCGCCGCGCAAGCGGTAGGACGCACTCTGTGCGATACGGTAGTGGCCCCCGCCTACCGCGCGGCCCACGCGAATGGCGTAGAACAGTTCCTGACCTCCAGCGAGGGATCTCTGTTAAACCGGCCCATCGACCTCGTCGCTTTGCATCGCGATGGCCACGAGTTTCCGGTGGAAGCCACCGTCTGGCCGGTGCGTACCGCCGGAACGGTGACCTTCAACGCCTTCGTGCGCGATGTCACAGAGCGACTGCTTGCTGAAGAGGCGCGCCGCAAGGAAACATCGCTGGTACAACTGCTGCAAGCGGTAACCATAGCGGCGAACCGGTCTTCGAGCATAGAACACACCGCTAAGACTTGTCTCGACCTGATCTGCAGCTACATCGGGTGGCCGGTGTGCCATGTGTACCTGCGGGCGGACGGGCAGATTGCTTCTACGGCAATTTGGCACTTCCAGGACGCCGCACGTTTTGCGGCATTCCGACAAGCCACCGACAATACCGATGCGGCCGCAGGAAGCGGACTGCCCGGTGCTGTTCTGGCTTCCGGCAAGCCTCAATGGATTCTCCATTTAGCGCACGAAACCCCTTTATCGGAGCGTACGCGTATCGGGCTCGATGCGGGGCTGCGCTCGGGCTTTGGTTTCCCGATTGTGGTCGACGAGGAGATCATTGGGATTCTGGAGTTCTTCTCGCTGTATACAGTGGCGCCCGATGAGGAACTGTTGAACATGCTGGGGCACATCGGCTCGCAGCTCGGGCAAGTAATCATACGCCAGCGCGTGGAGGCCGATCTGCAGCGCGCCAAGGCGTCCGCCGAATCGGCGAATCGCGCAAAGAGCGAATTCCTAACTACCATGAGTCACGAAATGCGCACACCGATGAACGCTATTCTGGGGATGGCCGACCTGCTTTTCGAGAGTCCGCTACGCGAGGAACAGCGGGATTACGTTCGCGTCTTTCAAAAAGCCGGCGCGAATCTTCTGAATCTGATCAACGATATTCTCGACCTGTCTAAGGTGGAATCCGGGCACGTCGAATTGGAAGCGATCGTCTTCGATCTAAGCGCACTTCTGGAGAGAGTGATCGAGATGATGGTTTCGCGGGCCAATGACCAGGGTTTGCGGCTTACCCTGGAGATTCAGCCCGACGTCCCCGCGAACGTGGTTGGCGATCCCAATCGCTTGCGGCAAATTCTCGTCAATTTGATCGGCAACGCTTTGAAATTCACCACGCAAGGTTCCGTGACTTTGCGCGTCGAGAGAGAACCGGGGCGGACCGGCGGGGATGGCGCGATGAATTGGCTGCGCTTCAACGTTATCGATACCGGCATCGGAATCGCCGCCGATAAAATCGAAATGATTTTTGAGCGTTTCACGCAAGCTGACTCCTCCACCACGCGCAAGTATGGCGGAACGGGATTGGGGTTAGCGATCAGCAAAGGCTTGGTGGAGTTGATGGGGGGACGGTTGGGTTGCAGCAGTGAATTGGGAGTGGGAAGCACCTTCTTTCTTGCAGCGCCGTTTGAGGTTCGCGAAAAGGGGACGACGCTGGCTGGGGACGATTCGGGCTCGATCGTGAAGCTGACAGCAGGCCCCGCTGAACAACATCCTAGCCACCGCATCTTAATTGCCGAAGATTCTGAATATAACATCGTATTGATCAGAGCGTATCTGAAGAACTCCGGCTTTGAGCTGGATGTTGCCGAGAATGGCAAAATCGCGGTGGAGAAGGTAATAGCCTCCCGGCCCGATCTGGTGCTCATGGATCTGCAAATGCCGGTGATGGACGGGCTCGAGGCCACGCGCGCGATTCGTCACTGGGAAGCGGCGACGGGGGCACGCCCGACGCCCATTCTCGCACTCACGGCTCATGCCGCCGGGGAAGGCGTTGGCATCAGCCTGGAGGCCGGTTGCAACGAGCATCTTACGAAGCCGATCAAACGCGTGACTCTGCTCGACGCCATTTCCCGGCATCTCCACGGCAAAATCCGCGTCACTCCGCCGGAAGGCATCGAGGGACTGGTTCCCAATTATCTGGCCAGCGTGCGGCGCGAGATGGGAGAAATTCTAGCGGGCATCGATTTGAGCGATTGCAAGATTGCGCGCCGCTTGGGGCATCAATTCAAGGGATCGGGCGAAGGCTTCGGCTTTCCTGAGATCACACGCACGGGAGCGGCGGTGGAGTTGGCTGCCATCGCCGCCAATGAGGATGAAATTCGCCGCCAGATCCTGGCTCTGGCGGCGTTTCTGGACCGTGTGGAAATCGTAAGTGTAGCTTGATCGCTTTAAACCAGTGTTCCGATACGAACTTGCAGGTCGATCTTTCCCTTGAGTGTATTTACCATAATGCAGCCGCGCTCGGCGATTTCCACCAGTTTTTCAAACAACTCCCGGTCGGCGCATTCCGCTGAGACGAGGAGTTCAACTGCAGTGAAGCGCGGTGGGGCGTCGGCGTGGGTGGCGATCACCTCGGTTTGAACCCCGGAGACTTCCGCCTTCCGTGCGTTGATCGCCGCCAGCAGATTGCTCATGAAACAGCCGCCGATTGCCGCCAGGAACAGTTCGCCGCCCATCGGACCTTGATCGGCGCCGCCCTTCGCTTCCGGCCTGTCGACCAAAACTTTGTGCTGGCGAATAGCCGCTTCCGACGTGGAAACCCCAGTCTCCCGAATCGCAATTTTGATTTCGTTTGCCATGCTGCTTCAAAGTTAGCAGAAT
>Ga0068860_100008257_pt1 | contig 10360 bp, 7 predicted proteins | sample KBSSwiS32_FD_66597 | JGI IMG/M metagenome (GOLD analysis project Ga0068860, IMG submission 66597) | Switchgrass rhizosphere microbial communities from Kellogg Biological Station, Michigan, USA - KBS Switchgrass S3-2 | ecosystem: Host-associated > Plants > Roots > Rhizosphere > Soil ...
CAGGCGGTGATCGTGTCGTCGGCCTTCGCCGAGGCGGCGGGCGCAGCGCGCGGCCGGCTGGTGAGCCTCGGCCGCTACGCGATGAAGGGCGTGGCGCGGCCACAGGAGATGTTCACGCTCGACCCGGAAATTCACAGCCTGGGTTGAACGGCGGTGAAACCGGGTTTCGCAAAGCTCAACCCGGGCTACAACCGCGCTGGCGCGTCCTGGGCTTCGGTTGTCGTGTTCGACGCGTACCAGCGTTGCAGATCCTCGGGCGTGTCGATGTCGAACGCGATGCGCGGATTGAACTGCACCGATACGGTCAAGCCGCCGGCGCGCGCCTCTCGCGCGTGAGCGGCACAGCTATCGGGCCCAAACCGGAATCGTAGCGACGCATCCGCCGGCAGGAACAACGCGTTGGTCCCGGTGCGATGCTTGTCGGTCCAGATCACGAGCTCGCGTTCATTGCCACCACGCGCAATGACGAGCAGGTCGTCGCCGGTGACGAGCGGCAGGTCCGCCGCGACGATCATCAACGCGTCGGCATTGTTCCGACGCAGCGCGCGGACGCCTTCGCCGACCGCGCCGTTAAGCCCCTCCCCCATCGACTGGCGAAGCGCCGTTGCGCCGTGCACGGTGGCCACGCGCAACGCTTCGGTGCATTCGCTGATCACGGCCGTGCGATCGCGGCCCGGGCACTCGGATGCGGCTTCGAGCATGCGGACGAGCAGCGTTTCGTTGAGCTCCCGGCGCCCCGTGTCGTCGAGCATCGGCGCAAGCCGGCTCTTGCCGTGCACGAGCGATTTCACCGGAATGAGCAGCCAGGGCAGCATCGCGCGGACCGTCGGCTACACCGTCACTCTGCGCTCGCGCAGCGACTGCGCGAATTGCAGCACGGTGCGAGCAACGCGCTCGCGATCGGCGGCGCTTTTCATCAGCGTCGGCGCATGCGTCGCGACGATGCCCATCTCTCCGAGCTGGCCGATTTGCTGCGCGTCGTCATCGTCGACCAGCATGGCGTTGATCGCGTTGCCGTAGATCTGCGCCACCGACATCGGCGAGGCTTCCTTTCCCAGTTCCCGGAGAATCTTCGCCGCCGGGCCTTTGACCGCTTCGCCGCGAATGATCGGCGAGACGGCGATGCGAGGCACGCGCAACGACGCGAGGCGATCGCGAATGCCGGGCAGCGCGAGCATCGGACCGATGCTGAGCAGCGGATTCGACGGACAAATGATCACCGCTTCGAGATCGGCGGAATCCAGCGCGCGGGCGAAAGCGCCGGCGGGTGCGGCACGTTCGGCATCACGATATTCGATCGCCGTGACCTGCGGCTCGCAGCGCCGGCGGACGAAATAGTCCTGGAAGGCGAGCTCGCCTTCGCGCGTGTGCACGAAGGTGCGAACGTCGCCATCGCTCATCGGCGCGATCCGTGCGGCGACGCCGTAGCTGCGGCAGAGCGCGCTCGTCACCGCCGACAGCGATTCGCCGCGACGCAATCGATGCGTGCGCGCGAGATGCGTGCCGAGGTCGCGGTCGCCGAGGCGGAACCAGGTCTCCGCGCCGACCTGCTCGAGCGCCTCCATGCAGTGCCACGTCTCTCCCGCAAGGCCCCATCCGAGCTCGCTGTTGGCGCGACCGGCGAGCGTGTACATCACGGTGTCGAGATCGGGAGAAATGTGCAGACCGAAGTGCTCGAAGTCGTCGCCGGTGTTGACGACGATCAGCAATTCATCCGGAGGCAGCACCGCGGCGAGACCGCTCGCGAGCTTCGCGCCTCCGACACCGCCGGCGAGTGCGACGATCACCGGAACACGTCCTGCTGCTTCGGACGCAACAGCTCGCGCGCCGATCCTTCGCGGCGCGGCAGCGCGAAGCCGCGCGCGAGCACGATCGGCCGCCCCTCGTCCGCCTGTCCCATCAACAGCGAGGCGGCGGCGGCCAGTTCGTCGGCGACCGCCACTTCGGTGTAGCGCAGCTTGCGGCCGAAGAGGTCCGGTACGCCGCGCATGTCGGTGAGCGCGCCGATGCCGCTGACGCCGATCGCGACCCCGACGACGCCGTAGCGAAACGCGCGGCCGTGGCTGTCGTTCATGATCACCGCGATGCGCACGCCGGTTCGCGTTTCGAGCGCCGCGCGCAGCCGCGCGCACGAGCCTTCCGGATCGACGGGCAGAAGCGCGACCGCATCGTCGTCTGAGGCGTGCTCGATATTCGAAAGATCGGCGCCGGCATTGGCCGACACGAAGCCCAGTCGATGCTCGACGATCAGCAGGTCGCGCTTTGCGCGCACGACGTCGTTCGATTCGGAGAGGATCAGCTCGACGAGCCGGGCGTCCTTGTTCACCTCGCGCGCGAGCGCTTCGGCGCGCGCCGAGGGCACGACCGTCGTGAGCGGAACGATCCGGTTCTCGGCCTTGGAAAAGATCTTTTGCGTGACGACGAGCACGTCGCCGTCGGCGAGCGTCTCGCCCGAGTGCGCAAGTGCGGCGAGCACGATCGGCGCGAGATCGTCGCCGGCGCGCACCAGCGGCACGCCGCCGAGCGCGACTAGCCGCGCAGCAGCGGCCGAAGGAAGCGCCCCCGCGGTCATACGCTGCTAGTCGGCGATACCCAGTTCACCCGACGCACGAGCGCGCTCGCTGCGCGCGTGCGCACCGGTATCGGCGAGCCGTGCGTAGCGCAACGCCTTCGGCTGCAGGACGGCAGTGAGCGGCAGCGCACCATAGGAGGCCGCACGCTGCGCTTCGGGCACTTCGCGATAGAGCGTGGTGCGCTGCTGCGGTACGCGTCCCGCCGCGCGGATCAGCGCATCCATCGCCTCCGGCGGCATCTCCTGCCCGTGCTGCGTGCCCGCGGCACGCGAGATGCTCTCGTTCATCAACGTGCCCCCGAGGTCGTTGGCGCCGGCGCGAAGCGCAGCGGTGACGCCGGCCGCGCCCATCTTGACCCACGACACCTGGATGTTGGTGATCAGCGGGTGCAGCGCGAGCCGCGCGACCGCGTGCATCAGGATCGCTTCGCGCGACGTCGGGCCGCGGCGCGCCGCGCCCTTGTGATACATCGGCGCCTCCATGTGCACGAACGGCAGCGGCACGAACTCGGTGAAGCCGCCGGTGCGCTGCTGCAGCCGTCGTATCGCGTTCAAGTGCGCTGCCCAATGCCGCGGCCCGTCGATGTGACCGAACATGATCGTGGCCGTCGTGCGCAACCCGGCGCGATGCGCCGCTTCGATCACCGCGAGCCATTCGTCCGTCGACAGCTTGTCGGGACAGATGATCCGCCGCACCTCCTCGTGCAGCACTTCGGCGGCGGTGCCGGGCAACGTGCCGAGCCCGGCGCCCTTCAGCCGCTCGAGATACTCCGGTATCGGTATGCCGAGGGTCGTTGCGCCGTGCGTCACTTCGAGCGGCGAGAACGCGTGCACGTGCATTTGCGGGACCGCGGACTTCACCGCCGCGAGCAGCGCGAGATACGTCTCACCCGTGTAATCCGGGTGTATCCCGCCTTGCATGCACACTTCGGTGGCGCCGCGCTGCCACGCTTCGCGCACGCGCCGCGCCACTTCATCGGCATCGAGGTCATACGAGTCACCGCGCAGGTTCTCGGCGATGCGTCCCTTGGAGAATGCGCAGAACGTGCAGCGATAGCCGCAGACGTTCGTGTAGTTGATGTTGCGGTTGACGACGTAGCGCACGTCGTCGCCAGAGGTCGACGCGCGCAGTGCGTCGGCCGCCGCGCAGACCGCGTCGTACGCGCTTCCGCGCGCTTCGAACAACGCGACGATCTCGTCGTCGTCGAGCGCGCCGCCGGTGATCGCACTGGCGATCGCGCGATCCACCCCCGTGTTCCCGCCGCGCGCAATCGCGGGCGCCGTCGGACGCGGTACGTTGATCGCGACGTCCAGGCCGGGGCTCCACGCGTCGGCGCGGGCAAGGCCGCTCGCGTCGATCGCGGAGAGCACCTTGGCTCGCAATGACGGATCCAGCCAGCGCTCGGGCGCGAGCGCGTACTTCGGATAGATCGGCAGCCGGTGCACGAGCGTCTTGCCCGCGCGCTCGGTGTGCTCGCGCAGCACGTCGATCTGCGGCCACGGCGCTTCCGGATTGACGTAATCGATCGTGACCGGCGACACACCACCCCAGTCGTTGACCCCGGCGTCGAGCAACGCTTCATGTTCGCCGGGCGACAGGTTCGGCGGCGCCTGGATGCTCATCTCCGGGCCGAAGATCAGCCGCGCCACGGCGATGGTCCACTGCAACTCTTCGACATTGGGATCGCGAGCGCCGGCCATCCGCGTCCCGGGCTTGACCCGCAGGTTTTGCACGATGATTTCCTGCAGATGGCCGAACTCGCGGTGCAGGTCGCGCAACAGCAGCAGCGCGTCAACGCGTTCCGCCCACGTCTCTCCGATGCCGATCAGGATGCCGGTGGTGAACGGGACCGCAAGCTCGCCCGCGGCGCGAATCGTCGCGAGTCGCACGCTCGGCTGCTTGTCGGGCGAACCGTAGTGCACCTGCCCCTTGTCGCACAGCCGCGCCGCCGACGATTCGAGCATCAGCCCTTGCGACACCGAGACCCGCCGCAGCATCGCGATGTCGGCATACGACATCACGCCCGGATTGACGTGCGGCAGGAGCGAGGTCTCGCGCAAGACGAGCTCGCACATCGCCGCCAGGTAGTCGAGGGTTGTTGCATAGCCCAACCGCGCCAGTGCTTCGCGTGCCGCCGCGTAGCGCAGCTCCGGCTTGTCGCCGAGCGTGAACAGCGCCTCGGTGCAGCCCGCGCGCTCGCCGGCGCGGGCGATCGCGAGCACATCGTCGGCGCTGAGGTACGCCTTCACTCCCTGGCGCGGCGTTTGCGCGAACGTGCAGTAGGCGCAGACGTCTCGGCACAGCTGCGTCAGCGGGATGAAGACCTTGCGCGAATAGCTGACGATCTCGCCGTGGCCGATATCACGCAGGTGTGACGCCTCGCGGATCAGTTGCTCGCTGCTCGACGCGGCGATGTGGCGCAGCAATTCGGCATCGCTGCCGGGCGGCGGATCGCAAACTGCGGAAGAAAGCATCGGACGGTCTCGCATCTCAGGAGGCGGGCGGCAGCACGGCGTGTACGCGAAACGTGCGCCGCGCCTGCACGACGATGCCAGCGGCCACCAACAGCCACAGCGCAAGGAACAACCACGCCGCGGTACCGCCGGCGTGCTCCGCGGCGAATCCGAAGAGGAACGGACCGATAGCCGACCCCAGGAAAGCCCCGAGTTGCAGGATACCTGCCGCTCTCGCGGGAGCATGCGCCTGTCGGTTCACCACGGCATAAGTGTACAGCGCGTTGCTGCTCCACGCGGTGATGCTGACGGCGATCACGGCGGGGATGAACAATGCCCGTCCCGGTGCAAGCGCGACCGCGACGCAGCTTACCGCGCCGAGCAATAGCAGCGCGGCGACCCGCATCAGATGCCCGCCCGATCTGCGGCCGGCCGCCCAGCCGATGCCGAGTCGCGCGGCGATCGCCGCGGCGCTGGACACGGCGAGCAGCAGCGCGGAGCCCTCCGGCGACATGCCGATCGCGATGCCGGCGGAGACGACGAAACCGGAAAAGCAGGAAACCGCCCCGCCCATCAGCACCGATGCGACGACCAGCAGCGCGGCAGTGTGCGCGTGCAGGCGGCCGGAGTCCTGCGCGCGCTTGATCGCCGTGCCTTCCCGTCCGTACACCAGCGTCACCACCGCAACGACCGCGGTGATCAGCGCGAATCCAAAGAAGATCGCCCGCCATCCGAATCCGCTTTGCATGGTCGCGGAAAACAGGCCGATGAGAATCGCGACGAGCGGCGCCGCGGATTGCCGCAGCGCGATGGCCATCGCCCGGCGCCTGGGTGAGACGGCGCTCATCAGCAGGCGCATCGCCGCGGGCCCGGCGAACCCGGCGGCACATCCCGCAACGCCGAACATCAGCACCAGCGTCTCCCAGCCGTTCGCGAGACCGCTTCCAACCGTCGAAGCCGCAGTGAGCGACGTCGCGCAGACAAGTGCAGCGCGCGCCCCGATGCGATCAACCCAGACCAGGGCGAGCGTCGCCGCAACGGCCCCCCCGGCATAGAACACGCCGAGAACGACACCGAGCTCCAGCGCACCAAACTGAAAGCTCGCGTTGATGCTGGCGACCAGGCAACTCACGAGGAACGCCGGTGCGAACACCGCCATCGAGGCGGTCAGCGACACAGTGCCCGCCCAACCGCCGTCCGCTTCCGGCGAAGGCGTCCCCACACCGGCGGGGGTCGAGCCACTCGTTTCCGGGTTGCGCGGCGTGCGGCGGACCATGGCTAGTTCTTTCTTCGATTGACACGCACGTCATCTGCGTGTTCGCATATACCCGCTGAACCGCTGGTTGACAAACAGCTCTCTTTGCGAGGAGCGCGTGGAATCATCGAAACTCAAGCTCGGCTACAAGGCGTCCGCCGAACAATTCTCCCCACGGCAACTGCTGGATTTCACGTGCCTCGCCGAAGAGGTCGGATTCGACTCCGCCTTCATCAGCGATCACTTCCAGCCGTGGCGGCACACCGGCGGGCACGCGCCGTTCTCGTTCGCCTGGCTCGGCGCCGTCGGCGCGCGCACGTCGCGCATCCAGCTCGGCACGAGCGTGCTGACGCCGACGTTCCGCTACCACCCGTCGATCGTCGCGCAGGCGTTCGGAACGCTCGGCGCGCTGTTCCCGGGGCGGATGATCCTCGGTGTGGGCACCGGCGAATCGCTGAACGAGGTTCCCGCCACCGCGATGGTGTGGCCCGAGATGAAGGAGCGCTTCGCGCGGCTGCGCGAATCGATCGTGCTGATTCGCAAGCTCTGGTCGGAGGAGCGCGTGTCCTTCCGCGGCGATTTCTACCGCACGGAGAACGCGACGATCTACGACCGGCCCGACGCGATGATTCCGATCTATGTTGCCGCGGGCGGTCCGATGGTCGCCAAGTACGCCGGCCGTGTGGGTGACGGCTTCATCTGCACGAGCGGCAAGGATACGACGCTCTACACCGAGCAACTGATTCCCGGCGTCGCCGCGGGCATCGCCGAAGCGGGCGTTGCGAAGCCCGGCTTCGACCGGATGATCGAAATGAAGGTGTCGTTCGATACCGATCGGGCGCGCGCGCTCGAGGACACGCGTCATTGGGCGGCGCTTGCGCTGTCGGCCGAGGAGAAGATGTCGGTCGAGGATCCGCTGGCGATGGAGAGGCTCGCCGACAGCGTGCCTGCCGAGCGCGCCGCGAAGCGATGGATCGTCTCGACCGATCCCGATGAGCATGTCGAGCGAATCAGGCCCTACGTCGAGCTCGGATTTCGCCACCTCGTGTTTCACGCACCGGGGCCGGACCAGGTGCGGTTCCTGAAGCTCTACGCCGAGCGCGTGATGCCGAAGTTGCGCGCGGCATTCGGCTGACCGATTACTGCTTCGCGGGCGAGCACTCGACGTTCATTTCCTTGCACACGCGCAGCACGCTGTTCATGACCAGCGCCGACGCATTCGGCTGGCTGCCGGTGTGCGCCGACGTGATCAACAGATGCGTGAGGTCGTCGCCTAGCGCACTCACCTTGATGCCCGCGACCTGCTGGCCGTTGGTGAACTGGATCATCCGCTGGCTCGGGTCCTGGCTCGTGATGCGAATGCCCTCGGCGCTGCCGACGCCGCGCACCACTGCCGCGTAGACTTTGTCAGCGGGTACTTCGAGCATCACCGCCGCCGTATCGTAGCTCGCACCGTTCTGCTGCCCTTGTTGCGACATCTGCTCGACGCGCCCGACGGCGCGGCGCGCGAGCATCACCCATTGCGCCTCGGCGACGCTCGTGGCGAACAGCATCACGACACCGGCGCCGACGACGACACGACGAAGGTTGCTGCGGACCATGTGTGCTCCTCCAAGCTAGCGACGGAACCCACCACCGCCGCGGCCGGCGAAGCCGCCCCCGCCGCCGCCGCGCATCGATTGGAATTGCTGCTGGCGCGCGTTGCCGCCCATGCGCGCGTCGTGATCCTGGTCGAGCTGATTGAAGCCTTCGAAGCGGCCGCCCCCTTGGCTTTGCGATTCGCCCATCCGCTGCGAGCCCGTCGCTTCGCTGCGTTGGCTTGCGCTCGAAGCATCGCTGCGACTCGCCGCCGCCGATTGCGACGCGCTCTGCGACGTGTCCCGCTGTTGCGCCGTCGTGCTGCCGGTCGTGCTCCGATTGGCCGCGGTCGTGCTGCTGCTGGGCGTAGTCTGGCCCTGCGTCGTCCGGGCGTTGCTCGCGTTCTGATTCGCCGGCTTCTGCACCTGGTTCCACGAGCCGTTGTCGTACTTCTCCCAGCCGTTGTCGGTTTTCTTGTAGACGTTGCCGTCGGCGCCCGCGTAGACGTTGCCGCTCGCCGTCTTCACCGCGCCCGCCGAGTTGCCGCCGGCGCCCGACACCCCCGCGCCCTTCGCGCCGGAGGACGACGAGAACGATCCGGCGGACCCGCTCGCGTTGCTCTGGCTTTGCGTGTGCACCGTCTGGTTGGGGCCGGAGATCGTCGTCGATCCCCAGCGGCCGTACGCATTGCTGCCCTGCGTCGTCGAGCCCGTGCGTCCGGTGTTCGCGTTGTACCAGCTCGCGTTGCCCGATGCGCCGTTCGGACCCCACACCGCGCTGCCGTGCGCATAGCTGCCGGTCGTCGGGTTGTACGCCGAGAATGCGCCTGCTCCGCCATTCGGTCCGTAGATCGCGCCGCCTTCCGCCCACGCGCCGGTGGTCGGGTTGTACGCATAGCCGGCTTTCGCGACGCCGCCGTACGGACCGTAGATCGCGCCGCCCTGCGCCCACGCGCCAGTGGCCGCGTTGTAGTACGTCGCACCGCTGTACGAATACGGGTACGGATAGTAGATCGGGATCGGCGCCGGGTAGAGGTACGGCGGATAGTAGTAGCCCGTGCCATACACGATCACGCCTGCGCTCACGTACCCCATCGTGTAGCCCGCGGTGTATCCGTAGGTCACCACCTCGGGCGTTGACGCGTAGACGCGGACGTAGGTGCACGGATACACCGGGCTCGACGGCGGAATCGTGTAGACCACCGCGGGCACCGTGCTCGCGAGAACCCACGGTCCACTCGGCCCTGTCGCCTGGAACCACGCGCCCTGGTAGCAGGAGAAGTAGCCTTCACCGGTCTGGATGACGGCGAACGACGTGTTCGCTGCATACATCATCGGCGTGCCGGCGATCGCGACGAACTGCGGCGCGCCCGCGTAGACGACCTCGAGTTTCGCCGTCGAACGATTCAACGTCGCCTGCTGCGGAATCTGCGCCTCGATCAGTGCTTCCTCCGCCTGCGGCGTGCCCGGCACCGACACCAGGACGAAGCCGCGCGGACCGTCGGCCGGAATGCGCCGGAAGTCCGGCGGCAGGTTGGCGGTGGCGAACGTCCACGGCCCATCGAAACCAGGGGCGGAGAACCAGCGTCCGGACACGAGGAAATAGATCGTCGCGTTGCGCGTATCGCGAAACACCGCGGCATCGGCGTTCCTCAGGTATTGCAGCGACGTTCCGGCGATCGGCGTCCATTGTGGCGGTCCGCCCGAGACGATGATTTCGGCGGGCACCGTCGACACGAAAATCGTCGGCGCATCGCGCGCCGTGAGCGGGCGCCCCGGGATCGCCTTCTTGACGTTGGCGAAGTTGGCGTCGTTCGGCAACGCGGCGAACGCCGCGGGCAACTGTCCGGCGGGCGTCCACGGGCCCTTCGCCTCGGGCGCGCCCAGCCAACTGCCGTTGTTCAGCAGGTACCAGGTCTTCGTGCTCGCGTCGTTGAACACGTCCCAGTTGGTGTTGACCGCGTACGACAGCGACGTGCCGGCGATGGGCGCGAGGATCGGCTCGCCGTCGAACACGACGAGGCTCGCCGCGCGCGTGCTGGCGAAGATGCGCGGCGGCGTGTTGTTCAGCGCGATTTCCGGCGGCTTTTCCGTCTGCTGGCGAAGGCTCATCACGACCGCGGCCAGCGGCACCTGCTTGACGCCGAGGTTGGCGACGGCCACGCGGATGCGCTGCTCGATCTGCGCGGCCCGATCCGGGGTGGTCGACGGGAAGTGCGCGGCGACGAGTCGCGCATCGGTGAGCGTTACCGTACGCTCGGCGAGGCTCGTCTGCGTCGTGAACGCGAGATCGATCGTGCCGAGGATCGCGCTCTTCGCGCCCGTCGGCGTAATGCCGATCGCGGCGCGCGCGTTGAGCGTCTTGTGCTCGGGCCACGAAACCACCTGCGGCTGGTAGACGGTGGCGGTGCCGTCCGCGGCCGTGATCGTATGCGGCCACGCATCCGCCGGAGGGGTGATCGGCTGCGCCGCCGTCGCTTGGCTCCTGGCCGGCGCTGCCGC